>Ga0105048_10015610_pt1 | contig 11778 bp, 11 predicted proteins | sample MAT05_FD_78382 | JGI IMG/M metagenome (GOLD analysis project Ga0105048, IMG submission 78382) | Freshwater microbial communities from Lake Fryxell liftoff mats and glacier meltwater in Antarctica - MAT-05 | ecosystem: Environmental > Aquatic > Freshwater > Ice > Liftoff microbial mat | place...
AACACCTCATGGCAAGCGCTCGCATACCATCAGCGGCGGGAGTTCGAGTCGGTTTTCAGCACCGTCTCGGCGGATCGCACGAAGGAGGTTTTGGCATTGGATCAATTCGATGTTCCGGGGCGGGGGACCGGTGGGGCTTTCACATGGCGGAACGAGCTTCGAGAAAATTTCACCCTCACCGCCGGGGCGGACACCCGCTTCGTCAGCGGCGTAACCAACGAAACCGTCGGAACCTTCCGTGAACGTGAAGCGGGAGGCGAACAGGCATTCTTGGGCGTCTTCACCGCAGCTGCCTTCGAAATCAACTCTGCAACTCACTTGGATGCTAGCCTGCGGGCCGATGCATGGCAGCTCACCGAGGGGCGGCGAATCGAGACTTCATTGGCGAGCGGTAAAATTCTCCGTGATGATCGCTACGAGGACCGCGATGGATTTGAGCCATCCGGGGCCATCGAATTCAATCATCAGATCGATGAAACCCTGCTCTCCAACATTTCTATCAGTTCGGGATTCCGTTTGCCCACGCTCAACGAACTGCATCGGCCCTTCCGCGTGCGCAATGACATCGTCGAGGCGAATCCCGAGCTGGACCCTGAGCGGTTTATCAGCATCGAAGGCGGCCTCGCTTGGAACCCATCGGCGCAATGGGAGCTGCGGGCAACACTCTTCCATCATTGGATTTCCGATGCGATCGCCAACGTGCCAATCACAGATCCTGCCGAGCAATCCGGGATTTTCGGCACGATTCCTCCGGGCGGGACCGGCTCGCAGAGGCGAAACGTGGATCAGGCGCGGGTCTTCGGGATTCAAAGCGAAATCGATTGGAAACCCAAAGAGGCGGTCACGTTCAGTCTTGCGGGAGTTTGGATGGAAACAGACTTCACCGAGTCATCGGGCCAGCCCTTGTTGGAAGGGAAACCCTTTCCCCAAGCTCCGGAGTTACGCTTGATTGCCGATGCTTCATGGCAGGCAACCGCGCAATTGGGTTTCTTCGGTGGCTGCGAGTATGGCGCCTCCCAGTTTGATGATGCGTTGGCAAGCCGTTCGCTCCCCGATTACACAAGCTTCCGCATGGGAGCCTCGTGGAAAAGTGGACCGATCCTCTATCAATTACGGGTGGAAAATCTCTTCGACGAGGAGATTCAAACAGGCCTCAGCAGCAATGGCATCCGCACCTACGCCGCACCTCGCTCGCTATGGGCAAGCGCGGAGTGGGAGTTTTGATCTTTTTCAAAATCCCCATTGAAAGATGCCACCAAAAATCCTAATTACTCCAACACCTCAACACCATGAATCAAAAAATCCTTGCGACTTTACTTAGCCTCTCCGGACTGGCAGTTGCCCAGAAGACGAAAGTCGATGGTATCTACGCCACCAACTGTGCGGGCTGCCATGGCGCGAATTTCGAAGGCGGCGTGGGCGGCTCACTCGTCGATGGCGAGTGGAAACATGGTGGCTCGGATGCGGAGATCTTCAAATCCATCTCCAAAGGAAACCTCCAGTTAGGCATGACTCCGTGGGAAGGGATTCTCAATAACGAGCAGATTCGGTCGCTCGTTATCTACATTCGCGAGAAAGAGAGTGAAGCCCAGACCAAAGGCGTGAGTTTCCCTAAACCCTCGGTAAAAGAAGTTACCAAAACCGAGCTTCATGATTACCGCATCGAGACCATGGTGGACAAGGGGCTAAACAACCCATGGGCCATCGCTTTCCTGCCAGACGGGCGCAAGCTCATCACCGAGAAAGGGGGCAAGCTTCGCATCGTCACGGCGGAAGGAAAACTTGATTCCAAAGATATCGAGGGCTTGCCTGAATCGATAGATTTCGGCCAAGGCGGCCTGATGGAAGTGGCGTTGCACCCGGACTATGAGAGGAACGGCTGGATCTATCTTGGCTTCGCGGATGGCAGCCGTGAAAAAAATGATAAAGGCAAAGAAGAGATACGCTCGATCACCGCTGTGGTGCGAGGCAAGATCAAGGGCTATAAATGGACCGAACAAGAGTGGATCTATCGCCCAGATCCCAAGTTCCGCTCGGGATCTGGCGTGCATTTCGGCACCCGCTTTGTTTTTGACAAAGGCTACATTTACTTCGTGATCGGCGAGCGGGGTGGAATGATGGAAGCGCAGAACCTCGCGCGGCCTAACGGAAAAATCTTCCGTCTCCACGATGATGGTAAAGTGCCCAAGGATAATCCATTTGTAGGTAATCCCGATGCGATTCCTGGGATCTGGACCTATGGCCACCGCAATCCTCAAGGCCTCACGATGGACCCCCGTGATGGAGCCATCTACGATACCGAACACGGCCCCCGCGGCGGTGATGAACTCAATCTGATCGAGCCAGGCAAAAACTATGGTTGGCCGGTTATCACCCACGGCATGAACTATGATGGTACGCCCATGGTGGCCATCACCGAAAAGGAAGGCATGGAACAGCCGCTTACCTTCTGGGTGCCTTCCATCGCCGTCTGTGGTTTGGATTTCTATACCGGAGACAAGTTCCCGAAGTGGAAGAACGATCTTCTCGTCGGCGGACTCGCCAAGCAGGAGATCCGGCGCTTGCGCATCGAAAACAAAAAGGTCGTTTCCCAGGAAATCATCTTCAAGAACTTCGGCCGTGTGCGGGATGTGGCCACTGGGCCTGATGGCTTCATCTACATTCTCACCAATGGCCAGGACCGCTTGGTGAGAATGATTCCTGCCGGAAACTGACAGGTCGCTTCTTTCAAGGAGCGGCGGAACGTGTCCGCCGCTGTCCGTGATGCGTCATTGACGCGTGCATCCTGTTCCATCATTGCCATTTCGCGGGCATGGGCGAACGTGTTTCGCCCCCCTTAGCGCGCTACCCACCTGTTTCAGTTAGACCCGGCGAAGCTCACCTTGTCATCCGCTTCGAGAAAATCGAAGAGCGTGCTGGTGGCTGGATCACATCCGGCTTCCGCGCAGACGCCGACGAACCATTCCTTCTTCTCTGGATCATCGTAAGGTCTTGCGGCTTCCACTGAATCCGACCATGCGGCAATTTCATCGACGGATTTGGCCACTCCGTTTGCATCCAGCCAATCGGCGATTTCCTGATCGCTATGGTTTTTTTCCAACAAAGCACGGACATCGCTGCCCGCGACACCTTTGAAGCCGAAGAGGTAGTTGTCGAGCGGGCAATCAAAGTGATAGCCACCTGAGGTTCCAGCGATGTCGGCGCGGCCTTTGTCGAGTGCGCGGGCTAGGATGGCGTAGTCATTGATCCGGATGCGTGGGCTGGCAGGAGATTCTTTGGTTAAGTCTTTAGCAATCATGGTGTTGTTGTTTTGATTTTAGGAAGTAGGAGGTTGAAGTGGAGCAATTTGCCCTTTCTCCTTTCGGCTGGGAAAGCGGTGCCGGCAAATGAAAGTTTCCTCAAGCCGCCTCTCAGAGTGTCGCATTGAGCCATTGATGGAATTCCGCCACATCGGCCGTGAGCGAAATGGCCACTTTCTCGCGCTGGGCAAGGATCGCGAGGCGCTCGGGCACTTCGATGCTGTTAGGCCCCAGTTCCGCATCCATCACATCGGCGAACTTTGCCGGGTGCGCGGTCTCCAGCGTGATGGTCGCACTGCCGGGATGGCTGGCCCGCCATTGCTGGGCTGCCAGCCAGCCGACGGCTCCGTGTGGATCGATCTCATAATCGTAGAGCGCCTTGACGGTGCGAATCGCCGCACGGGTTTGGTCATCCGAAAAATGCATGCCGGTGATCAGCGTTTTCATTCCTTCCCACGAGCCACCGAAGAGGGCTTGCATGCGCACGAAGTTGGATGGCGCGCCCACGTCCATGGCGTTTGAGAGAGTGGGCACACTGGGGCGTGGCGTGTAGGTGCCGAGGCGGAGGTATTCGGGAACCACGTCATTGCGATTGGTGGCGGCCACCATTTGATCGACCTGTAGGCCGAGCTGGATCGCCAGCAGGCCCGCGGTTAGATTTCCAAAGTTTCCAGAGGGAATCACGAAGGTCGGAGTGACCCCTTCCGGTAGCTGGCGGGCGGCGTGGATGTAGTAGAAACTTTGCGGAACGAGGCGGGCGAGATTGATCGAATTCGCAGAGGTGAGATTGAGGCGTTCTGATAGATCCCGATCAAGGAAGGCGGATTTCACCATGGCTTGGCAATCATCAAAACTACCGCCGACTTCCAAGGCGGTGATATTTCCACCCAGGGCGGTGAGCTGTTTTTCCTGCAAGCCCGAGACTTTTCCCCTTGGATAAAGAATCACCACGCGGGTTCCCGGGACGTTGTAGAACGCGGAGGCCACGGCCCCGCCGGTATCGCCGGAAGTGGCGACGAGCACGGTGAGCATGCGCCCGTCCTCGCGGGTGAGCCATGCCATCAGCCGGGCCATGAAGCGCGCGCCGAAGTCCTTGAACGCAAGCGTGGGGCCGTGGAAAAGCTCCAGAATGAAATCGCCGGGTGCCAGCGAGACCAGCGGCGCATCGAAGGAAACGGTGCCTTCCACCATTTCACGCAGCGCATCTGCCGGCACATCTTCACCGAAAAATGCCTCCGCCACTGCGAAGCCGATTTCCTGGAAACTCAAAAGACGCCAGATTTGCCAAAACTCCGCGCCCAGCACCGGCAGCGTGTCCGGCATGTAAAGGCCATTGTCCGGCGGCAACGAGCGTAAGATCGCTTCCTTGAGATCGACGCGATGGGCGGGATTATTAGTCGAGTGGTAGAGCATGATGGGAAAGCACGGAATGCGGTGACCCGGGGATAATTGGAGTTCGGAACAAAAATGCCAAGCCTTGGATGCGATTTTGGTTTCTTTAGAATTTTGGTGAATCCGGAAAAGGAGGGATTTGTGATTTATCAGGTGGGCGGGCACCAAATCACTTCGGTTTGTCCTCCTTGTCATTTCGTGAAATGAATCGGTCGGCCATACCGTATGGCGGGTTGATTACTCTTCAAAAACAAAAACCGTCGTTCAATTCAAATCTCAATCCCAGCACCGTGAAAACAACGCGCCGTCATTTCCTACAACAACTCGCGCCGATGGCGGGGCTACTTGCCGTCCCAAACCTACTCCGCGCGGGAAACCTGAATGGTCGCCTGCAACATGCCTGCATCGGCGTGGGCGGGATGATGGGATTCACGGATTTTCAAAACTTCAAAAAACATCCGCGGACGGATATTGTGGCAATCTGTGATGTGGATGCTGCCAACCTCGCGCGGGCTTCGCAGGAAGTCCCCGGTGCGCGTACCTATCGGGATTGGCGCGAGATGTTGGCGAAGGAGGGTGATAAAATCGACTCGATCAATGCCACGGTGCCCGATCACATGCACGCTTCCATTTGCTACACCGCGATGCAGGACGGGAAACATGTCTATTGTCAAAAGCCGATGTGCCATCAGGTGGCGGAAGTGCGGGCCTTAACTCAAATGGCGGCCTCTCAAAAAATAAAATCCCAATTGGGAAATCAATATTCCTCAGGGATTGGCGATCGCATGACCGTGGAATATCTGAGGTCTGGTGCGATTGGTAAGATCAAACATGTTTATCTTTGTTCGAACCGGGAGTCCGGGATGGTCTTTCGGTTAGATCAGCCGGAACCGTCGCAAGCAGCGGTGCCAGCCGGGTTGGATTGGGATCTTTGGTTGGGGGCAGCCCCCGAGCGGCCCTACTCACAGGTGGTATATCATCCTAGTAAATGGCGCTCATGGCTGGACTTCGGTACGGGCTGGAGTGGTGACATCGGCTGCCATATTCTCAGCGCACCTTGGAAGGCTCTCGCCCTCAAGGCTCCCCTTAGCATTGAAGCCAGGGTGAACAAAGGCTGGCTCGAGTCACCTGAAAGACGCGCGAAATTGTGGTCTCAAGCCAATCACATCACGTGGGTGTTTCCAGGCAATGATCTCACCTTCGAGGGACGCCCCCTCACGGTTGAGTGGTTCGATGGGGTGGAACCGGACTTCTACATTCCAGAGGAGTTTCGCAAACTCTGTCCGGGGAAATTTCCTGAGGAAGCCGCGCTCTTCATCGGCGAAAATGGTGCGCTCCTGCTGCCGCACGGCAGCGGCCCTCAGTTATTGCCACGAGAAAAGTTTACAACCTTACCACGCCCGCAGGTAAAAGGTGAAAACCACTACTTTGCCTTCCTCAATAGCATCCTTGACGACAGCGCGTGCGAAGCTTCTTTTGAAATTTCGGGCCCCATGTCAGAGGCGGTGATCCTCGGCACCGTGGCGATCCGCACGCCCGGGCTCAAGCTGGAATGGGACGCCCAAGCACTTAAAATCACCAACTCCACCGCTGCGGATGCCCTTTTGCGCCGGTCCTATCGGGAGGGTTGGAAAATCGAGGGACTTGGATGAGATCTTCAAAACGATGACCTTGATTCAAACAGGCAAGCTCAAGGTGTTTCCCATCGTCCTCATGGGCAAAGATTATTGGCAGCCCCTGATGGACTTCGTCTATCGGATGGCGGAAGCGGGGACGATCAACCCAGACGATCCTGAGTTGATCTTTTTCACCGACGATATTGAAGATGCGAAAGCGCACCTGCAGCGCCACGCCGTGCGCCAGTTCGGCTTGCGACGGAAAAAAGTCCCCGAGCCCATCAAACTGTTAGGCGAGAAACGGGTATGATGTTTGCACCGGGTCAAAGACCTGTAAACATCTCGTGCGCGGGATCGCTGATGGAAGTTTTCTCAAGATTCGCACACCATGCCAATCTCGGGCATCAACACTTTTTTGCCGGTGGTAGAGGCTACTTCATCGTCCCCATCACCGATCTCAGCGGCTTCCCACGGCTCTATTTAAAAAGTCCACCAGTGGCTTGGCTGCATTGAAGCAGGAGATGATTCTCGCGGGGATAAGCTGCGATGTTATATCCTTATCCGTCAATTTTTCCATGGTATAGAAACCCTTCATTTTTAAAAAATCACCCGCCGGGTTGGCTTCTTCAAATTCTTTGGGAGTCCGGCTCAAGACGCCTGAATGATGAATCCCGGACGGAAATTTTTTCTTGAATCCCTTGTCGTTGATGATGCCTGTCCACTCCTCGTAGGCAGCCGCAATTTCATATCTGATTTTTTTCAATTCTGCGGGCTGTGGGTTATAAACGCCGCCGCCCACAAAACAATTGCCGGGTTCGATATGGAGGTAATAGAAGGCTGACGCACTGTTTTTCCCGTCCTTGTTGAAAACGAGATAATAATCCGTTTTGTAGGGAGTTCTGTCCTTGGTGAATCTCAGGTCACGGTTCAATCGGGTGACGCACTTTTTTGGGTCGAGCTCTGCGTCGGCAACTCCATGATCAATATCCCAAAACGACGTGAGCAATTCCCCGGCCGCCGCTAGGATATCCTCCTTTGTGCTTTCATAGGTTTCCCTATGCTGCTCCATCCACTCTTTGGAGTTGTTCAGTTTCAGGTCTTTGAGAAACTTAAGCACATTCCGATTGATCATTGAACTAAGTTTGCCTGGGGTTTGAGAAATGGCAATAGGGATTCTGACAATAAGCCTGACTTACTGTAGGGAGATACCGACCCCGTTTAGGCGACCAAGCCGCAGGGCAATCCATTTTTGATGAAATCCAGACCTATTACTATTCAACAGTGACGGGACGGATCCGGCAGCAAAGCATTTCCGGTTGGAGTTCAGATGAAACGCTTGGCCACCGCCGCCACAGGCTCTTCCAACCGATTTTAAACCTGTAAACCGCAATGCTTGCCTCGGCCAGTTCACGATATCATTCGTGAAGAAATCGCGCGTTTCGTGTGCTCCACGGTTTCCGCCGCTTCTTCGTCCATCGAGGACAGGATGCCCGCGAGATCGGTCGCGATTTCTTTCCGCATGTGGGACACGAATTCCCCACCCTTCGGCGTGATGCGCACCATGACTTTCCGCCGGTCTTCCGAAGCATGGACGCGTTCCACGTAGCCCAGCTTCTCGATGCGATCCACTAGGCCGGTTGCCGCTGCGGTCGAGTGACCCATCTTTCCTGCGATGTCCGTCATCGTCAGATATTCCTCGCTGGAAAGATAGGTCAGCAGGAAAAACTGGGGATACGACAAGTTTCCGCGATTTAACTCTTTCGAGAGGTTCAATATGCAGCCGCGCTGGGTGAACAGGACGAAGTCTGCGAGACGGCCGGCTTCAGCCTTGACCGAAGCACTCGGAGTGCTTGATAAACTCATTTTCATGGGGGGATGTTTTGGGGGAATTCCCTACTCGGGGTTGAGCAGGGGAAAGCAAATTGCTTGCTGACGTTCAGACACTGCCAGAATTCCCGACTCGGCGATATTACGCAATCGCGTGACATTGTGAAGCGCTGCCTCGCCGTCCTTCGCACCCGTGAAAATTGAGCCAAAACTTCTCGTAGGTAGGTTAGCGATGTCATCAAGGTCCTCGGGTCATACCGTCAATGCCAATGAGTCGGGACTCGTGCCATTCATCCCCATCTATCGATTCCCTTGCGCAGTTCCCTCAAACTCCACAAGTTTCCGCATGCCGCCTCTCCCGCGCCTTTCAGATTCCTCGCGCAATTTTTCCGTTTGGTTCCGAATCATTCCCATGCGCACACGGATGCCCCGTTCACAAACACGCTCTTATATCAACCGCGATTACCCTAGCAACTGGAAGCGCAAGGCATTTCTAATAAAAAAGCTAGGCTTTTTGTAATAGGCTTTTTTATACTCGGCTTCGAGACCGTGCTCACCCTCATCCAGGATAAGCTTACACCCATTACTTAGCTGACGACAGGTTCCACAAACAACGGTCTCTGGAAGATTAGACCAAAATCAAGTTCTAACAATTCGTGGGTGGTAAGCGGCGATGGCCCACCAATTCAAATTTGAGCTTCCCACCGGCACACCATTCCCCTAGCGTCCGGCAGGTAAATGGAACTCCATGAAACACCCCATTCAAAACTTTTAACAATATGAAGCGCGCTATCAAAAGATTCCCCGGACTCTACCGCGAAGAGTGTAGTAATGACAGCAAAAGGTTCAGGATTCTAATTAGTCACAACAAGGAGATCATTCAAGAATATTTCTACTTCCGCGATGCTGCTGCTGCCGAAGCTAAGGCAAAGAAGTCCGCACTAGCGCGGTGGCGTGAACTGAGAGCGATATATCCAGTCATCACAAAGCGAAGATTTCGTGAGATTCCGAGGCAACCAACAAGCTCAGGGATCACGGGTGTGACTCGTATCATTTCCTCATGCAAGGGTTATGAATATGAATTTTGGAAGGCCACATGGACGACGTTGCGTGGTGTCAAGCGCTCACGCCAGTTTTCAGTCAACAAGTATGGTGAGAAAGAAGCCAAGAGACTCTCAATCGAAGCACGTAAAGAGGCACTTGACAAGATTGGTGCCGAATGAAGAAGAGTGTCGCACCGCATCAAAGCAAACCGTGCCAGCCGTTCAGTTTCGATGATCAGCCGGGATTTAAACCATAACCCAGCGTCTAACGCTCGCACAAGGCATCACCACCACCGCCCATAAACTTGCCCACCTTCACGGCGGGCAGGATGAAAATTTTCCCGCCGAATGCAGCAGGTTTCATCCCTGCGATCCCTAACCTTAAAGCAAAGATCGCAGGTGGACTCGAAGGCAAGTCGCTGAGCATGGCCAAGGCCGCGCTGTTCAAGGTCCGCCTTGATGTGGTGGAGACCGCCACGTTTTTGGTGTTCGTTTCAATCATCGCGCTGGGGACCGCTTACGAGTGCTGGCTGCTGCTCACCAAGCGCAAGCCCGTCGTCCTAAGGGAAAGTCCCTGCTTCGCGCGAGACGAGCAGGTGCGGAAATCTAACTCCGTAGCCTTTTGAGGAGCGCAGCATCCGGTAACATGCATGCCACCGTTTTCCCCAGGAAGCGATAGCGGTTCCTCGCGATCCAGCGGTAAACACCGTCCCGGAGCCACCTCGGAATCCACCGGGCGATTCTAAAAACATTCCAATATCCACCCAATGCGCGCGCCAGTTCAATGAGGGCATCGCTGTGCATGAATACCCGTCCGTCGGACTCGCGCATGAGGACCATCGATCCATTCGTCTTCGCCGCGTAGCCGCTGAAGCCCTTTTCCATCGCCAGCTCTCCTTGCAGCGGCGCAAATGAAACTCGCTCCTGAGTATCGAAGCGCACCACCTGTTGCACCGATTTGGAACAAAATGCGCAATTGCCATCGAAGAAGAGCACCCAGTTCATAAATGGATCCTAATCGCCCTTGAAAAAATTTCCAGTCTGTTTATTCATTCTCTTGCCAAGCGGGTTTGGGTGGTTACGCTGTTCAAATGTTTACTCATTCAAGTTCATCGACTTTGACCGATGGTGATCAGCCCGTGAGCAGCACGCGGATTCAGGATATGCCCCAACACCTGCGGCCACGGGAAAAAATGGCCCAGCGCGGGTCGTCCGCCCTCACCGATGATGAGCTCATGGCCTTGTTTATTTCCTCCGGCACCAAAGGTAGCAGCGCCATCGAAATCGGTGGAAATCTACTGCGTAAATATGGCTCCATGGCCGCGCTCGGCGGCCTTTCTGTTTCCCAACTTGCCAAAGAAAAGGGCCTCGGCCTCGCCAAAGCCTCGAAACTCGCCGCCGCCTTCGAGCTGGGCAGCCGCGTCGCCCGCGAGCAAATGGAAGCGGTCTCACTGGATAAGCCCGAGGAAATCTATGCCCACTTCGGCCCCCAGTTGGCGTATCTTTCCCGCGAGGAAGTGCTTGTTGCGATGTTGGACAGCCGCCTACGCCACATCGGGACCGAAACCGTCTCCAAAGGCACCCTCAATGAATCCACCGTGCATCCTCGCGAAGTATTCCGTTCGGTGATCAGCCGCAACGCATTCGGCTTCATCCTGATTCACAATCACCCGTCGGGAGATCCCAGCCCCAGTGTTGCGGATCAGCGCATCACGGAAGATCTGGTCAAAGCCTCAAGATTCATGCGAATTAACATGATCGATCATGTCATCATCGGCAAACCCGCCATCGGGCGCGTCGCTTATTTCTCATTTCGAGAAGCCGGGATGCTCGCTTGAGTTGCTATTTGAAATCCTCGGCGCTATCCTCTCCCGGCCACGCCCATGTACCGCTTCCACCTGAAACAGAACCTTCGCTCGTTCTTTTTCCTATTGATCGTCTCATCGATCCTGGGGCTGTGCGGACTTCTCTGGTGGGCAAACCGCACCGGCATGCCCGAGGCTTGGCGCGCAGCCATCGAGCGGGAAATTGCCAAACAAGGCATCCACCTGACAATCGGCACCCTTCGCTACATCCCGTTCCGCGGCATCACCGCTTCGGAAGTGCGCGTTTTCTCGGATCCCGCATGCGAACTTGAAATCTCTCGGCTCGAAGGCATCGTGCTTGATCTCGATAAATCCAAGCTCTCACGCGGAATTTTCCAACTCACCAAAATCGAACTCAAGGACGCCCGCCTCATCCTCCCTGTGGACCCGAAAGACCCTCTATCGGAAACCCTCAGCGTGACCGATGCCGAAGGCACCATCTTCATGCCCGGAGACCGCCGCCTCGAAGTCAGAGGCGCTCGCGGCAAGATCGGGGGCATCGAAGTGGAACTCGGTGCCCACATGATCGGCTACCAACAAGGCCCTGCCGCTACCCCGAAAGCTGAGGACATGGGAAAACGCCGCAAGCTCCTCGCCCGGGTGATCAATGAACTCGACCTCTGGGATTTCGAACACAATGATCCACCACGTCTAAAGATCGAAGTCGAGGGCGATGTCAATGACTACTCCACTCTCACAGCAAAAATCAACCTCACCGCAAAAAGCATCACCAAAA
>Ga0105048_10015613_pt1 | contig 11777 bp, 5 predicted proteins | sample MAT05_FD_78382 | JGI IMG/M metagenome (GOLD analysis project Ga0105048, IMG submission 78382) | Freshwater microbial communities from Lake Fryxell liftoff mats and glacier meltwater in Antarctica - MAT-05 | ecosystem: Environmental > Aquatic > Freshwater > Ice > Liftoff microbial mat | place...
CTTGGCGAGATTGTAGTGTGCATGAGTGTTTCACGAATCGCGAGCGATCGCCTGGCTGTAGGCCTCCGCGGCGCACGAGTTCATCTGTGCTGTGCCGAAGGCGGTGCCCAGGTTTGCCCAGACCCGGGTCTTGGTTGGACTCTTCCTGGCCGTGTCGGACCAGAGCGCGATGTTGGTGCGCCAGATCTCGTGCCGGTCGATGGTGGCGACCATCAGCGCAATCGCCCAGATGGCCACGGCAGCGGGGACGAACAAACGCCACTCCGGCCAAGGTTGCAGACGGAGGCGCAGCATTTCCGCGAAACATGCGACCGCACCGAAAACGCCGAGCGTTGACAGATAGCACCGATGTTCGGACATGAGATCCGGCAGCGGCACGACGGTGGAGTCGATCGAGAGGCCGAGGAAGAACCAGAGCACGAAGCAAAAGCCGACGGTGCGCAGTGGCTGCTGCTGCTGCCGTCGATACCAAAACCACGCGCCGGCGAAGATGCTGAGCAGCAGCAGCACCGGTCCGATGAAGCGCCACTCTCCCGCGGATGTCACGGGCAGGCGGGTCGGATCAATGTTGAGCCCGGTCGGGACGAAGATCAGGCGCAGGTAGGTGAGGATCACGCCGGGTTGGGTGAGCGCGTAGTGGAGAGCGTAGCCTTCGCGGGCATTCCCGGTGCCGGCGACATTCAGCCAGGCGTCAAAGCTCGTCGCACCCGTTTGTGCCGCGGACGTGAGGGCCATGAGCACCGGAATGACCGGCATGAGCAGAGCCCACGGAATGATCCGCCGGCAGGCTGCGCGCAGCGGGGCGTGGAGGACGATCCAGTCGAGGAGCACCATCATGATCGGCGCCGTGAAGAGAAACTCCTTGGTGAACGTGCCGACGAAGAGGCTCGCGATCGACCATCGCCGGCAGCGGCGCGCGACCTTCTCCCCGCTGGCCGTCCGGCTCGCGACGAAGAGGAGCACGGTGGCGAGGTAGAAGAATGTGCCGAACGACGTGAAGCGCTGGATGACGTAGGTCACCGATTCGATCTGCAATGGATGCACGAGGAAAAGCAGCGCGGCGCTCAGCGCCACGAAGCGCGCCGAACTTTCCGAGGCCGGCGTGGGCGCTGCGTGGCGCAGCAACCTTCCGGCGAGCCCGAGGAGCAGCAGCGCGTTGCCGACGTGGATCGCGATATTCACCGCGCGAAAGCCCGGCGGATGCATCCCGCCGATCGCGTAGTTCACGTAAAAGGTGAAATACGCAAACGGGCGGAGGATGAAGTTCGTCGAAAGATCCTGATCGAGCCCGAGGCTGGTCGCGCGTTTGGCGAAGGAGTCGAATTCGAAGGGGTAGCGGAAGCTGCGCGCGTCGGTCGCGAGCGGGTTATTGACGAGGTAAATGTGGTCGTCGAAGACGAACGGGAACGGGAGGGTGTAGCCGTAGAGCGCGAGCCCGAGCGCGATGAGCAGCGCGGGGCCGCCCCAGCGGCTGATCGCTGGATGCCCTGCCGTCCGTGGAGAGTCGCCCGCTCTTCCCGTCATGCCTCCCGACGATGGCGGTGAATCTCCCGGATGATGAATTGTGGATCGCGATTGAGCTGCCGGTAGATGCGCCCCACGTATTCACCCACGATGGCGATCGCGAGCAGATGCATCCCGCGGAAGAGCCACATGCTGGCGCTGAGTTGCTGGATCGCGTCGGGCTGCGTGCGTCCCGGGCTGATGTAGGCGAAGAGCGTGTAGATCGCGTAACCCACGCCGGCCAGCGTCATCACCAGCCCCGCGAGCCCGAGCAGCCGCAGGGGATAGATGGAGAAGGCCACGACCATATTGCCCCAGAGCGAGATCAGCTTGCCAAAGGTGTAGCCGGATTTTCCCTCCCGCCGGACGTCGTGGCCCGCCGCCACCACGCCAATCTTGCGCGTCGTCCGCAGGATGATCGCGTCGAGATACGGAAACGGCCCGGTGTAATGGATCACCTCGCGCACGAGGAAGCGGTTCATCGCTTTGAAGCTCGAGAGGTAGAGCTGCGGCGGTTTGCCGAGGACGCGGGTCGCCATCCAGTTGTGGAAGCGGCTGCCCGCATTGCGAAACCACGAGTGCCGCTTCGCGCGGTAGCGCACATAGACGACGTCGTGCCCCGTGCGGATTTCCTCGACCAGGGTCCGCACTTCCGACGGCGGATTTTGAAAGTCGTCGTCCATGATCACGCAGTAGTCGCCCTCGACGCAGTTCAACCCGGCCATGACCGCGTTGTGCTCGCCGAAATTTCGCGCCAGCGCGACGAAGTCCACGATCTCCGGATGCGCCCGCTGCAAATCCTCGCAGACTTCTGCGGAGCGGTCCTGGCTGCCATCATCGACGAGCACGATCTGCAGGAGGTAGGAGCGATCGAGTTCGGCGATCAAGCGCTCGACCAGGGCCTCGATCGTGCGCTCGGAATTGAAGACCGGGATCACGATCGAGACCGCCGGGACGGGCGCCGGCGGTTCCTCGAGGCGAGCGGTGGACGCACCTCCGGGAACGGGGAGCACTCCACTGCCGCGCGGCAGACGCGCGTGGACTTCGCTGCTCACGCTGCGGGCCGCGCGCTCGGAGAGAAAGGGCCGCCCCGCCGAGACGCTCCGGATCGCATCGACGATCTTGTCGGTGGCCTCCTGTTTCATCACGTAGCCGATGGCTCCCGCGCGGAAGGCCCGCTCCGCATAGAGCGTCTCATCGTGGATGGAGAGCACGAGCACTGGCAGGTCCGGGTAGTCGGCCCGCATCGTCTCCACCAGTCGGGAGGAATCATGGTTCCCGAGCGACCAATCCACCACCGCGATGTCGGGCCGGTGCTGGCGTACGGCCTCCAGCGCGCGCCGCTCGGTATCGGCCTCGCCGCAGACCACGAGATCGCGCTCGTGCTGGATGAGCGTGGTCAATCCTGCGCGCACCACCGCGTGGTCATCGACGAGCAGCACTTTCTTGCGCGGCGGAGCCGCCAGGACTGCGCTGTCCTGGGGGGAGGCAGTAGTCATGCGGGTCAGGCTGCCACAGTTTTCCGGCCCGCCCCATCGGGTCGCGCCCGCTTTCGTCAGCAGGGAATCGCCACTTGACGCCCCGGGGTTTTCCCCTACCGCCCCCACCGTGTCGGGAGCGTGAACGCCGCGTCTCGCGCCGCGCGCCCGCGGCGAAGAGCGTGTCGCCCGAACCGAGGCCGATGATCGCGATCTCCTCCGGCGCCGGATGGAGCAGCGCCGGCAGCGCGCCGGGCACGCGGTGGATGCCGCCAAAGGGAATCCTGCTCTGCCCGATGCCATTGACGATGACCGTCGTCGGCGTGCCCGCGCCCGGCGGCGAGGAACGGGGCGAACGAGCGGCGGACCTTCCGGGTCATGGAGGAGCGGGCTGGTGCCGCGCCGGGGGGATCGATCGCATCCGCGGCACTACGGGGAGCCGCTCGCGGGTCCGGGAATCGGGCGGCGCCCGCGGCGACTCAGCGGGCGTGCGCCCGACGCGGGCTCAGGGAAATCCCGGAGCCGTGCGGTGTCCACGCGGGGGGCACTTCACATCTCCCCGAGCTGCCGCGCCCAGCGGATCGAGTGCTGGAGCAGTTCCTCGCCGCTGGCGAGTTTCAGCTTGAGCTTCAGATTCGCGCGATGGGCTTCCACGGTCTTTGGGCTGATGTGCAGCCGCTGGCCGATCTGCCGCACGCCGTAGCCCTGGCCGATGAGCACGAGCACTTCCAACTCCCGATCGGTGAGGCCGGCGAGCGGCGATCCCGCGACCGTCTCCTGCCGCCCGGTGATCTTGTCGAGGATGCCGCCGGTGATTTTTTCGCTCACGAAGACGCCGCCGCCGAGCACGCAGCGGATGGCTTCGAGCACTTTGTCCGACGCCTCGCGCTTCATCACGTAGCCGCGCGCGCCGGCCCGCAATGCGCGCTCGGCGTAGAGCGATTCGTCGTGCATCGAGAGCACCAGCGTGAGCACTCCGGGGAAGCGCGCTTTCAAATCTTTCAACAGCTCGAGCCCGCGTTCGTTTTTGAGCGAAAGGTCGATCACCGCGAGATCGGGCTGCGCACGCTCCGCCTCCGCGAGCGCTCCGGCGCGATCCTCCGCTTCACCGCAGACCACGAGATCGGGCTGCGCATTCACCATCTGGCCGATGCCCTGGCGGAGCAGGGGATGATCGTCCACGAGCAGGATGCGTTTGCGGGCGGGAGTGGAAGTGGCGGCGGGCATGGCGGGCGGGAGTATTGTCAGTCAATCGCCCGCCGGGGCAACCGGCAGGTGACGAGCGTGCCGCCGCCGTCGGCCCGCCCGACGGTCAGCGTCGCGCCCAGGGAATCGGCGCGATAGTCCATGATGTCGAGGCCGAGGCCGGAGCGTGGGCGGGCGTCGGAGATACCCTGGCCGTCATCGCGCACCGTCAGGGTGATGGCTCGCTCATCCATCCGCAGGCCGATCGTGATCTGGCTCGCGCGGGCGTGGCGCAAGGCATTCTGCACCGCCTCCTGCGCGATGCGGTAGAGATTCGTCGCGGCGGTCTGATCGGGGATGGGCACCGGCTGCGGGATGTCGCACCGGCACGGCACGCGGGCCGTCTCGCTCACGCTGGCCGCCAGCTCGGTCAGGGCGAGTTGCAGGCCGGTCGGTTCTTCCGGCACGGGATGCAAGCCGCGCGTGACGCGGCGGGTTTGCTCGATGCACTCGTTGATCAGGTGCGTGATCCTGCCCGCATCGTCGGCGGGCGCCCCGGTGAGCTGGTGCTGGAGGCTGCGGCTGAGCAGCGAGACGCCGGTCAACTGCTGGCAGAGCCCGTCGTGCAAATCCTGGCCGATGCGCCGCTGCTCGCGCTCGGAGATGGCGAGCACCTCGTGCTCGAGCCGCTCGCGATGCGCCACATCCGCGCGGAGCACGATCACTCCCACCGCGGCGACGAGCGTCGCGAGGATGCCGCTGGCGATGACCATCGCGATGGTGCGGCTGGCGAGCTGGCGCGTGGTGGCGTCGCGCGCCTCGAGCAGCGTGCGCTGCCGCGTTTCGATTTCGAGCGCGACTTCGCGGAGCTGATCCATGAGCGCCTTGCCCGGCCCGGAGATGCGCGGCACGGCTTCGAGCCCCTCGAGCCGGCGCGTCTCCAGCGTCACCTTCAGCCGCTCGAAGCGCTCGCGCGTCAGTTGCTCGAGTTCCCGCAGCCGCTGGCGATTCACCGGATCGCGCACGTTCGCCTTCAGTTCCCGGAGATTGTCTTCCGCATCGCGCGTCGCCTTCCGGTAGAGCGTCAGGAACTCCTCCTTGCCGGTGATGACGTAGCCGCGCGCCTCGCTCTCCGCGCTCACGATGTCCGCGAGCACGACATGGAGCAGGCCGATGGAGCGGTGCGTCCGCGCGACGACTTCGGAGGATTTGATGAAGTTCGCGGCATTGCGGTAGGAGACGACGCCGACGGCCATCGTGACGATCAGGGCGAGGAGAAACCCTGCGATGATCTTGCGGCTCAGGTTCAGGGCGATGCGCATGAAACGGGGGAAGGTTTGCCGAACATCGTGCCGGACGGCGCAAGGGCGATCAGCGGCTCACCTCGAGGCGGAGAAAGCGACGCGGGTGCGCGGGATCGCGCTGCAGGAATGCGTCGCTCACCTGCACGCCGGTGGCCGGTCCTGCGGGCGTCTCTGCGATGTTCACGCCCGGCACCAACGCGGCCGTGGCGGCGCCATTGATGCTCCGGGCGAGATTCGTCCACGGGCCGGCGAGGGAATCGGCACCCTGGACCGTGATCGTCAAGTCGCTCGCGGCGGCGGCGCGCTGGAAGGTGATGGCCAGCCGGCCGGCCGCGGCGTTGCCGCGTGGCAGTGGATTCGCGCCCGCCGCATTCGGATCGGTGCCGAGCGCGTACTCGAGCAGGTTCACCAGACCGTCGCGCTCCCCGTCCACGAGATCGCCGGCGACGGCGGCATCATTCCAGTTCGGCCCGAAGTTCGCCCAGCGCCAGGCGGAGATGGCCGACGCGGAAAAGGTCGCGGAGATGGTCTGCGCCGCATTTACGTTCGCAAAGGTGTAGCTCCCGGCGGCCGGCTGCGGTGCGCCATTCACCGCGACTCCGGCGATCGCAAAGCCCGGCTGCGGCGCGATGGTGAAAGTCTGCGCACCACCGGGCGGCACGAGCACTGCGCCGGTCGGATTGATCGTGCCACCGGCGCCCGCCGAAGCCTGGATGAATGCGCCCGGCGTGACGAAGCGCGCCATGAGGTCGGCCTCGATCTGCTGCCGCTCGGCCGTGGTGAGCGCGACGCGATAGACGAAGACGTCGCCGATCAGCCCGTGGAAGACCGTCCAGCCGTCGGGGTTGTTGCGGCCGACATTGAAGGCATTGGCAAAGGCGCCCGGGACATTGGGCACGAGCGAGGTGAGGTCGCTCGTGCTCGTGATGTCCATGAGCTGCGTGCCATTGGCGAAGACGCGATATTGCCCCGTCGGCTGCGCCACGAGACTCAGCACGGTGGCCTGGCCGCTCGGGATCGCATGGGCCGCACTGCCGCCGGCCAGGGAGCCATTGCGCCACACGTCGATCTGCCCGGTGTTATTGCGCACCCCGAGCACGAGCCGGTTGTAAAAGAGATCGACGATCGACGTCCAACTCGTGCTCGTCGTGTTCCGCGCCGGTCGCACCGCGATCACGATCGTCGCGCCATTGATCGCGACGGGCGCGCTGGAGGTGCTCTGACGGAAGCCGTCGCCGTCGGCATGGACATGGTTCACCCACTTCGCGCCATTGAAGAGCTCCACCGTGGGCGAGCCCATCGCGGTGAGCGTCTGCCCCGCGGGCAGATAGGTCGGCCAGGCGCCCGTCCCGCCGCTCGCGGGCAGCGCGGCCGTCAGGGCGGAAAAAAGCAGATCGCTCGGGCGCGGGATGCCGAGGCCGACGAGCGCAAAGTCGATCCCGCCGAGGTCGCCGCCGCTCACGGCGAGGAGCTTGTCCGGTGCGGGGTGAAAGCCCGCGCCGCCCGCGGCGACGTACCAGGCGCCGTCCGGCAACGCCCGCGTGTAGAAGCCACTGGCATCGGTCGTCGCCGTGAAGACCGGTCCGCTCGAGGCGCCTGGCGAGCGGGAGAAAAAGACCGCCGCCCCCGCGGCCGGCGCACCGTCGCTGCGACGCGTGACGCGGCCCGCCACGCGCGCATCCGGCACGAGCGCAAAGTCGATCCCGGCGACATTCGCCGTCGAGACAGTGACGAGACGGTCGGCGGAGAAATTGTGCGCGGCCGCGCCCGCGGCCACGTACCAAGTGCCCGGCGTCACCAGTGCGGAGTACTGGCCTGCGCCATCGGCGTTCACGGTGAAGGCGGGCGCCGTCGCCGCGCCGGGCCCGTCGGCGAAATAAATCGTCGCACCGGCCAGCGCGGTGCCGGTGGAGCTGCGCACCGCGCCCGCGACGGTGAAGCGCGGCGGCGTGCTCGCCGGGTCGAGCGGGTCCGTGCCGAAGCCCGCCTCCACGGGATCGAGGACGCCATCCCCGTCCGCATCGAGGACGAGCTGCGCCGCGGTGAGCGCGCGATCGTGGATGCGCGCGTTCAGGATTTCCCCGTCGAAGAACTGCCGCGTCGCCGGGTCTTCAGAGGTCTGCGAGAAGCCGACGCGGAAGCATTTTCCCGAAGCCGCCGCGTCGGAGCCCGGCCCGCTGTAGCTGCGCGTCGCGGCCTGGACGCCGTTCACGAAGAGCGTCGCCGTGCCGCCGTTGCAGGCGAGCGCCACATGCTGCCAGCGGTTGAGCGTGGCGGGCACGTTCGTGGCCCAAAGACCGGGGCCGTCGAGCCGCGCCACCCAGCGGCCATTGTCGAGACCGAGGCCGCTGCCGGCGCCGCCGTTGCGCTCATTGCCGCTGTCCAGGATCGCTTCGTAATTCGACACATCGTCCGACGTGTGCGGCCGCACCCAGGCGGCGAGCGTGCGCACGCGGCCATTCGGCACGCCACTCTCCGCGGTCGTGCTCGTGCCATTGAAGTCCAGCGCGGTGCGCGGCGAGAATTGCCCGAGCAGGTCGCCGCGCCGCGTCATCTCTTCGCGGAGCTCCGCCCCGGTCAGCACCACATTGTAGAAGCGTGCGTCCTCCAGGCTGCCGCGGAAAAGCGCACCCGCCCAATCGCGGCCGAGGTAGTTCGCCTGCGGCGCGGTGTGGCTGTTGGCCGCGAGCACACTCAGCGGCGTGAGCGCGGTCGGGGCCGTAGCCTCCGTGAGCCCGCCGACAAAGAGGCGCGCGGTCGCACCATCGAGTTGCACCGCCACATGCCGCCACTCGTTCTGCGGCAGGAGACTCACGCTCGTGGCCGTCGCGGTGAGGGTGCCATTGGTGATCGTGAAGACCGCCTGACCCGTGGCGCTGCGCGTGAGCCGCAGCGCGCGTGTGTCGCTGCTGCCCATGAAAAGCAGCGGCTCCGCCGCGCCGATCGCCGCCACCGGGCGCACCCAGCAGCCAAAGGTGAAGCGCGGCGTGTCCGCGAGACTGCGCTCGAGCACCGCGTAATCGTCCACGCCGTCCAGGCTCACGACGGACGAGCCGAAAGTCGCATCGGTGCTCCGCGTCGGCGCGCCGCGCAAGAGCGCGTGCAGGGCGCCGAATTCATCCCACCACTCCTCGCCGCCCGTCTCCGCGGTCCGATAGCTGGCGGTGAGTCCGCGTGCCTTGCGCAGCGTCTGCGGATAAAACACATCCCACCAGCTGCCCCACGGCACATGGCTGAAGTGGACGCCGTCGCTCACCGACGAGCCCATCGAGTAGTCGTGATCGAGGATCGCCGTGCCGCCGATCGTGCCTCCGGCAAAAGGGAACGCGCAGCCGCGCACGACCGCGTCGTCGGTCACGGTGGTGTTTTCGACGCGCGTGGAGCCGGCGATGAGTGCGCGCCCGCGGACCACCGCGCCATTGACCAGTTGCGCGCGATCGCGGATGCGCGCGTCGCCTTCCACGAGGGCGTTGCCGTCCAGCAGCGCCGAGCCGCTCACCACCGCATTGCCCTGCACCGTCGCCGCACCCTGCACCACGGCGTAATCCTCGACGCGCGCATTGCCCAGCACCCGCGCGGTGCCGAGCACCTTGGCATTCGGCCCGACATAGGCGGTGGCCGCGGCGGTCGCGCCGGAGGCAAGCACGCCGCCGCCATTAGCATGCGTGCGGAAGCCGGACGGATTGGCCGCGGCGTAGCGGATCGGCGCCGGCGCAGCATTCACCAGCCGCACCTCGTAGCCATAGCGCAGGCGGTCGGTGTTTCTGTCCACGGGCTTCGTATTGCTCAGGCTGTCGAGGTCGAGCGTCACGCTGTCGGGTGTGGCGGTGACGATCAGGAAGACCTGCGTCTCCGCCGCCGTGAGCGCGAAACTCTGCGTGCCCGGCGCCCACACCGGCGAGTAGCGCACCGTGTCGCCCGGCGAGATCGCCGCGAAACACCAGCGCCAGTCTTCGCCCGTGCCAGCCTTGTCGTAGCCGCGCAGCTCGGCCGTGATCGTCGCGCCGGCCCCCGCCGTGAGATCGTGCATCTGGTAGGCCCAGCGATCCGGCGCACGCTCCGGCGGCACGCGCCACCAGCCCGGCCGGTCCTGCAGCGGCACGAGCTGCGCGCCCTGCTTCCAGAAGTGCTCGAGGCGTGCCGCCGTCGTGCCCCAGTGCTGCTGGCGCAGGCGCGTCTTTTCCACAAAGTCGAGCATCGGCCAGCGCTTGCAGCACTCGCAGGCTACGTCCTTCACGGACTGGCCCCCGGGCAGCACCGCGGCGAGCTTCTCGATCAGCGTGCGATCGCGCGCGCCGTCGCGCCAGGCGGTGGCGGCGAAGTTTGCGGGCAATCCAAACTGCGTCCCGAAATCGTCGAGCGCCAGGTAGTAGCGCTGGTCGGCGTAGATGTGCCGTTGGTGATCGGGCCGGTAGTTCGAGTTGCCGTTCAGATTGTCGATCGCCGGGAGCGCTCCGGGGATGGCCCCGTAGAAGTGCAGATTGCGTTGCGCGCGGAGGTAATTCGCGTGGCTTTCCCAATGCCCGCCCACCATCCGTCCGGGCTGCGCCATCTGGATCACGTGCCCGAATTCATGCGGCACCGGATTGCCCCAGCCTTCGTCGGCGAGCCCGCCGGAGCCGACATTCAGGTGGCCGCGATTCGCGTGGCCGCCTGCCCAGAAGCCGCCATACCACGTCACAAAGTTCACCTTCAGGCGCGGAGTGGTCGTCGAGTCAAACTCCCGGAAGGGCTCGTTGTAACCGAGCTTCCGGCAGAAGACCTGATAGCTCTCCTCGCACATCCGCAGCGCCCGCCGCGCATGCGCAGTGGTGAAGCTCGCGTCCGCGGGATTCCACCACACGCACCCATGCTTGCTCTCGAGGCGACTCGTGTTCGCCGCGGTGAGGGGTGCCAGGAAGTTCGTGTTCGTGTTCAGCGCGGGCGCGGTGCCCGCGACGTCGCCGACTTCCACGTAGTCGATTTCAAAACTGCCCGTGCTCGCGAGCAAGGGCGTGATCCGCACATCGCGCAGCGCATCGCGCCAGAACACCTCCAGCCCCATCTCGAGCCGGTAAGTGTGAAACGCACCGTCCCTGAGGATGCTGGCCGCAGGCAGGACGAACTGCCGCGTCGCCGCAAAGCCATTCCGCGTCGAGGTGCCAAACTCGATCCGCACATCGCCGGGGTAGGTCGCGGGCAGCTTGAGGCGGAGTTGGAGGAAATCGTGGAAGCCGAGATCGAGGTCCGGCCCGCCGGCCAGCGCGGTGAGGCTCACCGCGGCGTCGGCGGTGGTCGAGGAGTCCGTCGCTACGAGAACGCCGCCGGTTGCGGCGAGACCAGTGGTGTTCGCGCCCGTCCAGCCTTCGAAGCTTCCGTCCGTCCCCCATTCGCCCAGCACCGTGCCCGTGAGCCGATCGGGCGGATCGACGGCGGCGACCGTGACATTTTGCTGCGCCAGGCCCTGGCCGACGGTGAGTGCGGCGAAGACCGCGAGGAGGGGGACGAGTTTCATGCGGAGGTAGAGCGGTTTCGGAGCCGGGCGGGAGCGGCCGGAGAGTATCAGGATTCGTGCGCTCCCGCCACCGCGATGAGTCGCAAAAGCTTCTGGCGACACTCGCGCACCTACGCCACGCAACTCGGCATGAGCAAAGAATGGTTCATAGCCCAGGGAGTCATTTCCCTAAGCGAGCTCTGGATCACGGTGCATTACCCCGCAAGGTCCAAGCCTGAACCCTCGTGCGGGGGGGCGAGGGTCCACTGATGGGCCTGCCGACCTCTACGAACCGCCCATTGCGGACCCGCATGATGAGTGGAGTGGAAACCTGGGGTTAATAAACCACGGCGACCCGATGAGGCGCTTCGGTCGCGTTACTTCCGACGTCCGGCAATGATTCGGTCATACTCGCTGTGATGACCAATCCAGAACCAAACGATGTCGGAACCGTCTTCGACGGCAACCGCGCGATAATGGATTCCGACACGAGCTGACCACATTCGGCCGACCCTCTTCAAGTGGAGCGACGGGTGGCGTGGGTCGGCCTTGAGCAGTTAGTCGTTATCGTCCGCAAGCCGCTGCATCTCTTGTGGAAGTTGAGCATGGAACTGCCAAAACCTGGGTTGGTTCGGTGCCTCACAAGTCTCGGCAACGTCCCTCGCGCAAGTCGCGGACGGCCTCGTCTGCGGGGGCCTCCAGATGTCCGGCGGCGACATCCTCCTCAAACTGCTTGTCCCAAGCGGCGGCGTCGAACGTGGAAAACCAGTCGCGGAAGGAAAAAAGCTCCTCGCGGGAGAGCTTGCCGACCGCAGCTTCGATTTCGTGGACCTA
>Ga0105048_10015614_pt1 | contig 11777 bp, 8 predicted proteins | sample MAT05_FD_78382 | JGI IMG/M metagenome (GOLD analysis project Ga0105048, IMG submission 78382) | Freshwater microbial communities from Lake Fryxell liftoff mats and glacier meltwater in Antarctica - MAT-05 | ecosystem: Environmental > Aquatic > Freshwater > Ice > Liftoff microbial mat | place...
TACGGCAAAAAGTATGCCGAGTTCCTGGCCGGTGGTGATGAAAAGACGACGCTGATGCGGATTAATCTGATCAGCGAACCGACGACGATTTCAGGCGATCTCCCGTACACGTATTTCTATCAGACGACGCCTGTTCGGCCCGAGCCGAAGGACCCCAGGAAGTGGCACATCACGTTCGACCCGGGATCCGTCTATCACTCATCACTGCCGGGCTACAACACACCCGAGGCTAAAGCGTTCTTGGCAGCCTGCTGGGTCGGTCAGGCGTATTATGACCTTATGCCAGACGGATATCCCAAGTTCCTGCACAGCAGAGAAGAAAGCGTTTACGGCTTGAAAAAATTCCAGGATATGGGCATCAAGGTTCCCCATAATCTTTGGTATGCCGGCGTTGCAGACAGTTTGCCTGAGTACAAGATTTTTGGGCAGGAATGGACCGCGATTCCGAACTATAGTTGGCCGACGCAGAACTCCACTGTTCAATCAGCCTGCCTGAATAGCTCCTACCAGCAGTTCATGATTCGTAATACCGAAAAGATCGTCAACGATCTTGGGTACGATGGCGTCTACACAGACGCGACCGCCGTCCCCTGCAGCAACGCCCGTCACAACTGTGGTTACGACGGACGTGACGGCAAGCGTCACCGCGACCTCAACCTGCTCTCAACGCGCTCATTTGTGAAGCGGATGTACGCGGTTCTAAAGTCTGATGGGAAAGACCGCGTGAACTTTTCCCATTCCGGTGAAAGTACATCCTCCGCCGGATTTGTTGACGTACGCACACACGGCGAAGAACTCTGCCAGGAAGAGTTCGACCACTATAAGCGCCTGTCTCCCGATTACTTCCGTGCGAAGTACGCCCAGAATGAGTACGGAGTGCCTTACACGTTCTACGCGGTGTTTAACTACAAATGGCGTGCGATCGGCGATCGCGTGCCGATGAGCGAAATACTGATGATGTGTCTCTCGCATCGCATCATGCCGGCCTTAGCATATGACCTAGAATTGATGCCGGTGTGGAAGACGTTCGATCCGTGGTGGACGAGCGCCCAGTTCATTCCGTACTGGAAGCCCAACGCGCCCGCCACCACGAACGATCCGGTGAATGTGCTATCCAGCACTTTCCTCAAACGCGAAGAGAAACAAGCTCTGATTGTGGTCGCCAACTGGCAGTACAAGGATGCGACTGCCAAGGTCAGTCTCAATGCAGCCGAGCTCGGTTTTACTCCCAAAAGCGTCGAACTGCTTGACGTGGAAGCCGGCACAGCCAAGTCGCTTAACCTGTCGGACATCAAAGTTGATCTGAAATCACGCAACTACCAAGTGCTGCTGGTCAAGTAACAGGATTCGCCATGACCCACACCATGACAAAGCCTAGCAGCCATGTCGCGCCGAGCGTGTGTGAGAACGCCGCTCCGCCGTACGAAACGTTTCTGTGGCTGGAACTGATTGCGTTTGACAACTCGCAGCCGGACATGGGGGTGCGTGCGTATCTGGACAATCTCGGCTTTATGCCGACGGGCCTGTCGATCTTCATGTGGGGTCCGGATTTTGTTCACCAGCACAATGGCGTGGCGAGCGACGCGGAGTTTCCGGCGGACATCGGGGCGTACCTCGATGTGTTCTCCTTCGACAAGAAGCAGCCTGGCCCGCCGTGGAGGAGATTTCAACTCAAGCGCGTCATCGACGAGTTCCACCGATACGGGGTGGAAGTCTATTTCTCGATTTTTCCCAATTCGATGGGCAACCGTTTCCACAAGGAGTGGCTATCAGACAATCCCGAGGTGGAAGTCATTCCGCTTGCGGATTACACGCCCTGGTTTCCGATGCTCCATCCGCTCAAGCGAATGAAGGATGGCAGCTATTACGAGGACTTCTTCGTTCAAAAAATCAAGGAAGTGTCAAAGGACTATGGCTTCGACGGGATCCATCTGGTCGACGGGTACAACCACGGATGGTACCAGTTGTGCGACGCCGAGTTTTCCGACGACATGGTCGAGCAATTCCTGAAGCATTCGGCCGTGAAGCTGCCCGGCTCGTTTCCTGCAACATGCGGCCTGGTTAAGCCGGACATCGCTAAACGAGCGGCATGGATCTGGCGCAACCGGCGCCGCGAGTGGATCGACTTCCACGTCGATCGCTGGGAAACGTACTTCCGCAAGGTCGTTTCAACGATGCACGGCTGCGGAAAGAAAGTGGCGGCGAACACATGCTGGACGCGCGATCCAGTCGAATCGATATACCGTTACGGGATCGACTACAAGCGAATCGCGGCAACGGGCGTCGACCGATTCGTCGTCGAGACCTGCGGCGCGGGCGGCGAGCTACTTAACCGCGTCTGCCGCGCCCGATTCTCTGTGCCGTTCTTTCACGTCATCAAGGCCACATCCCTGATGACACGCGCGTACGTGCCGGAAATGAACATCTGCTTCAACAACTGCACCCAGGACATCACCGAAGGCTGGTCGGTGATTCGGCAGGCCCCGGCGTTTCTTGAGCGCGAGATCTACTCGTACGTCAACCTCTATCACTACGACACCAACGGAACTCCGAAGCGGGTGTTCGATGGCCTGAACGTCTGCCTCGCGGCCGGTATGGAGGGGCACGAATGGCGCTGGTTGCACGAACGCTGGGAATCGGCGTTCGGTACGCAGCCCGAATCGGTGGGGGGTGTCACGCTGGTCTATTCGGATGAAGCGCTTCACAACGAACTCGACTACTACCTCAAGACCCGCGGCAACCTTGCTTGTCAGGTGCTTTATCAACTGAGTTCAGTCGGCGTTCCGATCGCTGCAACCGTTAACGCGTCCGATGCCGCGGCGGTTTCCGGGCCCCTGCTGGTGGTCAATCCTCATCTGTTCCCCAAGACGCAGCTCGATTGCATCTTTGAACGCAGGTCTTCGCCTGTTTTCACGATTGGAGCAGAGGCAATCCCCGGGCGTACGCCGGATTTCTATTGCTCCGACATCGCCGTCAATCAGCCCCTCATTCTCGCCGTTTACAACGCACGGCCATCGTTCGATGTGAAGATTGAAGCCGATGCGCTGACACCGGTTCCTGAAGACCTGACATCGATAAAGGAAGCGCCATCGTTCTTCGATGAACTCTACTACCGTCCCGTTTCCCCAGCGTTCTACCAGGCTTGTGCCAAGGTCATCGACGCGGTCATCGAAAGGCCGTTGCGGCTCGATCTCGAAGACTTCCCCGCCGGCGAATGGGTCGGTGTACAGAGCTTCCGCATCGGTGACCAGATTCAGAGGTGTTTCATATGGAACGAAGAATGGCAGTACGTGGATACGCGGTTGAAAGCAGATCGGTCGATACGCGAAGTCCGCGCGGTGTCCAAGTTCAGAGGCCGCCGCATAACCGTGTTCGATAACGAAGAGGAGACGTGGACCGCTCCGTCGACCGGCGGACACCGATTCATCGTCCGAATACCGCCCAAGGGTGTCGGGGTCGTCGACCTCGTCCTCGAAGATAAAACGTGAATTGCCGTTGCGGTTTAGTCGGGATTTTACCAGGACGACTGATAGTAAATCAGATCATCCTATCAATTAGGAGTCATGCCATGCCAGAATCATCCCCCCGTCGTCAAGCGTGTCGTGTTGGTTTCACTCTCATCGAGTTGTTGGTGGTCATCGGAATCATCTCGGTGCTCATTTCCATCTTACTTCCGGCCATCAACCGTGCACGCCGGTACGCGCAAGATGTAAAGTGTGCCAGCAATTTGCGGCAGATCGGATTGGCGCTGCACATGTATGTGAACAGCAGCAAGGGCTGGGCGCCAATGGGAGGCGGCGCGATCATGTGGAAGGAACTGGAAGATTCCCGCGACCTGAAGAACATGTTCTTGTACGTACAAGCCGGCGCATACGAAGAGGGTCGTGGCTTGAATGGGACTGAGAATCTGCTCTTTCGCTGTCCTGCCCTGAAGATAAACACCAATGCCTACAGTCCCACGCCTCCGCCCCGCAACTGGAACTACACGATTAACACGCGCACATTCGGACAAGACCCCAACAACCCGGCATCTTTTTTCAAGAACCGCCGCAAGCTGAGTGGTATCCGCAGAACGTCCACTCGTTGCTGGCTCGCCGATGCGCATCCCCAGGACGGAGGCTGGGAAACTTATGACAACGGCAACTCGATGATTTCCCCCAACCGGCACCGCCAGGGCTCGAACGTGCTGTATGTAGACGGGCATGTGGGCTACGTGAATCCATACAAGGATTTGTATTGGCAGATTCCAGGTAACGTCTTTTCGACTGACTTGGATTTTTACGGCAACAATACCGACTAAACGTACGCTCCTAATTTCATACGCGGTGTGCATCCGGACATGCAGCAGCGTCGTGCAAACGTGTTCGCAGATGTCCATCGTATCTGGAGCCGATCGTGAATTGGATTGACTGGACACTCATCTGCGTGCCCGTGGGCATTGTTGTTCTCGTCGCATGGCACGTGCGGCGGTACGTGCGGTCGGTTAGCGATTTCCTGGCGGCAGGTCGGGTTGCCGGGCGATACCTGGTCGCCAATGCCGAGGGCACGGCGGCGATGGGCGCGATCACCATCGTCGCGACATTCGAACTCCTTTACCGCGCCGGAACCACCGTCGGTTGGTGGCAAACCATTCAGACGCCGGTCTGGATTTTCCTCACGGTGGGCGGATTCGTGGTCTATCGCTATCGCGAGACGCGGGCGATGACAATGGCCCAGTTCCTTGAAATGCGATACAGCCGTCGCTTCCGCGTTTTCATGGGGAGCGTGGCGTGGATTGCGGGGCTGGTGAACTACGGCATCTTCCCTGTCGTCAGTGCGAAGTTCTTCGCGACGTTTCTTGCGTTACCGCCGGTGATCAATCTGGGTGCGGTCGCGATCCCTACGTATGTGTTGATCATGGCGGTACTGATCAGCGCAAACGTCTTCTTCGTGACGCTCGGAGGGCAGTTGATCGCGATGGTGACGGATTGCATCGAAGGGCTCATCGGCGGTCTGATGCTGTTGGCGTTGATGATCGGGGTCTGCTACGTGTTCACTTGGCAGCAAATGGCGACAGCGCTCACAAGCAGACCGGTAGGGGAATCGCTCATTAACCCGTTCGATGCGGGACAGATCTCGGATTTCAATATCTGGTTCGTGATCATTGGCATCCTCTCGGGAATTTATTCGTACATGGCCTGGCAGGGCAACAGCGGCTTCAACGCGTCCGCAGCGAGCCCGCACGAAGCAAAGATGGGACGGATCCTGGGTCAGTGGCGTGCATACGCGCGCGCCTCGGCGATCACGCTGCTGGGTATCGGCGCGCTGACTTACATGCACCACCCTGATTTTGCCGCCGGTGCTCAGAAGGTGACCGCAGAGGTGCAGGCCGTCTCCAGCCAGATGCCCGCGAGCCAGGCGGTGGTGCCCGTGGCGGTGCGGGAATTTCTGCCGGCCGGGTTGCGGGGAATGTTTGTCGCGGTCATGTTGTTCGCCGTCCTGGCGTGCGATGCGAGCTATATGCATTCGTGGGGCAGCATCTTTGTTCAGGACGTGCTCCTGCCGATTCGACAGGCACGCGGCAAGCCGCAGTTATCACCCGAGGCGCACCTACGATGGCTTCGCCGAAGTATTATCGGTGTGGCGGTTTTCGCGTTCATCTTCGGTATTCTCTACCGCCAAAGTGACTACATTCTCATGTTCTTCGCCCTGACCGGCGCCATTTTTCTAGGCGGCGCAGGGAGCTGCATCATCGGCGGGCTCTATTGGTCACGGGGCACGACCGCAGGCGCATGGGCCGGGATGATCGTGGGATCGTCGCTCGCGGTGATGGGTATCGTCGCTCAACAGGTTGTGCCCGATCTTCCCCTCAACGGTCAGTGGATGAGCTTCATCGCCATGATCTCTGCGGTCGTGGTTTACATCTCCGTTTCGCTTTTGACGGTTCGTTCCCCGCACAACATGGACAAGCTCCTGCACCGGGGTCGATATGCCGTCGACCCGGTGACCGGCGAACCGATGCCAAGCATCATCCGGCGCGATAGTCGATGGCGAACGCTTCTCGGGATGGACAGCGATTTCTCCCGGGCCGACAAGGCGCAATCGGTCCTTCTGTTCTCTTGGAGCTTCGCCTGGTTCGCGGCGTTTGCGGTTATTACGACGTGGAATTTAGTCGATCGTTGGCCGGCCCAGTGGTGGGTGAACTGGACGCTCTTCGTGACAGTTGTGCTGGCGATCGCCGTTTCGATCGTTACCACGATCTGGTTCACGTGGGGCGGCATTCGCGATTTGCGGCGGCTCTTCGTCGCGTTGCGGACGCTCCCGATCGATCGCGACGACGACGGAACCGTCTCCCACACTGCACCCGCCGATCCACCGCTTCCGGCCAGCCTTGCGCCGGCTTCGCAGTTCGATGGGCGCGAACCTGCCGTTGTCCCACCTGAGCTCAGGAGTAGCCGCTAAAATGCGTAAAATTCTTTCGGTGGCAATTCTGCTTCTAGTAGTCGCCTCGTCCAACGCGGCAGTGAAGGTGCCGGCGATTATTTCGGCCAACATGGTTCTGCAACGCTCACCCGAAACACCCGTGTGGGGGCAGGCCAAACCGGGCGAGAATATCGCCGCTCCTCGGCACATTCGTTACGCTTGGGCGGAGAATCCTGATGCAACGCTATACAACAATGCAGGCTTTCCTGCCTTCCCGTTTGAAGCCGCGTGCGAATAGCAGGGCGCAGATCTTGCAACACTCATCAATTATCACGATGCTTGGGTTTGAACTGGTCGGACCAATTTCCGATCCTTCGGCCGCGCTGACAATCGGTGCGCCGGTGATCGCGATCCTGCAACGCGGCGTGCAGATCGTAGATCCCTGACCACACGACGACTGGAGAGCACGATGGCGAAACCGGAATTAGTCAGCGAATCGAGGACGGATCGGCGTTGGACTGGCGAATGGGTCTGGCATTCGCCGCGCGAGTGGATGGACAACTTTCATCTCCTGGCGCGGCGGGTATTCAGTATCGATCCCGACGCAACTGCCACCTGTCGTATTTCGTGCAACAGCATTTACGAGCTATGGATCAATGGCAAACAGGTCGGCCGCGGGCCGAATCCGTCGCTGCCAGGCTTCCTCTATTTTGACGAGTTTGATCTCTCCGCATTTCTGGTCGCGGGTCCGAACGTCATTGCTGTGCAATGTTACAACTTCGGGCCGACCATGCAGAGCACGCTCGGCCAGAACCCAGGCCCGGGCGGGCTGCTGGTCGAGATCGAATCCGGCGGCCGCTGCGTGGTCTCAACCGATTCTACATGGAAGGTTTTGCAGGATCCCTCGCGACGCCAGCGAACCGAGCCCATCTCCGGACACCGCGGCGGCTTCAAAGAGGAGTGCGACGGACGTGCCGAAGTGCTCGGCTGGAAGACCCTTCAGTTTGACGATTCGGCATGGACGAACGCGCATGGCGTCGGTCGCGTCGATGAATCCCCGCTCGGGCTACCCATCCCGAGCGAGATCCCCCCGCTGCGGATTCAGACTGTTGCACCTGTGGAAGCGTATTTTCACACCTGCGGCCAGAGTTACGGTGGAAGCAAGTATGACGTGACGCGACCGGACGCCGTTCTATCGAACGACGATACTTTCGCCATTATCGCTCCGCTTCGGACTGATTTCAGCCCTTCGTTGTTGCTGGACTTCGGCCGAGGGGTTTACGGCCGGTTCGAGGTCGACTTTGTCGATGGTGGCGACGACGGGGCGGTGATGGAAGTTTCTTATGGTGAGTCGCTCAATCTGACCCTCGTCGACCGGTACACGCTGCGCCCGGGAAGCCAGAGCTACGCCGCTTTCGAACGACGCGGCGGCCGGTACGTGCAACTCACGTTTCGCAACTGCACCGCCCCGGTGCGAGTCCGACGCGTAGTGTGTCACACCCAATCCTACCCAGTCGAATCGCGGGGAGCGTTTGCCTGTTCCGACCCGCAACTGAACCACATCTGGAAAGTGGCCCGTGACACTTCCCTCGCGAACATGCAGGACCACTTCGAGGACGCTCCCTGGCGCGAGCAAACGCTGTACACAGGCGACCTGGTTAACTCTGCGCTGTTTTCCTATTACGCGTGGGGCGTTGAGCCGCTGGCGCGCAAGTGCCTTCGCCAGTGCGCGCGCATCCAAGACGCCGACGGACTCATCCCGCTGTTCGGCCCGGCATTGCGGCCGGGCTTCGTCCTGCCGGAGTATCCGGCACATTGGATTATCTCTCTCTGGCAACACCATCTGCACTGGGATACGCCTGATCTTCTGACAGAATTGTGGCCGGCGCTCGAACGCTGTCTTGGATGGTACGAACGGCATTCCGACGAGCGCGGTTTCTTTGTCCGCACCAAGGGGGAGCCGTGGAACTCGTTTGTCGACAACCTCTCCAACTTCACTGCGATCGACCAGCTTGCGGCCGAGAACATCCTGATCTGCCATGCGATCCGATGCGCCTCGCGCATCGCCGGCATTCTGGGCAAGCCGGCGGAGCAGCAACGCCTGGCGCGTCGGGCGGAATTGCTGGCAACAAACATCGAGGCGGCCTACTGGTCGAATGAGAAGGAATGCCTCATCGACAGTCTCTCGCCCGGCGGCGACGGGGTAACCCAGATCACCAATGGGCTCGCTTTATTGTTTGATATCGTGTCTCCACTCCGCCGGCCCAGCCTCGTCACGGTACTGCGGCAGAGGACCAAGGCCCCTCCGATCCGCGCCGGGAACATGGCGTACTACGCGACCGAGGCGCTCGCGCACTGCGGGATGTTCCAGGCGGCGATCCATCGCATCCGCGAGTACTGGGGCGGGATGCTGGACCATGGCGCGACGCAGTACTGGGAAGTGTATGATCCTGAATCGCCGGAGGGTTCGATCCCTCAGCGCCTCTGGAGCCTGAGCCATGCCTTCTGCGCCGGGCCCCTCTATTCGTTGCCCGCCCGGTTCGGGGGTGTGCGTGCGATCGAGCCAGGATTCCGTCGTGTGCTGGTATCGCCGCGACTGGCGGGGCTAGATTGGCTGATGACGACGGTCCCCACCCCGCGCGGCGATGTCTCGGTCACCTGCCTCGCCGCTGTCGGCGCGGGCGGATCGCAGCAGGTCGATGTGTCCACGCCAGCAAACGTATCGGTCGATGTGCTGTTGGAGACACCGGCGCGCGACACGTGGCACGTGGCGATCAACGGAGCGGAGTTGCCGATCGATCATGATGGACGCCCGACGGAACCGCAGATTCTGCGCGGACTGCATCGGCAGCTCGTCAGTGCGACCTTGGTCGAACAGTGCGTACTGATCCGGTTTTCCGCGAGTGATTCGCCGCTTCGGGTTCGCTTTACGCTGTCGCCAACGGTGGGGCTTGCGGGCAGGCGGATCGTGGTCGCGGAGCCCGCCGGCAACTGGGACGCGGCACCGAAGCCGGTCCTAAAACCGGCGTCTTGAACGCGGTGTATCTGGCGATCGCCGGCCGACTCCTGCTGACCGGCCCGGGCGTGCAGGCAGGCGCCGGTTTCGCTCGGAGTGCCAGCCCTGTTCGCGAGTGCTGCAATCCACCTTGGGCTATTGAATGGCGGGCATTACACCACATGGTCAAATTATCGCAGGTCATCGAGCTTGGCGGTTCATGTAACGCTTACGAGTCTTGTGATGAAGACTCGCGCTCCAAAACCGCGCTGGCGGATCAGGAACGCCATTCCGCCGACGACGGTGCGAAGGTTAGGTTAACAACGCAAATCTGGACAATACAATGACGATGTCCCCATCGCTGTGTGCCCCGCCGCATGCCTCCCGGATCCGGAACGGAACCAAAAAATCCTCCTGATGTGTACGGCGAATCTCCTATCGCCCCCGCACATCTTTCGCCAACTGTCGGAGCTTTGCCCGTTCCTCGCCGGACATGCCCAGCAAAAGATCCCGCTGGAAGTGGCCCAATCCCTTTTTGAACGCGTCTTCCGACGCCAGGGCGCCGGACAGCGGGTTCTTCTTCGGGTCCAGCGCCGCGGCCGTGCCCGAGGTGAAGTTCATGGCGCTGGCAAACAGGCGAAGGCCCTGGATGCGCGATCGGCGCTGTTCTGGGGTCAGTGTGTCGTATTCGCCGAGTAGAGAGCGGACCATCGCCAAGCCAAGTTCGCGTTGCAGGGGACGGCTGGCGCCCGCGCCGAGGGCTTTGTCGAGGAGGCGCTTGTTGTCGGTAGATTCCTTGAGGTAGCGAGCACCGAGCTGCCGGAGGTAGGCGGCACGCGCGGTCGATGACAGCGACGTGAAGCTTTCGCTCGAAACGAACGCTGCCGCCGTACGCAGGTCTCCCTTCTCGGCGTCGGGTGGGCGATCAAACAAGTGTTGGCCGATCAGCCAGAGCCCAATTACCAGCAAGGCGCCGCCGGTGACGCCGGTCCAGATCGGATGGCGAACCGGGAACGTGCGGATCGATTTGGCGATGGGAGCGTTCATTGTTCGCATCACTCGGGGGTCTTGAACCAGTCCACATGGCCGTCGTAGTACATCGCCCAGCGTCGCCCCGGTTCGCTCGCCGAGGGGTGGAACGATTCGGCGTCGCCAAGTACGGGTACTTGTGCTGGATGATGCTTGGCGTAGCCGGCGAGTGTCGTCGCGTTGTTCGGATCCAGCGCGATGAGCAAGCCCGGCCAGTACTCGTAGCTCGTGCCGAAGCGTTCGAAATACACCCGATCGTCCCCCGGACATCGCCACACGCTGGCCACCTTTACGTAGCGGTCGAGCACCGACATCACCGTGAGTTCAGTCGCTGGTGCCGGGTTGGCCGACGGCAAGCTGACTGCGGGCGGGAACGAGTTCGGGTACGCCTGCGTGTACATCACCCATGCGGCACCCAGATCGCGCAGGGTGGCAGCGCACGAGACTTGGCGCGAGTAACGCCTTGCCTTGCCGAGCACCGGCAATAGCAGGCCGATCAGGAGCGTCAGGACGCCGATCACGACCAGCAACTCGACGAGTGAGAACGCCCGCCAGCGCGTGGCCCGATGTCTGGGCGGGGGTGTGCGTAGACTCATCCGTTGGCTCCTTCTCCTGATGCGATGAAAGCGGTCACGACAGCGGATACGGATCAACGCTGCATCGGGTGACAACGGCGGCGGCGAAGAATCGCGATCGCAGCCACAGCGCCCGCGAGCATGGACGACGGTTCGGGGATCGGTCCGACCAGCTCGAACGACACCAGCGCGTTATCGCTGATCGGGTCGCCATCGTCCACGACCCCCAACAACGTCCAGTTACCGTTCGCCAGTTGCGGCCCGAGGGTCAGGCCTTCAAGGTTGCCGATCCCGCCGCTGAACGCGCCAGTCGTATTGGACCAGAGGGGTGATGCGGATTTTTGAACGGCCGTGAAGCTTTGGCCGGTGAGCCCGCTGAACCCGGAGATGTCGGTCGCGCCGGTTGGGTCGACCAGATAGATGCGGGTCTGGTAGTCGCTGAGAATGCTGGCCAGCGCGAACGATCGTTCGAGCGTCAGCAATCGGCCATCCGGCAGTGCGACAAAATCCGCCAGCCCACTTCGGCTGAGATCCGACACATCGCGCGGCGGAACATCGGTTGCGGCTTTGTGAATCGGCGCGGTCGTATACGCATACTGCGCACCGGCCGTCGCAGTGCTGCCACTCACCGAGAATCGCTGCAAACGCACGGTCGTCCCGCTGGACGTGTCCGACAGATTACCATCGACCGACAACGCTTCTTCGTTGGCCGTCCACAGCGATGAACCACTGCGCGAAAGCGCCTCCAGCCCCAGGTTTGTCCGGCGGTTGCCATA
>Ga0105048_10015615_pt1 | contig 11777 bp, 13 predicted proteins | sample MAT05_FD_78382 | JGI IMG/M metagenome (GOLD analysis project Ga0105048, IMG submission 78382) | Freshwater microbial communities from Lake Fryxell liftoff mats and glacier meltwater in Antarctica - MAT-05 | ecosystem: Environmental > Aquatic > Freshwater > Ice > Liftoff microbial mat | place...
AAGGAGGAGTGCTTCTTTTGCCATTTCGTGAGAGACTCCAGTCATTTCAAAAAGAACTCGTCCAGCACGAACTTCTGCTACCCACACTTCTGGAGAACCTTTACCGGAACCCATTCGAGTTTCAGCGGGCTTCTTTGAGAGAGGCTTATCAGGAAATATCTTAATCCAGACTTTTCCACCGCGCTTTACGTAACGAGTCATCGCACGTCGAGCAGCTTCTATCTGTCGGTTCGTGACCCAACCAGACTCTGTAGCCCTAAGACCAAAATCTCCAAATCCTAGAGTTACGCCACGAGTTTCAACACCCTGAAGGTGTCGAACTTGCTTCATTTGCTTTCGATACTTTGTCTTTTTCGGGGAAAGCATTTCGTTACCTACTAAAAATCTTACTCAAAAATATCTAGTCTAAGCGACTTTGTCTAAACTATGTCTCACTAACCCAAACTAACCTCAAATTTGCATTGCTTCTGCGGCTTCCTGCTCACCTGCTGTAAATTTCTCGCCTTTGAACACCCAAACTTTGATTCCGATAATTCCGTAAGGAGTGTGTGCTTCTGCAGTTGCATAATCGATGTCTGCACGAAGAGTATGGAGAGGAACTCGTCCTTCACGATACTTTTCAGTTCGTGCAATTTCAGCACCGTTAACACGACCAGCGACCTGAACCTTGATACCTTCTGCGCCCATGCGAAGTGCGCGAGAAACCGATTCCTTCATTGCGCGACGGAAATTCACACGCTTTTCCAATTGGAATGCAATGTTCTCAGCAACGAGTTGGGCATCCATATCGGCTTTGCGAGCTTCGATAATGTTCAGCGCCACTTCACGAGAAACGAGGTTTCGAAGTTCCTTACGAAGATCTTCGATATCCTTTCCTTTCTTACCAATGACGAGACCCGGCTTTGCGGTAAAGATGTTTATCTTCACACGAGCAGCAGCGCGCTCAATTTCAACCTTTGAAATGCCAGCTGCGTGAAGCTTATTTTTAACGAATTTACGAATTTTGATATCTTCGCCAATGTACTTAGCGAATTCCTTAGTAGCGAACCACCGCGACTTCCAGCTCCCGATGATACCAATTCGAAATCCAGTAGGATGTATTTTCTGACCCATAGTTACCTGAACGAATACTAAAACTTAACTTTTTCAGCTACTTACACGGAACTTTCCGCTCGACTTAAACGTGGCGAGTAAGTCTACCGAAAGCAACCGTTTTAATCAAATCTTTGAGCCCTCAAAAAAGGCTCCTTAGCTGTTTTACAGCAGCTTAACGGTCCCCTTCTTACTTCTCGCCGAGCACAATAGTCATGTGTGATGACTTCTTGTGAATTTGATCAGCTTGACCCTTGGCACGGGGCATAATACTCTTGATGGTTCGACCCATATCTACGTACCCTGCTTTAATCCAAAGGTTGTCAACATCCGCACCAGTGTGATCCTTTGCGTTTGCAATGGCAGACTGAAGAAGTTTCATCGCAATGCGACAGCCTTTCTTCGGTGAAAACTGGAGAATCTGAAGAGCAGAATCAACTTGCTTACCTCGGATAAGGTTAATTACCAACCGAAGCTTCTGCGGGGAAATACGGACACGCCTTACGGATGCCTTTGACACTTCCTTCATCTCTCGCTTTTTCGCACTCATACCAATCACCAATACAAAATCTAGTACTTTGACCCACCCTCTCAACAACGAAGGGATCAAATCTCTTAGCCAGCTGAAGACGCTTCTTCCTTTGCCTTAGCTGAATGTCCATGGAACACACGGGTAGCTGAAAACTCACCTAATTTGTGCCCCACCATGTTTTCTGTAACGAAAACTGCGTTGAATTTGCGTCCGTTATGAACCGCAAAAGTCAAACCTATCATGTCAGGAGTAATGGTCGATCGACGTGACCAGGTTTTGATAACTCCCTTGTGCCTTCCCGAAATTGCACGGTCCACCCACTTACGAAGATGAACATCAACAAATGGTCCTTTCTTTAATGAACGTGGCATTGCTTGCTTCTCCTTAAAATCTTCTTAATTAAGCTACGGACCCTTTGCTGCGACTACGAACAATATACTTCTGAGTTCGCTTATTATTCCGTGTCTTAAAGCCCTTTGCTGGAACTCCGTATGCACTGCAAGGATGTTTACCACCATTGGTACGTCCGCCCATCGCGTGATCAACTGGGTTCTTAGAAATACCTCGGTTGTGCGGACGACGGTTAAGCCATCTGCTACGACCCGCTTTGCCGATATCGATATTTGAATGTTCAGGATTGCTCACTGAGCCAACCGTCGCAAAACATTCTAAGAATATCTTACGCATTTCTCCAGAAGGCATACGAACAAGTGCGTATTCGCCTTCCTTAGCTACAAGCTGAATTCCTACTCCTGCACCGCGCGCGAGCTGCCCGCCGTGTCCAACTTTGATTTCGACATTATGAATCGACTGACCAGTTGGAATACTTCGAAGTGGAAGAGTGTTTCCGGGCTTAATATCAGCTGCCGGACCAGAAGATACCACCTGACCGACAACTAATCCTTGAGGGGCAAGAATGTATCGCTTCTCGCCATCAGCGTACTGAAGAAGTGCAATACGAGCAGTTCTGTTTGGATCGTACTCAACTGCAATGACCTTTGCTGGAACTCCAACTTTATCTCTTCGGTTGAAATCAACGATTCGGTAACGTTGCTTATGACCTCCACCTATATTGACGTTAGTCTGTCTTCCATGACAATTACGTCCGCCAGTTTTGCTCTTCTTTGCAAGAAGGCTTTTCTCGGGAGCTTTTTTTGTAAGCTCAGAGAAATCAGCTACCGAATACAACCGCCGTGAGGGTGATGTCGGTCTAAACTTCTGAAGTGCCATAAATCCTCAATAAACTCTAAAACTATAGTCCTTCCACAACCTGGATAGAGTGTCCCTCTTGAAGCGTTATGTACGCTTTTTTGAATGCAGCCCGACGACCGATGACACTGGTTGTCCGCTTTTCTTTGCCCATGTAGTTCACGGTGTTTACCGAGTAAACTTTGACATTGAAAACTCTCTCAACAGCTTCGCGAATCTCAGGTTTTGTAGCGCGACGGTCGACTTTCAAAACAAGTCGATTTCGACCAACTCCTGACTTAAGTGATTCAGCAGTTGAAGCTTTTTCTGTAATCGCAGGTGCGATCAGAATTGCGTACTGACCAACGGTCGCTTTAACTTCTGCTTCCTTTTTCTTCTTTGCCATACAATATCTTTGAAAATCGCTAACTTTGAAAACCGGTATTTCTAATTCCTACTTATTCTTGAGCATCTGCATTAAGTCGCTTCGAAAGAGCAACTATGCCCTCTTTCGTAGAGACCAGGTACGGGTGCTTCATGAGGTCGTAAACATTTGCGCCAGGAACTGGGAGTGTAAGTACTTGCTTTAAGTTACTCGCTCCTCTCCACACTTTTTCCTCAATACTTGGAAGAATAATTGCAACCTTCTTTTCATCGATTCCAAGAGTCTTAAGAATCTGGTTCATTTCCTTCGTCTTTCCATCTACAAGAGTAAGAGAGTCAAGAATGAGCAAGGTCTTCTTATTCACCTTGTCGGTTAAGACAGAAGCTAGTGCCTGCCTGCGGCTTCTCTTTGAAAGGCGAAATTCATAATCTCTCGGTTGTGGACCGTGTGAGACACCACCACCAACCCAAAGAGGTGAAGTATTCGAACCAGCTCGAGCACGTCCTGCACCCTTTTGCTTGTGTGGTTTACGATTACCACCTTTCATCATTCCTTTCGTTAGGGTTGCATGTGTACCAGAGCGAGCCTTCGCACGCTGCCATCGAACTGTCTGATGAACTAGGTCAGCAATGATTTCAGCCCCAAAAACCGACCTATCTAGATCAACAGTGCCAACTTCAGCACCTTTCATGTTGAGGACTTTGTATTTTAGAGCTTCCACTGAATTCTCCTATTCAAAACTTCTTATCTATTAGGCTGCGTTTTTAGCTTTGTAACCCTTGATTGCCTTCTTGATTATGACAAGGCCGCCGACTGCGCCGGGGATGCCGCCTCGAACAAGAATGATATTTTCTTCAGGACGAACACCAACAACCTTCACGTTTTGAACCGTAATGCTGTCTGCGCCCATGTGACCTGGCATCTTCTTATTCTTGAAAACGCGTCCTGGATATTTACGACAACCAATAGCACCGATGTGTCTTCGGTATTCGTGAGTACCACGAGTCATTGGCTGACCCTTCACTTTATAGCGACGGACAACGCCCTGAAAGCCGCGTCCAATGCTCACACCAGAAACGTCAACGAGTTCGCCGTCAACGAAAACGTCAGCTGCTTTTAGCTCTTGGCCTAACGTCGTCCATCCAAGTGTGTTCGCATCGCATCTCACTTCGCGAACATGGGAGAAACCGCCCTTTCCACTTTTCGTGAAACGACCCAAATCAGCTTTGTTCATGCGCTGAGTCTTCTTTGGCTCGAACCCAAGTTGTACACTTGAGTAACCGTGACTGTCCTTGCTCTTTACGTCGAGGATGTAGCAGGGACCAACTTGTATTGCGGTCACCGGCACACACTGCCCCTCGGCTGTAAAGATCTGCGTCATTCCGATCTTCTTACCTAACAATCCCTCGGGATGTAATTTTTCCGTGCTCATTTTCAAATCACTCTGTAAAAATAATTAAGCAGAGGTCACCACAATGCTTTTAGCTAACTTCTCTCGTATTCGAGAGGCTTCGTTACTGAAGCTTAATCTCAACATCAATACCGGTTGAGAGTTCGAGCTTCCCAAGCTCATCAATCGTTTGTTGAGTAGGTTCGATCACATCAAGCACCCGCTTATGAGTACGAATTTCGAACTGCTCACGTGACTTTTTGTCGATGAATGGAGAACGGTTCACCGTGAAACGCTCAATTCTCGTTGGAAGAGGGATAGGTCCCGCTACACGTCCGCCCGTTCGTCGAACGGTTTGAACGATTTCACCAGTCGCTGCATCAAGGAGACGATGATCGTACCCCTTGAGACGAATTCGTATACGTTGACTGCCAATCATCGAAATTACCTCAATCTTCTCCGTTTACTTCAAATAAAGTAACGGGTCGTGCGTTCCTAAATTATCCCTTCTACTCAGTAGCGGTCCAACATTGGACCGCTACTGATTTCTCGAGATTATTGGTTAAGCAATAATCTCAGTTACCACTCCAGACCCAACCGTCTTTCCGCCTTCTCGAATCGCGAAACGAACTTGTTTCTCCATAGCGATAGGTTGAACGAGTTCAACTTCAAGATTCACGTGGTCACCAGGCATAGCCATTTCTACTCCTGTAGGGAGCTGAATAGTGCCGGTAACGTCAGTGGTTCTGAAATAGAACTGTGGACGGTAGCCTCCGAAGAATGGTTTGTGACGTCCGCCTTCTTCCTTCTTAAGGATGTAAGCTTCTGCCTTGAACTTGGTGTGCGGCAAAATCGAACCTGGCTTTGCAAGCACTTGACCACGCTCCACTTCTTCTCTCTTTAAACCGCGGAGGAGACAACCAACATTGTCTCCTGCCTGACCTTCATCGAGAAGTTTACGGAACATTTCAACCCCGGTCACAACAGTCTTCACTGTAGGACGAAGTCCGATGATCTCAATTTCTTCGCCAACTTTAACAATACCACGCTCAATTCTCCCGGTTGCAACCGTTCCTCGACCTTCGATCGAGAATACGTCTTCAACTGGCATAAGGAACGGCTTGTCGATGTCGCGCTGAGGAACTGGGATATATTCGTCGATAGTAGCAAGGAGCTTTTTGAATGCTCCAACGCCGATATCACTTTGTTCACCCTGCATTGCCTTAAGTGCACTACCACGGATGATAGGAGTATCATCACCTGGGAAGTCATACTCTTTGAGGAGTTCGCGAACTTCCATTTCAACGAGATCAAGAAGTTCTGGATCGTCGACCGTGTCAACTTTGTTGAGGAACACAACGATCTTTGGAACACCAACTTGACGTGCAAGAAGGATGTGCTCGCGAGTCTGAGGCATTGGGCCGTCAGAAGCGCTCACCACAAGAATCGCGCCGTCCATCTGAGCGGCACCAGTGATCATGTTCTTTACATAATCAGCATGTCCCGGACAGTCTACGTGTGCGTAGTGCCGATTTGCAGTCTCGTATTCTACGTGCGCGCTAGCGATCGTGACAGTCTTCGTTGCGTCACGCTCAGTACCACCCTTCGCGATATCTTTATAGCTAATAAGCTGCGCTAATCCGTCCTTTGCCTGAACTGAAACCAAAGCTGCAGTGGTAGTTGTTTTACCATGGTCAACGTGACCGATCGTTCCGACGTTCACATGAGGCTTTTTGCGCTCAAATTTTACCTTCGACATACTTTCTCCGCGTAATTTAATTAATAAGGTTAAAGGTTATTAATTTAAAATTTCATTATCTTTACTAACTGCTTCCTCTTACTCAGGCTTCGATACTAAACTTTCAGCGACATGAGCTGGTACAGGAGCATAGTGGTGGTATTCCATTGTAAATACCGCTCTGCCCTGTGAGCTTGATCGAAGATCCGTTGAGTAACCGAACATTTCCGAGAGTGGTACTTCTGCTTTCACTGATTGAGCGCCAGCACGAGCTTCCATTCCCAAAATTCTTGCACGCCGTCGGTTCAAGTCTCCAACGATGTTACTGATAAAATCGTCTGGGCAAATAACTTCCACTGCCATGATAGGCTCAAGAAGTTGAAGTTTTGCTCTCTTACATGCTTCTTTCACACAAATAGAACCAGCGATCTTAAATGCAATTTCACTCGAATCTACGTCATGGTAGCTGCCGTAAAAAAGCGAGACTCGAAGATCAATGACTGGGAATCCGGCGAGCACACCGCCGTGCAGCGCTTCAGTGACACCATCTTCAACTGCGGGAATGAATTCCTTAGGAATCACACCGCCCTTGATTTCGTCAACAAACTCAAAACCCTTACCAGGTTCAAGTGGCTCAACACGAAGATAAACGTGACCAAATTGTCCGCGACCACCAGTCTGCTTCGCATATTTGGTTTCGTTTTCAACTTTACCAAGGATAGTTTCTCGGTACGCAACCTGAGGTTTACCTACCGTAGTATCAACACCGAACTCGCGGAACAATCTCTGTTTAATAATGTCGAGATGAAGCTCACCCATTCCTTTGATGATGGTCTGGCCCGATTCTTGGTCCACACTCACGCGAAGCGAAGGATCTTCTTTTGCAAGCTTCATGAGACTAAGTCCCATCTTCTGCTCGTCGACACGCGTCTTTGGCTCAATTGCGATACTGATAACTGGCTCAGGAGCGTAGATACTTTCTAAGAGAATGGAATTCTCGGGGTCGCAGAGTGTGTCGCCAGTAATTGTTTCTTTCAAACCAACTGCTGCACCAATGTCGCCTGCTGAAATATCTTTAACGTCCTCTCTCTTGTTGGCGTGAATTCGAAGAATTCGACCGACTCGTTCTTTGCGATCACGAGTGGCGTTATAAACGCTCGAACCTGGCTCAAGAGTACCTTGATACACGCGGAAGAAAGTTAGAACGCCCACAAATGGGTCAGTAATAATCTTAAACGCGAGTGCTGCAAATGGCTTCTTAGGATCGGGCACGCATGCGAGTTCAACAACTTCCCCTTTCTTAGCATGAGGATCCGTACCAACAACTGGTGGAACATCGAGCGGTGAAGGGAGATAATCTAGAACGTTGTCGAGGAGTGGTTGAACGCCCTTATTCTTGAAGGCACTTCCGCAGGTAATCGGGAAGAACTCCATCTTAAGAGTTGCGCGACGAATAGCAGCTTTAAGCTCCTGCTCAGTTACCTCTTCCCCACCTAGATATTTTTCCATGAGCGAGTCGTCTTTCTCACCGACTGCCGCAATAAGTTCTTCTCGAGCAGCTTTTGCACCTTCGAGTAGATCGGCAGGAATATCTTGGGTTTCGAATTCAGCACCTTTCGTTTCGTCGCGATAGTATATCGCTTTCATCCGAACGAGATCGATAAGGCCGATATACGCGCTCTCAACACCGATAGGAAGTTGTATTGGAGCTGCATGGGCACCGAGCCGCTCACGAATAGATGCTATGCATCCTTCGAAGTTCGCGCCCATTCTGTCCATCTTGTTAACGAAACAAAATCGAGGAACTTTAAATTTGTTTGCTTGACGCCACACAGTTTCCGACTGAGGCTCAACGCCGCTCACACCGTCGAATACTGCTACCGCTCCATCGAGCACTCGAAGACTTCGCTCAACTTCAATTGTGAAATCTACGTGTCCAGGTGTGTCGATAATGTTGATCTGATGCTCAGGACGGTCACGATTTGAACCACTCCATGAGCAAGTAGTCGCAGCCGAGGTAATAGTAATACCGCGCTCCTGCTCGAGCTCCATGTAATCCATGGTGGCAGCGCCTTCATGAACTTCACCGATTTTGTAAGTAATGCCGGTGTAGAACAGAATTCGTTCAGTTGGGGTCGTCTTGCCGGCATCAATGTGTGCCATGATACCGATGTTACGAACTCTGCTTAATTCAACCTTTGGCACGTTACAATCCTCTAAAATCTACTTACTCAATCTCGCCGCACTACGTAAACTATTTCCAAATCAAACATGGCTCTAATCAACAGAGTCCACTTGGCCGTAACGCCAATCCTGGCTCGCCAGGTTGGAAACAACTACCACTTAAAGTGTGCGAACGCCTTGTTAGCTTCAGCCATGCGGTGCGTGTCTTCACGCTTCTTGACTGCTCCACCGCGATTTTGCGCAGCTTCAAGAATCTCATTTGCGAGACGCTCTGATATCTTTCTTTCTCCCCTATCGTTTGCAGCTTGAATGAGCCAACGAATGGCAAGAGCTTCCGAACGTGAAGTACGCACTTCAGTTGGAACTTGGTATGTCGCACCACCAACTCGCCGCGATCGGACTTCAACAAGCGGACGAATATTTGAAATTGCCTTCTTGAACGTCTCTAGCGGATCAGCGCTCATCTTTTTTTCGATCTGCTCTAATGCAGTGTAGATTGCTTTCTCAGCAACGCTTCTCTTTCCACGCTGACACAGCGTATTCATTGTCTTTGAAAGAATTACTTCCTTAAACTTGGGATCAGGAAGAACGTCGCGTGTAAAATCTCTCTTTTTTCTTGGCATAACAATTAGCTCCGTGAGCTTAGACTGGTTGGATAATTTTTATTTAGGTCTCTTAGCGCCGTACTTCGAACGAGACTGACGGCGATCTTGCACACCGTGCGCTTTAAGTTTTCCGCGGATGATATGGTAACGCACACCCGGAAGATCCTTAACACGACCACCACGAATCAAAACAACTGAATGCTCTTGAAGATTGTGACCAACGCCAGGAATGTAACTCGTTACTTCCATGCCAGTCGTTAACCGAACACGAGCAACTTTACGAAGCGCTGAATTTGGCTTCTTTGGAGTTTGAGTATACACACGTGTGCATACGCCACGCTTTTGAGGACACCCTACAAGCGCTGGAGATTTGCTCTTTGCGCGCTTTGCTCTTCGTTGCTTACGTACAAGCTGGTTAATCGTTGGCATAGTTCCGCTATATATTCAGTACTAAACTTATTCTCTACAAAACTTAATAGTCAAAAATCATTTGAGTAAGCAGTGATCGAATCCTCACTCGTCTTTCCTTCGTCACCGAAAAGAACGACTCACGAGAAAACGCCGGATGCAATTAACATTGCATCCGGACGAAATCAAATTCGCGACACCGCTTATATTCGCTGCAACCTGGCAAAGGATTCAGTACAAGAGAGTTTTGCTCTCCGTGGCACCTAACTTTTGGCAGCTCACTGACGAAGAAATTTGCCGAGATGATTGCTTTCCAGGTTTCAAGCCTTGCATCTTCTACGAATAAGCCAAAAATCGGGCTATTCATAGCAAATCTTCAAAAAAAACGAGTGCCACTAAGTAGCATGAGCTGTTTTATAATGTCAACGCACCGGGCTGAAATTGTTTAAAATGTCGCACTGTTTATCTCTGCTTTCGCATCGCTGGGCACTTCCTGTAATATAGTGTAAGCGCTAAGAATTTGACCGCCAATCAAGGCATATTCGATTTGGCCGACTTAAAAAAAGGGGGAGGGGTACTAATCGTACCCAGCGCAGGGAGAGTCCAAATCGGATGTAACGCAGATTAAGGGCAAAAGCTGACTGCTTACGAGCCAACTGAGATCCCCTTACTATCATTAATTGTTGCAGTTAGTTAACTATGTCGACTCATTCAGACCTCAAAGCACGATCTCCGTGGGCGAGTCTTCAGGGAATCAAAAGTCTTTGTCTCTCCCCACCGGAATCTCCCATAAAAGCAGGCTTAAGAATACCTGGTAGTAAGAGTTTCACGAACCGAGCTTTAATAATTGCTGCTTCAGCCAAGGGCACTTCCATTCTCTCCGGAATTCTTCAAAGTGACGATTCGTACTGGTGCATCGATACGCTAAAAAAGCTCGGAGTTTCGATTGATGTCGCGGGCGATGTGGCAACGATTAAGGGTACCGACGCTGCGTGGCTACCGGCAAAGGATGGCCTATATATCGGAGCCGCTGGAACAACCGCACGTTTCCTTCCTGGAGTGCTTGCTGCCGCGCCTACAGGAAACTGGCTACTTGAAGGAAGCGAGCGCCTAAAGGAACGTCCGCTTGATGATCTCATTCAGGGGCTCCGCTCACTTGGAGCATCACTTTCCACGGTCGATCCAGGAAAATCGTTTCCACTTCGGATCTCTGGTGGGGGCCTAAGAGGCGGAGATGTCACAGTTTCAGGAAAAATTTCAAGCCAATTTCTAAGCGGAATTTTAATTGCTAGTCCACTGGCAAATGCACCTGTAAAGATTAGTGTTATCGATGGAATTGTGCAGCCTTCGTATATCGACATGACGCTCTCTTTAATGCGTGCATTTGGCGCGGCCGCTGAAAGAGACGACGCACTTACTCAAATAGCGGTCTCCCCTACACGTTATTGCGGCCAGGAAATAGCGCTTGAAGCAGATGCATCAACTTCTTGCTACTTTCTCGCAATCGCTGCGCTCACTGGCGGAACCATTAAAATTACAAACCTTGGATACTCAACCTCACAACCAGACATTAAAATGGTAGATGTTCTGGAACGCATGGGATGCAAGGTGACGCGAACTGATTCGTACGTTGAAGTCACTGGCGTTACCAAAAAATTAACTGGTGGATTTACGATGAGCATGCGCGAAATGTCTGACCAAGCGCTCACTCTCGCCGTTCTTGCCTCCTTCGCCGATGCGCCCGTTACAATCACTGAAGTTGCGCACATTCGTCATCACGAGTGCGATAGAATCCAAGCGATTTGTGCGTTACTCAACTCAGCCGGAGTGCAGGTCGCCGAACATGAGGACGGACTTACCATCGATCCCGAAAAAAATACAATAAAAGAGATTACTCAACCGTTTCCTTCGTACGACGATCATCGCATCGCAATGTCATTAAGCCTTCTTAGCACACGCATGAGAGGACTCACTATTCTCGACCCTGGATGCGTTTCGAAAACCTGTCCCAATTATTTTGAAATGTTGAAAGGTCTAGGGTTTAAAGTTGTCTTAAGTAATTCTTGACCTAAAAATAAAAAACGGCCGGAGGATTTCTCCTCCAGCCGTCTTAAGTTGTAGTTACTGACAACTTGTTACAGTAACCCTTTATCCTAGGTTTCTGCTGCGCAGAAACCTAGCCATCACAGCGCAGCGTCGCGTTGCGTCTGGTGCAGTGAAGTAATGAGTGAAAGTGGAGTTAAAAAAGAGAGAAA
>Ga0105048_10015618_pt1 | contig 11775 bp, 11 predicted proteins | sample MAT05_FD_78382 | JGI IMG/M metagenome (GOLD analysis project Ga0105048, IMG submission 78382) | Freshwater microbial communities from Lake Fryxell liftoff mats and glacier meltwater in Antarctica - MAT-05 | ecosystem: Environmental > Aquatic > Freshwater > Ice > Liftoff microbial mat | place...
AGGGCGTCAACCGCCCCCTGCTCCTCGGCTTCGAGCCGCTCGAGGGACGAGCGCGCGGCGGCGATGCCGCTCGTCGCGGCGCGCAGGTTGGTCAGCTGACGAGCAAACCAAGCCACGCGCTGCACACGACCAGCAACACACCCGCGGCAACGGACAACATGAACTGCCATTGGCGCGAGCTGAAGGCCATCACCAGTTTGGTCAGGGAGTTGGTAGAGAGCGCGGTCAACACGGCGAGCTGAGCCGTGTGCTCCGAGATCGCCGCGCCACGAAGCAGGGTGGCGACCGATCCCGCCGTGGAGTGGGCATCGATCAACGCTGCCACGCCGGACACCAGCACGATGCCGGCCTGGCCGATCCAAGACTGAAGCGCTGCGGAGGCGATTCCGACCACTGAAACGACGGACGCAAACCCCAGCGCGGTCCACAGGCGAAACGCCTGCCCGCCAGCGCCGTCCGGCTCGGCGCGGCTGGCCGACAACCAATTCAGCAACAGGGTGCTCAACAGCGCAGCAGCGCCGGCGGCGCCCAGCGGTAGCGCGAGCAGCACGAGCAGGCGTAGATCCACGGTTGCGATGATCAACGCGTACAGGACGATGGTGGCGACGTTCGAGGCCAGAGCGCCTGCTGCTGCACTCTGCCAGCCGCCCTCTTGACGCGCTCGCATGCCCATCGAGGCGATGGTGGCGGTGCTCGAGACTAGGCCGCCGGCAAAGCCGAGCACCATCAGTCCGAGTCGCGCGCCGAGTAGCCGCTGAGCGACGTGGCCCGCACTGCTTACGGCCATAAGGACGACGATCAGGCGCACCAGCGACTGTGGGTTGATGGCTCGATACGGGCCCAGCTCCGTGTCGGGGGCAATCGGCAGGAGCACCAGCGCGAACAAGAGGAGCAGCAGCCCATCGCGCAACTCAGAGCGAGTGAGTCTGACGCGTACCAGCTCGTGCAGCGGCTCAGCCGAGGCGAGCAGAGTGGCCACGACGACCGCCACTGCGGCGGCCAGCGCAGGACTCTTCAGGGAGAGCGCACCAACGCCGTAGGTCACGACCATGGCCAGCTCGGTCGCGACTCCACGGCCTGAATCATCTCCTCGGCGCAGGAGCGAGGCGACCGCGACCGCCCCTACCACCAGTGCGCCACTCGCCAACAACACGGAGTCGGCCGGATAGGCGAGCAGTCCACCGAGCAGACCGATCAGGCCAAACGTTCGCAGCCCAGCCGAGCCGCCAGACGGCTGATGGACGCGGCGCTGTTCGCGTTCTGCACCGATCAGCAGGCCGCCAGCGAGGGCGACCAGCAGGCCGATTTCAGGTCCCGAGAGCCAGGTCATGGATGCCGGGTGGATGGCGTGGAGCGTCGAATGGAGGGCGCGCGGCAGTGCAGTCCAGTTGGCGAGATTGCCGCTCGGGCGCTGCTACGATGTGACCTTGGGCCGGCCTGCTGGCTCACGCTGTGAGCAAAAGAGCTGCATAGGAGATCGGGCTTCATGGACTCCGTGTTGCGACGATTCGTTCATTCGAGCGTGCCGGGAGCAGTACCGCCGCGTTTAGGACCAAACACTGTTCGCGGTACACGAGCAAGAACATACGAGTATGCAAGTCTGCGCGCACGTCGAACAGTGCAGCGCCCGTTGGCACCTTGCGCGCGCCTGGTCGATTGCAGCGCGATACGTGTACAGCTCTTTTGGTATACCCCCAGGACGTTGTAGACGCGATTGTCGACTTGCACGTCGGCCAGCATGGAGGCTCCGCTCTTGGCCTTGGCGGCGTCGACGGCCGCGCTGTAGCCGGCATCGCCCCAGGCCACGAGCCACAGCACGAGTTTGTTGCACGACTCGCCCTCCACTTCCGGACCGAGCGGGCCGGGCACGTCGGAGGGGGTAGGGGAGCGATACGAGACAGGGGAACGGTAGTTCGCATAGATGCAGCCATTGAACGCAGTCGCTGCAAGCAGGGTGATGAGCGAGGCGCGTAACATGGGGGGGCACTCCTTGGCACTCCTTGGAGGCGGGATGAAGAAGGAACGGTCGCGCTGGGCTCTCAGCACAAGTCATGCCCTGGGCCACATACGCGGGATGATCGGACAGCTTCTGCCAGAAGGTGGTGTTCGCGCGCTGGTCGATGCCTCGAACGGCCACTGGCTCTCCCAGTACGAGCAGCGCGCGCATGATCTGCGCGCACTGGCTGCCGGCGCGCATCCCGTGCGCTGGCGGGGCACAGCGTGGCCACGGATGACGCTGCGAGTGGCAGGCACGGCTTCTGCACGGTGGGCGTGGAAACGTAAGGCACATGGAGGCGGTATGTTGGTGCGACAGGTGATGAGCAGCGAAGCGCAGGCGTGCACGAGTCAGCAGACACTCGGTGAAGCGGCTCGAATCATGTGGGAGCTGGATGTCGGCTGTGTGCCGGTGGTGAACGACGAGGGCCAGCCCATCGCGATGCTCACGGATCGAGACATTGCAATGGCTGCGTATACCACCGGCAAGCCGCTGACCGAGCTTCACGTTTGGTCGGCGATGTCCAGCGGTGTGTTCAGCTGCAAGGAGAGCGACACGCTGGCTGCTGCCGAACAAACCATGCGCTGCTGGCAGGTGCGGCGCGTACCCGTGGTCGACGACACCGGTTGCCTTGTGGGCATCGTGTCTATCAACGACGTCGTGCTGGCTCGCGGCCGAACCCAGGCGGAGCGAGTCAAGGAGCGTGTGCTGGGGGACGTCACGGAGACGCTTACCGCCATTTGCCGGCACCGCATGAACGCGTAGTCTGTCATGCGTACGGCGTTCATGGGATTGCTGATCCTCCACGGGCTCATTCATCTGCTGGGCTTTGCCAAAGCTTTCGGTTTCGCCCAGCTGCCGCAGCTCAGCCAGTCCATCTCCCGCCCGCTCGGAGGGCTCTGGCTCGTCGCAGGCCTCGTCATGATCGCCAGCGCGTTCATGCCCGCACGCTGGCTCTGGCCAGCCGGTGCGCTGGCGGTGGTGCTCTCGACCGTTGTGATCATCAGCTCCTGGCACGACGCGAAGTTCGGCATGATCGCGAACGTGGTCGTGCTGCTCGGGGTCGGTTACGCCTTTGCGGCCGAGGGCCCCTTCAGCCTCGCCGCGGAGTACCGGCGCGATCGCGCCAGCATTCTCACGGACCCTGGCAGACCATCCATCGTCAGCGAGGCCGACCTCGCGCCCCTGCCAGCGTCCGTCCAGCGCTACCTGCGCGTTACCGGCACGGTTGGGCAACCGCACATCGTGAGCCTGCGCGCGCGTTGGAAGGGGCGCATGCGCGGAGCGGCGAGCGAGCCCTGGATGAGCTTCGAGGCGGAGCAGGTCAATACCTTCGGCGGTATGCCGGCCCGGTTGTTCTCCATGGATGCGACCAAGAAGGGGCTGCCCGTCGCCGTGTACCACCGGTTCATCTCGGAGTCCGCCACCTTCCGAGTGCGCCTGCTCTCGCTCTTCACAATGGTCGACGCCAAGGGGCAGGTCATGGACCAGTCCGAGACTGTCACCATTCTGAACGACTTGTGCATCCTGGCGCCCGCGGCGTTGCTCGGCCCGACATTGCGCTGGGAACAGAGCGACGCGAGCTCGGCACGTGTCGTCTTCAGCCGCGGTGCCCAGACCGTTCGCGCCACGCTCCACTTCAACGATGCCGGAGAGCTCGTGGACTTCGTCTCCGACGACCGCTCGCGGGCGTCGCCCGACGGCAAAACCTTCACACCTGAACGCTGGTCGACGCCATTGAGTGAATACCGCACGTTCGGAGCTCGCCGTCTCAGCACGCGGGGCCGAACGTTGACGCACGCGCGGGAAGGCACGTTCGCCTATGGCGAGTTCGAGCTGCAAAGCGTCGAGTACAACGTCCCGGCACTCGTGCAAGACTGACCGACCGTTCGACATCGTCAGGTTAACTACCGTCGATTCACAGAAGGGGCAGGAGCGCGCTTCGGCTGCACAAACACGACGCAAGTGCGCACTGAAGATCTGTCCGCCAGGAGCAAACCATGAAAGTACAAGAGGCAATGAGTCGTGTGTTACACAGCTGCCAGAGCAGCTAGACGCTGGCAGACGCTGCTCGGCTAAGAGAACGCCCCATGAACGAACGTGTTCGACCCTCCGTGCTCGCCTACCGCGATCGGGCCTTCATCGACAGTGACGACGGTAGGTCGTTGCGGATCTTGGCTGAATACCTGGCCCCGCTGCAGCGCTTTCGTGAACAAGGAGTTCACAACACCGTTGTATTCTTCGGCTCCGCACGGCTCCAGGAAGACGGACCGCTCGGCAGATACTACCGCGAGGCGCGCGAGCTGGCCCGGCTGTTGACAGACTGGGCGTGTACGTTGCCAGGGCCTTCGCGCTTCGTCGTATGCACGGGCGGCGGAGGCGGAATCATGGAAGCCGCCAATCGCGGGGCCGCCGACGCCAACGGCATCAGCGTGGGCTTGAACATAGGCTTGCCGCACGAGCAGAGGCCGAACGACTACGTGACGCCTGAGTTGAGCTTCGAGTTTCGCTATTTTTTCATGCGCAAACTTTGGTTCTCGCACCTGGCGCGGGCGCTGGTGGTGTTCCCGGGCGGCTTCGGCACGCTGGACGAGCTGGTCGACATGCTCACGTTGACGCAGACCGGAAAGCTAGTTCGGCGCATTCCCATCCTGCTCTACGGAAGCGACTATTGGCGTGAGATCATCAACTTCGAGGCGCTGGTTCGCCACGGCATGATCGATGCGGAGGACTTGACGTTGTTCGAACGTGTGGACACTCCACAGCAAGCGTTCTGCAGACTTCAGGCCAGCCTGCCCACTGGCTTGGACGAAGACAGAGTAGATTTCGCCAGGTCGTGCGGACCGGAGGAGGGCGCCGGCTGACTTGGGCGCCTGGCTTTGTCCGCTCGTAGGCGTGATCAATCACGTCACGTGGGCCGAGCACGTGGATCAGATGCAGCTTGGAGGCCAGGCCCTCCTGCTGCTCAGACTGAGTCGAGCAGCTTGTGTCCTGCGACCAGCCGCACGATATCGTTCTCGGTCACAATCCCCAGCAAGGTGCCCGCGTCGTCGACGACGGGCAGTGCTCCCACCCTGGCGCGCAGTATACGCTCGGCCACTGTGCTCACCAGCTCATCTTTGCGAGCGGTCAGAACCTCGGTACTCATCACATCCCGAACGAAGGTCTGCTCGAGATAGCGCACCTCGCGGTTGCGTGCGACGGCGCTCGCGTCGACACCCGCCACGGTCGAACGCAACATGTCGCGCTGGCTGAGCATGCCCACCAACTTGGTGCCGTCCACCACTGGCAGATGATGAAAGCGGTAGCGATCGAGGCCCGCGGTGATGTCACACAGGTTGTCCTCTTCGGAAAGCACGATCACGCTGCGGGTCATGATGTCTTCTACACGCGACTTGTCATCCATGGCGAGAGCCCTCCCCGGGCACGAAGTGATTCGCTTGCGCGCCGTCGGACACGCGATGCGAAGAATGGCGCGGCCTGCAACAGGCGGGCCGAGCTCGCGGTACTAACTTCGGAACCATCTTATGGCCGATGACGCAAATCGTGCGCGTGGAAGTGTCTGAGCGCGAAAGAACCACGTCGATACCCGGCGCATCAAGCGGCGGTGATAGCCCCGGAGGGCGCAGCTGGCTTCGGGACAGGTTTCGAGCTCAGCCAGAAAGCAGCATGTTCAGCGCGGCCTCCAGCTCGTTGAGCTTCACGGGTTTGGTCAGATAGCGAAAGAAGCCTGCCTGCTCGCCGCGCACACGGTCCCGCTCCGATGCGGCGGCCGTCAAGGCGATCACGGGAATGCGCGTGGTCTCGGGCCACTCTTTGAGCTTGCGCAGTGCGTCGAGGCCGCTCATGCCCGGCAGGTTGATGTCCAGGATAATCACGTCGGGTAGCCTGGCACGCGCCAGGTCGAGGCCGATCTCGGCGGTCGGAGCGGTGGTCAGCTCGATGCGCTCGAAGCCGTCGAGAACGTCTCGCAGCAGCCGGACGTTGGCAGGGTTGTCCTCCACATAGAGTACATGCCCTCTCCGCGCCGAGAGGCCGGAGTCTGCTGCCTGCGGGGGAGGAGGCGTACTCGGGCATGTGGTCGAAACGTAGACCGGCATGTCCACCCAAAACTCCGAGCCCTCGGAGGGAGTGCTGCGGAAGCCCACGCGCCCTTCCATCAGCTCCGCCAGGCGCTTGGTAATGGCCAGACCGATGCCAGTGCCCTCGATTGGCCCCGTTTCCTGGCCGGCGCGCTGGAAAGGTTGAAATAGCCTGGCGTGCTGCTGCTCCGGGACGCCCATGCCGGTATCCAGTACCGAGACCCGAACATAGTCAGGTGTCTGCACCGAGACCTGAAACGTGACGCTGCCACCGAGCTTGTTGTACTTGATGGCGTTGGAGCCGTAGTTCATCAGGATTTGGGCAAAACGCGTACGATCTGCCGAGACGCGCGGCAGCTCGCTGGTCGGTAGTTGCACGTCCAGCCGAATCGAGCTGCGCGAGGCAAACGGGTCGAGCGTGGTCTTGACCTCCTGCAGCACCTCCATCACGCCGACCGGTTCGGTCGAGATCGAGACGCCGCCGGCTTCGATGCGCGACAGATCGAGCACGTCGTTGATCAGGCGCAGCAGGTGCTCGCCGCCTTTCAGGATCTGTTCGATTCGCTCGCGCTGACGGCCGCTGGGCGGCTCGCGTTTGTCGCGCTCGAGCAGTTGCGCGAAGCCGAGCACCGCGTTGAGCGGGGTGCGCAGCTCGTGGCTCATGGAGGAGAGAAACTCGCTCTTGGCAGAGCTCGCTGCCTCCGCCGCCTGACGTGCAGCGCGCAGCTCGCCCGCGCGCTTTTCGTCGTCGGTCATATCCCAGATCGTGGTGACCACGCCGCCTTCGGCGGTGCGTCGGTCGCTCAGGCGCAGGCTCCGTCCGTCGCGAGTGCGGACCTCGAAAGTTCCACCCGACTGCTGCCTCCCCGCAAGCCGATCGGCGCGAAGAGCCTTCCGCGCTGCATCGTTCGGCAAATCCAGCTCCATCAGCCACGCGTCCAGCAGCTCGGTGTAGTGCCTGCCCACGACGGCGCCGTCGTGACTGTGTGCCTTGATGCGTCGGTACGCGCTGTTGCACAGTACCAGCCTATCGTCGTGATCGAACAGCGCGAAGGCGTCCTCGATGCTGTCCACGGCGCTCGCCAGGCGTTCTGCGTTGAGGTTTGCGTGCCGTTCGATACGGCGGCGCTCCGTAACATCACGGATCGCCGCCGAAACCAGCGTGCGTCCGCTGAACTGCATCGGGCTCAGGCTCACCTCGACCTGGAACTCGCTACCGTCCTCACGCAGGCCGAACAGCTCGAGCCCGGAACCCATCGCGCGCGTGCCGGCCTGGGCGAAGTAGCGGCCAACGTGGCCACCGTGGGGGCGACGAAAGCGCTCCGGGATGAGCGTGTCCAACGGCTTGCCCAGCAGACTGGCTCGGGGGTACCCGAACAGGTGCTCGGTCTGCAGGTTGACGAATACGATGCTGCCAGCTTGGTCGACGACCACCATTGCATCAGGGGCGGTATCCAGGACGTGCAGATGTTGCCCACCGGACAGGTCTGTAAACGACGTGTTCATGGTTGCTCTTCCGAGGCGGGCGGCGGGGCGAACGGGAGGCGCAGGCAGAAGCTGGCGCCCGGATTGCCGTCTTCCACCCAGATGGCGCCTTGGTGGGCTTCGACGGCAAGCTTGCAGAACGCCAGCCCCAGTCCGCGACCGTTCCGGCTGAAAACGAGCTGTTCGCCAGTCTCAATTTGTACGAACGGATCGAAAATCTTGGCGCGCATTTCAATCGGTACGCCCGGGCCCACGTCGGCCACGCGCAGCTCGATCCCTCCTGTGCCCGACCAGCCGTGAATACGAACTGCGCTGCCGGCTGGTGCGTGGCGAATGGCATTCTCGGTCAGGTTCGTCAGGGCCCGGCGCAACAGATCCGCGTCTGCTTCGATGCTGATGGCAGGCACCAGAGTCTCCAGGATGACGTCCCGCTCCTGCGCGCTCGGCTCAAGCTCGGCGGTGACCTCCATGATGAGATCCTGAAGGGGCACCAGGCTGCGCTTCGGCGAGAGGCACCCTTCGTCGCCCTTGCTCAGGTCGAGCAAGTTGAGCAGCATGCGGGTCAGATAGCGCGCCTCCGCGCGGATCTTGCTTGCGCGGTCGCGCACCGCGGGCGTTGAATCCTTGCTGCGGATCAACAGCTGCGCCTGCAGGTCCATGGAGTTCACGGGATTCTTGAGATCGTGCACCAGGAACGACATCAGCCGCTCCTTCTGTAGGTGCAGTCGCAACATTGCGTCGCGTTGCTGCTTCAGGACTTCGTAGTGCTCGCGCAGCTCCGAGCGCAAGCGGCGCAGCTTGAGGCCGGCTTGCACGCGGATGACCAGCTCTGCGGGGTGCACGGGCTTGGTCAAGAAGTCGTTGCCGCCCACCCTTTGGGCACGGTCGAACGTATCCACGTCACGCAGTGCCGTCAGGAAGATGACCGGCGTATCCAACCCGCGCCCACGGATCTGCTCGCACACGGCAAACCCATCCATGCCAGGCATACGCACGTCCAGCAGCACGCAGTCTGGCTCTGCCTGCTGCACGGCGACCAGGGCCTCCGCTCCGCTGCTGGCCAGGATGACGCGGTAGCCTTCGTCCTCGAGGGCATTGCGGGCGAGACTTCGGTTGGCCTCGTTGTCGTCCACGACCAGGACACAGGCCGCCTGCGTTTCGGACTTGTCGAGCATCAAGAGGCCTTTCGGGCCGGGCGGCTGCTACACCGACTACTCGTCAACCTGGAGTAACATCGCCGGCTAGTCAACGGTCGACGTACATTTGTGTCTCATCTGGCAGCCGACTTTCCCAGCCGCACGACGCAGATGTTGCGCCGCGACGCCCGCTGCCGCGCAACTCACGCGGCGTCCGGCTCTGCGCTGAGCAAACAGCCATGTGCACGTACCGGCCAGCGTAGTTGCGGAACCTCAGCCGGCACAGAGTACCACGTCCCACTTCTCGCCCAGGATGGTGGCCCGCGCGCGCAGACTTTGCGCCATCCTCAGCGCGGCCGTGCAACGGGCTCGCCGGCTGCTCCGCCACGGCCAGCGAGCGGGACAGGCAGCGTGAACGAATCGTGGCTATCGCGCCGGGCACAGCTCTTGCTCGATCTCCCCGCGCGGGGCTGCTGAGCCTGAGGTGATGAGCATGGAGACAATCAAGAAGATCCTGGTCGCGACCGATTTTTCGGACACTGCTGACAGCGCGCTGCAGAGGGCCACGCAGCTGGCAAGCGAACTGGGTGCCGAGCTGGTCGTGTTGTACGTCCTCGATAGCTCTCCGTTCGTGACTGGCAGCGAGGCGGCACTAGGCTCGCTCTCACTGTTGGAGGTCCACCGGGCAGCCATGGAGCAGAGACTCGAGAGCTTGGCCAGGCAGCTCGCCGCCAAACATGTCAGGGCACTTACCAGGCTGGGCTACGGTGTCGCGCACCGGGAGATTGTGGCCACCGCCGAACAGGAGCAGGTCGAGCTGATCGTCATGGGCACTCACGGACGCGGCGGCTTCAAGCACATGCTGATGGGCAGCGTTGCGGAGCGTGTGGCCCGCACCGCGAGCGTGCCGGTGCTCACCGTTCACCTGGATCCCCAAGGCGAGGTCGAGCATGCGACGCATGTCTGATGATTGGGGGAACTATCGACAGTCGGCCCGCATGGCGCCGATGCTCGCGCCCGAGCACGAGCGTGCGCTGATCCAGAGGGCTCAGGCCGGCCAGCGTGCTGCCATCGACGAAGTGGTCGCAAGTCACATGCGGCTGGTGGTGCGCGTGGCTGCCAAGCACGCCCGCAGCAGTCTGAGCCCGCATGACCTGATCGCAGAGGGGGCCATCGGTTTGCTCGAGGCGATTCGCCGCTATGATGGCAGCCGCCAGGCACGGTTTGCGACCTACGCCAGCTTCTGGGTGCGCGCGTGTGTCGGCCGCTTCGCGCTCGCCAACCGCCGGATCGTGGCTGCTTCCTCCACGCGGGGAGGTCGAAAGGTCTCGGCCAGGGCACGTACCACCGAGCGCGAGCTCGCTCAGAAGCTCGGACGTTGGCCGCAGCGCCACGAGCTGGCCGCCGCGCTGGAGGTCGACGAGGAGGAGGTCTGGGCCGTGCAGGCAGCTGTCAGCGACCTTTCTCTCTCGCTGCTTCCCGAGGAGGCAATCGCGCATAGGGACCACGAAGAAACGCCAGAGGCGCTCGTCGCGGCGGCCGAGCTGTCCACACTTCGCCGGCAGTCCGTGAGTCGGGCGATGCAATGCCTGACGGACCGCGAAGGCTCGATCGTTCGCGAGTCCATCGCAGAGAACTCCCGAAGCCTGGCCGAGATGGCACGCGAGCTCGGGGTATCGCGTCAGCGCACCGGCCAGATCATGGCCGACGCGCGACAAAAGCTGCGCAGCCAGCTGGTGCTTGTCGCTTGAGCCTACGCGCGCGGCCGCCGACACGCATTTCCCCTGGCGCAGTTTGCACTCTGCCACAGCCCGCCCGCGCAAACCTGACGTCGGCTTGCGGGCGCTGTGCCGGGGAGACCGCGGTCTTCGCGGCGTTTTGCAGCCTGGAGCAGCTCGCACGCTTGTTGCTGAGGCCAAGCTCATGACAAAACCGATTCCCACGGTCCAGAAGTACATGACAACCAGTCCGCATACGATCGACGCCGACCAGACGCTGGCCAGGGCTCACGCGGTGTTGCGCGAACACAAGATCCGCCACCTGCCCGTGCTGCGTGACGGCAATCTGGTGGGCATGATCACCCAGCGTGACATGGCGCTTGCCGAGGCGCTGATTAGCGCGGACAGCAGCCTGGTACTGGTGGAGGACGCGATGAGCCGCGAGGCGTATAGCGTGTCTCCGGATGCTCCGCTCGACGAGGTCGTGAGCGAGCTGGCGGCACACAAGTACGGAAGCGCAGTCATCATACAAAACGGTAAGGTGGTCGGCATCCTAACTTTGGTGGACGTCTGCACTGCCTTCGCAGAGTTGCTGAACGGTCGTCTCGCCAAGTGAATCGGGTAGCGAATCGCGGTGCAGGTTACTCCGCGCGGTCAGCCGGCGCGACGGGGGCGTTCTTGACCATCTTCCGGCCGCCAGTGTCGTAGATGAGCCTGTGAACTCCTCGCTGCCTACGTTCTTCTGCAGGATGGGCCGGTGCCCGGGTTTCATAGCGTCGTCCCTTCCAAAAATGGTTCGCCGGCTGCTTGGTTGAGCGGGGCCCGTGTTGTCACGCGCGCGATCTCGCTGAGGGCCTCGTGAGTGAGAACGCCTGGTGCGCAGTGATCAGGACGTTCGGGAAGGTCAGCACTTGGCGCTGTAAACGGCAGTTTCGATCATTCGATCCAGCCTGCGGGGCGTCAGGCGACGTGCGCGTTCCTTTACTCATTCGTCGTGATCGGGTTCGAACCGTCAACCGGTCATCTCCTTGGCCGGGACGGCTGAATCCCGTGCGGAATCGCCCTGTGCTTCACTCGGCCATGCAGCCCCCGCACGCTTCGATGCATCCCGTGCGCCTTTCAGCATCATCAGCTCTCCGATGTTCTCCATCGTTACGATCCCGAGCACGTGTCCGTGGCGCACGACGGGGAGGGAGCTGCACTCGCAACCTTGGAGACGGCTGAGCGCCCCCTCGAGCATCTCGCTCGGGTCGGCGGTCTCGAAGCGCCGCGACATGGCGGTCTCTACTGCGACCTCAGGACCACTGGTGGTGAGGCCGCGAATCAGGTTCGCCCGGGTCAAGACCCCGACAAGCGTG
>Ga0105048_10015619_pt1 | contig 11775 bp, 11 predicted proteins | sample MAT05_FD_78382 | JGI IMG/M metagenome (GOLD analysis project Ga0105048, IMG submission 78382) | Freshwater microbial communities from Lake Fryxell liftoff mats and glacier meltwater in Antarctica - MAT-05 | ecosystem: Environmental > Aquatic > Freshwater > Ice > Liftoff microbial mat | place...
ATTGCAGCAGTCTCCCGCATTTCATGGCCCGGCTGCTTCGCTGGCCACCACCGCCGCCCACCGGCACGCGGCGATGGCCATGGTGCTGGGCTACATGGCTGTATCAGTGCCCGCGCATCTGGCCTGGGAGATCGCGCAACTGCCGCTCTACGAGAGCTGGGTGGCTGGCAGCGTCTCCGATCAGATCCATGCGGTGCTGCATGGCAGCATGGGCGATGTGATGGTCGCGCTGTTGTTGCTCGGTGCCGCGATCCTGGTGTCGCGGGCATGGCGCTGGCCGTCCGCGCGCTTCCTTCCGGTGGTTTGCGCGGTGACACTGATCGGCATCGCCTGCACCCTGTTCAGCGAATGGCTGAACGTGGAATGGCGCGGAACCTGGGCTTACGCCGCGGCCATGCCGCGCATCCCCTGGTTGGGCACCGGCGTTACACCCTTGCTGCAATGGCTGTTGCTGCCGCCTCTCTGCCTGCTCGTGGCACGTCGTCTGGTCGGACGAACCGCCCTCTTCGCAGCGGTTTGATGAGCACCACGAGTGGCTAAGGCCTCGGGCGGGCCGAACGGCTCGCTCCTCGGCATGGCGCGGTGCTACCAGGGGCTCCGGTCCAGATCGCGGCTGCGATCGGGATCGGGAAAGCTGGCCCAGCGAAAAAGGGCTGGTCCGACGCCCGGGGTGGCGATCAGCTCGCGACGATATTGGCCGCGCGGGCGACCGCCATCCATTTGGTCGAGAATTCCCGGATGAAGCCGGCGAAAGCCTCGCCGGTGATCGGGGCGGCGGGCGGGAAGACGGTCAGCTCCTCCATCCGTGCGCGCATGTCCGGGCGCATGATCGCGGCCACCACGGCCTCGGTCATCCGCGCGGCGATCGGCGCGGGCAGGTTGCGCGGGCCCGACAGGCCCATCCAGGCCGTCGCCGTCACCTCTGGGAAGCCCAGCTCGTTCAACGTCGGCACGTCGGGCAGGCCGGGCACGCGCGCATTCGCCGAGACCGCGATCAGGCGCATCGGCCCATTGCCCAGGACTTGCGGAAGCTGCGTGGCGAGCGGGTCGAAGACCGTCTCGATGACGCCGGAGAGCAGGTCCTGCAGGGCGGGCGCGGTGCCGCGATAGGGCACGTGCTCGTAGCGCACGGCACCCGCCCGGCGCTGGAGCAGTTCACCCTGCAGATGGCCGATGGAGCCAATGCCCGAGGTGCCGAAGCGCAAGCCCGGGCCACGGATGGCGGCCAGGAAGTCGTTGAAGTTGCGCAGCGGGCTGTCGCGGCGGACGAGGATCGCCGTCGGCGTCTCGCAGATCATCGCGAGATGCGTGAAGTCGTTCACCACGTCATAGGGCAGCTGTGGGAAGACACCGGGCGCGGTGCCGTGCGGCGAGACATGGGTGACGGTGAAGGTATAGCCATCGGGCGGCGACTTGGCGACGTGGTCGGCACCCACGGTGGCACCCGCGCCCGGACGGTTCTCGATCACCACGGTCTGGCCGATGCTCACGCCCACCGGCTGCGTGAGCACCCGCGCGACCGCGTCGGAGAAGCCGCCCGGCGGAAAGCCGACCACCCAGCGGATGGAACCGCGCGAGGGCCAGGCCGGCTGGGCATGGGCGATTGTGGGCAAAGCGAGCATGCCGGCGGCATGGATGATGTGGCGGCGGCGCATGGCGTAGTCTCCGGGCTTCAGGGTTTTGCGGCAGTGGCGTTGCAAACGGCGTGCCAATGCACGCCGAGGCTTGCGGGCTGGCGGGTGATGGCGTCGCGCACGCGCAGCACATGTTCGCGCATCAGCAGCTCCGCGCGCCAGCCATCATGGTTCGTGATCGCCTCGAAGATGCGGTGATGATCGTCATGACGGCGGCGCAACTCGTCCAGCGCGAAGTGCGGGATGTGGTTGAGCGAACTGAGCGGCAGGTTCAGCGAGAGGCGCACCATGCGGTCGAGCAGGTGGTTGCCGCTGGCCGCGAGAACGGCCTCGTGGAAGCGCACATTGGCGAGGCGAAAATCGGCGATCGAAGCCGCTGTGAGGCGCCCGCCCGCGAGCACCGCGTCGCCTTCGGCCAGTGCTGCCTCGGCCGTCGCATGCTCACCCGGCGGGAAGCCGCCTTGCTCGGCGACCTGGCGCGCGGCGAGCGCCTCCAGCACGGCTCGGAGCTGGAAGGCGTCCTCCACCTCGCGCGGCGAAGACAGACGCACGCGGAAGCCGCGGCGCGGCGTGTAGTCGAGCAGGCCCTCGCCCGCGAGCACGGCAAGTGCCGCGCGGACCGGCGTGCGCGAGGTTCCCAGATCATCGGCGATGCGCACCTCGTTCATCCGAGCACCGGGCGCGATGTCGCCCTGAAGGACCAGGGCGCGCAGCCGCGCGATGAGCCGTGCGCCGAGTGGCGTGGCCGGGGCTTGGGGCGCGACGTCGGGGTGGTGCTGTATGGCCGTCATCAAGGACTGCATACACCCTGGGCAATTTCAGCGCAAATTACGGCATTCCGGTGTGGAGTTGAGCGCAACTGTATACACTTGGCGTTGACAGCCCCCCGGGGTTCCAAGGTAATTCCACCCAATTCTGAAGGAATGCACGATGCGCGACACCGGCCCGGATGACACGATCGAGGCACCGCCCTCACGGCTCGATGCGCATTACGCGCCGATGGGCTGGCACCATTGGCCGGAGGATCCATGGTTCTCGTACCAGTTCCGCCGCGGCCTGGGCGAAACCCAGGAGGGCGGCGGCGCGGTGAGCGAGGTGTTCCTGGCCGCGAGCGAAATCATCCCGCACGACCTGGAGAGCTGGCACGCCGCCTGGGGCAGGATCGCGCGCCGCAATTGGGAGCGCGGCCTGGCCGAGGAGACGGCGGGCCATATTCGCACGGCGATGAACTGCTTCCTGCGCGGGGCCGATTACTTCCGCCAGGCGGAGTTCTTCCTGGCCCATGACGACCCGCGCCGCCTGCCGACCTTCGAGGCGATGGAGGCGTGCAGCCACCGTTTCCTGCGCTACCTCAACCCGCCGGGGGAGGTGGTGGATATTCCCTACGAGCCGGGCGTGCCGATGTGCGGCTACTACGTTCGCGCGCCCTTTCCCGGCAAGCGACTGCCGGTGCTGATCTGCTTCGGCGGGCTGGACAGCATCAAGGACGAGATGTGGTTCATGCAGGCGCGCGCCTGCCTGCAACGCGGCATTTCGGTGCTGATGGTGGATTTGCCGGGGCAGGGCGGCACGCTGCGCCGGCATGGGCGGCACAACCGCTTCGACACCGAGGTGCCGGTCGGCCGCTGCATCGACTGGCTGGTCGCGCGTGACGATGTGGACCCCACGCGCATCGCCTGCTGCGGCTCCTCGCTTGGCGGCTACTATGCAGCGCGCGCGGGCTGCCATGAGCCTCGCCTGGCCGCCTGCGTCGCGCATGGCGCGATCTGGTCGGTCCCCGAGATGTGGGGATCGAAGGATGAGAGCTTCGGCCTGTCGTCGCACATCAAATGGGTCTTCGGCGCAGCCAGCATGGTGGAGGCGATGCGCAAGGCCGAGCGCTTCACGCTGGAGGGCGAGTTGCGCCACATGCGATGCCCGCTTCTTGTGCTGCATGGCGCGCATGACGTGCTGACCGTGCGCGCCGCATCGCAGGTGTATGAGAACGCCATCGCCAACGGCGTGAAGGCCACGTTGCGTCTCACCACCCTGGAGGAGACGGGCGCGGAGCATTGCCAGCACGACAATCCGACCATCGGTCAGGAAATTCTGGCCGATTGGCTGGCCGATGTCTTCCGGATCGACCAGCGCGCGCTGCTCGCCACCGGCCAGGATCCGCTGCGGTAGGGCGGGCCGAGCCCGGGTGCTGTGCCCCGGGCTTCCGCCGGCCGGCAGGCTGCCTTATCGGTGCGTGCTCCATGTCGATACGTGCCGGTTGCGGCGCGGCTTCGAGGTTGTGGTGGATGTGTTCAATGCAGATGGGAGAGCCCGATGGCGCTGTATGATTTCACGGCCAGGCGCAGCACGGGCGAGGAGGAGAGCCTGGCCGCCTATCGCGGCAAGGCGCTGCTGATCGTCAATGTCGCGTCCAAATGCGGCTTTACGCCGCAGTACAAGGGGTTGCAGGCGATCCATCGGCAATTCGCGCAGCGCGGCTTCGAGGTGCTGGCCTTCCCCTGCAACCAGTTCGGCGCGCAGGAGCCCGGTTCCGATGCAGAGATCGCCGGCTTCTGCGAGACGGGCTTTGGCGTGACCTTCCCGCTTTTCGCCAAGATCGCCGTGAACGGGCCCGGGGCGCATCCGCTTTACGTCTGGCTGAAGCAGCAGAAGGGCGGGCTGCTGGGCAGCGCCATCAAGTGGAATTTCTCGAAGTTCGTGGTGGACCGGCAGGGCCGGGTCCAATCCCGCCACGCGCCCACCACCAAACCCGAGGCGCTGACGAAGGAGATCGCGGCACTGCTGTAGCGCCGGGCGCGGGCCCGCCATCACCGCAGCATGCGGCGCACCTCCTGCGGCCGGCGCTCACCGAAATGGTGCTTCGTCACCGCGCCGAGATGGGCGATGAGCGCCAGGTAGAACACTGCCGGCAGGACCAGATTGTGCAGGATGGCCACGGCCGCCGCCAATTCCGCATTCGGTGCCAGCAGCCCGGTGACCGTCCAGCCATAGACGTCCAGCACTTCGCCGCGCCATGCCGTGAGCAGAACCCCCGTGACGGGAAAGCCCAGCATGAGCGCATAAAGGCCCAGATGCGTCGCCCGGGCCCATTGGCGCTGCCAGGACGGCCCATCGGCGCCCATCGGCGGTGCGGGGCTCTGGCCGAGCCACAGCATCCGCAGCACGACCAGCAGCAGCACCGTCAGCCCCAGCGCTTGGTGGGTCGCCATGAAGACGCTGCGCTCGGGGTGATCGGGCGCCAGCACGGAGGTGAACAGGCCCATCGGCAGCAGGACCAGGATCAGCGTGCCGATGACCCAATGCGCGTAGCGCGACACACGGCCGAAGGCGGTGGGCGTGTTGCGCAGCGGCAGCTTCTCGACCACGCGCCGCACGCCCTGTGCCCAGACCGCCCAGAGCAGGAACAGCGCCGCGACCGCGGCAATAGCCGCCTGTGTGTTCAGCACATATGGCTTGATGCGATCGGCCAGAGGCGCCTGAGCGGGGATGGCCGCGAAGGTGCCATCGAGATTGGCCAGGATGATCGACCAGGCGATCAAGGCCAGGGCCAGCGCCGCTGTCAGCGTGCCCAGGGCGCGGATGATGCGGCTGGACTGGTTGAGGGTGAATGCCAGGAACACGGCCAGTATCAGATAGAATTCCGTCACACGTGTTTTCCTTCGGCCATGCACACTTGTGGGCAGTTATGGTGCGCCGCGACAAGTGCAACCGTGATGGCGCCACTTGTCCCGGGCTGCTTCCCGATGGCTGATGCTGGCCGTGGGTTACCTCCGCGCCGAAGTTGGAGGCGGGATCTCCCTTGGGGCCACGCGCAACACCACCCACCCCAGCAATCCGGCGAGGAAGGCCAGGCCGCCTGACGCCTCGTTTTCCATGATGGACCTGAGCACTGCAACCGGGCGGCGGGCGGGTGTTCGCGATGCCCAGGCTGGTCCTTCCTGGTCGCGAACGATGCCGCGGGGCCATGCCGGCCTGACCTGGCGGCTATCCTGCTGGCCTGACCGCCCGCAGCAGCATGCCCTCGGTCAGGATCTGCGGCAGGACCACAGGCGCGCCCCCGCCTGCGGGATAGAAAAGGTAAAGCGGCACACCCTCACGCGCATGGGCCCGCAGCAGGGCGGTGATGGCGGCGTCGCCGCGCGTCCAGTCGCCCACCAGCTGCGCCACGCGATGCTCGGCGAAGGCTGCCTGCACGGCCGTGGTCTCCAGCGCCACGCGCTCATTCACCTTGCAGGATATGCACCAGGCGGCGGTGAGGTTGACGAAGACCGGCCGGCCCTCGGCCCGCAAGGCCGCCACCCGCGCGGCGGACCATGGCTCATGCGGCCCCGACGCCAGCGCCGCCGTGGGCGAGGCGCCGGAGAAAGCCGGCAGCACCGCCAGCGCGGCCAGCGCCCCCGCCAGCGCGCCGGCGCGGGCCAGTCGCCCAGCACCCTGCTGCGCCAGCCCCAGCGCCCAGCCGGCAAACCCCACCAGCACCGCGCCCAGCAGCCCCAGCGCCACGCCATCCGGCCCCGCAAGCTGCGCCAGGACCCAGACCAGCCAGGCGGCAGCGGCATACATCGGAAAGGCCAGGAATTGCCGCATCCGCTCCATCCAGGGGCCGGGGCGGGGCAGCAGCCCGGCCAGCCCGGGCGCCAGGGCCAAAGCCGCATAGGGCAGCGCCAGCCCCAGGCCCATGGCGGCGAAGACCGCCAGCATTTCGGCCGGCGGCATGGCCATGGCCGCGCCCAGCGCCACCGCCATGAAGGGCGCGGTGCAAGGTGTGGCCACCAGCACCGCCAGCGCGCCCGTCAGGAAACTGCCGGCATGCCCGCCCCGCGCCTGGCCGGAGACGACCGGCCCGCCCACCGCGAATACGCCCGAGAGGTTCAGCCCCACCGCCAGCATCAGCCACGCCATGCCCGCCACGAAGGGCGCCTGGGTGAACTGGAAGCCCCAGCCCGCCGCACTGCCGGCCAGGCGCAGCCCCAGCAGCGCCGCGCCAATGGCCAGGAAGCTCAGCACCACGCCCGCCGTGTAGCTGGCGGCATGCGCCCGCACCACGCCGCGCCCCTGGCCGGAGAGCCTGGCCAGCCCCACCGCCTTCATCGCCAGGATGGGGAAGACGCAGGGCATCAGGTTGAGGATCAGCCCGCCGAGTGCGGCGAAGAGCAGGGCCTGCCACAAGGACATTCCGGCCGGCAGCGCGGGCATGGCGCCGGGGGCCAGGTCCAGATTGAAGGCGCTGCGCACGCCCTGGCTGTCCACCAGGGTCAGCACGCCTGCCACGCGCTCCGGCAGCGCGCCGGGGTTGCGGGCCGGGGTCATGGCCGGGGTCATGGCCGGGGCCAGGGTCAGGGCCAGGGTCAGCCTGTCGCCTTGTTGCGCCAGGGGTTGCGGGGCGGCGCTGTCCAGCAGGGTATCGCTCGCGGGGAAGAAGAAGGCCTCACGCACCTGGCCGGGCAGGCCGGTGATCTCCAGCGCGCCGCGGCCGGCCTCGAAGCCGATGCGGGCGGGGAAGGGCAGGGCGACCGGCATTGCCGCCTCCGCCGCCTCGAAGCGCCCGGCCATGGCGGCGTTCGGCCGGGGGCGGGGCTCGACCGGCAAGGTCAGCGAGAAGCTTGCTTCCTCGGGGATGCAGATTTCGGCGCAGATCAGCCAGTTGGCCTGGGCGGTGAGGGTGAAGCTGTCGCCCGCCCGCAGGCTGGCCGGCGGTGTGATGGTGGTGAGGTAGGTTGCGCTGTTCACATAGCCGAAATTCACCAGCGGGCCGTAGGGGATGCGGCTGGGGGCGGGGAATTGCAGTGGCCCGGCTGCGGCACCCTCGGGCAGGGTCCAGATGATCTCGGCCGCGGCGCCGCCGCCGCCGGGATTGGTCCAATAGCTGTGCCAGCCGCGCGAAAACACCTGGTCCAGCGCCATGCGGAAAGGCTGGCCCGGCGCCACGGCGGCCATCTCGCTGATCAGGGCGGTGGTGCCGCGCGGCGTGGTGTGGGGCTGCGCCATGACGGCAGGCGCCAGCAGAAGCAGAAGGGCTATGACATGGCGCATGCCATATTCTATGGCCTCGGCCGCACCCCATGACAAGCGCGGCGTCCTGCGCCATAGCGACCCCCATGAGCACGAAACTGCAACCCGCGCGCGGCACCCGGGACATGATCGGCGCCGATGCCCGCCGCCACAATGCGGTGGCCGACACGGCGCGGCGCATCGCGGGCCTGTATGGCTTCGAGGAATGGTTCACGCCCATATTCGAGGATACCCGGGTGTTTTCGCGCGGTTTGGGCGATACCTCGGATGTTGTTTCCAAGGAGATGTATTCCTTTGAGGATCGCGGCGGCGAGAGCCTGACCTTGCGCCCGGAGAATACCGCCGGCGTCTGCCGCGCGCTGGTCACCAACGGGCTGACCCAGTCGCTGCCACAAAAGGCATTCTATACCGGGCCGATGTTCCGCTACGAGCGGCCGCAAAAGGGCCGCTACCGGCAATTCCACCAGATCGGCTGCGAAATCCTGGGCGCGGCCGAACCCTTGGCCGATGCCGAGGTGATCGCGGCGGGCTGGCACATCATCCAGACCTTGGGCATCGCCGAGGGCGTGGTGCTGGAGATCAACACGCTGGGCGATGCGCAAAGCCGTGACGTCTATCGCGCCGCGCTGGTGACGTATTTTTCGGCGCATGAGGAGAAGCTTTCGGCCGAAAGCAGGTTGCGGCTGGAGAAGAACCCGCTGCGCATACTCGACAGCAAGGATCCGGCGGACCGCGAATTGGTGGCTGGCGCGCCGCTGATCACCGATCACCTCACGCCCTCGGCCGCCGCGCATTATGCCGCCGTGCTGGGCTATCTGCGCGACTTCGGCGTGCCGCTGCGGGAGAACCCGCGCATCGTCCGCGGCCTGGATTATTACAGCCACACCGCCTTCGAATTCGTCACCGACCGCCTGGGCAGCCAGGGCACCGTCATGGCCGGCGGCCGCTATGACGGGCTGGTGGAGGAGATGGGCGGGCCACCCACGCCATCGGTCGGCTGGGCCGCGGGCATGGAGCGCCTGGCGCTGCTGGTGGAGGACGCGAAACGCACGCCCCGGGCATCCCGCCCGATTGCGGTCATACCGATGATCGAAGCCGCAGAAAGGGCTGCTTTGGATGTGGCCCAGAAACTGCGCGCCAACGGAATTCCTTGCGACATCGCCTACCGTGGCAATGCCAAGCGGCGGTTTGAGCGGGCAAATCGCATCGGCGCGCCCGCGGCCATTCTGATCGGGCAGGAGGAAATCGAGGATGGGATGTTCATCGTCCGGGACCTGGAAGCGGGTACACAGGAGCGAGTGTCGCTTTTGGGTCTGCCAAGGACGTTGTCCAATGCGGGGTCGCCTGAAGCGGCGATAGCCAGCCTGGTGGATATCGTCGATGCTGGCAATTTGCCGCCACTCTGAGCCCTGGAAGCCGGCGTCTTTCAGCGTGAGAAACCGGACAACTGGACGATGCCCTGGCTGGGCGGCCTGCGACCGAAAGCCCTCCTCGACGCCGGAAAGCCCGGCCACCCGCTGCCCCTTGCCGCGCGGCACCGGCGCGTGGAAGTATTGCATTCGAGCCTTGCAGCAAGGGCCGAGGGAGAGAACGCCGTGAACCCTTTCGAAAAGTCGGGCCAGCTATGATGCGCCGACGCGCAATCCTCGGCGCTGGTCTATCCACAGCCGCCCTGCTCGCACCCGCCCTGCTCGCACCCGCCCTGGTCGTACCCGCCGTGGCGCAGGGGACTACCAGCCGCATGATCGTGCCCTTCCCGCCGGGGGGTGCCTCCGATGTATTCGCCCGCCGCCTGGCCGGGCGCATGGCGGTGGTGCTGGGCCAGGCGGTGGTGGTGGAGAATCGCGCCGGTGCCGCGGGCGCCATCGGCACGCTGGAGGCGGTGCGCGCCCGGCCCGATGGCCAGACCATTCTCTTCGCCACCGCCAGCACGCTGGGGCTCTATCCGTTGATGGTCGACCGCCCGCTCTTCGACCCGCTGCGTGACCTTACCCCCGTGTCCCTGGTGGGGACGGCCACGGTGGCCTTTGCGGTGCGGCCGGAGGTGGCGCCCGATCTGCGCGGCCTGATCGCCGCCGCGCGCGCCCGGCCCGGCGCGCTGAAATATGGCAGCCCCGGCAATGGCAGCTACCTGCATCTGGCCATGGAACTGCTCAAGCGCGAGGCCGGCGGCATCGACATGCTGCATGTTCCCTATCGCGGCAGCGCGCCGGCGATGACCGACCTGCTGGGCGGCCATCTCGACGCGATCACCGACACGGTGGCGACGGCGATCGAGAATCACCGCGCCGGGCGCATCCGCATCCTGGCCGTGGCGTCGCGCGCCCGCAGCCCGCTGCTGCCCGAAATCCCCACAGTGGCCGAGGCGCTGAACCTGCCCGGCTTCGAGGCCGCGGTGTGGATGGCGGTGATGCTGCCCCTGGCCGTGCCCGATGCGGCGCGGGAGCGCCTGTCGCAAGCCATCGCCACCGCCCTGGCCGAACCCGCGACCCGGGCCGAGCTGGAACAGGCCGGCTTCGTGCTCGACCCGCGCGGCAACCCCGACGAGGTCCGCGCCTTCATGGCGTCCGAGCAGGAGAAATGGCGCCCCGTGGTGCGTGCCACCGGCGTGCGGCTGGAGTAGAAGGGAGGCCACCCTTGGAGTGCCGCGATTGGCGACCAGCCACCCTGAACCCTGGCTCGCCCTGATCGGCGGCATGGGCGATGCCATCTACGCCGCCGTCCGCTCGGTGCATGCGACGCAGCCGGCGGGGCGCAGCCAGTATTTCTCGCATCTGGAGGATGGGCGGCTGTTGCGTGCCGCCATGGCCCGGCCGGCGGGGCAGAAGCTGGTGCTGGTCGGCCATTCCTGGGGGGCCGAGATGGCGGCGCGCGTCACCATCCGCCTGGCCCGCGCCGGGCGGCCGGTGGCGCTGCTGGTGACGGTGGACCCGGTGAAGCGGGTGCTGACCCAAAGCTTTCTGGCCGCCCTTCGCGCCGCCGCGCCGCATTGGGTGAACATCCTGGCGACCGGAGGCGATGCTCTGGAGCATTCCAACGTGATCGCGGCCATCGGCGGTACATGGGGCGACAAGCCGCTGGCGCTGGCCGACGCGCATATCGCCGCACCCCTGGCGCATCGTGAATTCGCGGGGCTGCTGGGCTTTCGGCCGCCGGGCGGGCGCAGCGGGTGGGATTGGGTGCTTCAAGCCTGACCCGCCAGCACCGGCGCCAGGAACCCTGCGAACAGCGCCGGATTTTCGGCGAAGGGGAAATGGCCGATGCCGTCCATCCGCTGGAACCGCGCGCCGGGAATTTTCGCCGCCGTGGCTTGGGAAGCCTCGGCAGTGCAGGAATAATCGTATTCGCCCGTCAGCAAGGTCAGCGGACACAGGGTGGTGTCGATCAGGTGCACCCTGTCGCGGGCGTCCCACTCGCCGGAATAGAACCGGATTTTTCCCGGGAAGGTGCCAAAGCCGCCCTGGCTGTCATGCCACCACACCTCGGCTGCGCATTCGGCCGGGGATTGCGGCGCCATCAGCCCCTCCACCCATTCCGGCGTGAAGATCATGCCGTTCACCTGGGGGTGCAACGGCAGGCCGGTGTAGCGGCCGGGGATATGGTCCGTGGCCTCGCACGCCACGATATGGGCGAAACGTACGGGTGCGCGCAATGCGATTTCCAGGCAGATCTCGCCCGACATCGAGGCGCCGAGCAGCACCGGCTTCTCGGCGAAACCCCAGGCCAGCTCGTCGCCGGTCACGGTAAAACCCGGCACGCGCATGCGCATGGCGAACAGGTTGTGGTGGTGGCGCGGCGGAATGGGCGCCAGGAATTTCTCCCATGCCTCGGCCGCGGCGTGGAAGCGGGTGGGGGCGGCATCCTTTTCCTCCAGCCGCATTTGGCCCTGCCGGATGTCGATGGTGATGGCCTGCCCGGGCTGGGCGATGGCGAAACGGGCCTGGGCATCGCGGCATTGCCGCAACAGTTGGGTGCCCAGGCCGCCAAGCTGGCGCCAGCGGAACAGGCCCTCATCGTGTTGCAGCCAGTCCCAAACCGCCATTGTCGTCTCCTGCGTGGCACCGATGCTCCCCCGGTGGTGCCCCGCCGCAAGGCCCCCTTGGCGGCGGCGTGCGGCTGCGGCAGGCTGCGC
>Ga0105048_10015621_pt1 | contig 11774 bp, 10 predicted proteins | sample MAT05_FD_78382 | JGI IMG/M metagenome (GOLD analysis project Ga0105048, IMG submission 78382) | Freshwater microbial communities from Lake Fryxell liftoff mats and glacier meltwater in Antarctica - MAT-05 | ecosystem: Environmental > Aquatic > Freshwater > Ice > Liftoff microbial mat | place...
CCTCAAGCGCATCTGCGAGACGCACCTTGCCGGCCAGTACCGCATCGAGATCATCGACTTGCTGAAGACGCCGGCGCTGGCCGCAGGCGACCAGATTCTCGCGGTGCCCACGCTGGTTCGGCGTCTGCCCGAACCCATCAAGAAAATCATCGGCGATCTCTCCAACGAAGAACGCGTGCTGGTCGGCCTGGATGTGCAACCGGCAAGGCCGTGAGCTGGTCATGAACAAGCCCGCCGCTCCCAGCAACGACCTGGCCGCCTTCGAAGCTGCCGCCACGGCGGCGCCGGACACGGCCCATTACGTCCTCAGGCTCTACGTCACCGGCACCACGCCGCACTCCACGCGCGCCATCGTGAATATCCGCAAGATTTGCGAGGAGCATCTGCAAGGGCGCTACGGGCTGGAAGTCGTCGACATTTCCCGCCACCCCACGCTGGCCGAAGGCGAGCAGATCATTGCCGCGCCAACCCTGATCAAGAAGCTGCCGCTGCCACAGCGCCGCTTCATCGGCGACATGTCGCAGACCGAGCGCATTCTGCTCGGGCTCGACCTGAGAAAGTCGGCAGCATGAACCCCGCGCACGCGAGCGGCACGCCAAGCAGCGCCTCTGACATCTCGCCCGAAGAACAACTCCGCGCCGAGAACGCCGCGCTGCGCCAGAAGCTGGATGAGGCAGAGGACACGCTGCGCGCCATCCGCACGGGCGACGTGGATTCGATCGTGGTCGAGACCAAGGACGGCCCGCAGCTTTTCACGCTGCAAGGCATCGACGCCGCGTCGAACCAGTTTCGCGGCGAGATCCTGGCGCAGGTCGGCGACGCCGTCATCGCCGTGGATGCCGAGCAGCGCGTGATTTACCTGAACGCCGCTGCCGAGCGGCAATACCGCGTTGCCGCCAGCGACACGCTCGGGCGTCAGCTTGGCGAGGTTTACACCCAGCAGTGGTCGGGCACGGAGACGGCAGCCGGGATGTCGGCCGCCCTCCACGAGCGCGGCGAATGGCGCGGCGAGATGGTCCACCGCAGCCACGATGGCCGCGACATCGCCGTGGAAACGAGCGTCACGACCCTACGCGACGCCATTGGTACGCCAGCCGGCTACGTCGGCGTCTACCGCGACATTACCGAGCGCAAGCAGGCGCAGGAGATGCTGCGCAACAGCGAAGAACGCTACCGGCGCGTGGTCGAAACCGCCCACGAAGGCATCTGGACGATCGATGCCCAGGGACGCATCACTTATGTGAATCAGCGCATGGCCGATCTGCTGGGCTATTCGCCGGCTGAGCTCATGGGCCGCGTCCACACCGATTTCATGTGGGAGGAAGATCGTCCCAAGGGCGAGGTGAACCTGGAACTGCACCGGCAGGGCCTACCCCAGGTCTTGGACCAGCGCTACCGTCGCCAGGACGACAGCGAGCTGTGGACTGTGGCGTCCGGTAGTGCGTTTTCCGGTCCCGACGGGGTGTTCACTGGTGCGCTGGGCATGTTCACGGACATCACCGAGCGCAAGCAGACGGAAGAGGCTTTGCGGGACAGCGAAGCCCGGTATCGGTCGCTCTTCGAGAACATGCTGAACGGGTTCGCTTATTGCCAGATGCACTTCGACGAGCAAGGCCAGCCAGACGATTTTGTCTATCTTGCGGTGAACGACACTTTTGAAAAACTGACCGGCCTGGAGAACGTGACTGGCAAAAGAGTCAGCCAGGTCTTTCCGGAAATCAAGGAACTGAACCCGGAGTTGTTCGACACCTATGGCCGAGTTGCCTCGACAGGCCAACCGGAGCGATTCGAGGTCGATTTCAAGCCTTTGGGCCTGCGTCTGTCGGTCTCGGTTTATTGCCCGATGACAGGTTACTTCGTCGCCGTTTTCGATGACATCACACAGCGCACGCGGTCGGAAGCGGCGTTGCGGGAAAGCGAGCAACGTTTCCGCATCATGGCCGACGGCCTGCCGCTAATGATCTGGGTTCACGACACCCAAGGGGCGTTGCAGTTCGTCAACCAGACCTATCGTGATTTTTTCGGCGTGACGCCTGAGCAGGTTTGTGGCCCGAATTGGCAGCCGCTTGTGCATCCCGACGATTTGGCGGCTTATGCCGGCGAGTTCAGCGCCTGCGTTCAGGATCGCCGCCCCTTCCACTCCCTGGTGCGTGCGCGCCGGCTCGAAGGGGATTGGCGATGGCTCGAGTCCCGCGCCCAGCCGCGTTTCTCCACCTCCGGCGAGTTTCTGGGCATGGTGGGCGGCAGCACCGACATCACCGAGCGCAAGCAGGCGGAGGACGCGCTGCGTGGAAGCCAGCAGTTCACCCGCAGTGTCCTGGAAAATCTCTTTGCCTTCGTCGGCGTGATGGCGTCAGACGGCACCTTGCTCTACGCGAACCGCGCGCCGGTAGAGGCGGCCGGCATCCCGGCCAGCGAGGTGCTCGGGAAGAAGTTCTGGGATTGTTTCTGGTGGAGCTATTCCCCCGAGATCCAGGTGCAGTTGCGGGACGCGTGCGAACGTGCGGCCAGCGGTGAAGTCGTGCGCTACGACGTGCCCGTTCGCATGGTAGGCGACACGCGGATCTGGATCGATTTCCAGGTCGCGCCGCTGCGCGATACCGAAGGGCGCATCACGCATCTGATTCCATCGGCGATGGACATTGCGGTGCGCCGCGCTGCCGAGGAAAAGCTGCGCGCGAGCGAGGAGCGCACCCAGCTGGCGACCGAGGCCACAGCGGTGGGCGTCTGGGAGCGCAACGTCCACACGGATGCGCTCCGCTGGGACGCGCAGATGTTCCGCCTCTACGGCATCGCGCCGACGGCGGATGGTTTTGTGCACTACAGCGACTGGAGCGGCGCCGTGCTGCCGGAGGATTTGCCCGAACAGGAGCGCATCCTGCAGGACACCGTGCGCCACGGCGGAAAGAGCCGCCGCGAATTCCGCATCCACCGACGCGACGACGGCGCAGTGCGCCACATCGAAAGTGTCGAAACCGTGCGGGTGAACGCGCAGGGCGAAACCGAGTGGGTGGTGGGCACGAACCTGGATGTGACAGATCGGAAGACAGCGGAGATTCAGTTGCGGCAGTTGGCCGCCGACTTGTCCGAGACCGACCGCCGCAAGGACGAGTTCCTGGCGACCTTGGCCCACGAATTGCGCAACCCGCTGGCGCCTATGCGCAATGGCCTGCAACTGATGAAGCTGGCGGGTGGGCAGCCGGCGACGATTGAAAAAGCCCGCTTCATGATGGAACGCCAACTGACGCAGATGGTGCGCTTGATCGATGACCTGATGGAAGTGAGCCGCATCAGTCTGGGCAAGCTCAAACTGCACAAGGAGCGCCTGCCCTTGGCGACGGTCCTGAACAGCGCCGTGGAAACCACCCACGCGTTGATCGACGAGATGGGCCAGGAACTTACCGTCACGATCCCCGATGAACCGCTTGTTGTCGATGGCGACATGGCACGGCTGGTACAGGTCTTCGCGAACCTGCTGAGCAATGCTGCCAAGTACGGCAACCGGGGCGGGCACATCCGACTGACAGTCGAACGTCAAGGCAGCGACGTGGTGGTGACGGTGAAGGACACCGGCATCGGCATCGCCGCCACCCAGTTGCTCGAAGTCTTCGAGATGTTCACGCAGCTCGATGCGTCGTTGGAGAAGTCCCAGGGTGGCTTGGGCATCGGGCTGACGCTGGTGAAACGTCTGGTGGCGCTGCACGGCGGCAGCATCCACGCACACAGCGACGGGCCGGGAACGGGCAGCGAGTTCATCGTGCGACTGCCGGTCGTGAGCGAGGAGTCGGCCGTGCAGGCGCCGGACGTCGACGACGCGCCAGCAGCCACGAAGTCGCTGCTGCGCATCCTGGTCGTGGACGACAACCGGGACGCGGCAGACAGCTTGTCCGAGATGTTGAAGATGATGGGCCACGACACGCGCACGGCCTACGACGGGCAGCAAGGGGTGGACCTGGCCGGCGAGTACCGGCCCGACGTGATCCTGCTCGACATCGGCTTGCCCAGACTGAACGGCTATGAAGCCTGCCGCCTCATCCGTGAGCAGCCCAAGGGCAATGGCGTGGTGATGATCGCCGTGACGGGGTGGGGGCAGGACGAAGACCGCCGCCGCTCGCACGAAGCCGGGTTTGATCACCACATGGTCAAGCCGGTGGACCCGCAGGCCCTGATGAGCATGATCGCCGTGCTGAATGTGGCTCACGCGGACCAGCCGACCAGCCGCTTCGACTGACACGGCAGCTTCGGTTCTGCGGAGTCGACAGGCGCAGCACCCTCAACGGTTTCCGTCCCGCCGGCCCAGCAACCCAGGCCCAGGGTGCTGGTTGCGCCCGGAGGCCGCCCAGCGCGCCCTGGTTCTGCGAGTTCAGCCGCAGACGAGCCCGCCGTGGGACCGTCGCGGCCACTTCTTCTATTCCCCGCCAGATGGTCCTTGCGCAGTCAAAGCACCACCCGGTTCGTGGGGACCAGTGATCGCTGTCAGCACAGGAATGCGAACGATAAATTCGCTACCCTTTCCTAGGCCGTCGCTCTGGGCGATGACCGTGCCACCGTGCATCTCGACCAGCCGGCGCACCAGATGCAGTCCGATTCCGAGGCCACCTCCGGCTGCAGTGGACGTGTCTTTGACTTGGGTGAAGAGGTCGAACACCCGAGTCAACATGTTCGCCGCCAGGCCGATGCCGTTGTCATGGATTCGCAGGACCGCCACGGCGCCTTCCGTCAGCAGGGCCACACCGATGCGGCCTGCCTGCGGGGTGTAACGCGCCGCGTTGGTCAGGAGGTTGGCGACGACCTGTGTCAGTCGGGTCTCGTCGCCATCGATCCAGACCGGCTCGCGCGGCAGGCTCTGTTCGAAGAATTGTGCGCGCGTCACCATGATCGGACGGATGAGCTCCACGGCACTGGCCACGACCGCTTTCAAATCTGTCGGCTGGCGATGAAGCACCGCTTTGCCACTGCGCACAAGCGAGATGTCGACGAGATCCTCGATCAGGCGGCTCATGTGGGCGGTCTGGCGCTCGACGACTGCGGCCGCCTTCAGGCACGTCTGGTTCGTCCCGGCCAGCCGAAGCAGCGGGCCGACGTGGACGAGGGCGGCCAGGGGCGAACGCAGTTCGTGCGCGAGCGTCAAGAGGAACAGATCCTTGTGATGATCTGCCTCCTCGAGTTCGCGGGTTCGCTGCCGCAACTCGGACTCGAGCCGGCGTTGCTGCGTCATGTCGCGTACAGCCGCTGTCACCAGATTGCCGGATTCGCTTGCCAAGAGGCTGAGGGAAACATCAACCGGAAACTCCTGGCCGTTTTTGTGTTGTCCGTACAACTCGAGCCCGTTGCCCATTCGGCGCGAGCGAGGCGCGCCGAAGTAGGCTTGATAGTGATTTTGATGCAGGGTGCGGAACCGTTCGGGCAGCAGCGCGTCGATGGTCCTGCCCAGCAACTCGTCACGTCCATAGCCGAAGAGCGCCTCGACCTTTGCGTTGAGCTCAACGATGACACCGGTGGCGTTGGTCAGCACCATGGCGTCCGGCGCGGCTTCAAGAAACTCGCGGAAAAAGCGTTCGGCCCGGGCCGCGCGGAGCAGCACGCGGGCGCTCGCGACGACCAGGTCCGCGCCGGCAGCCTCGGTCAATTGGAGATCGGCCCCTGTTGCCGGATGATCAGCCGACGCATTCAGCTGCAGGACAGGAATGGAGGAAGCACCAGCAAGGTCCCTCAGCCGAGGAATCTCGGCAACCGTCATGCCCGCAGGGTGGTCCAGGATGATGAGGGCCGGAATGAGCTCGACGAGTCGCAATGCCTCGGTGCTGGTGCAGGCCTCGGCCACTCCGAATCCGGCCCGGCGCAGTGCGGTCGAAAGCTCACTGCGCGCCGCTGGATCCGCGACGACGGTCAGGACGGTCGTGATGCTCGGCTCGAACACGGTTTCTCCGGTCGTCAGGCTGAGCGGGGGCGGACGCCAATGCCTTGTCGCCGCTGGCGCTCTTGCCACGGGTACATCGTCGCTCAGCTTCACTGTCGCGCCGTCGACGTCGGCTTGGATGAGGGTGCGGACCTGCAATCTAGGCCCTTTCCCTCGGCCGCGTTTGACATGAATCAAGCATGCTCGCGGCTCTGCACGCGCACGCTGCGCAACCAGCGCAGCCTGCGCAATCAGCGCAGTCAGCGCAACCAGAAAATGGTGCGGCCGACCCCGACTCGGCGCCGAACTGGCACCCTAGGCGCCGCTTCTCTGCGGATCGCCTGGCCGCAGCGCGCCCTACCCACTGTCCCTTGGCCGCGGAGGCAGTTGCCCCGGGGCCGCAAGCCTGGGGAGCCGCCCGTGTCCGCCTCCAAGCATCAGATCCTGAACCTGTTGGAAGCCCTCGAAGGCTGCCAGCCGCTGTATGCCGGCGCCATGCCGCCCACCAGTTCGAGTTGCGCGTGTTCGAGTTGCTCGCTGGAGCGGCCGTACTTCATGCGCAGCAGGTACGCCAGTTCGAGCTTGAGCTTGTCGATGGTCAGCAGCGCGATCTTCAAGGACTCCTGCGCGCGCTGCAATTCGCCACCCAACCCGCCGCTGACTTCGCCACTGAGGGCGACGTTGTTGGCGAGCAGGTCCTCGGAATTCATGACCGTGATCCCGCGCAGCAACTGCAGCGTTGCATCAATGCGCGCGTCTGTCTGCGGGAAGTGGCTTGCCATGAGTGCACTGATCGGCGCTGCCCAGCACCCGGCACCGTGCATCTCACGGCAATGCAGACCGAGCGACCGATTGGCAGCGCAGCGATGTGTCGGTCGTGCGCCAGATCGGCGACTGCCGCCAATGTTGGCAACGCCGCCGCCACAGCCGGGCGACTGCCGGCCAGCCCGATTCAGCGATTCACCAGGGCAATGCCGTGCCGAGCCTCGCGCTCCACTCCCGCATCTCGGCCGCCAGAACGGGAACGATGATGTTTCAGCCCGACGCCGGGCAGCTGGGCAGACGCGGCAGCGAACGCGTCACGTTGAAGGCAGTGCCACCGCCCACCGGCGTCATCCTGACGGTGGCATCGTCGATGAATTCGCCGGTGTAGGCGGCGGCCAGGCCGGCGGGCGGTGCCGCAAAGCTGATGTCCATGCGTCGCCCGTTGAACGTGCCGGTGAGAAAAGCAGTACCACCGTTGAAATCCACCTTCGAAGACGCCGTAAAACGACCGCTGGCGGCACAGCCCGTCGGGTTGTCAGTGAAGAAGGTGAAGCTGATCGTTTGGCCACCTGGCCCGGTGCCGTCGAAGGTGAAGCTGATGAAGGGGATGAAGATGGCTTCGGCACCGCCGCAGCCCGACAACAATGCCACGGGTGACAGCACCCACGCGGCCGCAGTGCCCAGCAGCAGGTGCCGACGCACGGCCGATGATTTGAATTGACGGGTTGTCATGGGGGAGTCCTTTCAGCAAGGGCGCGGAGGAATTCCGCGATGCTGGCGCGAAGCTGCGCCAGGTCGGGGGCCAGCGCCTGCATGCGCTGCTGCACGGCGGCGGGGGCGCGGCCGTTCTCGAAGATGAATTTCGAATCGCCGTTGTTCAAGGCCAGAAACGATTCGTGCACGGCCCACAGCCGCAGGCGCAGCGCCTGCCATTGCGGCAGCACCGGGGCGGGCCAATAGCGGCTCAGGCTGCCATCGTGGCGTTCGCTGGCCAGGGCATAACGGTCGCGCACCACCGCGCTGTACGTTTGGGCAAAGGTGAAGTAGTTCTGCCGGTCGATCTTGGGCTGCAGCAGCAGACCTTGCAGGTCGTGGGCCGCGAACAGGTATTTGTTGAGCGTTTCGGCCAGATCGACTTGCGCGGCGCGCGGATCACCGGGCGGGATGTTGCGGGCGTCAGCCAGCGCCCATGCGTCGCGGTCGAAGGCGCGCAGCCGTGCGGCCAGGCTGGCCACGCTCTGCACAGTGAAGGTCTGGTCGTCAGCGCTGGTGACCAGGCCCAGCACGCCGTAACCATTCATTGCCGGTCCGCCCGACGCGCCACCGCGCACGCCGGGGAACTCGATCCGCAACTGCCCCTGCGCGTTGGCCAGGGCGGCCACCGCGCCGCTGCGGGGCACGACGCCGCACTGCTGATCCTGGCCGAGCAGCCAGGTCTCCTGGCGCGCTGCAAGACTGGCCTCGGATGCCAGCGCGCGCGGCTCCGGTGCGTAGCCTGCCGGGCGCAGCACGCGCAACAGCGCGATGTCCTTGTCGGCCGCGTCGAAGCGGGTTTCCAGCTCGGCGGCGCGGGGGCCCACGCCGCTGTCGTCACCGGCGCAAAAGGCGATGTCGATGCGACGCTTGCGCGGATCGAGGTCGGCCGACTCGGTGCCCGCACCGGGCAGCACGACATGGCGCGCGGTGGCGATCAGCACATGGCGTGATGACGCCGCGACCACCAGGCCAAAGCCTTGCTCGTTGAGATCGAGCGCGCGCACGCGCACCACATTGCGTTGCAGCAGCAGGCCCAGCTCGGGGCCGCTGAGAAAGCGGGTGTCGTCGTCCGCAGCGCAGGCGGGCAGTGCCAGTGCCAGTGCCAGTGCCAGCGCCAGCGCCAGTGCGGATGCAAGTACGGCGATGCTTTGCGAAACGCGTGCGAGGCTCATGACTTGAAGACCCCGATCTGTCTGCGCACCCAAGCGAGCGCGCCCCACAACACTGCGGCCGAGCCCCACAGCAGTTGCGTCAGATGGTGGCGCGACACGTACTCGAGCCAGCTTGGCTTGAGCGAGCGCTCGAACTCGCCCACACGCTGACGCAGCCCACTCGCCGAGCCGCTCAACTCGATCAGCAGGGGTGTGCCCGCGACGATCTCGAAGCGCTCCGGCCGCAGGCCGTCGAGCGCAAGCCCATCACCCGCAGCCAGGGCCAGCGTCTGGCCCGTGGCGGGCAAGGTGAGCGTGCCGCCGAGCAGGCTGGACGCCAGCGCACTGCCCTCACCCACGGCGCCTTCGCGGCGCTCAAGGAAGCGCAGCCGGGTCGGCTTCAGCGCGCTGATCTGCAAGGGCACGTTTTCGCCATCGCGACGAGCAAGGGTCAGCGACACCAGCGGTGGTGCCTGCGCGGGCTTTGCGGCGTCGCCCGCCACCAGCCGCATCCATTCGCTGCGGGGGTAGTCGCGGGCCAGAGGCAGTGCGCCATCACCCACCCGCAATGTGGCCGTACCGCGCATTTCAAGCTCGGCAATGACTGGCGCGCGTGCGCTCTCAACCAGCAAGGTCACGGCATCGCGGCGCGCCTCCACACCCAGGCTGGCACCCGCCGGCAAGCGCAGGGCACGCAGCCGCATCTCGGCGGCCTGCACGCTCACACTGTCGGCTTGCTCGCGCGCGGCCGCATCGACCAAGATCGGATCGGCCGATTCGAGCGTGCTGAACCCCTCGACGCGAATGTCGGCATTGACGGCCAGCGGGCCCAGAAGCGTGGCCTCGGCCAGATCCAGCTGCACGGCTGAGGCCTTGAGTGTCAGCGACAGCGGCACGCGGGGCACCGGCACGCTGGCTGCCACCAGCAGCACGAAGCCAACCAGGGCCAGCGGCCACAGCAGGGCCGTGATGCGGCGCTGGTCACGCGTGGCTTGCTCGGCAATGACCCCGTCGAGCAGCTTGATGCGCTCTTGCAGATCGCGCAGTTCGGCCAGCGGTGCATCGCCTGCGGCCAAGCGCTCGGCCAGCGCGTTGGTGAGCGTGCTGCGCTGCGCGTTCAGGCGGTCGTCATGGGGCGACATTGCGTGCGCCATCTATGGCAAAACGCAACAGGGGCAAGGCCTGGCCGTCGTCGGCCCCGACTGCCTGCACATCGACCAGCAGACCTCGGCCATCGACCGGCAAGGGGATCGTCACGGCGACGCGCTGCCAGGCAAAAAGCTGCGACGCTGGCAAGGTCACCCAGTCGGAGGCCAAGCCGCCTCCCGTACCCAGGCGATAACTGCGCCACGCCACGGACGAAACGGCGACCGAAACGCGCACGACAGCCGTCGCGACGCCGCGCTCGGATCCTGCGGCACCCAGCACCACCGGTGCCAACAATGCAGGCTCGCCACTGGACGCCGCGACGTGCACGATGCCCAAAAAGCCCAGATCGACCAGGCGCAAGCCGGTAGCAGCGAGCATCGGTGCGGCATCCCAGGCCAGCGCTTGGCCTGCTGGCAGGACCGCATCGACTCGGTAAAACGGCCCTGATCGCTGCGGTTGCACCAGCAGGCGTGCGGCCGATTTCGAATCCAACCGCAGCTGCATGGGCGTTCCCGCAGTCACGGCCCCACGGGTCAGAGAAACAATTTCAAGAAAGGGCTGCGACACCTTGCGTTCGAAAAAGCCTTCGCAACGATCCGGGTCAGCCAGCAAAGCGTAAGCGGGCGTGCGACTGCTGCTGGGCGACAGCGGCGCACACTCAAAGCGCTGCGCCACGGCCGTGGCGCAGCAAAGCGCAAGTGCACAAGCAACAGCAACAGCAACAGCAACAGTTCGATTCACCATGGGCACGTCCCTGAACCCTTTCGAGTGCCGATTTATGGTGAGGTGCTTTGCCAGCGCTGTCCACCCCTATGCCGCCCGCCCCGCAGCGTCAGCGCACCGTGGAGTCGCGCCCGTCCATGCACGCCTAGAAGGCTGTCGGGCTTTGGGTCGGGTCCGCGCCCCGGCCCTTCGGGTTGATCCCAAATTCGGGCTGATCCGTCGTTGCAAATCCTCGCGATGCCGCCTGGTATCGCTGCGGTTTGCGCCTAGGGTGAGCCCGAATTCAGGATCAACGCGAGCCCGACCCAAAGCCCGACAGCCTCCTAGGCCAGCGCTGGCTGCGGTCGTCAATCGGCCGCCATCACCACTAACGGCTCAGCGTGTCAGGAAGGCCAGCAGCCGGTCGGAAAACTTGCCATAGGGTGGCCGCATGAAACGCAAGGCGCTGAACCGCGCCCGAACCGTACCCGGATCCGGATCCGGCGCCTCGAAGCTGCCGCTCAAACAGAGGTGCTGAGCTGGTCGGCTGAAAGCCAGCAGCTCCGACCTTGGAGATGGACACAGAACCTTTAACGGACTATATTCAGTTCCATCCTGCCAACCTCCCTCCACTTCTCAGCCATGCGCTACTCCACCCAGGTCAAGTCCATCAGCTACCTCAAGGCCAACGCCGCCGAGATGCTGAAAATGCTGGCTGAGCAGCGCGAACCGGTGCTCATCACCCAGAACGGCGAGGCCAAGGCCGTGCTGCAGGACGTCGGCTCTTACGAGGAGATGCAGGAAACGCTCGCGCTGCTGAAATGTCTGGCAATGGGCGACCGCGAGGTCGATGAGGGCCAGGTTCAGCCCATCGACGAGGTTGTCGCCGACTTGCGTGCCGAGTTGCGCGACGAGCTCAATCGCTGACCTTGACGGACCCGCCAACCTACCGGGTGGTGATCACCCACCGAGCTAAACAGGATCTTCGCGCCATCGTCCGCTGGATCGCCGAGCACGACTCCCCGGGCGCGGCTGGGCATGTGCTCGACGAGCTGCTCAAGACCTGCGAGAAGCTTGCATTGCATCCAGAGCGCGGCGCCTACCCAGCGGAACTGCTCGTTCTGGGCATCCGGCGCTACCGGCAGGTTTTCTTCAAACCCTACCGAGTGGTCTACCGCGTGGACGGCGACCAAGTGGCGGTGCTACTAATTGCGGATGGACGCCGCGACCTTAAAACTCTGTTCGAGCGCCGACTGCTGAGCATGTAACCCACCGGCCTAGCATCGGCCCGTCTGATGCTCGGCTTCGCGCCGGCCATCCGGCACGAACTTCATCCGTCGAGGCTGCCGCCG
>Ga0105048_10015623_pt1 | contig 11772 bp, 9 predicted proteins | sample MAT05_FD_78382 | JGI IMG/M metagenome (GOLD analysis project Ga0105048, IMG submission 78382) | Freshwater microbial communities from Lake Fryxell liftoff mats and glacier meltwater in Antarctica - MAT-05 | ecosystem: Environmental > Aquatic > Freshwater > Ice > Liftoff microbial mat | place...
CCCGTCGCTGTACACGTCGACCAGCGCGTAGCCCTCGGGCATTCCTTCCCGCGGCCCGTTCCACCACGAGCCGCTGACGGCGCCGTTGCACAAGTAGGTCACGCCGCGGTACTCGACGCGATCAAGCCGGTGCATGTGCCCGCTGAGGCAGGCCTTGACGCCCGGGAAGCGGTCGAAGAGGGCGATCATCCGCGACGAGTCGGCGTGCATGCGCCCGATCGATACGCGGTGATCCTCGGTGGCAACACCACCCTTGGGCGAGGCGAACGCCGTCGCGGTTATGATCGGGATGTGGCTGGTGACGACCACGGGCGTGCCCTCGGGCGTGTCGCGGAGCGTCCGCTCCAGCCAGTCGAACTGCTCGTCGTCCACGCGGCCGATATAGCCGTTTGCATCGCGAGGATCGGGCTGGACGCTGTCGAGAACTACGAGCCGCACCCCCGAGAAGTCTCGCACGCTGTAGGGCTTCTCGCGGCCGACCATCTCGCAGGCCCAGCGCTTGCCCCAGCCGGGCTCGCTGCCGGTGGTGCGGCTCTTGGCCTTGTCCCAGCCCCAGATGTCGTGGTTGCCCAGCGTGTGCTCGACGGGCAGCGAGCACTCGGCCTTCAGCACCGAGTTGAACAGGTCCCACTGCGTGCGGGTCCGTGCGTGGTCGGCGGCGAAGCCATCCATAATCAGGTCGCCGCCGCTGACGAGGATCTGCGGCCGGTCGGGCATCGACTGGCAATGCCGGAGACACGCGGCAACGCCCTCGAACGCGCCGCGCTCGGGCTGGATGTGCCAGTCGGAGAGATGGGCCAGCCGGAGCAGCCGCGTCCGCCCCGGGGCGGCCGCGGCCTGCGCGGGTCGCGCTGCGCTCGTCGCGCACCCGCCCACCAGCCCGCCGAGACCCAGGGCAGAGAGCCCCCACAAACCAGCCTTGAGAGCAGAGCGACGGGAGAGGGCAAGGGCGGTGTGGTGGCGCGGCTCGGTGGGCATGGGGCGACCTCGGAAGGGTGAGGTGCGCAGCATACCGCGGCCGCAACGGGCGCGGGAGCCGCAACGTCCAACCGCTTCCCTACCGCCGCGCGGAGAGTTCGTGAACGCGCGATGAGCTCTGCGCGGCTCAGGCCTTGATGAATCGGATCTGCCCGCTGGTCGCGTCGGTGTCGACGCGGACGGTGTCGCCCGGGCCGAACTCGCCGGAGAGGATCTTGCCGGCCAGCGGGTTCTCGATCCGCTGCTGGATCGTGCGCTTGAGCGGGCGGGCCCCGAAGGCCGGGTCCCATCCCTCGTCGGCGAGCTGGAGCTTGGCCGGCGTCGTGAGCTCCAGGCTCATGCCGCGCTCGGCCAGCCGCGAGCGGAGGCGGGCAAGCTGGATATCGACGATGCTCGCTATAGCCTCGCGCTTGAGCTGATGGAAGACAACGACCTCGTCGATGCGGTTGAGAAGCTCCGGGCGGAGGAAGACTCCGCCCTGCATGCCCTGCTGGGCCCGGAAGACGGCCTCGACGGCCTTGGGCGACAGGCCGCCGTTCTGGGCCGCCGACACGGCCTTGCTCAGCTCGCCCGCGGCCATCGCCGCCGGCCCGCGCCGGAGCAGGTCGCGCACGGCGGCGTCGATCTCCCAGTCCTCGGCGCCGGAAGCGGCGAGCTCCTGGATCATCGAGCTGCCGAAGTTGCTGGTCATCACGATGATCGCGTTCTTGAAGTCGATCGTTCGTCCCTGCCCGTCGGTCAGCCGCCCGTCGTCGAGCACCTGCAGCAGGATGTTGAACACGTCCGGGTGGGCCTTCTCGATCTCGTCGAGCAGAATCACCGCGTAGGGACGCCGCCGCACGGCCTCGGTCAGCGCGCCGCCCTCCTCGTAGCCGACGTAGCCGGGGGGCGCACCGATGAGCCGCGAGACGGCGTGCTTCTCCATGTACTCGGACATGTCGACGCGCACCATCGCCTCCTCGGTGTCGAAGAGGAACTCGGCCAGGGCCTTGCACGTCTCGGTCTTGCCCACGCCCGTGGGACCGAGGAACAGGAACGAGCCGATCGGGCGGCCCGGGTCGCCCAGGCCGCTGCGGGCCCGGCGGACGGCGTCGGCGACGGCGCGCAGGGCGTCGTCCTGGCCCACCACGCGGCGGGTGAGCTCGTGCTCCATCCGCAAAAGCTTCTCGCGCTCGCCCTCGACCAGCCGCGCGACCGGGATGCCTGTCCACTTGCCCACCACCTCGGCGATGAGCTCGGCATCGACCTCCTCCTTCACCATCGCGTCGCCGGCGGCCTCGCGCTGGGCCATGGCGTTCTCCGCCTCGGCGAGCGATCGCTCCAGCTCGCGGATCTCGCCGTACTGGATCCGCGCCGCCGTCTCGAGGTCGCCACGGCGCTGGGCCTGCTCGAGCGCCGTCCGCTTGGCGTCGATCTGGTTCCTGATAGTCTTGACGGCATCGAGGTCCTTCTTCTCGGCGTCCCAGCGCGCGGTCAAGGCGCGGTTGGATTCCTGAAGTTCGGCGAGCTCCCGCTCGATGCGGTCGAGCTCTCGCCTCGTCCCCTCCTGCGCACCCCGCCGGTCGCCGGCGGGCTGGCCCGACAACCCGCTACCCGTGGTCTCGATCTTCAGGGCCTCTCGCTCGATCTCCAGCTGCATGATCCGACGCCGGAGTTCGTCGAGCTCGGTCGGCATCGAGTCGTTCTCGATGCGCAGGCGGCTGGCGGCCTCGTCGATGAGATCGATCGCCTTGTCGGGCAGGAACCGCTCGGTGATGTAGCGGTTCGAGAGGGTCGCCGCGGCCAGGATCGCCGCGTCCAGAATCCGCACGCCGTGGTGGGCCTCGTACCTCGGCTTGAGCCCGCGCAGGATCGCGACGGTCTCCTCGACGCTGGGCTGGTCGACGAAGACGGGCTGGAACCGCCGCTCGAAGGCCGGGTCCTTCTCGATGTGCTTGCGATACTCGTCGAGCGTGGTCGCGCCGATGCACCGCAGCTCGCCCCGCGCGAGCGCGGGCTTGAGCAGGTTGCCAGCGCTCACGGCCCCCTCGGCCGCGCCGGCGCCGACGATCGTGTGCAGCTCGTCGATGAACAGGATCACCTGCCCCTTGCTGGCCTGCACTTCGCGGAGCACGGCCTTGAGCCGCTCCTCGAACTCGCCGCGATACTTCGCGCCCGCCAGCAGTTGGCCCACGTCCAGCGCGACGATCCGCTGGGTCTTCATGTTCTCCGGGCAGTCGCCGTTGACGATCCGCAGCGCAAGCCCCTCGGCGATCGCCGTCTTGCCCACGCCCGGCTCGCCGATGAGCACGGGGTTGTTCTTGGTCCGGCGGCTGAGCACCTGCATGCAGCGCCGGATCTCCTCGTCGCGCCCGATCACCGGGTCGAGCTTGCCCTGCTGGGCCTTCTCGGTCAGGTCGATCGAGTACTTCTTGAGCGCCTCGTACTGCGACTCGGCCCCCGGATCGTTCACGCCGCCCACGCCGCTCTGCTCGCGGATCTGCCTGATCGCCTGCTCGATCTTCCCCCGGTCCGCCCCGCCCACGGTCGAGAGCACGTCCTTGGCCGGGCCGCTCACGTCCGCGAGGGCCAGCAGCAGGTGCTCGGTCGAGACATAGGCGTCGCCGAGCTTCTTGCTCTCCTGCTCGGCCTTGGTGAGGATTTCCAGCACCGCCCGACCGGCCTGGGCCGCACCACCGGAGACGGCGGGCAACCTCTTGAGCTCGCTTTCTACAACGCTCGCCACCCGCTGGGCCGTGCCGGAGACCCGGTCGAGGATGCTCCAGGGCGTAGAGGACTTGTCCTTAATCAGCGCTGCGAGGATGTGCAGGCCCGTGACCTCCGGGCTCGATCGCGACATCGCGTCGGATTGTGCGTCGGCGAGGGCTTGCTGAGCGAGAGTGGTTAGGCGATCGGTGCGCATCGGCGGCTCCTGACGGTGCCGCGGGATTCAGCCCGGAGACCGTCGAGCGGTGATAAGCAACCGGCGCGCCACCGGCTATCCCGCTCGACGGCCGCACAGCGACGCCCCGCCGCTGCCGGATTGGCAGTCCGTCGCCCGGCGTGACACCGCGGGCTTGCCGCTCAGTTCAGGCCCGGTGCATTGATCTGCCCAAACCGCTCGGGCATGCTCTCCATCCGCAGCCACGCACCCGCGCCGCTGACGTAGAGGTCGTTGGCGTCAAAGTCCGCCCGCTCGCGCTCGCCCTCGCGCCCGCCCCGGGGCACGTTCAGCCGCGACGCATGCCCCTCGAGATAGACGGCGTTGCCCGTGCCCGCGTGGCGCGTCGTCGCCTGGTCCCAGTTGCTCCACATGAGGTCTCGCACATTGGCGTTGTACCACCAGGTGCTCTCCTCGACGTATAGCAGCATGCCCGTGAGGTTGGTGAGCCCTTCGCTCCCGGGCCGGTCCCAGGTCGCCGGCGGGCGGGTGTTGACGTCGAAATCCTCGGGCCGCGTCACGCGGGCCATGCGGATGTCGGAACCCACGCGGGCCCCGGACATCGCGCGGACGAACGTGTAGTCGAAGTCCAGCGCGGTGCCCTTGTTGAACATGTTCGAGCCGGATGTGCCGTAGGCGGTGTCGCGACGCTTGTTGGTCGGGCACTCGGCGATCTCGTCGAGGTTGTCGACATACTCGTACAGCCGCCCGGGGACCTTGCGGCCGGTCTCGGGGTCGACCAGCTCGGTCTGCGTCTGCAGGTTCATCAGCCGCAGGCTGTCGCGTGGGAACAGCTGCTCGCGGTTGTCGTTGGCGTACATCGTCGCCGCCACGCCCATCTGCCGCAGGTTCGACAGGCACGCCGCCGAGCGGCCCGCGTCGCGGGCGGCCCCGATCGCCGGCAGCAACAGCCCGATGAGCACCGCGATGATCGCGATCACCACCAGCAGCTCGATGAGCGTGAAGCCGCCGCGCCGCCGCCGCATCAAGTCTCTGCTCCGGTTCATGCGCCGTCTCCCGCGAGTGTCCACGGCCCCCCGGGCCCGTGATCGGCCCGCACCGTGGTCAACGCCCCAAAGATTCGGAGGATGCACAAAGTCGGACGCAGTCGCGCCCGATCAGGGAACTTCACGGTCTATGAACACAACCCGAATGCTCGCGGCGGTCGCCCGGATCAGCCGTTGACGTCGACCGAGCCGCCGAACGCGTTGGGCCCGCTCTGAACCTCACGGGCCGACTCGAGCAGCTTGATCGCCGCCTGGCCCTGCTGCTCCTGAGCATCCAGGGCCTTTCGCGCAACCGCGACGGCGACCTGGTTCCCGATCTCGGCTTGCTTCACGCTGGTGGCGACGGCGGCGATGTCCATGCCTCCTCTATCGGACGCCGCCGCGGGCGCCGAGAGCCCAACCTCCCCATTTCCGCCCAGCCCGCCAACTCCCCCCATCCCCTTTAGCGGCGGCGGCACTCACCGGGCTCCTATTCTCGTGCATGCCCGACGATCGCGACCGCAGAGCCATCCGCCGCGCCCCCGCCTCGGGCGATGTGGTGCCCGGCCGGCCGCGCCGGCCTGTTGAGCCCGACGAGCTCGACGAGGGGCCGCTGCAGCAGGACATCGAGCGCTTCGACAACCCCACCCGCGTCTGCCCCGAGTGCCGCAAGGACGTGTTCGACGACTCGGCGCTCTGCTATCACTGCGGCCATGCTCTCGACAGTGGCGGCTCATCCAGCGGCAAGCCCAAGCCGTGGGTGCTGGTCGTCGCGGGCGTGGTGATCCTGGCCTTTGTGCTCATCGCGCTCCGCGGCGTGTTCTGACGCACCGCGAAGTTTCTCCCCGCCTGGTCGCCATCACTCCGTGATGCCCAAGTCCTGCTTGGTAAACAGAGCCTCGAACGCGATGCCCGCCTTGGCCATGTTCTCGCTCGCCCCCTCTTGCCGGTCGATGGTCGCGATCACGCCGGCGATCTCGGCCCCGGCGTCCTGCAGCACCTTCACGGCCTCCAGCGCCTGCCCCGCGGTGGTCGCCACATCTTCCAGCAGGACGACCCGGTCGCCCTTCTCCAGCCGGCCCTCGAGCTGCTTGGCCGTGCCATAGTCCTTCTTGGCGTTGCGGACGAAGAGGCACGGCAGGCCCGTCTTCAGGCTCGCCGCCGTCACCAGCGGGATCCCGCCCAGCTCGGCCCCGGCCAGGCGCACGACCGGGCCCGAACGCGCGACGATCCCCGCGATCCGCTCGGCGAACAAACCCGCCAAGGGCTCCAGAACCTCGGGCCGCGTGGAGAAGAGGTACTTGTCGAGGTAATAGCTACTCACTCGCCCCGAACGGAGTGTGAACGTGCCGCGGAGCAGCGCGGCGGCGGCGATGGCCTTGGCCAGATCGGCGCGAGACAGCGGGGGGGTGGTCGGCGTGCCGGGGGTGTTGGGCGTAGACATGCGCGATGATACCGGACGCGTCTCGGGTGCCACCGGTGCAATGGCCGGCGGCACCAAGCGTTCAGCCCCCGCGGGTGCGCTGGCTCTTGCCGGCCCTTGCCCGAACGTGAAAGGGACCGGCCATGCCGCGATCTGTATCCATCGCTGTCGCCGCTCACCTGTTATTGGTCGGCCTCTTCGCCGGCGTCGCCACCGCTGGGCCCGCCGGGACCGACAACAACGTCCTGTCGGGCCCGAAGGTGACCGATCGGCCCGTCGACGACTCGACGATTGTTCGGCGCGATGCGATGGGGCGTCTGGTCCGTCCTGAGCGCGACCCGGCCTTCGAAGCGCTCGACACCCTCAAGCTCGACCCCGGCACCCGGGCCAAGGCCGACCAGATCATCACGAAGCGACACGCCGCCATCGACGCGGTGGTCAGGGACAACCTGCTGCTGATCAACGAGCTCAACAACGCACGGCAGTCCGGCGACCGCGAGCAGTCGCGGCAACTTCTCCAACAGCTCTATGCCAAGGCCCGCCCGTACCTCTCACGCGGCACCCTCGCCGACGAGCTCAGGGCAACGCTGGGCGAAGCCGACCACGCCAGGCTGGTGACACTGACCGCGGCGTACCACGAGGCCGCCGTCGCCGAACGCATCGGAAGCATGGGCGAGGAGGGCCAATCCATGGACCGGGCCAAGGCCGACATCTCCGAGCGGTTGGTGCAGCTCGGGACCGAGGTGAAGCGGTCGTTCGAGCGGAGCGTGCAGTCCGGAGGCCGCGAACTCGACAAGCTGATGGCCGATCTTGCCCTCACGCCCGAACAGGAGGGCACGATTCGCCAGCGGATCCAGGACGTCTATTTCAAGGCCCAGGGCAAGCCGGACCGGGGTGCCGTCGCGAAGGTCTTTCTGGAGAGCTGGCAGGAGCTGACCACCGAGCAGCGGCAGCGGCTTCTGGTCATTCTCCGCGAGCAGGGGCAGGCGAAACGCCGGAGCGCCGAGCCCATGGCCCCGATCGAGCCCGAGCCCGTGACCGCCGGCTCCTGAACCGCTCGAACGCTTCAGACGCGGGCCGTCGGAACCGCAGAGATCGTGAGCTTGGCGGTCGTCTGCTCGTCGCAGAGCGGCTTGGGCGAGTTGGGCTGGGAGATCAGGTCGTGGAGCGTGACGCTGCCGTAGGTCTCGATGATCACCTTGGCGGCGGTATCGATCCGCCTATGGAGCGGGCAGAGGTTGGGCCCGTGGTTCTCGAGACCCAGCGGGCACGAGTTGATCCGTTCAACTTGGGCGACCGAGCGGACGACGTCCAGCAGCGTGATCTGATTGGCCGGTCGGCGCAGCTTGTACCCGCCGCGGACACCCCGGCGGCCGAGGATCAGTTCGGCCCCGGCGAGATATTGGAGTACCTTGGCGAGATAGTGCGGCGGAACCTTGGTCTTCTCGGCGAGCGTCGCCGTGGGGACGAGCGTGTCGGGGCTCAGCGCCAGCCACGCCATCGCACGCATCGCGTATTCGGTCGTTACAGAGAACACATCTGGGCTCCTCTTGACGCTCGATCAATAGATTTCAAATCAGCAGGAATGGTACAGCAATGTTCCGCGTCGGCTGAGGCTCCGCGGATTTTCGACGAAGGATTCCCGAGTTCCGCATCCTCGTCCGGCCAAAGTCGGCCTAAACGTTCAATATGCTTGGTTCTATGGCCGACACAGCTGCATCCGTCGCGGGCCGGAGGCCTGCGGGTGCCTGTGTGATACTCTGAACATGCTCCGGCGAGCGATACAGCATGAGCAACAGCGAGTGGGCGACGACCAGGATCGTGCCCCCCTCGTGGCCCAACACGCCCAGCCACATCGGCACCGGCCGCCCCGTTCGAGATCCGATCAGCGTCGCCGCCCCCATGACCACGATTACGCCCAAGGCCACGCTCAGGTTGATCTGGATCGTCCGCGTTGCCCGGCGGGCCAGCCCGACGGCCCAGGGCACGGTGCCCAGGTCATCGCTCAACAGGACAATGTCCGCCGACTCGAGGGCGGCATCGGAGCCGATAGAGCCGATCGCGATCGAGACGTCCGCGGCGGCCAGAGCAGGCGCGTCGTTGACGCCGTCGCCGATGACCCCGGCGCCGCCACGCGGATCTCGGCGTCGGACCTCGGCCTTGAGTTCCTGAATCGCGGTCACCTTGTCTTCCGGCAGGCATTGGGCCCGGTAGCGGTCCAGGCCCAGCGACTCGGCGACGGACTTGGCCGTCAGAGCGTTGTCGCCCGTGAGCATGATGACCGGACGAATGTTCATCGCGTGCAGCTCGCGGACCAGCGTGTGCGCCCCGGGGCGCGGGCTGTCGGCCAGGACGATGACGCCGGCCTGCTGGTCGTGGGCGACCACGACGCCGATCTGGCCCGTGGACTGCACGCCCGAGAGCACTTCGTGGACCCGCTCGCGCAGGCACACGGGCACCAGTTCGGAGGTGAACGGTTCGTTGCCCAGGCGGGCGGGCAAGCCGGCGATCTCGCCGCTGACCCCGCGGCCGGGCGTGAAGCCGGGCTGATGCACGGGCGCCGGGTCGAGCCCCAGGCGAGCGGCCTCTTCGCGGATGGCGACGGCGATGGGATGGGTGGAGTCCTGCTCGAGCCCGGCGGCGGCCCGCAGCAGGGCGGCCGAATCGCTCCACCCCACCGCGTGGAGCTGCTCGACGCGCGGCCGCCCGACCGTCAGCGTGCCGGTTTTGTCGAACGCGATGGCCCGGAGACGCGCGAGCCGCTGGATCGCCTGCCCGCCCTTGAACAGCACCCCACCCCGGGCCCCGCGGGCGATGGCGGCCAGGGTCGCTGTGGGGGTCGCGATGATCACGGCGCACGGCGACATGACGATCAGCAGGGTGATGGCGGTGTACGCCGCCGAGGGCAGCGGCTCGCCCAGCCCCAGCCACCAGATCAGCAGCACGGCGACGCTCACGCCCATGACCGTCAGGGCGTAGGGCTGGGAAAAGCGGTCGATGAAGCGCTGCACCGGCTGGCGCTGCTGCTGGGCCCGGGTGACAAGATCGAGGATGCGCTGCAGGCTGCTCTCGGCGGCGGGGCGGGTCACGCGGACACGGAGCGGGTCGCCCACATTGACCGTCCCGGCGTACACATCGTCGCCCGGCCCAACCGTCCGCGGCATGCTCTCGCCGGTCAGACTGGCCTGATTGACGGAGCTCTGCCCGTCGAGAACCACCGCATCAACGGGGACCAGTTCGCCCGGAAGGATCTTGAGCACGCGGCCGGGCACGAGCGATTCGGGGGCGACCTCGACAAACTCGCCGCTGGACTCGTCGAGGGCCAAGGCCTTGGTGGGCATGAGCTTGTGCAGGGCCTCGACGGCCCGGGTCGTCCGCTGCATCGCCAGCTCTTCGAGCGCGCCGGCGAGCACGAACAGGAATAGCAGCATCGCCCCCTCCGCCGGACGACCCATGACGGCGGCCAAAATCGCCGCGACGGCCATGAGCACGTCTATGTCGAAGGTGCGCTTGGCCAGCGAGGCGACGGCTGTTCGGACGCCGTGGACGAGTCCGATGCCCAGACTCAGCCAGTACGCGGCCTGCCCAAGCTCGGTCAGACCGACCAAACCCAGCACAAACCCGACCACGAGCAGAAGGCCCGCGACGAGACTGGACGCGAGCTCGCCGTGGGCGCTGAACAACCACCCAAGCGGAGTTCTGGGTGTTGCAGTTTCGGCGGGCGGTGAGCTGGCGTTCATCAAACGAGCTGATCCTCAGGAGTTCTCAGGCCGGGCCCGCTCACGAATCGGGATGCCCCGGTGCTATCCGTGCAGGACGATAACGCTTGTAGGGGTAAATACTTGGAATTGGTCCGGATTTCAGTTCACCCGCGGTTGACCCGGCAACACGGCGCGTAAACCATGCTTAAAGATCAAAAACATGTCCCCAAACGGGGACATCGCGTACGACGATCGGACATCCCAGCGCGTGTACGAGTCGTTTCCCGGGCATGCTCGGCGAACGATGAGGCACCGAAGCTCCAAGGATTGTAGCTTTGGTTCACAACTCCCCTCAATTTACCGGTCCTATCGAATGGAACCAGGTCGCCACCGATTGCGGTGCGGCCGTGATGGTCATCGATCAGGATTATCGAATCATCAACTCCAATGCCGCGGCGGCGAAGGTGTTCGCCAAGCGTTCAGCAAAGGACGCAACCGGGCTTCGGATGACCGACGTGTTCCCGGGCCTCGCCGCCCAGGAGCGGTGCGAGCTGGTCAAGACTGTGCTCGCTACAGGCGAGCCAGTCATTTTCCGCGACCTCTGGTCGGGCTTGGCCTTGCGGGCGACGGTCCGGCGGGTGGAGGGGTATCCGGGGGCGACCGGGCCGGTTGCGCTCTGGATCGCCTGCGCTGAGGACGCGATCGCCGAAGACACGACCGGCCCGCACGTACGGACCCAGGACGCCAAGCACGTTGATCTGGGATCGCTGACGGGCCTCACCATGAGCGAGCTGAAGGTGCTTGCGCTCATCGGCGAGGGGCTCAGCAATGCCGAGGTCGCGGCCCGGCTGCACCGGGCAGTCAAGACCGTCGAGAGCCATCGGGCCGCGCTCACCGACAAGACCGGCTCCGCCAGCCGCGTGCAACTGGGGATCATGGCGCGTCGTGCCGGGCTGGCCCGGCGTCTGGTGCTCGATGTCCCGGGCGGCGACGTCCGGGTCTTGAGCTAGGCCCATCGGTCAGCGGCCCGTGCTCAGGAGCATGAGCCGCAGGCCGACCAGCAGCAGGGCGATGGCGAGCCCGCGGACGATCCACGTGTCTTTGAGGCGTCTGGAGAGGCGAGCCCCGATGGGCGCGCCGATCGCCGCGCCCAGGCAGAGCATCGCCGCCCGGCGGACACCCGCCTGGAACGCGTCTGAGAGAATGTGGGTGAGCACGGCGGAGCCCGCGGTGATGCCCAGGACGAAGTGGCTGGTGGCGGTGGCCAGGTGGACCGGGAACTGCAGCAAGTAGGTGAGCGCGGGGACGTGGACGATCCCGCCGCCGACGCCGAGGACGGCGGCGACGAAGCCGACCACGGCGGAGATCGCCACGCCCTTGATCCACCACTTCCGGTCGCGGGGAGCGTCGGTGCCGGGTGGGGCGCCGACGGTGCCGTGGCGGGTGCGGATAACCAGCGCGACGCCCAGGGCGATCATCGCGACACCGAAGAGCAGGTCGAAGGTTCGCCTCGGGAGCGAGGCGGTGACGAGCGCACCGGCGACGGCCCCGGGGATGCTCGCGATGGCGAAGACGATGCCGGCGCGGTAGTCGATGCGCTTCTGGCGGGCGTATGAGATCGAGCCGACGGCGGCGTTGACCATCGCGACGCTGAGCGTGATGCCGGTAATGGTCTCGGGCGAATCGTGGGGGTAGAGCAGGAGCAGGATGGGCGCGAGCAGGAACCCGCCGCCGGCGCCGATCAGCGTGCCCAGCACGCCGACG
>Ga0105048_10015624_pt1 | contig 11771 bp, 8 predicted proteins | sample MAT05_FD_78382 | JGI IMG/M metagenome (GOLD analysis project Ga0105048, IMG submission 78382) | Freshwater microbial communities from Lake Fryxell liftoff mats and glacier meltwater in Antarctica - MAT-05 | ecosystem: Environmental > Aquatic > Freshwater > Ice > Liftoff microbial mat | place...
ACGAGATGTCGCCAATGGTAAAGCTTGAGGTATTGGGGTTCGCCGTAAGTTGCCAGATTGCGCGCTGAATTGCCTTGTCTCTCGCATCGTTGTTCGGAATATTTTGGCCTGGATCGTACTGCTGAATCAACGCCGCGGCCATGATGTAACGAATCTGGGCGGTGGCGGAAGCTGCGGTCAGTCCACCTGGGGTGTCGTAGGTCCAGTTTGGGTCGACGACGTTTGCGTAGCGAACAATGTTGGTATTGCTGGGTATGGCGCTGAGGGCGATGATGGAGGCATTGTAATTGGGGCCTGCAGTTAACTGTGAATCAACACACCAAATGTCGACATCCTGTGTAAGGGTTCCTGCAATAACGGTTCCTGCCTGGTTCGCTCCAGCATACACCTCAGCCCGGAATGATCCCCCGCAGCCAGGCGCGTCGGCTGGACAGACCAGGTAATTATAAGTGATTGCCCCGACCGAGCGCGGTGCGCCAGTATAAGTAGCAAAGTCCAAAGCGGCAGAAAATGCCGGTAGACTGAAAAGACAAGTGGCCAATGCAAATAGTGAAGATCTCATTCTATATCTCGTTTCGAGCAGGATTTGATGTGGGACAAGTGTAGATTAACCAAAAGATCTCATCGGGTCAACCAACCATGGTACCGTTTTATGAGATTGAGAGTTCCAGTACTAGTTGGCGGAGAGCAGTTTTTTAATCTCCGCCTGGTCAGCCGAAGAGGGGTTTCGCTGCAGGGCGAACTGGAGTTCCTTCCGAGCGGTGGCGCGCTCGCCGGTGGCAAGTAGCGCCATCGCTAGATGAAGACGATATGCCGCGTCCTCCGGGACCCGGCTGACCACGCCTCGAAAGGTCTGGACAGCGCTCGGATAGTCCTTCTTCTTGAGATAAATCCAGCCGACTGTATCGGCAATCGCCGGATTGTCTCCACTTTTCTGAAGGGCGTTTTTAGCGAGATCCAACGCTTCCTCAAGATTACCCCCAGTTTCACCAAGTACATAGGCAAGATTGTTCATGACTGCCGGGTTGTTTGGTAGCAGGGAGAGACTGCGGCGGTAGGCGGCTATTGCGTCCTTGCTTCTCCCGGCTTGATCGAGCGTTCGTCCCAGGATTGCCTGAATTTGCGGGTCAGTGGGCGCCAGTGACGCGGCCTTTTCGAGATTGGCGATAGCTGGATCCCAAGCCGCTTTTGTCTGGTGAAGAGCGGCGAGGGCCAAGACAAATTTCACCGACGACGGACGCTTCACGATAAGAGCCTGATATTGTTCAAACGCGAGATCGTATTTGCCAGCTTCGGCAGCCGATTCTGCGAGGAGCGTGCGAGCCTCTATGGAGTCCGGAAACTTTCGCAGTTCATCCTGGATCATTGCGACAGCGCGATCAGTTTGCTTTTGCGCGGAATAGATTTGGGCCAGACCCTTGAGAGATCGAAATTCCCCTTGTCCGGGCTGGTAATGCTTACGCAAGATCTCCTCGGCTTGTCCATACTTCTTCTGACGGATATGAAGAAGTGCCATTTGAATATTGGCTTCGCGGAGATCGGGATTCTCGCGAAGTAACGCGGTTACAATTGATCGCGCCTCGGCGTCGCGCCCGGACAGGGCGAGGGTGGCGGAACGGACGAGCCGCGCACTAGTATTGGATGGGTCGAGAGCAAGAACCTCGTCGGACCACCGCGTCGCGTCTTCCATCTGCTGTTCACCAATGCTGATCTCAGCCAGAGCCTGGAGCGCCGGAACATAAGTCTTGTCCTTTTGAATCAAAGCCAGCAACTGCTTCCTGGCGGCTTGGTTGTCGCCCTTGAGCCGGTAAGCGCTGGCAAGGCGCACGGCGTAGTCGGATTTTGCGGGATGAGCGTCCGTAAGCGATTGGAACGTACCAATAGCCCGGTCGACTTCCTCCGGTTTTCCGCTGGCCAGGCGCAACGCCGCGCGGGAAGCGGTCGCTTCTTCGTCGTTGGGAAAACTCTTCAGCACATCATCGAGACGCTTGGCGGCCTCCTCGGTCTTCGATTGCGAGAGTAAAGCGGACGCGATCCGTTTACCGTAGACAAGGTGTTCTTTGGGGCTGGATTGCATTCCCGCTTCGTATTGGCGGATTGCTTCATCCCCGTTGCGGAGCCGGGTATAAAAATCCCCAGCTTCCAGGTGCGCCAGTGGAAAGTCTTGGGGATTAGCAAATCGTTGGTTCAAGATCTCCTGCGCCTGCTGTTGTTTTCCGCTCCGCCAGTAGTGCTCACACAACTCAATCGCGTATGGCATCTCTTTGGGATTGTTGGACACTTTTAGCTGGAGGATGCCTTCGGCCTCTGCTGGACGCCGCGTATTGAGGTAGTGGCCGTAGAGGATGTTGTAGATGGGCCCGTAGCTCTTGTTTCCAGCGATGAAAGCTTGCGCCAGGGACTCGGCCTCCTTTTTATTGTCCGTGAGCAGCAGATTCTCAACAAGGACTGTGACGATATCCGGCTGATTTGGCTTTTCTTCATTCGCCTTCCGCAAAAAGACGATCGCTTCTTCTGGCTTGGAATCCGTCATCGCCAAATAGCCCTTGATTCGGAAGGCTGAATAGCGGTGAGCCTTGGATTTAAGCAGCTCCCCGGCAAGACTTCCGAGTTTTCCGTAGAGAAGAGCGGGCCGTTTCGGATCGCCGAGATAGAGCGTAAGACAAAACTCGGCAAGCTGGATCTTCGCCTCCATGGAATCCGGCATCAACTCAGTAGCCCGGGTCAGGTCCTGGTAGGCAGCCATGGAGTCTTTTAGCCTCCATTCGGTCAGACCAAGGCGCAGGAATGCCTCTCCGAATCGTGGGTCTTTTTGAATGGCCTTGCGGTAGCTGATGGCGGCATCGGCATACTTGCGCTGATCAAAAAAACGATTCCCCTCGTCAAACGCGCGTCGCTTGGCCGCTTCCGGCGTGAGACTGCAGGATGTGACGCCTAATACGTAAAGAAACGCGAGTACTTTTACGTATGATCGTTTGGCGCCTTGGAATGGATCGAAGCTTTCTACCACTGTGTGAGTCCTTTTATATGGATAATTTTCCTTATGTTAGCTTATATCTGAGGAGCGCGCGTATGGGTAAAAAGTCGTCCCTTATGTGACATTGGTACTAGTAGTACCCCATCAGTACTGATGCTCTACTGGACTTCAATCGCCATGGCAAACCCCTAGGTATTCCAGCTCGTATCGATCGAATTGTGCGGTGGAAAACAGTATATAAACGATCCGCCCATAAGGAGTTTCCTGATTGTGCTGGCCCCCCCTATTTAATACACTCTTACAGGAGGTGCCTTTGTTTATTGATAAACAGGCTGGATGGAAAGACGGGAACAACCGGCTAAAGCGGACCTGCGGAGTAGCGCGGATCGTTGGTTGTTGGACCGTTTTGGCGGCCGTTGCGCCGCTAGCCTCTGGACTGTCCTTCACCTTAAATGGACTATCGGCAGGTACTACAATCCCGGGTGTAGGGACAATAGCTACAAACGCTCCGGCAAGCGCCGTGGGTAGTGGAAATCTCGACGCTATTATGCAAGCGGCGGCAGCGTATTGGTCGGCGTCGATTTTTGACAACGCTACCCTGACGATTAATTACGGCTGGTCGAATATCGGATCGGCGGCCACAACCGTGAACGTGAACCAAGGAATGAACGGTGGTGTATACCGCAACATCAGCGTGGGTATCGCATTCGCCAGTGGCGCCTCCGCTCCCGTTTGGTATATCGACGCTTCTCCCCTTGACAATCTCGAATACCCTACATTCTTTCAGTTAACCGATCTGCTGAGTACATCGTTGAGTATCAACACTGGGCGTGTTTATAGTGGGGCTGTGGGGAACGCGGCAAATTACGACTTGCTAAGCGCGGCAATTCACGAGATCGGACATGGGCTGGGCCTGGATTCTTTCTACTCAGGCTACACGACCCGGGTCTCGCCGCAGAGTACTCTCATTGTGACGTCCGGGATCTCCAGCCTATATCAGGGCGCGGCTATTCCAGTTCTGGGTGCAAGCAATGCCCATATCAATGGCTCCTTGAATAACCTGGGATCCTCCGTATTGCAGTCTACACTCGCATCAGGGTCGCGCTACGTACCATCCACCGCGGACATTTTTGCAGTTTGCCAATCGAGTCAGTTCACCCAATGCACAGCTGGGCAGGCGAATCTGGATTCTATTCCTGAACCGCAAACAACGCTGCTGGTGGCGTCTGGGCTGGGTTGGTTGTTCTGGCGACGGAGAGTGCGCAACGGGCGGAACAGCGGCGCTTGAGTTCACGCACTTGCAGGACCGGGGCTAGGCGGCTCGGCTGCCCCGGCAACGACCCCCTCCCCGGAAGAGCGTAATGAGCTCGCGGAAATCGACAGTGCAACTTCCCTCTACCAGAAGTAGCGCGTACCTTAGAACTCTAGTTTCCCTTCCCCTCTGCCCCCCGAGTACTCAGATTTTTAGAGCTTTCGCTCTGTTGTCTCCCGCAATCGCCGCTCGTAATCTCATAGAGTCCCCCCAAAGAACTCCATGCACGCCTCCAAATTCAACTGCGCCATCATCTCGCCCAATCCCGTAGTCGCCGAACACTATTCCAAAGAGATGACCAGATCCCACTCCATCGGCTCCATTGACTGCCTGCTCGACTACCCGAGCGATGACATCCTGATGCGGATGCTTCGCCTGAACGCAATGGATTTCCTTCTCATCGATTGCGCTGACCTTCCCCGCGCCATCCTGATCATCAAGACGATCCGCGACCGGAATACCAACGTCGAGATCCTTGCCCTGTGCCAGGAAGATGTACAGGTTCTCTCCTCACTGATGCGTGCCGGTGTCCCGGACTATATTCCGGTTGACGCTCCGGCGAACGGGGCTCGAGAAATCCTCGCCTCCTCGATTGAAAAACTTCGCGATAAGCCCAATCGAGCCAATGCTGGCGGTGACATTGTCGCCTTTCTTCCCAGCAAACCAGGCAGCGGAACATCAACTATCGCCGCTCATACGGCCTTCATCGCCTCGAAATCACCACAGAAGCGTGTGCTCCTTGTCGATTTAGACCGCGATGCCCCCGTCCAGGCATTTCTGAACAATTTGCATCCGGAGCACTTCCTGCAAGAGGCTTTCGCCAATAGTCATCAAATGGATGCTGACATCTGGTCGCGCTTGGCGTCGCAGCGGGACGACCTCGATATCCTCCCTGCGGATGCCGACGGGGCAACCTTTGCGGACAACGATCGCATGCAGGAACTGCTCGGCTTTTTTCGCCGCGCCTATGATCTCACCTGCATCGACCTTCCTGGGCCCCTGGATTCCTGCTCTACGGAGGTATTGCTGGAGGCCAAGCGGATCTTGTTGGTCTGCACACAGGAACTGACTTCGGTCCATATCGCGCTGCGGAAGGCGGAGCGGTTGAGGCGCTTGGGGCTGGGTAAGGAGGTCCGCGTGGTCTTAAACCGCTTTGTCGCCAGTCACGTCATGACGGAAGACAGGGTCGCCAACCTGATTGGACTCCCCGTGGAATTGAACATCCCCAATAGCTATGCCCTTGCTAACGCATCCGCCGAAAAGGGTTCGAACGTCGATCCGTCCACCACGCTCGGCAAGAGCTATACCAAGCTCGCCCAAATCCTGTTGAACAATCGCATCGATTTTCCGCGCAAACAAAAGAAGTTTTTGGAGTTTCTCTACCAGCCTTTTGTGAAGTCACAGGCAAGGGAGGCCTAGCCACTCCCATGAACATAGTTCCCCTTGGAATGTCCGAGAACTTGCTGCCTCACGCCTGCTCCGCCGCCGCCACATCCATCAACTCCGCCCGCCCTGGCGCCCGTGCCGTCCGGAACTCAAACCGTTGAAACGTGACCGCCACCTCCCCATTCCCGGCCCGCACTACACGCCCTTTCACCATCAATCGCAGCGGAATCCGGTTATCCAGCAACCTTGGCCAGTCCAGCGACAGATCCACGCTGCTCCCCTTCACCGCTACCGAATCGGCCCGAATCAACATCCCCGAACTGCTGATGTTGATCGTTCGCCCTGGCGCCCACGTCGTCGCTTTGGCCCCAACTCGATACTTCAGCTCCATCTCAATTGGAAAGCGCATCCCCAGCCGCCGGTCTCGCAAGAGCCTTCCCCACGATCCGTTATTTCCGTTCTTGTCGCTGTAGTCCATGATTCCCAAAGTGGTCCTTGTACCTAGCCTGCTTCACCCTCGCCGGTTTCGCCATGGGCTGTTCCGCACTGTAGTCCTGGTACAGCACTCCCTTCGATGCAGTACGCGAAATTGCCGGGGATATGCCGTCAGATTCTTCCAAAGCAAATATTTTCAGCTCCCTTTCCATTACGGCAGCAAGTCCGAAATGGATGATGTGTTCCTGTTTGCGGATTTAGAGATAGGATGACATCCCCCGCCTGCATTGTTTCCTCGCCTATTTACATTTTTTTACGTAGCTTCTCGAAGTAGAATTGGGAATCATGCGGAATCATGTTTCCTTGTTGGTCTCGCACCTCTACGTGGTTCTGGTTCTTGGATTGGCCTCTCTCCCCGCCTCCGCGCAAGGAATAATCACCACGGTCGCCGGCGCCGGAACTGCCGGGTTTAGCGGTGACACGGGCCCCGCCACTGCCGCGGCGCTGAATGAACCAGGGGGCATCGCAATCGATATTGTTGGCAACCTCTACCTTGCCGATTTTCAAAACAGCCGGATTCGTAAGGTCACCGTAGCCGGAGTGATCACCACGGTAGTTGGTATCGGCGTCCCCGGTTTCAGTGGTGACGGCGGACTCGCAACAGCGGCCCAATTGAATTTCCCATCCGATGTGGAAGTAGACGCCGCGGGAAATCTCTACATCGCCGACACCGGTAATCAACGCATCCGCAAAGTCACCCCGGCAGGTATTATCAGCACGGTGGCGGGCAACGGCAGCGCTGGCTTCAGCGGCGACGGCGCCGCGGCAACTTCTGCCGGGTTATGGTTCCCATTGGGCGTCAGCCGTGATCCTGCGGGCAATCTCTTTATTGCGGATTCCTTCAACAATCGCATCCGCAAAGTCACTCCGGCCGGTATCATCAGTACCGTAGCCGGGAACGGGAGCGATGGGTTCAGCGGGGACGGCGGCAGCGCGACGGCCGCTGCACTCACGCAGCCATCCGGCACGTTCGTCGATTCAGCGGGTAATTTGCTTATTGCGGATCGGCTCAATCACCGTATCCGCAAAGTCACTCCGGCCGGAGTAATCAGTACCGTCGCCGGAAATGGGAACGGGGGCTACAATGCGGATGGTGGCGCCGCTACTGCTGCCGCTCTCTTTTACCCATCGGACATCGTCGTGGACTTCAATGGAATTCTGTATATTGCGGATCAAGGCAACAACCGGACTCGAAAAGTAACGCCTGCCGGAGTAATCAGCACGGTGGCAGGCACTGGAATGCCAGGGTTTAACGGCGATGGCGGTCCCGCTCCCGCCGCCCAGTTGAATGTTCCTCTAGGAGTGGCCGTTGATGGCGCGACATTTGTCTATACTGCCGATTCCCTCAACCACCGGATCCGGAAGATCACATTCCCGGGAACCGCGGCGCCGGCCGTGGTTTCCGGAGGGCCAACGAATCCTGTCAGCTCTCCGCAGACGATTACGGTAACCGCACGGGATGCAGACGGAGCCGCCAATATCTACCGGGTGTACTTCCTCATCAACAACAACAATTTCATTCCCCAAAATACCTGCCACGGCTTTTATGACCGGCAGACGAACGCTCTGTATCTGTATAACGACGCACTGAATACTCTGTTCGGGCCCCTAACGCCCGGGACGGCCGGCACGCTCCAGAACAGCCAATGCTCTCTCAATGGAAGTACCTCGGCGGTCGTGTCGGCCACCGGTACAGACCTGGTTCTCAATCTCGGCTTCAGCTTGAGCGGATCGTACAGCGCGTTTCCCAGAGGCATCTACTTCTGGACACGCGACCAGGAAGTAAATGATACCGGTTGGGTTCAGACCGGGATATGGGGAAACTTAGGCCCGCCCCAGCCTCCCACTGTATTCTCGGCGACACCAGCCAATCCCACCGGTTCCCCGCAGACCTTTACCCTCGTCGCCCGGGATTCCAATGGGTTCTTCGATATTAACCGGGTGTACTTCCAGGTCTACAGCAGCCCCACCGTGCCCGCGAATAGCTGCCACGGCTTCTATGACCGCGCCGCGAATGCGTTCTTCCTCTATAACGACGCCGTTACCGCACTCAGCGGGCCGCTTACTCCAGGCAGTGCTGGTACTTTGCAGAATAGTCAGTGCATCCTCAATGGAGCTACATCAACACCCGTATCCGGCGCCGGAACTGACCTCACTGTAACCATCGGCCTCAGTCTGCAGGGCGCCTACGCCGCAAACCAGCAGCGAGTGTACTTGTGGCTGACCGACAACTCCGGCTTAGGCACCGGTTGGATCCAAACCAGCATCTGGAATTCCACTTCCCCGCCTCAGCCTCCCACCGTATTCTCAGCGACCCCCGCCAATCCAACGGGTTCGCCGCAGACCTTCACCTTTGTCGCCCGGGATGCCAACGGGTTCCTCGATATCAACCGGGTGTACTTCCAGGTCTACGCCAGCCCCACCGTGCCGGCGAATACCTGCCACGGCTTCTATGACCGCATCGCGAACGCGTTCTATCTTTATAATGATGCGCTAACCGTCCTCACCGGACCGCTCGCCCCGGGCAGCGCGGGTACCCTGCAGAATGGCCAGTGCATTCTCAATGGCGCTGCTTCCACACCCGTCTCCGGTGGCGGCTCCGACCTCACCGTGACCATCAACCTCAGCCTGAAAACCGCCTACGCGGCAAATCAGCAAAGGGTGTACCTGTGGGTGACCGACAACGCGGGCGCCGGCACCGGCTGGATTCAAACAAGCACTTGGGGAACCCCCACCCCACCCCAACCGCCCATCGTGGTTTCCGGAACCCCATCCACTCCCAACGGTTCCCCGCAAGCTTTCACTTTTGTCGCCCGTGACGCCAACGGCTTCACCGACATCAACCGCATGTACTTCCAGGTCTATAGCAGCCCCACCGTCCCGGCTAACAGTTGTCACGGCTTCTATGACCGCGCCGCCAATGCGTTCTTCCTCTATAACGACGCCTTAACCGCCGTCACCGGCCCCCTCAGCCCAGGTAGCGCCGGTACGTTGCAGAATAGCCAGTGCGTCCTCAACGGCGCCGCCTCAATGCCTGTTTCCGGTTCCGGAACGGATCTGACAGTGACGGTGGGTTTGAGCCTTCAAGGCGCCTACGCGGCAAGCCCGCAAAAGGTGTATATCTGGGTGACCGACAATGCCAACACCGGCACCGGGTGGGTCCAAACCAGCGCCTGGAATTCAAATTCCCCGCCCCAGCCGCCAACTCTGGTATCGGCGCAGCCAGCCGCTACCACTTCCGCTACCCAGACTTTTACTCTTCGGGGACGCGATACCAACGGATTCGCGGATATGGAGCGATTTTACTTTCTCGTCAACACAAACACATCTATCCCGGCGGGCAGTTGCCACGGTTTCTATGACCGGGCCAGCAATTCACTTTTCCTCTATAACGACATGCTGACGGCATTGGTGGGACCTCTCACTCCGGGAGCGGCCGGCGCCATCCAGAACAGTCAATGCATCGTCAATGGCAGCACCTCATCGGTTTCCGCTTCAGGAACGGACTTGGTGCTGAACCTCAACCTTACCCGCCAGGGTGCCTATCTGGGCGGCTTCAAGTCCCTTTACATCTGGATCACCGACAGCGCGAACACCGGTACCGGTTGGGTACTGGCCAGCAATTGGGGATTCTGATTCTGCAATCGGCATAATTTTCGTAGGGCGAATCTCTGTCCCTGCCGATTATCCTTAGAGAGATAGCATCGTGAAGCTTCCCAAGATCAGAGTGCGTTTGTCTAACTACAGCGACGGTGAGCGAACCCCAGAAACGCCAACTCCATTCTGGCCGCTGCGGCCGGTAAGCTTCTTCTTTTCGTTGTTTGCTCACGCCGGGGTCGTCTGCGCCTTGGCCTTTTTGCCATCCGGCGCTGGTCCGGCGGATGAGCCGATCCAGGCGGCAGTATATAAGGTGATCGACTTCAAGAAGGAGCCGATAATCTACTGGGCCCGGGTGCCGGCCGCCCTTCCCTCGGTCTCCCCGGAAACGCCCATCGGGGATAGCCGCCGGTTCCAGGGAGAAGAGCGCAGCCGGAACGAGAGAATCGTCGTTCAACAGCCCAACCCCGATCCAGCCAAACAGTTGGTTTGGCAGCCGGACAAGCCAGAGATTCTAAAGACGGAAACGCCTTTGCAGAATATGGTGGCCGTCCAGGGAAAGCCAGTTCCTAAACCGTTTGAGCCGCCCAAGCCCCGTACGCCTGCGCCGGAAGTGCCGAAAATATTAATAGCTCCGGAAATACAGACGGCCAAGACGGATTTGCCGGCGACTGTGGCCGGGCTACCCTCGCTGCCAACCACCAAACCAAGGCCAAAAACCTTCGTCCCGCCCAAAGAACCGCCGAAACTGGTATTGGCAGCCGGTATTGTGGCCGACGCCCCTCCGGAACTGGCCGCCACAACCGCAAAAGAGTCTGCACCAGCTACTCTGGTCGGCGCCGGAGCGCTTCCAAAACGGCGGGCGCCGTTCGTTCCGCCTCCCTCCAGGAATCGCGGCGGTGGGACAGGTGACGCGGAGGGAAAAGCGCTGGCCGCTCCTCCGGAAGTTTCCGCGGGAGGAACCGGGGCCACAGTCACCGCTGCCGTCATTGGACTCAACCCGGCCGAGCAACTGGCCGGGTTGCCCGATGGTTCGCGAGCCGCCGCCTTTTCGCGCGCCGGGAGAGTCGGCGAGCCCTCCGGCGGAATACCCGGCCAAGGCCCGGTGATTCCCGGCGTCGCCATCGCCGGGAACCGTCGCGCGAACTCCACGCTCGCTCCGGTTCCCACCGCGCCATCGGGGACGCCTCCCCGGTCCTTCGATCTGAGAATCCCGCCCGCCGCCTCGACGATGTCGGCACCGCTACGCCCCTCCTCCCGTACCCTGCCGCGTGCGATTGAGGCGCGTTTTAGAGAGCGAATTGTGTACGTTTTGGTGATTCCTAAGCCCAATTTGCCCGACTATATAGGTGATTGGACGATGTGGTTCTCCGAACGATCGTTTGAATCCACCGCCGTATCCTCCATGCGGGCGCCCGTACCCGTCCGCAAAATTCTCCGCCCCGATCCGCCTCCAGCGCCCGGATCCGGCGCCGAGGGTTGGGTGCAAGTGTCTGCAATCATTGGGAAAGACGGAAAAGTCATCTCCATCACTCCCCTGCCCGGCCGTGCCCCGGCCGTAGCCGCAAAGGCCGCCGAGGATCTCGCCAACTGGGAATTCCGCCCCGCCTCTAAAAACGGCGAAGCCATTGAAATAGAAGTAGTTATCGAAGTGCCATTCCACGTCCGGTGAGCTGGCGCTGCCAACGCACAGCAGCCCTGCGCCCGCTTTCGATCAACCCGGCCGGGACGAAACGCTTCAACGCCCGGCGCCGCCAACACCGCACGATCATCGATGAATTCCGGAGTTGGTTGAACATCGGAAAACGGGCGTAAAAGCGGCCGTAAAGTAGTGAATTTCGTCGATGGCCGTGGATGAGGCGCGCGAAGCGCTCAGCGGGGCCCGCCATGCGGCGAATCCTCGGCGCTCACCAAAACTTGACCACTTGTGCTCCGATAGAGTTGCCCACCCCCGGCACCGCACCTTGGCCCGTAAGCCGCAGATGGGCAAGGCATTATCATCCC
>Ga0105048_10015627_pt1 | contig 11770 bp, 13 predicted proteins | sample MAT05_FD_78382 | JGI IMG/M metagenome (GOLD analysis project Ga0105048, IMG submission 78382) | Freshwater microbial communities from Lake Fryxell liftoff mats and glacier meltwater in Antarctica - MAT-05 | ecosystem: Environmental > Aquatic > Freshwater > Ice > Liftoff microbial mat | place...
CCTGTCACCATGTTCCAACCCGCCCGACCGTTCGAGATCTGGTCCAACGTGCCGACAATGCGGGCCGTAAGGTAGGGATGGTAGGCAAAGGTTGACAGAGTCGGCACCACGCCAAGGTGTCGTGTCGCCGCCAGCATCAGCGATGCGATGACCGACGGCTCCTGCCGCGGTACGGACATGCCGTTCTTCAAAAACATCTCGCGCGAGTTCTGCCAGTTTTGACCGATGTAGATGGAGTCCTCCAGGAGCATATAATCAAAGCCGGCGCGCTCGATCGAGCGCGCCACATCAATGAACATGTCGGCCGACATCCATTCCTCGCTGATGTTGCCGGTCCAGGACTGGTTCCAGGCCTGGATGCTCGAGCCCTGGAGGAACCAGCCGAGGTGAAACATGTTAGCCGTCATCAATCGTCTCCGTTTGTGTCCCGATGTCGCAGGACCTGATCAAGAAATGCGGCGAAGCGCGGCTCGCGCGGGCTGGACAGCACCTGCGCGGCCGGTCCTTCTTCGATGATGCGACCGTGATCCATGAAGGCCACACGGTCGGCGACGCGCGCGGCGAAGCCAATCTCGTGCGTGACGATCAGCATGGTCATGCCGCCCTCGGCCAGGCCGCGCAGCAGGCCCAGCACTTCGCCCACCGTCTCGGGGTCAAGCGCGGAGGTCGGTTCGTCGAACAGCAGCAGTGCCGGGTCCATCGCCAGCGCGCGGGCGATCGCGACCCGCTGGCGCTCGCCGCCCGACAATTCCTGCGGATGGCGCGCGAGCAGCCGGCCAAGCCCCAGCCTTTCGAGCAGCGCAGCCGCCTTCGCCTCGGCGGTCGGGCGGTCCCGCCCGAGCACTACAACTTGGCCGCGCACCACATTCTCCAGAGCCGTCAAGTGCGGCCACAGGTTAAGCGCTTGGAACACAAAGCCGAGCCTTGGCCGCATCGCGGCAATCTGCCGGGCCGAATGCCGCCGAACCACGCCGCCGGCCGTTATCTCCCGCCCGAACGGCTTGCCTTCCAGTTCGACCAGCCCGTCATCGGGTTCGTCCAGCCAACTGATACAGCGGAGCAGCGTGCTCTTGCCGCAGCCGCTGCGTCCGATCAGCGCCACCACCTCCCCTGGATGGATGTCGAGATAGACGCCGTCGAGCGCGTTGGTTTTGCGGAACCGCTTGCTCAGGTTGGATGCGCGCAGGACAGGTTTCATCGCCGTACCCTCCAGTCGAGCGAGAGGTAGCGGGCGGCAACTCTACTTCGCAGCACGGCCTTCGTCTCGGCGCGGCCGGCGCGAATCTCCACCCAGCGCGCCGCCGCTGCAATGGCGATGGCAATCGTCCAGTAGAGCACCGCCACGGCGGCGAAAACCTCGAAGGGCGCAAAAGTCTCCCCCTGCACGATAAGGCCCTGATAGGTCAGCTCGCCGATGGTGATGGAACTGAGCACCGCCGATTCCTTCATCATGGACAGTGTCGTGTTGGTGGATGCCGGGATCACCGAGCGCACCACCTGCGGCCCGATGACGTGGCGCATCGCCTGCGGATAGGTCATGCCGACCGCACGAGCCGAATCGAACTGCCCGCGGGGCACAGCCTGCACAGCGGCGCGGATGATCTCGGTGTAGTAGGCGCCCGAGAAGACGGCGAGCGCCACGACACCCACCATGAAGGCTGGCAGTCTGATGTCGGCGAACGGCAGCCCGTAATAGATGACGAACAGCGTGATTATGAAGGGCACGCTGCGAAAGGTACCAACATAGGCCGCGACGACGATCTTCGGCAGCCGTCCGGGCAGCAGGGCGGCAACTGCCATCAGGATGCCGATGGCGTAGCCAAGGATGAAGGCGAGGATGGTGATTTGGATGGTGACGAGCGCGCCGTCGAGTAAGGCCGGCGCATGCTTGGTAATGACCCCGACGTCGAAGCCCATCGGTCACGCTCGCCCGGCCGCAAGCCGGGCCTCTAGTACGCGTCCGGCGGCGCCGATCGCCAGATTTGCGACGAGAAATACCACGGCCGCCGCCAGGAGGTGCTCAAAGGGCCGATAGGTCGCGGCCGACATCTGCTGCGCCGTACGCAGCACCTCGACCACTGTGATGACCGACAGGAGTGCCGTCGCTTTAACTACAATGGTCAACTCCGCCGTCAGAATCGGCAGGATGCGGGTGAAGAGTTGCGGCAGGACCACACGCAGCCAGATTGCGCGGGACGGAAGGCCGAGCGCGGTCGCCGCCTCGACCTGGCCGGGCTCAATGCCACCAAGCCCGCCGCGCATCGCCTCGCTCAGGAAGATCATGCTGTTCGCCGATATCGCGAGAATGCCGGCCGCGATCGGGCTGAGGTTCAGGCCGATCGCCGGCAGGCCGTAATAGCATATGAAGATCTGGATCAGCAGCGGCGTGCCGCGGACCATGCTGATCAACAGGTCAATCACAAGGCTGACGGGCGGCCATTTGGCAGCGCGCACCAGCGTCAGCACCGTTGCCGCCAGTACCGCCAGGACAATGATGGCGGCGGCCAGTTGGAGGTTTAACAGCACTGCCCTGGCCAGGATCGGCAGCGCTTGAAGAAACAGATCTATGTCGAAATCCATGGTCTGGCTGCCGGCGCGTCAGATGGCTCCAGGCGGCAGATAGCCACTGTCGGGAATCTCCATGCGCAAGCCGAACCATTTGTCCTGCAACTGCCCCATGGTTCCATCGTCGCGCAGCCGGCGGAACACGCCGGAGATGAAGTCGCGCAGATCCGTATCTGCCGGCCGGGTCACCCAGCCGACAAATACTGGCGGCCCGCCTTCCAGCGCGGGGCCGAGCAGCGCGAAGGTATTGGGCTGCTGGCGCACCAGCACGGTCAGCGGCGGCAGGGATTGGACCACCGCATCCACTTCTCGGCTTGCCAATGCGACGAAGGCGTCAGGGAAGGCAGGAAACAGGCGAAGCCGCCGGAAGCCTGGCCCGCCGGCCGCCTTGAGGCGCGCATCGAGCGCGCGCGCCACCGGCTCACTGGCCGATGCCAACTGGGTGGCGACGACCTTGCCGTTCAGCTCCGAAACCTGGGTCATCGGGTCGCTTCGGCGCTTCAGGACGTAGGGCAGGCCATTGGCGATCGGCAGCGTATAAGCAAAGCGCCGGGCGCGTTCCTCATTGATGCTGACGGTCGTTGCGACGAAGTCGAACTTGTTCGTGAGCAGCCCGGGCAGAATACCCTGCCAGGGAAGGTCGAGCTGCACGAGGCGTACGCCGAGGGCGGCAATCACCTCGGTCAGGAGGTCCTTTCCGTAGCCGACGATCTGCCCGTTCTGCACGAATTCAAATGGTGGATAGGCGGCCTCGGTGCCGACCGTCACAACGCCTTCGCGGCGGATCCGCGCAAGTGCCGTCTCCGCCCGGGCCGGAAGAGGAAGCATCAGGTTCGCACCGCCCGCAACGGCGATGGAAGCAAGTGTTCGGCGAGATGTTCGCATGGCTATGATCCTTCACTTGGCAGGAGCGATGAACAGAAAGCGTACAAAATGCCCGATAAGACGCCAACAAACGCCTTATCGCTTTCATAACGCAAGCTATCGCAAGTTTATCGGGCACTGAAGGCTTGAGAGGACACGCATGATTGTAGATTTTGCACGCATGAGCGGCTCTGAACTGCCCCCTGGTCCGATTGATGAACGTCATCTGCGTCTGCTGCGCATCTTTCGCGTGGTGGTGGAAGCGGGTGGGCTCACGGCTGCCGAGGCGCCGTTGTCAATGGAGCGCTCTACGATCAGCCGACATTTGCAGGCATTGGAAAAGCAGCTTGGATCGACACTTTGCTACAGGGGGCCCGGCGGTTTCGCGCTGACCGATTTCGGCAGAGTCGCGCTGAAGGTCGCAATCGCGGCCGGCGACACGTTGGACATGGCTCTCAATGAACTTGACCGTGCCCGCAATTCGGTCAGCGGCGACCTGCATTTTGGCATCGCCGATAATTGTATCAGCAACCCAAGCTGCCAAGTGCACAGGGCGGTGGCGGCTTTCCGCGAACAAGCGCCAAATGTAACCCTGTATTTATCAATCGCGACGTCCGATGACCTGCGGCAGAAACTAATGGAGCGCAAGTTGCATATGGGCATCACGGGGATCGCCAACGGCAACGCAGCGATGCGCCACCAAGCGTTGTTCTCCGAACAGGTCCGACTCTATGTGGGGCTGCCACATGGCGGGAAGGCGCCCCTGGTTCAGGAACTGGCCGACCAGCAATATATCCTGGTTCTACGGCAGAACCATTACCGGACGCTGAGCCTGGGAAAGCGGCTAAAGATCGAAAGGCGGACCTTCGCGCAAGGCCTCGAGGCTGTTGCGACTCTGCTGGCAGGCGGCGGCTTCGTCGGCTACCTGCCTACGCACTATGTCGCCTCCATTGCGCCTCAGCATCGTCTTGTGGAGGTAGGCGGTGCTGGTCCGCTCGCCCATGATACTAAAATTGGCATGGCCACGGTCCATAATTACCAAATTTCGCCGGCCGGGCAGTTACTGGCAGGGTTGCTCGTGCAGGCGCATAAACCCTGAGAACCCGGCAGCCTCGTTCAGCTGATAATCTCAGGTGGCCATTTCGCAAGGCGCATACAGCACCAGGAAACTAGGGAGCACGATTGGGGCCACCTTGCCATGTTTGCACGTCGTCCGAGCACTGGAGGAAGTGCGGCGGATTACAAAAGGTCACTCGCAGTTTTTCGTTCCACTCCGTTGTGAGAAGGGGGGTTCGGAGTGACGCCACTGGACCATAGGGCTCCGGCGGGGCTGATTTTACTGTACCTCATGTATCCAGTTCAGCGATTGCCTCAATCTCGACCACCATCTCGGGCAATTGAAGGCGTTGAATCTCGACAAGTGTGCTGGACGGGCGCGCAGCGTAAAGGGGCGCAATCAGGTCGGCATGAAGTAAGTATTCATCGATGTCCGTCACATAAATAACAAGCTTTACTAGCCGCTCGAAATCGGCGCCGCCGGCCGCCAGAACATCCCGCAAGTTGGCAATGACCTGCGCGATCTGCGCCCGCATGTCGCCAGGACCCACTACTTGACCCGCTTCGTCGCGGGCCGTGAGGCCCGAAGTGATAAGCAGCCGTCCGGAGACGATATGTGCGGGGGCGTGACGCGTCGCCGCCTCGCGCGGCTTACCCGTAAAGACCGACAATGCCATCAGCGTTGCGCCGTTTCGAGAGCCACTGATTGCGCCGGGAAGAACTCCGCCATCAGTGCCTCGCGCACCGAATCGAGGTCGAGGCCATGAGCTTCGATCATTGGGCCGGCATCGGCGATCATTCCGTCCACGTCGCCGATCGCCTTCAATCGGCGATAGAGATCCTCGCGCCATATACCGAGCCCCTCGCCGAGCAACTCCAGGAAGTTCAGCGTCTCAAAGCCGCGACCGTCGCCCGCGTCACAAAACTCGCGGTGGCATGCGTGATAGACGGTCGCAAGCGTCGTCGCGCCGGAAGCGATTACAGCCTGGATTTCCTGATCCTTGAGTTCGCGGCCGAAAGCGGGCAGCACCGCCAGACTATTCGCCATGATGCCCACGCGCGGCACGTCCACATCGATCTGCTCCAGCCCTGGCACGATGGAGAGGAGACGCCGCACCGCCATCATCACCTCCGGCACGGAGGGTCGCTCGTGTAGCGCTACGCGCTTTTCGACCGGATGCTTCATCAGCGCGCCGATCTGGTCAGCGCGCTCGGCGAGGAAGACGAGAATCGGCTCGATCTCGAATGGCTTCTGCCCGCCGTTCTGAGCCGCGTAGTTCGGCATTGAAACCTCGGTAAACTGGATCTGGCAGCTTGGGCACCAGGAGAGTACGCGCGCGCTCCCCTTGCTCGCCAAGCCGTCAATCGTGCCGAAGGCGACGCGGCCGGTTGCGGCTAGGTCGCCCTCACGGAACTGATAGACGCCACAGCAATGTGCGACGCCGCCCACCACCTCGTAATCCACTCCGAGCATGTCCAAGATGTCTAGGCATAGCAGCGCGATATGCGGCGTTTTGAGAACGTTGCAGCCGGTGTAGAAGATCACCTCAGGAGGAGTTTTGCGCGGTGGCTGGCTGCGTGCGGGCGCCATCTGGGCCAGCCGCTGCGGCGGCAGAGTTAGCCGCGCCAGGATTTTTGCACCTCGCGTCATGTGCGTGAAGGCCTGCCGGGCCTTCTCGCGCACGGTCGCCTCCCCCTTCAATCGCCGTGAGTAGCCACGCGCCAACTGGACCATGAAGCGCGGATTAACTCCGTAGTCGCAGGACGGGATGCAGTAACCGCTGCCCGTGCAGACCGAGGCCCAGCGCACCGCCTCGGTATTGCCCTCGCCGCCGCGGAGCAAGTCGAGAACGCCTCCCACGGTCGCCGCTGGGTCGGCGGCGGAGAGGCCCGCGGGCGAGACCATCGGGCAGGCGTCAAAGCACTTGCCGCATCTCGTGCAGGCGTCCGCCATGTCAACGGCGCGCGTCCTCATCAATTCGACATAAGCAATGGAAATGCTGCCGTCCGCCATCGTCATCGTCTCCCAATGTTCCAAAACACCAGCACGGGGGCCGGAAGGACCCCGCTAAGCTCGGCCCTGTAAGCAATCGGGATGGTAAACTGCCCGAGGGGCAAATAGGAGACGTTGTCGAAGGCCCGAGCCTGGATCCGTGCAGCGAGCTCCCTGCTCCGCGCCGGATCGGCCTCCAGAGCGAAGTCCCTGCGGAGTTGCTCCATCGGCGGATCGCATGACCAGCCCGGAAACCCGCCCTCGCAGGTGCCGGTGACCGCAAAGTTCGAAAGCGGGTTGATGATGTCGCTGCCGGCGAGGTTGCTGATCCAGAGGTTCCAGCCGGTCCGCTGCGCGCGGCTGGTGACGACCTGGTTCCACTCCATCATCCGCAGGTCGACATTCATGCCGATGGCGCGAAGCGCCTGGGCCGTCACCTGGGAGAACGCGGCGAAGCGCGGGATGTTGGATGCGGCGAGTATTACAACTGGGGTGCCATCATAGCCACCTTGGGCCAATAGTTCGCGGGCGCGGCTGAGGTTCCCGCGTAGCAGGCCCGTCGCGCCGTCCGACACTTGGAACGGGGCGCCACATCCGAACATCGCGTCGCAGGTTCGAAAATACTCAGCTACGCCAATGCCGCCTTCCATCAGGTCCTGCTGACGTAGCGCATACGCCACGGCGCGCCGGATTTGCAGGTTATTAAAGGGCGGTTGACTGTGGTTCATCCGCAGCAGCCCCTGGTTGCCGATCTCGTTCGCAATCTGCACGCGGATGGCGCGGTTGCGAGACAGCAGCGGAAGGAGGTCGTAAGGCGCCTCCTGGATCATGTCGACTTCGCCGTTCCGCAACGCATTCACCGTAGTTGCCGCATCGGGCATAATGAGCCATTCGATGCGGTCAAAAAGGGCGCGTTTACCGCCGGCAAGGCCGCTCGCGGGCTCTGCGCGCGGCAAGTAGTTCGGGTTTCGCGTGAAGACAATGCGCGAGCCTGAGCGCCATTCGTCACGTTGGAAGATGAAGGGGCCAGATCCCACCGTGTTAGTGATCTGGCGCATAGGATCAGTCTCGGCCACGCGGCGCGGCATCATAAAGGGAACGTTAGAACCGGACTTTGCGAGGGCTTCGAGCAGAAATCCGACTGGGCGATCGAGCTTGATCCGGAACTCCGAATCACTGACCTCATCAATGCCCGTCACGTGCGCGGCGAGAAGTCTTGCGGTGGCGTCGCGTTGCATCCAACGCCGAAGGGAGGCGATGCAGTCCGCGGCAGTGACTGCCGTGCCGTCGTGCCAGAGGAGCCCGTCACGCAGGGTGAAGCTGTAGTTTTTGCCGTCTTCCGAAACTGTCCAGCGGTCGACCATCTGAGGCTGGACCTGGAAATTTGCGTCCTGCGCGAAGAGTGTGTCGTAGACAAGGTAGCCGTAATCGCGCGTCGTGTACGACGTCGTCCAGATCGGATCGAGGACTGTGAGGTCGCTAACAACGGCTACACGTAATGTGGTTTGCGCGGCTGCGGGGGCCGCGTTCAGGCCTAGCAGCAGCAGAATAGGGAAAAGCCGAAGGATCAAGGTCATGGTCGCAAGCCTCCTGGTGGCGCTGCATGCGCACTAAACTCTTTCGACCGGCTTTTCGTTCACTTAACGTTTGAATCATACAAAAATTTATTCAAGATAACACATAATATCATCATCTTTTCGAAATGTCGCCTTGTCAACAAACGTGTCACTGACGCGTGAAGATGTCCGCAGATAAAATAAATCAAATGTCCGTTTGGTTTTTGATGTGGCGTCCGTGAGGCTGTGGATAGCGCGCTTGCGTTATCCACAATGGGATTGCCCCGTTTCAGTGGACGGTTTTTTGGGCTCGCAAGCTATGTTTCTGTGAGGGCTACCTTGTGTTCTGCTTCGTTGGTCATGGGGGATCGGTAGCCCAGGCCTGAATGCCGGCGCACCGGGTTGTACCAGCCCTCGATTCAGCTGAAGCACGCCATGCGGGCCTCGGCCTGTCCAGCACGATGGCGGGATACAGGAACCCCGCCGCCGTCGGCACGTAGGTGATGTCCGCCACCCACAGCTGATTCGGGCCGCAAGCCGTGAAGTTTCGGTCCACCAGGTCAGGGGCGGGCCGGGCATCGTGGTCGCGTCGGGTGGTAGTGAGGCCGCCATGCCGGTGGCTGGCGCCCACCAGCCCGGCCTGGCGCATCAGCCGCGCGATCCGTTTGCGGCCGTGTCGTTCACCGCGGTGGCGCAGATCGGCATGCACGCGAGGCGCGCCATAGGTCTGGCGGGAAATGGCGTGCACCGTCCGCACGCGGGCAAGCAGCGCCGCGTCGGCCTGCGCATGAGCGGATGGCGGCCGGTCCCGCCAAGCATGGAAGCCCGCCTTGGAGACGCCGAGCTCCACGCGCAGCTGCTTGTTCTCACGCCGTGGCCGCGACAGTTCGTCTAGTCCGACAGCGCTCAGGCCGGGTGGCGCATCCGCCTGTCGGCCCTCTTTCTTGTCTGCTCGCGCGATCCAGTTGCGGATGGATTGGGCGGTCGGTTCGAACTCCCGCGCGAGATCGTCAAGGTCGCGATCAGCGCGAACCAAGCCGACCGGCAGCAGGTCGTCATCATCGCGGCCGCGGGCCGGGCCGCTGGGTGCCTCCCCACTGGCGTCGGTCCCGGCGGTCTGTCTTTGGTCCTGCTGGGCGCTATCGCGCCGCCACAGCTGCTCTGACTCGTGCCTGAGGCGATCCTCAGGCCAGGGCGGGTAGATGCGAGCGGCGTTGTAATCGCTGATCTCCTGCCAGGCCTGGGCGGGCGTGGCGTGGCCCGGGCGGCAGCGCCTGATCCAGTAACCGATGATCCGGGACAGCGCCTCGAAGCGTGTGATGCCATCGGTGCCGCCCTCACGCACCCGCTGGCCGAAGAGTTCGGCCACCTCGCCGCGAGCCTCTCCGGCTCCATTGAAGTCAAGTGGGTCGCGTACCGGATCTGCGGACACGTCGCTGCCGACACCGGGCAGCGGAGGAATCGCCATGACCGCCTCAGCGAATTCCGCCAAGTCACGGTCGGGCCCAACCGACGCCAAGATACTGACCAAGCGGTGCGTTGACGTCTTCGCGTGAACAGAGCCGGCGACGCGGATCGGCTGATGCGCAGAACGAAAGGCAGGGTCGCCGCCCGATTTGAAAGCGATCGCGAAACGCATCCAGCACCACCGCCTCGACATTGAGATACTGCGCGTCGCTGGTGCGGCTTTGGGTCACCGAGCCATCGGGGCCGACGTCGCCGGGACGGATGGAGAGGCGAACCTTCAGCGCTGCGGACGGGCCACCCATCGCGCGCATTTCGGCGGCGGGGATCGAAAGCGCGGTCATTGCCCAGGTCCGCAGGCTGCTGCGCCAGCCGGAGGTGGTGATGGGCGCCTGGCGCGCGGCACGGGCTTCGGCGCCGGACATGACGGAGGACGAGGCCTGGCTGGCGCTGGAGCGGCTGGACCCGCTTTGGGAGGAACTCTTCCCCGCGTAGCAGGCGCGCATCATCCACCTGCTGGTTGATCGAGTGGACATCCGCCCGGACGGCGCCGATGCTTGCCGCGCCGTCGGCAGAATCGATGAGGGCGGCAGCATGACCAGCGCTGCACAGATGCTGACGGTCCGAGTGCCGCTGGCGATCCGGAAGCGGGGCGGGCGGAAGCTGGTGGTGACACCGGTAGGCACGATGAGACGCGGCCCGTCCGGCGCAGACAGCACGCTGGTGAAGGCGCTGGCCCAGGCGTTTCGCTGACGGCGTATAATGGAGACGGGCCGGTACGGCACGCTCAACGAGCTGGCCGCGGCGGAGAAAATCAACTCCTCCTATGTCTCGCGCTTGCTGCGCCTGACGCTGCTGGCCCCTGACATTGTCGAAGCGATCCTGGACGGGCGGCAGCCGGATGGGGTGACGCTGCCATCACTGATGGAGCCGTTTCCGGCGGAGTGGGTGAGCCAGCCAGCAAATCCCGACGCGAAAACAATGGGGTGGAGCCGGGCCACGGGGTCAATTGTAACAGCCTTCGCTACTCAGATCCTGGACGCTGCCCGCACGATCGCATCACGCCAAGCCACGAGAGCCGCGAGCGTGAGGCTTGCCTGCTTCACCACCCCAGGGTCGCTCGCATCCACGGAGGACACCTGCTCCTCGGCATCGCCCACCCCTGTCACGATCTGCTCGCGCAGCTCGTCCAGCGACAGGCGCTCCAACGCCGCATTCACGATCGGCCGGATCAGCCGCAGCGGATGACCCGCCGGCACCATCGCCTCCCGGCTCAAATAACTGAACATCGCACCCGTCTGACGATCCGCACCGCGCATCAAACCACTCCCCAATCCGCGCAACGACGAATCAGATCAGGGCCGATTTGCCCAGCCGAGTTTCCGCGGCCTGTCAAGGCGCCTACTTTGCGAGGCCAGATTTGATGTTCCCCGCCCTGACGCAGGACCTGTGGATGGAACCCAAGGACTACGGTTTTGCGCTGCGCGGTTCGGGCGTCGAGCGCGCCTGGCCGCTCGACCTGTTCTCGGGCGGGCGGGTGATCATTGATTCGGCGGGCTTCGTGAACATCGTGCTGGTGGGCCACGCCGCGACGCCCACGGTGCGCGCTTATCGACGCGACACGCTGGACTTCACCGCCGGGCCTGATCCAGGGCACCTGCGCGCCCACCGCCAGGACTGGCGCATCACGGAAGCGACGCTGGTCGCACCCGATGGCCGGCAGCTCGACCGTTTGCCGGGCCACACAGCGTCTGGTCCGCCTGGGCCGGGGCTCTCCGTCGGCAGGGCGACTCGGGCGGGGCACCGCGCTGGCGCTGACGCCGCCAGGCGGTCAGCGACAAAGCAAGGCGCCGACCATCTCGGCTGCGCTCGGTGTCGGATCGCAGACTGGCGCAGTGGTTCCCCTCTACATGCCGAACACGGCAAAGCTTTTAAATCGGGCTTCATTTTTTGATGGGGTGACGCTTATTTGCCCGGCTCAGTCAAAGCGGCGCTCCGGCATTTCACCCGGCGGGTCATTCCCGACATTCTGCCCCGGAGCTTGGTCTTCGGCCCATCAAGCGCTACCGGCTCAAGTCAGTTGATGTCAGATCTTCAGGGTCTCTATTGTACGACGGGCGCAGCAAGCCGCAGCCACACTTCATCGTCTCGCTGTCGGCATCGTCATGCCGGCCAGGCCGAGGCCGAGGCAGCGCGCGACGAGAAATCGCAGTACAGGATCATGCGTGACCACCACCGCCGTGCTCCAGCCCGGCGCTGCCAGCAAGCGATC
>Ga0105048_10015628_pt1 | contig 11768 bp, 12 predicted proteins | sample MAT05_FD_78382 | JGI IMG/M metagenome (GOLD analysis project Ga0105048, IMG submission 78382) | Freshwater microbial communities from Lake Fryxell liftoff mats and glacier meltwater in Antarctica - MAT-05 | ecosystem: Environmental > Aquatic > Freshwater > Ice > Liftoff microbial mat | place...
TGCTTCGAATTGAAATAGACCGGATTCGTAAGCGAGAGGGCCATGTAGCGACGAGCCGTGGAGGTTTTGCCGATGCGTTTCGCGTAGACCGCGCGGGAGACGGGATTGTCTTCGGGCGGCGCCTTCCACGAGAATTTCAGGGCTTGCTCAACTTTACGCGGCCCGACCACATCACCGCGCGTCGCCAAATCGAGAGCGGAAGCCTGGATGCTCGCAGGCGCTCGGTCGGCGGCCGGCGCGCCGGGAGCAGACAACGCGAGCGAACGCGGAGCCACCACTTCGTTTCGAGGCGCGATGGGCTCGGCGTTCACGCCCATCGGCGTAGGCGCCACTGGGGTGGCAATAATTTTTCGCGGCGCAAAACTGTCGACCTGCTGAATCTGAGTCACTTTAATTTCGAGCTCCTCGCCCTTCAGCTCGGGTCCGAAATATTCTTCCGAGGCGGGAGTGCCGACGGCGCCCGGCGCGCTCGCCGCCACTTCGGAGTCGCCTTCTTTCGTCACCGACTGCCTCTTCACTCGCGGCGCGATGACCATGAGTTTTTCGTCCGCGACCAGTTCTTTAACCTGACCGCGGCTCGTGACGAGTTTCACTTTCATGACCGATTTCGCGAAGTGCGAAGCCGTCACCTGACCACCAACGACTTTCAAAGTCAGGGTCGGGAGCGCGCCGGCTTTGGCCTCTTGCAAGTCGATGAGGACGACGCTGTTTTCTTGAATCTCAATTTCGGAGCTGTCGATGAGCGCGATGCGGGCCCTGGCTTTGTCACCCGTGCTCACGAGGGTCTTGCGTTCAAAGCGTTGCCCGGGAGTGGTTTGTGAATAGACGAGTTCGCTCGAGGGCCGATAGGACAAATCGCCTTCGGACTCTAACAGGAGCGCCACATAGTTCGTGCGCGCGCCCGAAATTTTGAGGACCTGGCCGAGGAGCGGCAAAACGTAGAACCGGTAAAAAGATGTCTGGGTGAAGAATGCCGTGTGTTGAGACGGGCCGAAAAAGACATAGCCAAGCGCGGCGACGGTAAGAAAAACCAAAAATATAAATTGCTTAAGAGCGTTCACCTAGGTGTTTTCGGCGGAACAGCATCAGAACTGAAGCCGATAACTGAAGCCGGCAGAACTGAAGCCATTCACATCATCACCAATGGCATGGTCAACTTTGTCGCGAGCTGAGACGCGACGCGGCATGGCTTTGCCAATCCTCGCAATGGCCCTACAGTACTTCTTGAGACGAATGAATCTGCAAGCCTCCCAAGTTTCGCTCCGCCATTCGGAGGACGGGAAAAGTTTTTTTCCGCGCCTCGATTTCGCATGGGCGGGGTCCGGCATCCGGGTCGTCATGGGCGCGTCGGGTTCGGGCAAGTCAAGTTTCCTGAAGCTCCTTGGGTCGGTCTGGCGACCCACCACGGGCCGCGTCCTCATGAACGACCAGGAGCTTTGGCGCGAAGGTGATTCGCAACCCGACCCCGCGCTGCTCGCCAAAATTGGTTTCGCGTTTCAGAACAACGCTCTGTTTTCTGCCATGACCGTCCTCGAGAACGTTCTGTTCCCCGCGCGAAGGCGCCAGCCGGCGCCTTCACTCCAGGACTGCGAGTTAGAGGCGCGCGCGTGGCTTGATAAAATTGGGCTCGAGTCGAGCGCCGACCTCTTTCCCCATCAACTTTCCGGGGGCATGCAAAAGCGTTTGGCACTCGCGCGGGCGCTCGTGAACGAACCGGAATTTCTTTTTCTCGACGACCCCACCGCGGGACTCGATCCCATCAGTTCTCGGAAAATGGGGCGCCTGCTGGAAAGCCTGCTCGAGGGCCGGCGCGCCATCATCGTCATCGTTACCAACGACCCCGACCGGGCGCGGGACTGGGGACCCGACATCTACCTTCTCCATCAAAAAAATCTTCTCTCCATCCGGGAGGACGACGGAAAGCGTCTCCTCGGGGATTTTCTATGATCGAGTTCCGCGCGGTTTCGAAACGGTTTGGCGCCCTTCCGGTGCTTCACAATCTTTCCTTCCTCATCCCGAGCGGCCGCGTGTTTTTCATCCTCGGCGCCTCGGGCACCGGAAAAAGCGTCGCGCTCAAATGTTTAACCGGCCTGTGTCCCATCAATGCGGGCACCATACTGCTCGACGGGCGCATCATTAGCGGCGCGACCGAAGCCGAGTTTCGCGTCCTGCGCCGCCAGCTCAGTCTCGTCGCCCAGCTGCCCGCCCTGCTTGATTCCCGCAACTTGTTCGAGAACGTCACGCTCGGCATCCGCGACCGCGTCTTTCGCGAGCGGGCCCAAACCGCCGAGCGGTGCCTCGAAGCGGTGGGACTCGGCGAGCTCGTCGAGGGACTGAGCCAGACTTTCCCGTCGCAGCTCAGCTATGGGCAACAGAAGCGCATCGCCATCGCCCGAAGCCTGGCGCTCAATCCGGACTGGCTGCTTTTCGATGAGCCCACCACCGGCCTCGATCCGCGCACCACCATCGAAATTTTCCGGCTCATCCGCACGGTCGCCGACGATCACCGCAAAAGCGTAGTGGTCGTTTCGCATGATGTCCGCAACGCGCTTCGGTTCGGTGACCAGCTCGCGTTCCTGGAAGCGGGCGCGTCCATTGCCCAAGGAACCCCGGACGAAATTCGCGCAAGTGCCCATCCGTTAGTCCGGGAGTTTTTGCTCGAGGCGCGTGCATGAAGGCCCAATGGCTTCCCGACGCGCTCCAAGCGACCTTGGAAAAGGCAACGTTCCTCCGGCGCATCCTGTCGGCGCTCGTCCGCGAGCCACTCGAGCGGGACGAGCTGGTCTCGCAGTTCGCGCTCGTCTGCTGGCGCTCGCTGCCCACCACTCTCGTCGCGGGTCTGTTCACCGGCGCCATCCTCGCCATTCAGTTCTATCTCCAGCTCCGCGGATTCGGCGCGGAGAACGTACTCGGTGGTCTCAACACCTCGGCCTGCATCCGTGAGGTCGGCCCCGTTCTCATCGCGTTCATGCTCGCCGGAAAAGTGGGGGCCTACACCTCCGCCGAGCTCGCGAGCATGCGCGTCTCCGACCAAATCGAAGCGCTCCGCTCGCTTGGAATGCACCCGCTCAATTTCCTGGTCGTACCCCGCTTTCTCGCGGTCACGCTGAGCGCGCTCGTCCTACTTTGCTTCGGGCTCATCGTCTCGGTGCTCGGCGGGCTCGCCGCCGCCCGCCTCGTGGGCAACATCAACTCCACCCAGTACCTGTCCATGCTTCCGCGGTACATCGACGGGTTCTCGGTGGCGATGGCGGTGATTAAATCATTTGTATTTGGACTGCTCATGGCCCTCATTTGCTGCCACAACGGCTACCTCTGCGAGGCGGGAACCGCCGGCGTCGGACGCGCCGTGCGCCGCACGGCCGTGCAAAGCATGTTCGCCATCGTGGTCGTCGACTTCGTAGTGAGCCTCTTGGCGCGAGGACTCCAGTCATGAACTTGCACGATCGGTACGACCGCACCCTGCTGCTGAACGTGGTTTCGGTCGGTCGCCGCTCAATAAGCAGCCTCGTGCGCCGGCGGTTCAGTCGCGACGAGTTCTGGCGCCAAGCCGAAAGCTTCAGCATCGGCAGCCTTCCGCTCGTGCTCTTCAGCCTTTTCTTCGTCGGCATCATTCTCATCCTAGAATACAGCTTTCACATGAAGCTCATCATCGGTAACGACGAGCTCATTCCGTCGTTCGCGACCATGATGCTCGTCCGGGAACTCACCGCCATCGTGACCGCCCTCCTACTGACCTCCCGCATGGGCGCGAGCACCGCCGCCGAGCTCGGGGCCATGAAGAACTCCGAGCAACTCGACGCCTACCGGCTCCTCGGCACGAACCCCATCGACCGCTTCATTGCCCCGCGCATCCTCGCGTGCACCCTCGCCTGCGTCCTGCTCACCTTCCTGGCCCTCGGCGTCTCCATCCTCGGCGCTGCGCTTGCGGCTACCATTGGCCTCGGGTTCGAGTGGCGCTCCCTCGGGTCGAGCCTCGCCCTGTTCACTTCCTACCGCGACTTCCTGGCCTGCGGACTTAAATCATTATTGTTTGGCGTCTCCATTCCGTTGCTTTCCGCCACCATCGGACTCCGGGCGCGGCCGGGAGCGGAGGGCGTGGGGCGCGCGACGACCGAAGCCGTCGTCGTGACGTCGCTGTGGATCATCTTCTGCGATTTCCTGTTGACTTACGCCCTCGCTCAAGCCTAGGTTTGACGCGCTGCGTAAACAAAAGGAGTTTAGACATGATTTCATCCGCTTCCACCCGAATTCTCGCCACCCTCGCCATCGCTTCCCTTTGCCTCACCGGCTGCGGCCTGAAGCTCAAACCGAAGGCGAAGCCCGCGCCCACGGTCAATCGCACGATGGGCAAGGCCAGCATGGTCGTTCGCACGGAGCAGACCACCGATCCGAACGGGCTCCCCGTCATCGTCAACATCGTTAATTTAGAGTTCACCAACCTCGCGAAGACCGGCGAAGCCGCTTACGTCGTCGAGCGCAAACTTGAAACCGACAAAGGCAGCGCCACCATCGCGACCTTCACCATCAACTGCAAGGACAGCGTTTGCGCCCCCCTCCCCGCGGAGGTGACCCAGGTCGCGACCACGAACAACAACGAGACCATCAAAATTGAGGTTCGCAACCAATCCCTCCTGAACGACGTCATTGTCTCCGACGCCAAGGCCCTGAGCAACGACGTGGTCACGGTGAAAGCCACCATCGCGAATGAAAGCGGCCCCGCCATTCTGCTCGTCGCCAAGTACAACGCGAAGCTGGTCGACGTCTGCAGCATTGGATCGAGCGCCGACAACGACACCATCCGCGACCGTCCGCTCTTCGAGGTCCGCCGCAATGACGCTCCCTTCGTTCCGAACCTGCAAACCATCGAAGACGCCATCGCGAGCCAAAACAACCTGACCAACCCGTCGGGAGCCGCGGCTTGCCGTCCGGCGGTCGTGGGCGCCTGCTCGTTCGTCACCCAAACCGAGAACGGCCGCATCTACTACCGCGCCAGCATCAACGACACGGCGTTCCTCGATGCCCGCAATTCCATTGAAGACGTGCAAAAAGACGTGACCAAGCTAGTCAACGCGCGGCTCTGCTACCGCAAGTGAATTCCCAAAAAAGGCGGGGTGACCTCAAGTTTTACCCACCCCGCGACCGATAGGATATTCATGGATATCGGTGGCGTGAATCGCATTCGGTCGAACCCGTTGGCAGCAACGAACGCCGACGTCCGCCGTAATCAGCAAAGCGCCACCGACAAGGACACCCAAGGCCAGGGCTACTCCCAAAACCACAGGGGAATGCACCTGGCCCCCGAACAAGAGAAAGAAGCGCTCGAGAAGCTCAACGCGCTCCCGGCGTTTCAGGGCGCAGGTCTGCGCGCCGAGCTCGTTCGGGAGGTGGGCGCCGCGCCTCACATTGTCGTCAAGGACGGCAAAGGCGAGGTCGTGCGCCACCTTCCCTACGAACAAATTGTCGAGATTTACATCAACCGCAACTCAGCCCAAAGTACCGGTCGTCTGCTCAAAAGCGCCGCGTAAATCATCGGCTTCCGCCCCCGTCCAAATGTTAACCTCCTTTAAAACCGATTCATACTCGCCATGCTCGCGCAGAAAAATGCGCAGGACCTCGCGCTCGTCCTCGGGTCGGGGAAAGCACGGACCGGGACGGAGGGTCAGCGTCTTGAGGAGCTGCACGGCGCCGGCATTGTGAAGGAAAAGTTCGGATCGAGAAATCGCAGCCGAGTCGGCTCGGAGAGCAGGAAGTTCAGCGCGCATTTTCGGTTGAGTACTCGCGCCTCTGGAACCGCCGCGGCCACCACCTCCCGGGCGTCGGCCGCTAGGAACTGGACGCCGGGCGAGCGCTCAACCGCGAGTCGCGCTTCGAGTTCCACGACGGTGAGCCGATGATGCACGGAATCGAAGCGTTTTCACACTTCGCGAGCCCCGACCGGGTAAGCTCCACTGCGCCAAGCTTCGGCCGCAGATCGGCGAAAGTGCCCGCGCAAAGGCGCCACTCGACAGAATTTCGTGCGGCTCGAACACGGCCACGCCCGCGTCTTCGGGAACCTGCTTCGCCGCCCGGTCGTAGGCCAAGAAGTCGGGATAAGTGACATAGAGGTCGGCGCCGGAGGCGATGAGCGGGAGAAGCTTCGCGAGCGTGTTCTTCACCAGCGGGACGCAATGCAGGACCCGCAGGCCTTCAAGCTCTTGGCTCCGCAGGAACAACGCTTCCTGCTGCAACGGGCAGGGGCGCTCGGAAGGGGGATAATGTTTTCCAATGAAGTTTCTTAGCAACGCAAAATCAGGCACGAGTCGGACCTTACTGACGCCGTCGGTAACGTAAACCCCAAAAGGGCCGTCACAGAAAACTAAGTTTGTTTAGGAAGCGGACTCCTCAAGGATTCAGGCGATAGAGCATCCTCGGGAACGGAATGCACTCCCGAATATGCTCGACCCCACAAAGCCAGGCGACGCAACGTTCAATGCCCATGCCGAACCCCGCATGGGGGACGGAACCGAACCGGCGGAGGTCGAGATACCAAGAGAAAACGGACTCTTCGAGCCCGTGCTCCTTAATCTTGCGTTGCAGAACTTCGATGCTTTCCTCGCGTTGGCCGCCGCCGATAATTTCGCCATACCCGTCCGGCGCGAGTAAATCGCAGGAGAGCGTGTACACGGGATCGGCCGGATCCTCTTTCATGTAGAAGGCTTTGATGGCGGTCGGGAAATGGTGGACGAAAACGGGAGAATCAAACTTGGAAGCGAGAATGGTCTCGTCGCCCCCGCCGAAGTCCATTCCGGTCTTGAAGTTGTCCTTGGATTCTTTCTCCAGAATGGCGGCGGCTTCGAGGTAGTGGAGGCGCGGGAACGGCTTCTTGATGCTTTCGAGCTTCGTCAAATCGCGCCCTAGAGTCTCGAGCTCACGACGCCGTCGCCGCAAGACCCGCTCAACCACGTGACAAATCATGTCCTCGGCCAGCTCCATGTCGCCCCGGAGGTCCATGAACGCAACTTCGGGCTCCACCATCCAGAACTCGGTGAGGTGCCGACGCGTTTTCGATTTTTCGGCGCGGAAAGTCGGCCCAAACACGTAGCATTTTCCGAACGCCATGGCGCCCGCCTCGCCGTAGAGCTGCCCGCTCTGGGTGAGGTAGGCCTTGGCATCATCGAAGTAGTTCACTTCGAAAAGGTTGGTCGTGCCTTCGCAGGCGTTGGGCGTGAAGATGGGTGCGTCAAAACCGACGAAGTCGCGTTGATCGAAAAATTCGCGGACCGCCGCCACCACTTCGGAACGAATCCGAAGCACCGCGTGTTGCAGCTTGCTGCGAATCCAAAGATGACGATGGTCTTGAAGGAACGCGGGGCCGTGCTCTTTGGGACTGATGGGGTACTCCACCGAGCCCGCGATGATGTCGAGGTCTTTGACTTGCATTTCCCACACGCCTTTGGGCGATTTGGAAAGCGTGCCGCGAACCGCCACGGAAGACTCCTGGGTCAGTTTCTCGAAACCCGCCATGGCTTCGGGCGAGCTCGACTTGGGAAAGAAAACGCATTGAAGGATGCCGGACCCGTCGCGAAGCTCGAGGAATTTGACCTTGCCGCTGGAACGCGTGTTGTAGACCCAGCCCTTAATTTCGACCGCGTCGTTCTCGGCCTGTTTTCCGTCAAAAAGGTGCTAAATCGTGAGGGGTAGGGTCATGGTGTTCTTCTAGCGCGAACCCTCTATAATGACCATATGATCGTCCTGAAGATCGCCGGAAGAATCCTTTTGTTTTTTGTCGTCCTCACCATCTTGGGCCAAGTGCCCTTCGAGGGTCGGTCCCTCGAGAATCGCTACCACCGGGTCGTGAATTCTCAGCGCTTCCAGCACATTTACTGGACGACGCTCCGGCCGGTGACGTGGACGAGCGAGAAGGTCGAAGCGCTCATCGCGCAGGCCCGCCAAAAAACGCGAAACCCGAGCGCCCGCTAGTTTAGCGAGCGCCCGGGCGGAGAAGAATTTCGAGAAGACTACCGTGCCGGGTGTTGCCCCGGGTTGGCGGCGGCCGGCAGCGGCGCGTTCGACTTCGCGCTCGTCTGGTCAATGACCGCTTTGCAGTTGTTGAACGGATCGGAAGAGTCGAGGCAAGTGCAGAGACTCATCTCCGCGGCGCCACCGGCCACGGTGCGGGCCGGGACTTCGCCCGTCATCCCTTGGGCGGGATTGGTGTAAACGGCGTGGCTCGAGAACGAGACACCCATGAAGGACAGCATGGCCGTGGCCAACAATTTTTGCATTTTCATATTCTCAATCTCCTCATAGAAGCCGCGCCCAAAACCTGAGCGCATCTTCCCCTTTGCGTTATTAGAATGCAGAAGGCATGCCACCTAAACTTGGCAGGAGTAGTGGAGCTAAACGCTTGAGTTTTCACCCTTCCCTTGGGTCCATCCGAAGTGGAAAGTGATCAAACATTCGACAACTGTTGTTGGCAGCGCCGACACCCATGCCGCTCAACAACCGGCGTTTAAATCTCATTGTTGGCACGAATACGGAAGAATTGTGAGCTTCCTCAACGCGTAGCGTTACTTTGCCCTTGCTTCAGTCCGGCAAAACCCTTATTAAGACGCAGACAATTTTGCGTAGTCACAGAGGAGCTGAAAATGAACCGTATTTTTGCAATTGTTCTCGTTGGTAGTCTCTCTATCAACCAAGCCTTTTCCGCAGGCACCGTAGCGGTGGAAAAGAACATCGGCGCTCAAGCCGCCCAAATTTTGAGCAAGACCAGTGCGAACAGCACGCTCTCCCAAGCCTTGGCCGCTTCGGCTTCCTTCAAAGCCGCGGCCGCTGCCCTCCTAAAAAATCCCAGCTTCTCCGGTTCGCCGACCGACATGGTTCGGCTCCGCATTGCTCTCGAGCAAGGCGCCTCCAGCGCTGACGCCATTGCTCTGTCGAAAGCCATCGTCGCTTCGAGCCAGGTCCCGAACGCGAACAGACAGCAAATCGAAGCCACCTTCGCCGCGCTCAAAGCCGCTGGCATCAGCGAAGTGAACGGCGGCATCGCTCGCGGTAAGGAAATCATTGATCCCGCTCCCAAGACTGAAGTCAAAGTCACCGCCATCGCCGCGGGCATTCAGCTGCATTTTGGTGACAATCCGGCCGTGGGCAAAGGCGTCGTGAAATTGTACAACACGGGTGCGGCTGGTTCGACCCTCGATCAGTGCGCTCCGACCTTCACGCTGCCCGAAGCGAAGAAGGCCATCGAAGCTGGTTTCGTGGCTGCAGGCCAAGACAGCGTCGCGAACAACGGCACCGCCGTTGCGAACGCTTTCGAGCTCGCCACCGCGAACTCGCTCGCGAGCCAACAAGGCATCAGCCAACAGGAAGCTCTCGGCAACGCTTGCGCTGGTACCGCTTCGAACGGCTGTAACTTTGTGAACCCGGCCATGGCGACGGTCTGTAACTTCGCCGGTAGCCGCTAATTCCTCGCCCCTAAGCTCTTGAATTCACTAGCCCCCTTAGCTTCGGCTAAGGGGGCTTTTTCATTGCTATTTTCTCCAAATTTGATACACTGCATCAAGTACTTAAGAACGTCTCTGTTGTCAATAAAAACGAGGGTTTAGATGGGGCGCAAGCAACTTTGGTTAATTCAGCTCTGGGGCCTGACTCTTTTGTTCGGGGCACCGTTCAGCGCTCACGCCGTAGAACCCACCGGTGAGATTCTCGACGAACCTGTGGTCGATGCGAGCCGGGTCACTAAGGACTGGCGCCAGCAGCTCCGCGACGAAACCGAAAAGTATCGCACCCGTAACACCTTCGTCGTCACCGGCCTCGTGAACGAGGAGCACTTTAATGCGGACGGCACCGCGACTCCCTTCGCTTCCTACCTCCGCAGCGAGTTCGCGCCGGGCACCGAATATCCGGTCGTGATCAGCTACCGCGAGCCCGAGGGGTTCATCCTGCTCGCCGACGACCGCATTCCGCTCTCGTCCGGCTCCACGACCCACTCCGGCGCCAAAGCCAGCCAAGGTGAGTGGCAAACCTTCGTCGACAAGCTGAACAAAGACAAAAAGCCGAGCCTTGAGATGAAGTTCTCCCTGCTCGAGCGTCAAATCAACAACGACCTCGCGGCCCAGAAGAAAGTGGCCTTCATCTTGGACAAGGCCGAGAACATCATTCCAAAAGAGCTCAAGGCCGGCCGGCAAGATTCGAAAACGGTGGACGTCATCGCCCAAATTTTTCAACGATGGTCGGAGAACTCGAACTGGACGCGTCAGGGTTTCCGTAGCTTCTTCATCTCCACCGAAGCCATCGACTCGCGCGTGGCTCGGCAAAAACGAACCGGCGTCATTCGCGTGAATTATCCGAGCGGCGAGGAGAAGCTCGAGTTCCTGAAGCAGTTTCAAATGCGCTTCGCTCACGACGAAGCGAAGCTGAAACTCCTCACGACCCTACCCCCCGAACATTTCCAGCACCTGACCTTGGGCATGACGCTGACCGACTTGGACATGTACCTTCACCAGCGCTGGGCCTTGGACTTGCCCATCGACGCGGACAGCCTGAAAGAGCTCCGGAAGTACATCATCACGCAAAACTTCGGTGACATGGTCGAAATTGTGGAGTCCGACGTGACGTTCAATGACGTCGTCGGGAACGACCACATCAAGTGGAAACTGAAGAAGTACGCGGACGCCATGATCAGCGGGCAAGGCAAAAACATGGCGCCCGGTGTCCTCATCGCAGGACCGCAAGGCGCGGGTAAATCGTTCGTGGTGGACGCGTTCTCCAATGAGACCGGCATTCCCGTCGTCAAACTGAAAAACCTCCAGAACAAGTTCGTCGGCGAGTCGGAAGCCAATTTGGAGCGCCTCTTCAGTTTCCTGAAGTCCCTCGGCAACGTCGGGGTCTACCTCGACGAGGCCGACACCGTTCTGAGTTACTCCGACAACGACTCGACCGGGATTAAGAAATATTTTTTCGGTCAGTTCATGCAGTTTATGCAGGAACAAAAAGGCAAGGTCATGTGGATCTTGGCGACCGCGCGTCCCGAAGGGCTGCGGAACGACGTCCTCACCCGACTCGATTCGCAGGTCATTTTCTACCCGATGAGCGCGGAAGAGAAGAAAGCCATTTTCCTCTCGAGCCTCCGGCGCGGGAAGCATCTCGAGCAGTACCGGCGCGAGTTGAAGGAAATTGGCGGGAAACTTCGCTTGGGGGGAGGCGATTTCTTCGACCGCCTTCCGGAAAACCCGCGACTCATTGACCGCATCGTGGGCTCCGCGTTCCTCGATGTGGCCCACCCGCCGTATAGTACCGACGCCGGCAAGATCAAAACTCCCTACCTTTCGGCCTTGGAAGACATGGTTAAGTATAAGGTCGACCATCTCGACTCGCGCGCCCTGGACGAGACGAACCTCGTCGGCATCAGACACGTCGGGGACTTGCGGGAAGCGCCGCCCTGGGCGACGAAGTATCTGCGCGACGACGCGGGCAAGGCGCGGCTGGATGAGCTTTTCAAAGTGGTCCGAGGTCCGGGCTTCGGAGCCGGCGGGCGCGCGCTGAACGCGGTCGAGCGCGCCGAGCTGTTCGCTCCCAGTTTCGCGCCGTGCGCCGCCGATTACGCCGCGCTCGGCCTGGTGGACGGCGGACTCGGAATCTAATGAAGTGCATGCACCCATTTTGGCTGGCGGTGATGTTGGTGGGCTCGGCCGGCCGGGCGCTTGGGGCCGAGAATGAGCCGACCTCGCCGCTGCTTGAGCGTTCCAAGGCGCTGACGCAGTCCATCGCTGCGACGCGCACCA
>Ga0105048_10015629_pt1 | contig 11767 bp, 10 predicted proteins | sample MAT05_FD_78382 | JGI IMG/M metagenome (GOLD analysis project Ga0105048, IMG submission 78382) | Freshwater microbial communities from Lake Fryxell liftoff mats and glacier meltwater in Antarctica - MAT-05 | ecosystem: Environmental > Aquatic > Freshwater > Ice > Liftoff microbial mat | place...
AAACTCTTCAATGGCTGTCCTCTATCAAGGATGCATCCCTTCCAAAAGCGCATAGCAAGTCTTGAGCAGCTAAGGCTCCGGAACGGAGCGCTCCCTCCATTGTTGCTGGCCAGCCAGTTGCAGTCCAATCGCCAGCTAACCAAATCATTTTGTCGGCCAAAAGGTTGGAATCCAATCGGCCTGCGTCGTGCCCAACCGATACCGAAAAGACGGCGTTCGGATCGGTAACCACGCGTCCTCGCAGCATTGTAGCCACAGCGGACTCAGGGAAGATCTCCGCCAAGTCTTGTTTGACGCATTTGAGAATCGACTCAGCGTCCCCAGTTGGCAGGTCGCGAGATGCGCTGATGACGACTTGGTAATAGTGTTCTTTTGTCCGGATCGGCTGGTCCGTGGAGTTTGTGGAACGATGCGACTCGGGGGCTGGAAAAACCCATTGGCAAAATCGGTTGATCAGAATCGCATGAGGCTCCGTTAACCAAGCTCGGTCCCACCAGGTATGAATGCCGGTTATAGGAGAGGATAGCAAAAGCGACGAAAGCTGAACCATTGGCTTGTCGTCGACAGGTAGGACGTCTGATACTTTATTCCACGGCAGCGCGAGCACAACCGCATCATAGAGATCGCTTGAAATCGCATTTTCCCCTTGTAACTTTAACTGAACCATGTTAGACGGGCACTTGAGAATGCCTTTGACGATTTGCCCTAAGCGAATGGCAACGCCCAATTTTCGAAGCTTGGTGCAGACTTTTTCGTCCAGCAATTCCGAGAGCGGGCGAGATGGAACCAGAAGATGGAACGCGTCGCGATGAGAAGCAAAGCCGTCGACCAGAACCTTGTGGGTTGCCCCCAAGGTAACGCGATCAACCTGCTCGCCGAGCGCGCTGACCAGGATCGTCGCCCAGAAATTCTGAACGCAACGTTCGGTCTGACCGTTGGCACGAAGCCAATCGATGGCCATATGAGACGATACGATAGTGTCGCGTTTGAGTCTTGTCATTCGCCACAACCCGAACCCAACTCGGATCCGATCGGACAATCGCAATTGAGGCCATCGAAACAATAGGCCAGCAAGATGGTACGGCGCTGGAAGGGGCCAAGCTGCAACGCGGATGCGCTTTCCTCGAGTAGATGCAAAGTGGAGCGAGTCCTGCTGAGTCCAATTCGGTGACTGGTCCGTGTCTTCGATCCATTGTTTGAGTGTTGAGCAACAATTCATTCCGACGTGTTGGCAGTAGTCGATGGGTTGACTTGTCTCGGGATCCACGAACGACCCGACCCGGCCGCCGATGCGGTTCTTGGACTCAATCAACGTCACACGGCAACCGTGACGAGCGAGGTGCAATGCGGCGTTGATACCGGCGAGCCCCGCTCCGATGACGGCAACGTTGGGTCCTTTCCAAGGCCACGAGTGGCGAACGACACTCGTATTGCGTTCTCGCATTGGAGGACGAGTTGCAAGCAATCGTTGGAATGAAGGAGTAAACAAATGTTGGCCGACAAGCCGTAGTTTTTGTAGCTTGGTCGACTGAATTCGCGATTGCCAGATCAACTCCGGTGCCGTTTCGATGGCCGAAAGAAGCTGGCGGTACGAATGCCACATCAGCGAGAACATGCGTTGACCATCAAGGGATATGGTATGTGCAACTTGCCAGCCGCTCTCGTACAAGGCCTTGGTTCGTTCGATTTGCAAGCGTATCAGTCCTCGCCAGTCACCGAGTTCATTGAGTGCGAAGACGGTTGGCTTCGCACTCAATCCAAGCCACCGCGTTGAATCGATCCCAAACCGAGCAAGTTCATCTTCGGGCAAATAGATACGATTGCGTTGGCTGTCCTCGGCAAGATCGCGAAGAATGTTCGTCATTTGAAATGCAACGCCGCAGTCCAAGGCAGCTTGTGTTGCGAAGGGAGTGGGGGACTCTCCGATTGTCTTGGCCCAAATGGACAAACAGGCTAACCCCACGCTCGACGCGACGCGATGGCAATAGGTCGCGGTTTCATCCCAATTCTTCATTCGAATGGAGGCAAGGGTTTCACTAGCGACTAGCGAACCGGCATCCAAGTCCGAAGGAGATCGAGCGGAGTCCGAGTCAACACCTCGCACTAGGTCATGCAACGATTCGAGCGGCATCGAAAATTTGGAAACTGAATCCGCCAGAGCGATCCAGATGGGATCCAGAATTTTTGTGGCTTCCGATGTCGGCGGCGAAGCGGTGGAGAGTGAATCGAGCCACTGGTGCCAAGCAGGTGCTGACCAGGCTACGGCAGATTTCGTTTTGGAATCCTCGGAGTCGGTGGCATCATCAGCCAGTCTTGCGAAAGCATAAAGCGCCGTCATCGCTTGGCGTCGGTCTCGTCGGAGAAGCGCAAACGCTCGATAGAAACTGGAACCGCTATAGCGAGCGATGAATTCGCAACGGGCATGAGACGCGGACAGAGAATTCATCATGCCAATTGGGAGCCGTTTGGGCAAGCGAGATCAGCGACCTGGGTTGAGCGAGGGGAAAGTACAGATCGAAGGAGCAACGCTAGTTTCTGTCGTTTGGAGACTTCGATGGGCCGAGACCAGACGTCGTAGTTGACGCGTGCGATGTTGTTTAATATTGCCAAACCGCCGCGAGCGAATAGCTGAATATCGCGAGCTAACCAACGAGGAGTCAATTGAACCAATGGTAGTCCGCTAACCAACTGGGTTCGAGCCAATTCGACCCACACTTTCAAAGCGAGTCGGAGATTGTTGGTGGCTTGTCCCGCCAAAATCTCGGATTCGGTGATTTGAAATCGTTGCCATACATCCCGAGGTAAATAAATTCGTCCCAGTTGTGCGTCCATTCGGATATCCTGGCAGAAATTGGCGATTTGCAAACCAGTGCAAATTTGATCGCTATGTTTCAGCGCCTCCGGCTCGTCGACACTGGCTAGTTGCAAAAGGATGCGACCCACGGGGTTCGCGCTACCGCGGCAGTATTCGAAGACCTCTAGGTGTGAGCCATAACGAGTCACGCGTTGGTCGTGAACGAAAGCGTCCAGCAATTTTTCGAAGTTCTCGATCGACAAGGAACGTTTTGTGATTGTTTCCCTAAGAGCGATATAGACTGGGTGTTTTGCCGTCCCTGAAAAACAAACGCGCAATTCCGCTCGCCACCAATCCAGCAGTCGAAGGGAGTCGGCCGAATTCCCTATTTCGTCGGCCAAATCATCCGACCATCGACAGTAAGCATAAATGTTGAAAAAATCTTGCCTGAAGGCTGCAGGCAAGAGCCAACTGGCGACGGAAAAGTTCTCGTAATGACGTTGGGCCAGCGATTTGCAGTACTTTTCCGCTTGGCACATATCCATGGAAGGATCGGATGAGCTCGGCCCGAAAAGCTTTAGGTCCTCGATGACAATGCTTTTGCCCGCTCTCGGGCAGGGTTTTGAGGTGAAAATGGCTTCGCTTGGGGATGACATGACGCTATCATAACCTGAAATTGAAAGAGCCCTCACTGACCTCAATGTCCCATGAAAATAATTCTTGCTGCTCCTAGAGGATTTTGTGCAGGCGTCAACATGGCCGTTCAAAGCCTTGAGATAGCGCTCAAGCACTTTGGCCCGCCGATCTACGTCTATCATGAGATAGTCCACAACCAGCACGTAGTGCAATCGTTTCAGGGCAAGGGTGCGGTCTTTGTAAATTCCCTCGAAGAGATCCCATGCGAATCCACGGTGCTTTTTTCAGCGCACGGCGTCTCCCCGGAAATCCGGCGGGTCGCCAAGGAACGTCGGCTTAATGCCATCGATTCAACGTGTCCACTTGTTACCAAAGTGCACTTGGAAGCAATCAAATTTGCTAAAGAGCACTACACGATTGTCCTGATTGGACATGAAGGGCATGATGAAGTGATTGGGACGATGGGGGAAGCGCCCGACGCGATCGTGCTCGTGGAAGATACGGCGGACGTGAACAAGCTTCAGTTTCAGGCTGAAACGAAACTTGCGTACTTGACTCAGACGACTTTGAGCGTTGACGATGCCAATCGAATTATCCAGAGACTCAAAGAGCGATTTCCATGGATCGTCGGACCTTCCAAGGAGGATATTTGTTACGCAACGCAGAACAGGCAGGAAGCCGTGAGACTTCTTTGCCAGAAAGCGGATGCGGTCATTGTTCTTGGAAGTCAAAACAGTAGCAACTCGCAACGGTTGCGTGAGCTTGCAGAGGAGTTTGGCCGTCCGGCCTATCTAGCCGATGGTCCGCAGGACCTCAACGAAGAGGAGCTCCGAGGGTTCGAAACGGTTTTGATCACGGCTGGCGCCAGCGCCCCCGAGCTGGTCGTACAAAACACGATTCAGTGGCTCAAGGAGCGATTCAACGCAACCGTGGAAGAGCAGGAAATAAGGAGAGAAGAGGTGTATTTCCCTCTTCCAAAAGTGCTTCGGGCTATCCCTTCGAATTGAAGGTCGAAAACTACGGGCCAATTTTCGTGCGGCACTGTTGATTTTCGTGTGGCACGTCCCTGAGGTTACGAAGGGCGTGGTGAGTTGCTAGAAACATTTGCCAGACTTCCCACGCCCATCGCTAATCGCGCTAATCGCTTTGGGCGTGCCACACGTGCCACACACTGGGTTTTTGTGGGCACTGGGTTTTTGTGGGCACTGGGTTTTTGTGGCTGAGCGAGGCCCTCGCCCAGATCATTGAACTTCCGCTTTGCGGTGGAATGAAGGGTGAGCAATTGCGTCGGTCGAGTGTCCTGCGTAGATACTTCGACCACCGTCAACTGGCAGGCATACCCCGGTAATGAACTCGTGGGTTGCAAGGAAGTAAGCCGCTCTTGCAACGTCTTCTGGTTGACCATGCCGTTTCAGAAGGCATTGTTGGCGTATCGCGTCTGCTTTTTCAGCCGAGATCGATGGATCCAGCATGACTGGTCCGGGCAGGATGGCGTTGACCCGGACCGCAGGATTTCGAGTTGCCAATTCGACTGCCAGCGATCGCGTCATGGTTTCGATTGCTCCTTTGCCTGCAAAATAAGCGGCAAAATCGGGATAAGGCCGCACTACGGCCCAATCGCCGATCAACACGATCGCTCCGCCAGTCGGTTTTGAGGCCATGTGAAGTCCGGCTGCTTGACTGCAAAGAAACGTGCCGAGGGTATTGACTTCGAATTGCCGTTGCACATCTTGGGCGGTTGTTTTCTCGAAGGACTGCCGGTCCCAAACGGCAGCGGAGTTGACGAGCACGTCGAGCCGGCCAAAATGCTGAACAATGCGTTTCACCGAAGCTTTCGCGAAATCTGGATCTTGCACGGAGCCTTGCAGGACGATCGCATCGGTTCCAGATTGGGTCATTTCCGAAGCGCATTTCGATGCGTTTTCTAGGGAGGTGTCGGCATGGAGCGCGATTTCGTACCCTTGTACTGCAAAGTACTTCGCGATGACTTGTCCGACACGCGGGGCTCCGCTGCCCGTAATCCAAGCGACCTTTTTTTCGCTCATTTTTTCTGATATCTCCAAATTATCTAGTTGGAATGCAGTTCGCTCGACCTGTTTCGAATGGGTTGTTGTGAGATATCGTATGCGGGAAAACAGTGTTGTGGGGAATAACACGCCGGAGCGGATTACAAATTACGTCGCTCCGTGAACATATGGGGTGCCCATGCACACCGACACGGGATAGAATTAAGATTGATTCTTTTTCCCTAAGATTTAGTCCCCCGCCGCCTCCCGGCGGAAATGCAAGCCGCCCAGTCGAGGAGCCCGTAGTGAGGCAAGCGCTGATTAGTGATATTCACGGCAATTTTGAAGCACTTCAAGCGGTGCTAGCGGATGTCTCGAGCCAATCCGTGGACCAAATCATCTGTTTGGGAGATATCGTAGGCTACGGACCTAATCCTTGTGAGTGTTTGGACTTAGTCATGCGGAAAACGTCGCTCACGATCATGGGAAACCATGATCAAGCGGCGCTTTTTGATCCGGAGGGATTTAACCCCGTCGCTCTCCGAGCCATTTACTGGACTCGGGATCGGTTGGATGCGGGGATTTTGAGCGTGGTCAATAAGCGATGGGACTACTTGAGTGAGTTACCGAAGCTCCACCATGAAGACAAATTCATGTTTGTGCATGGCTCACCTCGAGATCCTACCAACGAATACGTCTTTCCCGAGACGATTTACGACAAGAACAAAATGGAGAATATTTTCACCCGGGTGACGCAATATTGCTTTCAGGGGCATACACACATGCCTGGGGTGTTTACACCCGATCTGGAATTTATCAAGCCGTCGCAATGTGATGGCGTATTCGCGCTTGGCAAGGAAAAGCTGATGGTGAACGTAGGCAGTGTCGGCCAGCCTCGCGACGAAGACAATCGAGCCTGTTATGTCATCATCGATCACGATGTTCGCAAACTGTTCTTTCGAAGAGTCGACTATGATTTCGAAACGACTTGTCAAAAGATCTACGCGGTGCCTGAACTCGACAACATGCTTGGCGATCGGTTGCGCACTGGGCGCTAAATCGGGTTTCCTTTAGAATTCACTATTGAAATACAGAAATATCCATTTCGTGCGCACTGCAATCGTAAGCGACATACATGGCAACTTGGAAGCGTTGCAAGCTGTCTTAACGGACATTGAGTCTCAGCATTGCGACCGGATTGTCTGCCTAGGCGATGTGGTAGGCTATGGCGCAAACCCTTGCGAGTGCTTGGACCTCGTTTCGACGTTTGACCTCTGTGTTCTAGGAAATCACGATTACGGCGCGTTAATCGACCCCGAAGGCTTCAGTACGGCAGCGGAACAAGCCATCTTCTGGACTCGCAAGCAACTTGAAAACAATGCGCAGCCCGCGGAAGCCCAGCATCGATTAGAGTATTTGGCTCGTTTGCCTCGAACGATTGCGGAGGAAAACGTTTTGTTCGTTCACGGTTCGGTTCGAAACCCGCTAAATGAGTATGTTTTCCCTGAGGATGTCTTCAATCGTCGCAAGATGGAGAAGCTTTTCTCGATGATCCAGGGGTACACTTTCCAAGGCCATACCCATGCGCCCGGCGTGTTTACAACCAATATGCAGTTCCTAAGGCCAGATGAGTTCGGGTACCAGATGGCATTGCCGGATGACAAGGCCATGATCAACGTTGGAAGTGTTGGGCAGCCTCGCGATGGCGATTGGCGTAGCTGCTTTGTCATACTTGAGTATCCTAAAATTGAATTCCGCCGTGTAGAATACGACATCGATACGACCGTAAATAAGATTTTTGCGATTCCTGAGCTCGACAATTTTCTTGGCGAACGACTACGCGAAGGACGTTAAGTCGAGGGCAGGAGCATGAATAACGAAAGCAGAGCACGGAATGAAGCGCTATAGAGCATTTCTCAAGCAAACTTGGTGGCTTTGGTCCCTTTATGTCTTGCTCGCCGCTTCGTTGATCTACTTCGTGGCTCCTATTTTCTGGGCGGTGATTCCGATGATGATCGTGAATTTCTTTTACTTTGCTGTCGTCCGCTACGACGAAGATGGAAATTTCCTAGGGGCGTAAGTTTGGCTTTCCGGATTTTCCTGGCCGTTTGCAGCCAAATATTGAAAGATCTGGTCCGAATCGGGAATGGAAAAGTTGACATTGGGTAGGCATGTACCGTACCTTAGAAGAGTGTGGGGTTTCCCCCATGGCAACTTTTCGCGTACTTGCTCCTCTTTTCACTACCAACGAGGTGGTCTCATGCGCCGACGTACCCTTCCTAATCTGCTCGTACAATCGTCTTTTGTGGGTGCCGTCGCTCTAACGACCGGTTTTGGAATGTTTGAAGCGAAATCGTTCGCTCAAGCACCGGCCTTTAAGGAAAAAGCGATCATGCTTAAGTCGGATAAGGAGATCTCTGAAAAATCCAGGGAAAAAAACAAAGCAATTAACGGCAAAACCGAGAAACTGGATTTAGCCCCGTTAGACGAATACTATCGCGACTTTCTGATCCCCCTACTAACACAGTCTTCTCCAGATCTAGTCAACATGGCTCGCAGACAGATTCTTGAGGACTTAGAGGCGGTTGAAAAAAACAAAGAGCTGAGGGCAAAGTTCAACTCCAACTTCATCGCTCAAATGCGTGAATTGTCTGGTAAAGACAAAGATGGAAAAACATTTGCTCCACAGACTCGAATCAACGCGGCTATCCTGCTCGGGCGTCTCAATTCTGAGGTAGCGACCAATGGTGCAGCGAAGCCCGAAAAACTAGTTCAGCAAAGCCTTCTCGAGTTCATAGAGCAAAAGGAGAATGACGGTTTGACGAGCTGTGGCTTGAACGCACTTGTTCGGCATATCCGTGCCGGACAGGTTAGTGAAGTTGGCCTCAACAAATTTGTTTCGATTCTACAGTCTCAAATGACAAGTCCTGCACCGGCAAACCGAGATCCAGATGCACATAACTATCTGACAGAACAAGTCATACTATGCCTGACCGAAATCGCCAAACTCGATCCCGAAAAGGGGCCGGGAAAGCTTGCGGAAACCGCATTGGCCCCTGCGTTGCTCAAGATCATTGATGAACAGAAATCGGAGTGGCTGGTTGAGACAGCATTGCTCAGCTTCGGTACCATCAAAACCGTGAGGTTGACGCCCGAGGAGGTGATAACCTTAGAGAAGGCCATCGCTACGTTTGTGAAGCAATCGATAAAGGACTGGAGGAAACGAATTACGAACTCCGCGGGTTTGATGGGTGGTGGCTCAGGCTATCCAGGAGGAGGCATGGGCGAAATGTCCAGTTCAGGAGGTCCGGGGATGGATGCAGGCGACGGCGGCGGCTACGGACCGGCAATGGGTGGAACGAAGCCGAACCAAAAAAAGAATCCAGCCGAAGAGCAACCCAAGGAAGTTAAGAATGCCAGACGAATCGCGCACCAACGATTTGAACGGATCCACGTTGCATTGAATGGTGCGCCCAGAAAACCGATCAATGCACAAGCAGCTTCTTCGAACGTGGACAAGGGCCTAGTGACCGTGGTTTCCGCGGAAGAAAAGGATAAAGTAACGGGACTTCTGGCCAAGGTTGAGCTGTTTCAGGAAGAACTCAACGACCACAGCATTAAAGATCTAACGTCGCTTACGATAGCGGTTACCAAGTCGGTAAAGGAGCTACGAGCTAGGTGTGACTTGATCCTGGGTGAGAAGAAGTCGACCGTTGCGGAAACTGAGGAAGACGCTTTCTGACATTCACGGCAAGTTGGCTCCTTCCGCATCTCAACAATGAACTTTAGAATCAGTGCAACTGCAATTTAGAAGCACTGAGAGAAAGTTCATGTCTCAAGAGTCCGCCCTAGCCGTGACAACACCTCACGCCCTCATCAATGCTCCGCGGATCCCAGATTCGTGGAAACACAAGCATTTATTGGGATTGGAGCACCTGACCGCGAACGAAATCAACTTGATTTTGGACTACGCTGAGGTCCTGCACGCGGCAACTTCAAACGGGCGAAGCAAGCTCGATTTGCTCAAAGGGCGTACGGTTGCGAATTTGTTTTTCGAAAATAGTACGCGAACGAAGAACAGTTTTTCACTAGCAGCCAAACGACTTGGTGCGGACACGGTCGAGTTCTCCTCAAGTGGTTCCAGTGTTGCCAAGGGCGAAACCTTCATCGATACCGCTAAGACCATTGAGGCCATGCTAGTCGATGCTGTGGTGGTACGACATAGTTCACCCGGCACGCCGCATATGCTTTCCAACCATTTGGCGTGTAGTGTAATCAACGCGGGGGATGGTCCACACGAACATCCAACACAGGGTCTTCTCGACATCTTGACGATTCGGCAACATCGCGGTTCCCTGGCAGGCTTGACCGTTGCTTTGGTCGGCGACATTGCGCATTCTAGAACCGCTAGGTCCAACATTTGGGGGCTGCTCAAGTTGGGGGCGAAGGTCATCGTTTGCGGACCAGCCACTTTGGTTTCGAAACATTGGGAGAAGTTAGGGGTGGAAGTCTCTTATAGTCTGGACAAAATCCTACCGCGTTGCGACGTGTTGAACTTATTGAGAATCCAATTCGAGCGGCAAGCGATTCGCCCGTTTCCCTCGGTACACGAATACACTTTGCTGTACGCGATGAATCAAGAGCGCATCCGCCGCAGCAAACCCGAAATACTGATTATGGCGCCAGGCCCGATCAATCGTGGAGTGGAATTGACCCCCGAAGTCGCCGATGGTCCACACTCCGTTATCCTGGAACAAGTGACCAACGGCATATCCATCCGAATGGCAACGCTCTGGCTACTCCTAGGCGGCAAAACGTAACCCGCCCTCCCACGCTCAAGCTTCAAACTTCAAACTTCAAACCCATGCACCCAGACTCTTCATGGCTTATCGAAAACGCTCGGCTGGTCGACCCGAATACCGGGATGGATCAAGTCGGGCGATTGCTGGTGCTCAATGGGCGTTTTGCAGGGATCGATACGCGCGATGGGGACCTGCCGGAACACTTGCAACGGTTCGACGCAACCGGATGCATCGTCGGTCCGGGGCTTGTCGATTTAGCGACTGAGTTTGGCGAGCCTGGTCGAGAAGAAGATGAAACGATTGTCACAGGCACGACCGCAGCCCTAGCGGGTGGATATACTGCGATCGCTCTTTCGTCGAACTCCGAACCTCCCATTGATACCGCTGCCAGTGTCGAGTTCATTCGGCAAAAAGGGGCAAGGGCTGACAACTGCAAGGTGTACGCGCTAGGATGTGTGAGCAAAGGTCAGCTTGGAGAGTCGCTGGCAGAGATCGGCTCGCTGGTCGAAGCAGGCGCGGTCGCTCTGAGCGATGGTCCTCGTCCGATTGAAAACACGGCCCTGCTCCGGAGAGCATTGGAGTATTGTGGAATGTTTGACCGAGTTGTTTTTGATCATCCAGAAATTGCCTCCTTGTCGCGAGGCGGGGTCATGCACGAGGGACTGGAGCAGCTCAAACTTGGGCTATCGCCGATTCCAGCGGAAGCCGAAGACCTGGCTACGTCGCGGGATTTGCGGCTAATCGAAGCAACCGGCGGTCGATTGCATCTAACCAGTATTAGCACGTCGGGCAGTGTGGAACTATGTCGGCGGGCCAAGTCGCGTGGGATCCAGTTCACTTCAGGTATATTTATTGCCAATGTACATATGTGCGATACGTTGATGCGTTCCTTCGATGCCAATTGCAAGGTGAATCCACCGCTTCGTTCACAAGATCATGTCGACGCGTGCATGGAAGGCTTGCGAGATGGAACGATCGACATTATCAGCAGTGGCCATCGCCCATGTTCGTTAGAAAAGAAAATGATGGAGATCGACGCTGCACCGTTCGGGATGATTGCACTGGAGACAGCGATGGCACAAGTCCTCACCTATTTGATCCGGCCTGGAATTTTGACTTGGTGCCAAGCGTTCCAAAAAATGAGCCTGAATCCAGCCAAGCTTCTTGGGCAAAGTGGGGGTAGTCTCGAAACAGGCAAGCCGGCCGACTTTTTCATCATTGACCCCGAAAGGCGATGGACGGTGGACGCAACTGCTTTGCAAAGCAAATCGTACAATACACCTTTGAACGGAAGTGAGTTGTTCGGATTAGTGTTGAGCACTTTTGTAGGTGGCCGGAAACGCTGGACCGCGAAGGGCTGAAAAGCAGTAAGCAGTAAGCAGTAAGCAATAAGCAGCAGACATCAGACGACCAGGCCAGGCCACCGTGTGGCACGCCCAAAGCGACACCGCGACACCGCGACACCGTGTGGCACGTGTGGCACGTGTGGCACGTGTGGCACGTGTGGCACGTGTGGCACGCCCAAAGCG
>Ga0105048_10015634_pt1 | contig 11766 bp, 10 predicted proteins | sample MAT05_FD_78382 | JGI IMG/M metagenome (GOLD analysis project Ga0105048, IMG submission 78382) | Freshwater microbial communities from Lake Fryxell liftoff mats and glacier meltwater in Antarctica - MAT-05 | ecosystem: Environmental > Aquatic > Freshwater > Ice > Liftoff microbial mat | place...
AGCTCCTGCGGCTCCTAATAAGTGCCCGGTCATTGATTTTGTGCTGCTGATATTTATTTTATAAGCATGCTCGCCATAGACTGCTTGAATGGCTTTTGCTTCCTGCACATCACCAAGTGGCGTTGATGTTCCATGCACATTCACATAGTCGATTTGTTCTACGGACATTTCTGCATCTTGTAGGGCATATTTCATTACATTTTTGGCTCCAATTCCCTCAGGATGTGGTGCTGTAATGTGATAGGCATCAGCACTCATTCCACCGCCCATTACTTCGCAATAGATCTTAGCTCCGCGAGTTTTGGCATGTTCATATTCCTCGAGAATCAGACATCCTGCACCTTCACCCAGTACAAATCCATCGCGAGTGGCATCAAATGGTCTGGAAGCGGTAGCGTAGTTTTCATTGTTTTCTGAAAGTGCTTTACAAGCATTAAATCCTCCAACTCCTGCTTCTGTTACGGCAGCTTCAGAGCCGCCGGTAACAAACATGTCTGCCTTCCCCATACGGATGTAATTGAAAGCATCAATAATAGCGTTATTGGAAGAGGCGCATGCAGAGACTGTGGTATAGTTGGGACCACGAAAACCATAAATAATGGAGATATGCCCTGAGGCAATATCTGCAATCATTTTTGGAATGAAGAATGGATTAAAGCGTGGAGTGCCATCTCCTTTGGCAAAAGCCATTGCCTCTTCCTGAAAGGTGAGTAATCCGCCAATTCCAGATCCCCAAATAACCCCAACGCGGTCTTTGTCTACCGTATCAAGATCTATTCCGCAGTCTGTTATAGCCTCTTTTGCCACTACAATGGCATAGTGCGTGTAGGGGTCCATTTTACGGGCCTCTTTTCGCTCCATGTGGTCTTCAACATTAAAACCTTTGAGTTCGCAAGCGAATCGAGTCTTAAATTTTGACGCATCAAATCGGGTAATGAGGTTTGCTCCGCTCACGCCACTAATTAGGCCCTGCCAATAATCACTGACATTATTACCTAGGGGAGTGAGTGCTCCAAGTCCTGTAACAACAACCCTTTTGAGCTCCATAGTATGGAATTATGGTTTAGAGAAAGCGAATTACTTCGCGTTTCCTTCAATATAATCAATCGCTTGTCCAACGGTTGCAATCTTTTCGGCCTGATCATCCGGAATTGCAATATTAAATTCTTTTTCAAACTCCATGATGAGTTCTACTGTGTCCAAAGAATCAGCTCCCAAGTCGTTGGTAAAGCTTGCTTCACGGGTCACTTCTGCTTCTTCAACGCCAAGTTTATCAACTATGATGGCTGTTACTTTCTTTGCTACTTCTGACATTTTAATATGTTTTAAGATTTGTAAATGCGGGCCAAAAGTAAAGTTTTTTGGATACCCACAATTTTTTTTTTTACCGGTGACAATTCTACACAATTCTTATGATAGAAGTTGTCTCATTTACTTTAATTTTTACGACCAGCTTAAATTGCTGATAATTAGTTGCTTTACCTCCAATTCTAGCTTGTTGTTACCCATGATCAAGGGTGCCGCATGTATTATTGGTGGGACATGCTGGGTTCGAACCAGCGACCTTCACGTTGTCGACGTGACACTCTAAACCAACTGAGCTAATATCCCAATGTCGGCTGCAAATCTAATGTTTTCTAATTTATTAATGTGATGAACTTTGTACTTTGCAAAATTTTCTTCGAATTGCAACTGTTCATAATTTTGGAGCACGGGTACCTTTTAATATTTTTCCAAAAATAAATCTTTATGATCAAAGAAATTTCGGTTCATGAACTAAAGGCCATGCTTGACAAAAAGGAAGACTTTCAGTTAATTGACGTGAGGGAACCATATGAAAATGATGAAATGAACATGCATGGTTTGTTGATTCCAATGGGTGATGTTATTAGGGAGTTGGATAAAATATTGAAGGACAAAAAAGTTGTGATTCATTGCAAAAGTGGAGTACGCAGCGCCAATGTCGTAGCTTATCTGCAAGAGAAATATGGTATGCAAAATCTTTATAATCTCAAGGGTGGAATAATAGCTTGGATGTCAGCATTTCCAAAAGGATAATTTAATTCTCAAAAAAGATAGCGGTTTTAAAATACTTTTAGCCCTCCTAACGAAAACGGCTTCACTGTTTACATGATTAAAGGTAAGTTTTATTTATCGGACGAAGGGTTCGGCCATATTGTTCGTCAGCGCGCTGTTGTGGATGAAATGAGACAACATTTTCCTGATTTGGCTGTGACTTTGCAAACTCACGCACAAGCTGCCGTGGCGGAGCGATACATTCAAGATATTGAGCTTATAAATCGTTTTAATAATATTCAATGGGATAAATTGCCAAGTGGTTCACCCGATCTCAACAAAATAAGAGAACGATTCGAAAAGTATCTGCGAGTTTCGGACGATTTTATTAAATTGGAATTGTCAGAAAAAAAATATGACTTCATAGTTTCTGATTTTGTTTACGAAGCATTCGAAGTCGCAGCCTCACAAAATATTCCATCGTTTGGAATCGCACATTTTACTTGGGACTGGTTTTTTTCCAAATTATATCCCCCACCATTGCATACTGATGTTATCAATCGTTTTATGTCGATGGCCAATAAAGCCAAAAGACTGTATTTCCCTCCATTTACACCCGAAGAAATTGTACATCACTACAAAGGAAAAGCATTGGAAGTTCCTTTGATTTTGCGTTCGGGTATACAACATAAAATAACCGAATCGAGTGGAAAATTTAAAGTGATGATCATGGATAGCGGCGCAGGTGTGCTTTCCGGTTCAATTAAGAAGGCCTTAAAAACAGTGACTCATTTAGATGAATATATCTTTTTTGTTTCCGATAAACTTGAGATAAAACAGGAAAACGCAAGGACAATTCCTGCAACTGAGCTGATGGTAGACTATGTTGCTGACATGGATTTGGTTATTGGTCGGGCAGGATTTAACACTATTTCTGAATGTATTGGATTGCGCACACCCATGTTGCTAATTGGTGAGGCTATGAATCCTGAGATGAATGAAAATATTTTGTTGCTCAAAAAGCAAAATCTCGGTTCCTTCATTTCTATGGAAACATTTGAAATGCATCTCGGACATTATCTTCCTGACTTCTTAAATCACGAGTACAAATTCATTCAAAATAGAATGGATAAACATGACATTGCAACCAATGGAGCAGAAGTAATAGTGAAAGATATGTTAGAATATTTATGAGAGTTATAGCAATCATACCGGCTCGCGGGGGCAGCAAACGTCTCGAAAAAAAGAATATTTATCCTTTGCACGGAAAGCCTTTGCTTCAATATAGCATCGAGGCTTGCCGAGATAGCAGATTTATCGATGAAGTTTTCGTGAGCTCTGAAGATCGGGAGATTCTGAATGTCGCTGAATCGTGTGGTGCAATTGCCTTACAAAGACCCGCAGAATTGGCCGACGATAAAACTCCAAAAATTATTGCAATCAGACAGGCTGCCAATGATTCCAAAGTTGGCAAACTTGAAAAGGATGATGTCGTTGTAGTAGCTCAGGCAAATTCACCTCAACTCAAAGCTGTAGATATCGATAAAGCACTCTCATTGTTGCTCGATCATAATTTGTGGGAAGTAATGAGCACGGACGCCAATGGTGTTCAAAATGCTGCATTCAGAGTTGTGAGGTATCATGCATTGTACAACGAATTTTTGAGCGCTCACTGCGGATTTGTTGTTGCACAAAACGTGGATGTGCATACAATTGAGGATTTGAAAAATCTGGAGTTATTTGATTAAATCACCATCTCCGGAACATGATCAGGAATAATCAACACTCCTGCAGTCTTTGAAACAATTTCTTCAACACTCACTCCAGGTGCTCTTTCCACCAAATGAAAAGCTCCGTTTTTTACATCGAACACTCCAAGGTCGCTTACAACTTTTGTAACACAACGCACACCCGTCAAAGGCAAACTGCATTTAGCAAGCAACTTAGAATTACCAGCTTTGTCGCAATGCTGCATTGCAACTATAATATGTTTTGCCGATGCTACAAGATCCATTGCACCACCCATTCCTTTTACCATTTTTCCGGGAACTTTCCAATTGGCAATATCTCCCTCCTCACTAACTTCCATTGCTCCCAGTATTGTAAGATCAACTTTTTGAGCGCGTATCATTCCAAAGCTCATGGCACTGTCAAAAAATACAGATCCGGGAAGTGTGGTAATCGTTTGTTTTCCGGCATTGATAAGATCAGCATCCTCGTCTCCCTCCAATGGAAATGGTCCCATGCCCAGCAATCCATTTTCTGATTGTAATTCTACTTCTATTCCCTTAGGCAGATAGTTTGCAACGAGCGTTGGAATGCCTATTCCGAGATTTACATACATTCCATCTTGTACTTCTTGTGCTATACGTTTTGCTATTCCTATTTTATCGAGAGCCATTTGTTTTTTGATTGAGAGTTGTATGTAGGTATGATAGATTTTAGTGAGAAACCATTGTGCGAAAATTTATTTATACTCGCGCTCTTACAGTGCGTTGCTCAATTCGTTTCTCATAATTTTTTCCTTTAAAAATTCGGTGCACATAGATGCCCGGAAGATGAATCTGATCGGGTTCAAGTTCTCCAGGCTCGACTAGTTCTTCTACTTCTGCAATGGTTATTTTTCCGGCCATCGCCATCAATGGATTTAAGTTGCGTGCAGTCGCTTTAAAGATCAAATTTCCTTTAGTATCGCCTTTCCAAGCCTTCACTATGGCGAAATCTGAATCGAACGCCATCTCCATCAAATAGTTCCTTCCGTTGAAGTCGCGCACTTCTTTCCCTAATGCTACCTCAGTACCGACACCAGCCGGAGTAAAGATTGCGGGCATTCCATAACCAGCAGCCATACATCTTGAAGCGAGTGTTCCCTGTGGAATTAATTCTACTTCGAGTTCTCCGCTCAACATTTGTCGCTCGAATTCTTCGTTCTCACCTACGTATGATGATATCATTTTTTTTACCTGTTTATTCAGTAACAAAAGTCCAAGTCCGAAGTCATCTACTCCCGCATTGTTTGAGATACAAGTAAGATTTTTCACTTGCATTTTTACAAGTTGTGCGATGCTGTTTTCGGGAATTCCACAAAGCCCGAAACCCCCGACCATCAAGGTCATTCCATCGCGAATGTCATTGCATGCAGCTTCTGCATCTGCAACTACTTTATTGATTGGCATAAAATATTTTTCTAAAATGAATGTATCACAAATCTTAAGCGAAAGTATCTATGAAATCATACTTTGCAATGTTGGAAAAATTAAGAATCCAACGATAAAAGCTTTTCTATGATACAAGGGCCCTACAAGAAGAAAAAGCTATGATTGAGATTTCACTTCACGAGAAAAATTATTCATTATCTGATGATGGAATAAACTCTTCAGTTTCTTTGATCTCGCTGGGCACTCCTGGTAGTTTAACCTCGAGTTCATCTTCATCAAATAAGTTATCTAGATCTCCCGAATTGAGCCATTCGCCTCCGCCTTGAACGATGGTTTTGGTATATCCTGCGGGTTGAACAAAATCTCCTTTCGATATTTTGATAGAGGCATCTGCGTAAACTTTTTTCATATAGTATCCATAAATGGGAAGTCCGGTATTTGCGCCTTGTCCTAGGGCAGTGCTACTAAAACGCACTGTAGGGTCTTGCGCCCCAACCCATACGCCGGTAATTAGATCCGGAGTTACACCAATAAACCAACCATCTGTATTGTTCTGCGTTGTTCCGGTTTTACCTGCCGTAGGATATGTAATTCCTCCGTAAGGTTTCGCTGTATTGCGCAGTCGAACGCCAGTTCCGCTTCCGCAAGAACCGTCTACAACGCCCTTCATCATACTAATCATGTCGTATGCTACATTTGGATCAATTGCTTGTTCTACGTTGGGTTCAGGCTCGTAAATCGGCGTTCCGTTTTTATCTTCAATTCGAAGTATAAAAGTTGGCTCAACATAAATACCTTGATTCGCAAAAGCACCAATGGCTCCTACCATTTGGTATAATGGAATGTTGGCTGCTCCAAGTGATATGGGACCAACCGGATCGAGGTCAGACTTTATTCCAAGTCTGCGCGCTAGTTTTATGATGTTGTCAATTCCATATTGTTGTGCAAGTCTGGCGCTTACGGTGTTTACAGAATTTGCCAACGCGCACTTCATAGTATAACCTCCATAACCACCACCGCTATTTTCAGGACACCAACTTCCCCAGCAGAAACGACTTCCGTCCACAGCATCATTTGGACTTTTACCCATTCGAAGTGCGGTTGCATATACCAATGGTTTAAATGTTGAACCCACTTGCCTTGCCGATTGGTAAACATTGTCAAATTTGAAATGCTTAAAATCAATTCCCCCAACCCATGCTTTTACATAACCAGTATGCGGATCCATAGTCATCAAACTGGCGTGCAATATTGCTTTGATATATTTGATACTATCCAATGGTGTAAGCACAGTGTCTTTTACTCCTTTGTGTGTATAGATTTTGGTTTTGGTGGGTGTGTCAAAATCCTTTTCAATTTCTTTTTCTGTGCTTGCGTGCCATGTGTGACCGCAGCCGTCTTTCTCCTCGTTGCAATGGAAAATGTCTTCACCTTCTTTGGTTTCTTGATCTATGTAGTGTCCGGGTCTTTTGCATTCGGGACATAATTTTCCTGTGTGAATCAAATAGCGGTCGCTGCCTTTTATAGCTTGATTCATGATGCGCTCACGATTCTCCTTAGTAATTCCGTTGTAGAATGGATAGTTCTCCTTTTTTCGTCTATTTACATCCTTTGCAAATGCCGGTTGAAGTTCCTTTTTTAAATGTTCTTCGACCGCGTACTCTGCATATTCCTGTAACTTGGGATCGATGGTAGTATATATTTTTAAGCCATCACGGTAAATATCATAGGCTGTGCCATCCGATTTGCTATATTTCAATTTTCCCGATGCGTCTTTTTCATTTAGAATATCGGTGACTTTGCCTCTCAACACTTCTCTGAAATAAGGAGCCAATCCCTCGTCATGGCTCATTCGCTGAAAGTCGATTCCGAGCGGCAATTGGCGCAATGAATCATATTGCATCTGAGTTAGAAATTCATATTTCTCCATCTGATCAAGCACAACCTCTCTTCGTTTTGTTACTAGAGAATCTCTTCGTAATGGATTGTAAAGGGATGAGTTTTTTAGCATACCTACCAACATTGCGCATTGCTCAATTTTTAGAGAATCGGGCGATGTATTAAAGTAAATATTTGCCGCTGATTTTATTCCAACCGCTTGATTGTTGAAGTCATATTGATTGAGATAAAGCGCCATGATCTCATCTTTGGTATAAAGTCTTTCTAAACGACATGCAATAATCCATTCGCGTATTTTTTGCCAAATTCGTTTAATTTTTCCCGCTTTGCGTTCGTTTATAGTAAACTGCATCTTGGCAAGTTGCTGTGTAATGGTACTTGCACCACCATCAAGTCCGGCGCGCATTATAGCTCTGAAAAGACCCAGATAATCTACGCCTGAGTGTTCTCTGAATCGGATGTCTTCAGTCGCCAACAAAGCATTCACAAGATGAGTTGGCAACTCTTCGAACTTTACATCTGCTCTGTTTTCCTTGTAAAAAGCACCCAATGTTTTTCCATCGGATGCTATTACTTGTGTGGCAAGATTAATTTTAGGATTGGCTAACGCTTCCACATTGGGCAACCCGCTCAAGAGAGCCGTTATAAGTATGAGAAATATGAATACAAATGGTGAAATAGCTATAAGCCAAAGTCTCTTAGAATATTTACCTGAAGTGCCTGAATTCTTAGCCATGTCGTGGGAACGTTGAATTACCAAAGATATTGAATATACAACGGCTTAAAATTGAGTTCCAGACTCTGTACTGACATTGGGCCGTTGATAGTGCGTTGTGAATAGACCAATACTTATTATCCCGAAATTTTATCCAAATTATGAAAATATTCCCATATAATCTTCGCGCTGCGTTTATTCACGGCATCTTCCAGCTCGTTCAATGTGGCCTCTTTGATAGCATTTACTGTTTTAAAATGAACAAGAAGTGTTTGGGTAGTGTGCATTCCGACGCCTTTGATATCGGTAAGTTCAGACCTCAAAGCCTCTTTGCTGCGTTTGTCTCGGTGTTTAGTAATTCCGAATCTATGCGCCTCATCGCGCAATTGCTGTATGAGCTTCAACGTCTCGCTTCGTTTGTCTAGATAAAGCGGAAGTGTATCGCCAGGAAAATAAATTTCTTCCAATCTTTTCGCAATTCCGATTATTGCAATTTTGCCTCGCAGGTCAAGCATTTCGAGACTTTCCAACGCAGCACTCAATTGACCTTTGCCGCCATCGATGATGATGAGTTGTGGCAATGATTCACCTTCTTCTTGCAGGCGTTTGTATCTTCTGTAAACAACCTCTTTCATGGTGTCGAAGTCATTCGGCCCAACCACAGTTTTTACATTAAAAATTCGGTAATCCTTTTTGCTTGGTTTGGCATTTTTAAAAACAACACACGCGCTTACCGGACTTGTTCCTTGAATATTGGAGTTGTCGAAACATTCAATGTGAGTGGGCAGCTCAAGAAGTCTCAGATCTAGTTTCGCTGTGTCAAGTATTCGATTGGTGTGTCGTTCTGGATCAACAAGCTCTTGTTGTTTCTGAGCGTCTAGCATGTAATGTGTGCTATTGCGCTGCGACAGATCAAGAATTTTTTTCTTATCGCCACGCTGTGGAACGTGGAATTCAATTCCGGGAATTTCGAGTTCAATTTCAAATGGAATAAAAATTTCGTTTGATGAACTTTGAAAACGGTCTCGAACGTCAATGATGGCAAACTGAAGCAATTCGACATCACTCTCGTCCATTTTTTTCTTGAGTTCACAGGTATATCCTTGTACGATAATACCATTGTTGATCTTCATATAATTGACATAACCGGCGGTTGAATCAGTTGCTATTGTGAATACATCTACGTTGTGAATGCTTGGATTAACGATGGTGCTTCGTGCTTGAAATCCTTCGAGTGTTTCTATTTTTCCTTTGAGTTGGTGCGCATCTTCATATTCATAGCGATCTACGTGCGTACTCATTAGCAAGCGCATTTCGCGAATCAGATCACCGTAGTTTCCTTTAAGAATTTGACGAATGCGGTCAACATTGTGACTGTATGTTTCTTCGCTTTGTTTGCCTTCACATGGTCCCAAACAATTTCCTAAATGATACTCAAGACAGACTTTGAATTTTCCGGCATCTATGTTTTTTGCAGAAAGATTTAATGAGCATGTTCTAATCGGATAAAGTTTTTTTATCAGGTCTAAAACCGCATGCATGGTGCGAACTGAAGCGTATGGTCCAAAATATTCAGAGCCATCTTTGATTACTTGTCTCGTGGGGAAAATCCGCGGAAAATCTTCGTTTTTGATAACAATACTTGGATACGTTTTGTCATCTTTTAAATTGATATTGTATCGTGGTTTGTATTTTTTGATGAGCGAATTTTCGAGAAGCAATGCATCGAGTTCTGTCTCAACAACGATATATTTTATATCAAAAATCTTGCGAACGAGAACTAATGTTTTGCCATTTTCGAATTGCTGCTTGTTGAAGTAACTGCTTACCCTGTTTTTAAGACTCTTCGCCTTACCCACATAAAGTATCATTCCCGCTTCATCATAATATTGGTAAACTCCCGGATTGTGCGGGAGTATTTTTATGATGTTTTCTATGTGCGGTGATTTTTCCAATGGGGTGCAAAGATGGAATTGATGGTGGTAAATGAATACTTAAGTTGGAAAATAATTCTCAAGAGCAACGATGATTAAAAATTAACTAACCACTTTCGATGAGATGTTTAATGTAAGTTAACGGCAAGTGCCTCTGATATAACTCCCTACTTCGCACGCCTTTTTTTGATAAATTTTCTGCAATTTCGAGTCAAATCATTTCGTGGCCACACACAGCCTTTTTGTTGCTTCTCAATCTTATGATTTATTCTTTCTGCGAATCGCCTTGAGAAATTCTTGCCGATCAAACTCTTTATCAAAACCAGACTTTTCGCCTTTGTTCAGTTCTTTTTTCAGTTGATATTTAATACTTTTTGCTTTTTTGGGACGGTCTTAATTTTTTTCTCATCACTTCATTTAGTTGAGCGATTTTTTTCTGCCAAAAGTTATATTTCCTAATTCTAACAATCACTTTTAAGAACAATCGTAAGATGACACTTCAAATATTCTGCCACTCATTATCTCAATTTGTAAATCTTGACTTGCTCCTTCGCATTCGAATTTTATAACATTTCCTGTTTTTTCTCGAAATTTTGGAATCCATAATTCTCTACTCTTAATACCGTTAAACTCCGTGGAATATTCACTTACCATTTGGTGATAAACTTCGTTTAGAGTTAGGTTTTTATATTTCGTGATATGGTCGAAGCAAGCATCCCATGAGGTATCAGTATAAGTTCCGTTTTCATAATATTTGTATTTATAATATTTCGGAAATACACCATTTTCAGTTTTGATCATCTTTACTTCTGTTTTTTCATCCAAGAGATTTCCTAAAAGGTTTATGAAAGTTTGTCCGCTTTCGTTTATTTCTACACCAACATTTTTCTCGGTAAAATCTGAAGTAAAAACAAATCCGTCGATTGTTTTCGGTTTAATCCAAAATCCTTTTAATAAAAATCCTTCTCCTATTTTTAAGCTGTCGTAAGTGTTGATCTTTTTTTCGATTTTAATCTTTTCACCTACGTGTAATTCAGTTAGGATCTTTGAATTGAAAGTGGGTTCTTTATAGACTTTGGCTCCATATAGATTTATGACACATAGTTCTTGAACACTCTCTTTGATTTGACCAAAAGTGCTGTTCACTATCAAAAGTGACAATATCAGACCAAGTAAACCTTTCATATTTGTAGGGAACTTTAAAAAACATGAACCTTGAAACCACCAAAATATTACCTCAAATTCTTCCTCGAAATCTTTTTAAAACGCATCGTCAACACACCAATAATTCCTTCATTAAATATTCCGAAACTCATCTTGCTTGTGCCAAACTCTCGATCGATAAATGTGATTGGAACTTCCACTATTCTAAATCCGAGTCTCTTAGCAGTGTATTTCATTTCGATCTGAAATGCGTATCCTATAAAACGAATGTCATTGAGATCTATACTTTCTAGAACTTTTCTTTTGTAACATACAAATCCTGCGGTGCTATCTTTTACACCAAGCCACAGCAATGTGTTGACATAGATCGATGCTCCATAGCTCATGGCCAAACGTTTGAATGGCCAGTTTTTTACACCTCCGCCTTTTGTGTAACGCGAGCCTACACTCATGTCGCCACCTTGTTTGGTACATCCATTATAGAGGCGTGAGAGATCTTCGGGATTGTGCGAGAAGTCGCAATCCATCTCGAAAATGAATTCGTAATGACGAGCCAAGCCCCATCTAAAACCTGCTATGTAGGCAGTTCCTAAGCCAAGCTTTCCTTTGCGCTCGATGATGTGAAGTTTATCGGAAAACTCTAATTGCAGTTTTTTCACAATATCAGCAGTGCCGTCAGGAGAGCCATCGTCAACAATGAGCAAATCGAATGATTGTTGTAGAGAAAACACTTTGCGCACTAAACGCTCCACATTTTCTTTTTCATTGTAAGTAGGTATGATTACCAGGCTGTCCGTCACAATTCAATTTTATAAATCCTATTATTTGGATATGGCTAAACTGATTTTTTGTACGTTTATTTTTTTACGGTCTCTAGATC
>Ga0105048_10015635_pt1 | contig 11766 bp, 8 predicted proteins | sample MAT05_FD_78382 | JGI IMG/M metagenome (GOLD analysis project Ga0105048, IMG submission 78382) | Freshwater microbial communities from Lake Fryxell liftoff mats and glacier meltwater in Antarctica - MAT-05 | ecosystem: Environmental > Aquatic > Freshwater > Ice > Liftoff microbial mat | place...
GACGCCACCAGCCGCAGCTGGGACGACGCCCGGCGCTACGGCTACATCAGTGGCGGTGGTGGCCTGTGGTTCAGCCAGACGCTGAAGATGCTGACACCGGGCGACCGGGTGTGGGTCAACATCCCCAAGAAGGGTTATGTGGGTGTGGGCGAGGTCATCGAAGCCGTGCAGCCCGCCAAAGACTTCAAGGTGATGACCGAAGCCGGCGAGCAACTGGCCATGGATGTTGTCCAGCACGGCGAGAAGTACAAGGCCACGGCCGATGACCCCGAGAAGACCGAGCAGTTCGTCCGCGTGAAATGGCTGGATGCGGTGGAGGCGAACAAGGCGTTCTCCGAGGTGGGCCTGTTTGGCAACCAGAACACGGTGTGCCAGCCGACGACGCCGAAGTGGCGGCATACCGTGGAGCGACTGAAGGCGGTCTTCGTCAAGTGGAATGGCTAGCTGCGGTTGATTTGCTCAACTGAGACCTTGCGCACAGGAATCGCTGCTATGCCGAGGCGGGCGAAAACAGGCGACAACACAAACACCATGTATTTGAAGTGAGGGAATCTGGCGGCCCCAATGCAGTGGTGGCACCTTTGCACCTCTCAACGCAACGGCTTCCGGCTGGTCAGCTCAGTCCCAAATCTTGATGATCCTTGGGTATCAATCAGCGCAGGCCTCATGCCCGCGGCCGTGGCAACATCTGCTACTAAATTTCTGAGCATCTCCGCGGCATCGAATCGCGGGCTCGTTGCAGGGAGACTGTTATGCCCATCGTCTTTGTCCACGGCGTCAACAACCGCGACGGGGATGCCTACCGCGAGAACGAACAAGCCCGCGATGGCTTCTTGAAAGAGATCGTCGCGCCCGCGCTGGGCATGAAGCCCGGCAAGCTCCAGGTGTTAAGCCCCTACTGGGGCCAGCACGGTGTTCAGTTCGCCTGGGGGATGGCTGTTCTGCCCAACCAGTCGGCCGAGTTCGAAGCCTTTGGCAAGGACGCCGAGGCAGAAGCCCGGGGTCGGGTCGCTGGCCTGCTCGCGGAATCCCACGCCGACGGAAAGATCGTTGACATGGCCAGGAAGGATTTCCGGACGGCGATCGACCTCCTCTACGCTTCCGCAATGGCGGGCGCCGAGACCGAGGAAGAAGCGCGGGACCTGGCTAAGTCGTACGAGTTGGCCGTCTCCTATGCCGAGACGAGCCCACAGCCGGATTGGCTCGCAGACGCCGAGCCCGGCAACTTCGCCGACCGGCTGAATCACGCGGCCCGCGCGAGCGACGTCGAGAGCTTCGGTGCCGGTGGCATCCTCGACTCCCTCAAGGAGGGCGTTTCAAGGCTGTTGAATGCAGCGCCCGACGCGACAGCGGGGGTCGCCGGCCGGCTGCTGCGAAAGAAGCTCAATGCGACCATTACACGATTCGCCGGCGACGCCTTCGTTTACCTGGGTAACCGCGGAACCTCCGACAATCCAGGCCCTATCGTCGGCACGGTTCTCGCGGACCTCCGAAAGGCTAGCGCAATCAGCAAGGCCGAAGGCGAGCCGCTGGTCGTGATCGCCCACAGCTTCGGCGGCGAGATCGTGTACGACATCCTCACGTACTTCGATCCCGGCATCGCGATCGACTGCCTCATCACCGTCGGGTCTCAGGTCGGCCTTTTCGAAGAGATGAAGCTCTACAAGGTGAGCAGCCCTGCCCTGCCCCCGAACCCGCCAGTCGGTCGCGTAGTGCGTCCCGCCAGCCTCAAGCGGTGGCTCAATGTGTTCGACACCAACGACGTCCTGAGCTACCAGTTGGAGCCCGTGGTCGAAGGGGTGTCCGACTTTCACTACGATACTGGCTACAGTTCCTTCGCCGCTCACGGCGGCTACTTCATGCGCCCCAGCTTCTACAAGCGGATGGCCAAGCGGCTGGCACAGGGTTGACTGCTGCGTGACCCTCCTGCTTAACACCGCCGCCGCAGGCCAACCAGGCACGCACGTCCTGGCGATCGGCGTAGGCAAGTATCCGCACCTCTTGGACGGCGACAAGAAGCTGGCCAAGGATCCGATCGGTCTTGGCCAGTTGGACTCGCCACCGGTCTCGCTGAAGGCCTTCCTGGACTGGATGCTCGCGCCCGCGGGGGATGGAACTGGCTTCTCGAACCCCGCTGTGCCACTGGCGTCGGTGGAAGCCGTGTGCTCATCCAAGGCCCCAGTCACCATAGACACCCCGGCGCTCGGTCAGGTTGCACTGGAGCCGGCGACCCGAGACAACATCCAGGTCGCGTTTGAGGCTTGGCTGGACCGGATGAAGTCCCACGCCGACAACCTGGGCGTTTTCTATTTCTGCGGCCATGGCGTAATGGTGGCCGATCAGCATCTGCTGGCTGAAGACTTCGGGCGGACGGCGCAGCCTTGGGCCCACGCCTTCAACATCTCGCTAACGATCCGTGCTGTCGAACGCGAGGTTTCCGGGGCGGTGTTCTTCTTCATTGACTCTTGCCGGAACGTCCCCCGCGGCTTAGCACTGACCCTGGGTGCGGATCCTCAGGCCCTGATCGGCGCCGACCTTAAGAAGAACGTGTCCTGCCAGCATGTGACGGCGGTTTATGCCACTGGCGAAGGACAGCTGGCCTTTGCACCAATCGGTGGGCACGTTTCCCGATTCACGTCCGCTCTCCTCCGCGCAGTGTCTGGCTACTGCGGCATCAAAAGCCCTGGGGAACCGACGTGGAACGTCGATGGCGATAGCGTGGCGGCGGCAATCCGTACGCTCCTTCAGTACAACGAGCCCGGCAAGGACAGGCAAGTCAGCGATCAGTCGATCCAAGGCCCCTTGGTCCCGCTCCTACGCATCGGCGCGCCGCCGAAGGTCATGGTTCGCCTTGACCTTGCTCCAAAGGAGCGCCGTTCCCTCTACGAGCTCTACCTGGCCAAGGGCGCCAATCGCGTTGCACAGACGCTTGTCGACCAAGAGTTCAAGGTGGACCTGCCGCGCGGTGTGTACGAGGTCGGAGCGCTGGATCCCCACGGGGCACTTCCGCTGATCCGTCACGAGGACGAAGATCTCGTGCCGCCGATATACATGCTGACCTTGAAGTCCCAGCCATGAAGCGCTTGCACGTCAGCCTCGCCTACCGCACCTCGGACTTTGGTCGCCCCAACGATCCGGACGCAGGCGTGACCCTGCCCGTCAAGGCGCTGGACGCTGACGGCACGGTGCTGGACGAAGGATCTGCAAGCTCCTTGCAGCCAGCCAACTTGGACGTGCCAGCGGACACCGGCATGGCGTACGTTCGCCTCACCTGGCCGTCCGGCCGCACGGAAACGCAGCGTGCCGACCTGAGCAACACGAACGAGGCCTGGGTCACCTTCTCGGACGCCGCCATCTCGCAAAACGAGTGGGCCGCCTGGGCCGTCCCCAAACTGAACCCGCAGACACCCCTCGCGCGATCGGAGTCCCCGGCCGATCGCAGGATGGATGAGTTTAACAATGTCTGGCTACGCTTATGGCGGTTCCAAGATAGTGTTTGGAAACGAGAAAAGCTGCGTCCTATCGACCAGCGTCGAAGCAACGTGGCGACACAGATGGATCTCGAACTTGGGCATGCTCACTGGCTCTTGCAAGTCGGCGGGTCCAAGGTCACCTGGCGGTTTGTGGCTGTGCCTGGTGGAGGACGCGCGCGCGTCCTGATCACCCCAAAGGACTCTAAGGACCCGCGCGCTGACGAACTGAAGGTGGTCGTCACCAGTTTCCGTGAACGTGCTGAAACCCTCCTTGAGTTCCTGTCCCGCGATGCCATGCGGTCCGTCAGCACGCTGACCGAGTCGGTCTCGTTCGCCAGGCATCTGCTGTCCGAGAAGTTTGAGGATCCTGTTGCCGCTGTCGCAGGCGCCTACTACCTGCTGCGATTCAACCGCTGGGACTCGGTACCGCTCTCGTGGTTCGAGAACTTGTCGACTAACTTTGCATGGATCCCTGACACGGCCATCGTTCACTGCGCGAGGCTGCTGCGAAGCGGGAGCGAAGCACACTCGAAGCGGTTCAGCCCGGAGGCGCTGCTTCAGCAGGCACTCTCCCGCGGCTGGCCGGTCTACGCTGAAGGTGTCTCGCTACTGCAGGAAGCAGCCTCGCTGCTCAAGTCGAATTCCGCGGTCGACGCTTCCTACATTCGCCGGATTGAGGCGCTTGGGTCCGCCACAGCCTGGGCCGGAGCAGCAACCAGCTTCTATGGGCGAGCACCCGACGCACCAGACGCTCTGCACTGGGTCGGCAGGCCGCAAGCGCCCCGTCGGCACAAGATCATTCGTGAACTCGTAAAAGCAAGGTCGTCGGGTCAAGTCGGTCTAAGCATTGCGCAGACGCCACACGTCATCCGCGGAGGCGCCACCGACACACCGGCGCCACGTCCGAGGGGCCCGCTGCTTCAAGCCGCCGGCGGCAGAATCGTCAAAGGCGTAGCTCTGGGGGAAGACGACGAGTTTTTGATCGGCAACATCGCACGACTGTCCTCGCTCTGAAATGTGCCCGGAAACCGTAGTCGGATGATGGGATGGATGTCGCCCGCCGCCGGGGATCGCTACCTAGGCCAGGTCTTTACAGTTGACTGAAATCAGCTAAAGAGGGCCACGGATCTGCTCGGGTAGCATAGTGTCAGGGGAGGCGTACGAGATGGACCAGGAAGTTCTGTTGCAGTTCCTTGAGGCCGGGGCCATTGACCTCAAGGGTGATGACTCGAAGCTCGACAAGCTGCGCTCTACGGCAAAGGAGTTGGCGACTCTGCTAAAAAAATCGCCAGCCAAAACTGCGGTGTTCACGATGGTTGCAGCCGACCCCCGCATCGAAGCGACGGATCCAACCATCGAAGAAGCGATGACCACCCTGCGCAAGCAGTGGGAGACGGTCGCGAATGCGTTCTCTGGACGCCCCGTAGCGATCCTACGAGCAGTACTGCTCGATGCCTTGGTGCAAGGCTCCAAGGCCGAAGACTCAGTTGCAGTAGCGTTTGTGAGCACGGCGCGCAACGCCTTGGCCTACTCTGAGTCATCCGACGAGGCGCTCATCTGGCAGGCAGCTCTTGCTGAGATTGAGACCAAGGTTGATGCTCGCGCAGAAGCCGAGTGGAACACCCCGGAGATGATCACGGTCGTGTCCCTGGAGTACACGCCGCCGGACGTCGTTGCTGCAAAGCCCAAGGTGCTAGCGGTCGACCAGGCAGAGCTCAGCGCCAAGATATTGAACGCTACAGGCCCCTGGGGCAGCAACTCCAGCGATAGAAATCAGTATCAGGTCCACAACCAACCGCAGCAGTGGACGCAAGAGTTTTCGAACCGGTTGAGCGCGATTCTTGCAGCGGAGTTCGGCTCAGTGGTGAAGGCGCTTGCGCCGGCTCCTGTTGACCTATCGGGTCCGCTGACTTCTCTTTCCCAAGCTGTTGCCGAACATGTTGAGGGGGCTCTTGCGAGCTTCAGCGGAGCCACAGCGGGACTGCAACGCCGGACGAACCTACTGTGGTGGAAGGAAGCGCTGTATTCGCCGAGCGCTCATAGGAGCTACCGCGACCTGGACCCGTTTGATGCGGCTGCGTTGATGGCGCTCGACCTTCACGATTTGCTTCCGACGTATTCACCTGCAAGCGTATCGGCATTCCTCGCTGAGGCGATTCGCGGCCTTGCCGAAGACTCAGATCAGACGGTTGAGCGCGACGCCGAATCACTGCTGCGCGCCGCTCGGACAGGCGACACGATGCAGCCATTGCGCGCGGCCGCGGCGCAATACCTGACAGCGCCCACGGGGAGGGGCCCTCTCCTCGCTTTGATTGGATACCCGGCAGAGCACGGTGTGCTCGATGGAATTGGCTTCAGGCAGTTTGCCGGGATCGACTCGGCGACAAGGCTGACGCCTTCCACCTGGGGAACCTACCTTTTCCGAGAGCTTCAATCCGCGCGAGTGACCAGCCCGGCCAAGAAGCCTCGCAAGAAGTAGGCCCTGCCATGGACGCCTGTCCGCATCCCAATTGCTTTGCCGACGACAACACGACCTGTGCTCTGGGGCACATGAGGCTTGACCAGTGCCCTCAATGGAAGGGGATGAAGGTAGTCGGTAGTACTCCGGCCGATGAGAGCAACATCCTGCTGCCTTGGAGCGGGCTGGCGATGGGCGAGTACGACCTCGCTTTCGTCAGCGGCAGAATCAAGCCGATCACGGTTGGGATTGCTGGCCCTGAAAGCGCGGGAAAGACCACCATCCTTGGCGCGTTCTATCTACTACTTGGCAACGGTTCGCTCAAGCCTGCCGAAGATTTCTTCAGTGGCTCCTACACCCTTGCCGGCTGGGAATCGGTTGCCTCATCGCTGCGCTGGAAGCCAGGCCAGCCACCCCGATTTCCGGCGCATACGCCAAGTACGGCGGCCCGAGCGCCTGGGCTCCTGCATCTCGGGTTTCGGACTCGCGAAGGATCCTTGCGGGACTTCATGTTCGCCGACGCACCGGGAGAGTGGTTCCAGAAGTGGGCCATCAACGAGCAAGCTCCGGACGCCGAAGGCGCTAGGTGGATCGCACGGCATGCCGATGTGACGCTGCTGATTGCGGACCGCCAGGCGCTCGCCAGCTCTAAGATGGGAACCGCGAGAAACGATTTCCAGCTGATGGCGCAGCGCGCCATAGCCGAATCGCGTGATCGACGTTTGGCGCTTGTTTGGACCAAAGGTGACGTAGACGTCGCCCCTGCGATGGAGCAGAAGATTCGAGCTGCCATCGCGGCTGTGGCATCTGATATCCCGGAGTTCACCGTCAGCGTGGTTCAGCATGATGGTATCGACTCGACCGCCGGGTTTCAGGCACTCTTCAACTGGATCCTCTCGGCAAGGCGGCCCCCAGCAGTCCTGCCAAAAACTGAAGTCCTGGGGCACGACCCACTGTTTCGCTTTGGCCGGAGGTAGGCAGTGGCGACCCAACACTCCATCCTGCTGATTGGCGAGTCCAATGTTGGAAAAACGCACTACGGCGCACAGCTCCTGAAGCGCCTGATGGTCCAGGCTGGCGCCATCAGGATGTCCGGCGCTGCGACCAACCTTGAAGCCTTCTCCACGGCCCTCAGCTGCCTCACCGAGGGTATGGCAACGGACCACACGCCTGCGACGTCATACGTCGAAAGCATTTGGCCCATCGCAGATGGTGAAGGTCGAACCGCAGAGCTTGTCTGGCCGGACTACGGTGGTGAGCAGGTTCGCAATCTCGTGACACAGCGAAGGATTCCTGCTGCGTGGCGCGATCGGGTGGTGGGAGCTACCGACTGGGTAGTTCTCATCCGTCTGCACTCGATGCGCGCGGAAGATGACTTGTTCTCACGGCCGCTGACCTCGTTCACTGGAACTGCACTTGCCGAGGACAGCAAGACCCAGGAGCCGTCTGACCAGGCTAGAACCATTGAGCTTCTGCAGATGCTTCTCTATTTGGCGCAGTTCCATCTTGAATCGCCGCTTGCCAAGCCGCGTCTCACGATTCTTCTGAGCTGCTGGGATGAGCTTGGCACCAAGGAGTTGCCGGGTGATCTCATCGCTTCGCGACTGCCGCTGCTGTGGTCCTTCGTTCGCAGCAACTGGGCCGCACCAGCGGTCATGGGGCTATCTGCGCTTGAGCGTTCGCTAAGCACGACCGAGCCCGACCAGGAATACGCAATTCAAGGGCCGGAAGGCTTCGGGTTCGTGGTGCTTCCCGATGGCACGCAGACCAAGGACATCACCCTTCCAATTCAGCAACTGCTCGCGAACGGTACGTGACCAGTATGCGAGTTGAGCAGGCCGTCTACGGCGAGGTGCAAGGTCGCGGTCACGGGCTTCGGACAGCAAGCACAGACGCGCCGATAGTGTCTGAACTGAAGTTGAAACTCGATTTGCCCGATAGCGCGCCACCTGGAGTTGCCTGGTCGCCATTCGTACGGGGTTTTCCCGTTGGCGAGCACTACGTGCTCGCCAGAACGATCCTCGATACCGCTGCCTCACGCAGTGGAATGGTGCAGTCTCATGCACTTATCGTAGCCTTGGACGAAATCTGCGCGCTTGCTGACCTCACCGAACTTTTTGAGCACCTCATCTCGTCTTTGCGGGAGTTGCCGAGCACTGTCCAGACACTTGAGCTGAATCCCTCCACTAGGCCTTACGAGGCATGCTCCGAACTTACGGGCGCAGCAAACGCGCTGGCGGAGCGCTCGTCAGGAACTGTCGTTCGGCTCGGCGTGGAGGGATTTGAGTTTCTGGTGATTGGCCTCTGGCGCACCTTTTGGCCTGCGCTGCGCAGAAACTTTTCCTTCAGACTGAGCTTTGGTCCAAATGATTTGGTTGAGACGCCTCGACCAACCATCGTGTGCACCCCTGAACAACTTCAAGTGCGCTGGACGGGGCATCGCATCCTGAAGCCCGATGATTTGGTGCCGGCGACCGAAGCCGCCGCGGTTATCTCCGGGAAGCGCGACGCGAATTCCATCCTGGGACTCGCTGAGCAATTGGGCGTCGAGATCGTGGCAATCAAGGATCTGCCCCGACTTGAGCGAGCTCACCATCTGATGGCACCGGGCGGCCGATTTGACGACTTTCTGGCGGCCACCAGACTTATCGGTGGGCTCTCCAGCGACCCGATGCTTGGCGGCCCAGTCAAATCAGAGACCGTCCGGCGGTTGGCGGACGCGATTCCACAGGTGACTTACCAGCAGTTGGCCACGATGAGGAACCTGGACCTCTCTGCCTTCAAGGACGCCCAAACTGTGTGGTTAGCCGTGGGGCAACGCGTATCAAGCCTGGAGTTCGCGCCGCCTGACGACTTAACGGTGAGTGAGCTTCTTGATACGGCCACCGACGAGCGCGCCGCGCGTTCGGAATGGCGCGACGCGGTCGCAGCTGGATGGGCAGCGGCCTCCCACAAGGGAAAGGCGGTGCTGAACACGGTCTGGCGAATGGCCGAGCGCAGCACGCAGGCATTCGAGGCCGCCGTGTCGCTACTGCCCGCCGATTCCAGCTTGGAAACGCGGCTTGCTGAGGCCACGCCAGTAAAGTTGAAGACCGTTGCACCTGAGGAACTGCTGAGAGTTGTTCTGAACAAGCAATGGCTGACCGTGCATGGTGCCGTTTTGTCGGCGACTCGCGTGCCCTTGGAAGCAGCGCGAAGCCAGTTGAAGGCAGATCGGGGCACGGGAAGCGACGCAGGGCTTCGCCTCGCGTTGCGTCACGCCAGTGCCTCGCAACTTCTGGAGTGCGCAAAGGTCCTGAAGGACCCGCGCCTGTTGGCGTTCTGTGTTGATGCTGCTATCGCTGAACCTAAGCTGCTGACAGGCATCACTGCTCAGGACCTCACCGAGCAGGCAATCTGGGGCGGTGCCTTGAAGAAGTCAGCCAGCCTGTGGAGCGCGCCGAGCGATGCAACCGCAGCACGCGACACGGTACTGCTCCAACTTACGCAGCTTGAACAAGTAGACGATGCCCTAGTCGACGCCCTGTCCAAGACGCCGCTCGCAGACTTGACCGACTTCCCCGGAAGAAGTCGTATTTGGGAACACCTGCCGGGTTCGTGTCGGGACGCCTACCTACAGGCGACAGCCGAAGGTTGGATTCGGACTGCGGCGGGGAGTGCGCTCGCGACTACCCCAGAGCATGCGCTAGAACGGGCTATCCTGAAACACCTCGCAAGTCGGTCAGCCTTCAGCGGGGCGACCTTCACGGTCGAGGCTGGACTGAACATCATCGGAGCGGTGCCTTCATTCCCGGAAGATCGATTCCTCGCCTGGATTCACTCCGCTTTGAGCGTCCAGCGCCAACTCACATTGGTTGCAGCTGAGCGCCTCGGCGTACTAATGGCCAGCCGACGGTGGGAGCGCGCAGCCAAGGAGCTTGCCGACCGGTACGGCAAGAGCCGGCTAGACCTACTGCCAGCACTTCGGAAATGTGCTGGCCTCCTTGGCTTCGTCAAGTGTTGGACTCTCGGCATCACAAGGCCCAGCGCAGCAGAGAAGTGGGGCGCTCTTGAGGAAGAGGCGTGTGAGCTATACCAAGATGGCCCCGACACGAACGAACTGTGGTCTCGGGCGGGTGGCAAGAACTCGGTGCTCCCTGGAAAAACCTCAAACGGCTCGGCGAGATGGCACACCGCGCTCATGTTGATTCGCCAAGGTGGAAAGCCCACCGCGTACGAGTTGCTCGGGGTCATGGCCATCGACTTCCCTGGAAATGAGACGATTCGCCTGTACGCGAACGACAGTGACATCGTCGGATGGCGCACGTAGGCGGTGACCAAAGCTTCTTAGGACATAGAGAGGATGACTACACCCGGATATCCACAGGGCCACGCACTGCTTATCGGCGTAGCCAACTACCAGAACGTCCCACGCTTGCCGGTGGCTGTGCTGAACGACGTACAAGACGTAGCCCAAACGCTTTCGTCCCCGGACCATTGTGGGTATTCGCCTGTAAACGTTGTGACGCTGCTGGACGGGCAAGCTACTCGAACTGCAGTAATTGAAGCGCTTGAGATCTTGGCCTCGAAGGTTGGTCCAGAAGATACGGCATGCGTGTACTTTTCAGGCCACGGCGCTGTACTCGACGAGGCCACGTTTGACAGCAGCTTTTTGCTTACAGTGGACAGCGATCTTGCGAACTTGCCAACCACTTCTGTAAGTTCCGAGGAATTTGCGAAGGCCCTTACAAAAGTCGGATCAAAGAAACTGCTGGTCTTTGTCGACGCATGTCACGCAGGCGGTGCCTCTATCAAGGGAGGCGCACACACGGAGAACGCACGGTACTTCAAGTCCGGATACAGCGAAGCGACCTTTGCAAAGCTTGCTTCCGGCGGTGGTCGCGCGCTGATGGCCTCGTGTCGCAATAACGAGGAGTCGGCCATCCTCCGTGGCGCACGCAACAGTGTGTTCACCGCGGCGCTGTTGGCGGGGTTGCGAGGCGCAGCCAACAAGACGGGAGGCGACTTCATTCGGGTGTTCGATCTTTTTGACTACGTCTCTGAAAAGGTGCCCAACACAATCCCGGACGACCAACACCCGGTTTTTTTCGCGGAGCGAGTTGAAGGAAACTTTCCCGTCGCATTGAGCCGCGGCGGTATGAAGTCCGCCGGCAACCGGCGTCCGCCGACGGCTAACGCCGCACCGGACTGGGCCGGTCTCGAAGAAGCTCTGGTCGACCTCTACCCTTCTGGTCCGAAGGACCAGGAAGCATGGAGCCGCGCCGGCGGCAACTTGTCTCGACTCCCATTTCAATCAACGGGTGCGGCGTCGTGGCACGCAGCTCTCCGAATGGCTAGGCAAGGCGGGGGCGGCAAGGTCACTTTCGACTCGCTGCTAGCGGTTGCCCAGAACGACTTTGAGAACAACCCAGCACTGATGAAGCTCTGAGCAACGCGACGTCTTTCGGGTTGCCCGGGTAACGCCTACCGGTTGGTTGCATAAACTGGCGACACTTGGCAATGACCGGAAGCAAAGGACAGGACTTGGTTTCTGGCGCAGGCCGCTTCACAGGAAATCACGTCGATAATCAACGACTTAAGTCACCTGAAAGTTGCGCCATTTATTGCTTGCCCTGTTGCGAAGCATCGCCACGAATTGGTTGAACCAGACCACCTACAGACCTCCTGACCCGTCAAGTACCGCCACGTTGAGGTTTAATTGCCGGCGGGCATCGAGTTACTTCACATGTGTGCTTTCCACCCAGCTTTGGCCAGTTGGCCAGCTTTAAGTAGTCGGCCCTGCGAAACCCTCAGAACCCGCATGAATGCTGGAGTTTCTGGGTAAACGATGTGCAC
>Ga0105048_10015636_pt1 | contig 11765 bp, 10 predicted proteins | sample MAT05_FD_78382 | JGI IMG/M metagenome (GOLD analysis project Ga0105048, IMG submission 78382) | Freshwater microbial communities from Lake Fryxell liftoff mats and glacier meltwater in Antarctica - MAT-05 | ecosystem: Environmental > Aquatic > Freshwater > Ice > Liftoff microbial mat | place...
ACTGCAAAAAGACTATTTCAACGCAAAGGCTACTTACGAAAGTGTGGCGCAAAATTCGGCGATAACTGAATTGAAAACTATAGCTCAACAAAAGTTGGAGAAAGCTAAAGAGGAAGAAAAAATTAGTTCAAAGATTTAAGCGGTTTATTGCTATGTGGAGACACTGAACCAAGGATTAAATTTATGTGGTTTAGTAACTGGTAGGTGTACAAATTACCGTGAAAGTTTAACATAGCAAATGTTGTGGTAAAAGCTCAATAAAGATAAAAGTACAAGCGTAATTATTTATTTATTTTACTAAATGAAATAAATAACAAAATCATATTTACCCATGAAGTTGAGTGTAGAAATATAGCCGGGTTCAAAAAAAAATAATAGCATTTACAAGAAAATAACATCAATACAATTTATGCATATCAATATAAAAATTGCTGGTTTTGTTGTAGTCTTTAACATGTTAGCAATAGCATGTTTTAGCCAGCAAAAAATGGATACAACCAGGCGCCAAAGTGTGGATATTACAAGCAGTTATAAACCTGTACTTCGCAATGCGGTTAAAATAAATTTTTCTGCTACCAACTTAAACGCTGATACTACCAAATCAATATCTGCTTATGATGTACCGGCTCAAAATCTTTTTTATAGCTATCAACCTCCTTCGCTTAAGCCATTGGCACTTACGCAGGATACTTTGCTGGAGCTGGGAGTAAGAAATTTTTTAAAGGCAGGCTTTGGTAATTTTACCACACCGTATTTAAAGGCGGGGTTTAGTTTTGGTGATGGTAAAAAGGCATTGGTAAATGTGTATGCGGATTATATAAGTAGCAAGGGCACCATTGCAAATCAGGAGTATGCACAGCTAAATCTTAAAGCTGCCGGCAGCTATTTTACAGAAAAAAATGAACTGAGTGGCAGTGTAGCCATGCGCCAGCAAGATTATTATTTGTATGGCTATAATCACGACCTGTATAGTTTTGCTAAAAGCGATGTATTGCAACGTTATCAGCAAATAAATATGACCGCAGCGGTAAAAAACAAAGTAGAAACCGAAACCGGTATTAATTACAGTCCTTCTGTTGCTGTCAATATATTTAACAGTCCTAACAAACTTTCTGAAAGCACTTTGTTGTTAAATGCACCGGTAGAAAAAACTTTTAATGATGTTTTTACAATCAAATTATCTGCATCGGCCAATATCACAACTTACAGCTCTAAAAACCTGGATACCAATGTTAAGTTTAGCAACAATGTGTACCAGTTTGCACCAGAATTAATTTACGCAAAACCTTTATTAAATATTCATGCCGGCGTATCGCCTACCTGGGATAATGGCAAACTAAGCGTGCTGCCCAATATTTATGGTGAGTTTAAAGTAAAAGATAATTTTTTATTGTTTCAGGCAGGGATTGTAGGACGGGTTGTTAAAAATACTTTCCAGCATTTATCTGGCATTAATCCGTACCTGCAAACGCTTTCACTACAGCAAAATACCAAAGAAACTGAATGGTATGGTGGACTAAAGGCAACCCTGGGCAAACATTTTAATTTTAGTGCCAAAGCGTCGTGGCTTACTTTTAGAAATATGCCTTTCTTTATTAACGATACTTTGCTGGGTAATACCTTCAAAATTAGTAATGATACCAGGGTTTCCAATTTTAGGTTGCATGGCGATTTGAGTTATATCAATCAGGATAAATTTACTGTAACCGGTGGCCTTACTTTTAATGGTTACAATGGTATGCAAAACAATAGCAGGGCATGGGGTACTATACCGGTAGAAATTAATGGATCGTTGCGTTGGTGGGCATTTAAACAGGTATTGCTTAAAAGCGACTTTTGGGCTTACAGTGCCAGTCCGTATTTAATAAAAAATAACGTACAGGGCACATCATCTGGTGGGGCAGATTTAAGTGTTGGGGCTGAAGTTGCGGTTGCAAAAAAAATAAGCGTTTGGCTGGATGTAAATAATGTTTTCAATAATAAATATGAACGCTGGCGCAATTACCCTGTTTATGGATTAAACTTTTTGGCAGGTGCTTTAATCAGGTTTTAGCAAACTTTACCTTTGCAAAACATGGGTTAAACTATAACTGTATTTTATAAATTTTTATTGCATTTGCTTTTGCTGCCAGGGGTGTTTACTTAATCTGTAATTTTATATTTTTAAATGTACGTTTGCAGTTATTAATTGTAGATATTTGCCTTAAAGCAATTATCTGCAAAGCAAATGTTTGATGTTATAGCCTCCTCTTTTTTTCAAAAAAAAACCTGCCATTTACCTTGTATAGGTAAATTGTCTTTTTTATATACACCTGCCGCAGCAGATGTTGCTAACGCTCAAATAAGCGCACCTCAACAAACCATCATTTTTACACCTACAGATAGTAATGAGAACATTTTTAATGAGTTTTCTGCTATTAGTGAATTAATGCAGCAGAAATTAACTACAGATAAAACGTTGGATATTACCGGCATTGGTACTTTTATTAAAGATGCTGAAGGTATTATTCACTTTATTCCTATTGATGTTGATCCGGTTTTTTTGCAACCTGTAAATGCAGCGATTGTAACACGGCAGATGGTAGAAACTGCTATGGCTGTTGGCGATATAAATACCGCCACTTCTGCCAAAAGTAAAAAGCAAAGTGAGGCAAATGATGCTTCAGTAGAAAAAAAATCAAATTGGTGGATTTGGGCAATTCTACTGGCAGTAGTAAGCCTTTCTTTAATTGAGTTTTACCTGTACAATTTTGGCTTTAATAATGCAGGTAACTGTGCCCCCATTACTTACTTTTAATTCATTTTTAATTCAAAAATTTTAGGCCAGCGTTTGCCGGTGATAAATATTTTTTTGGTAGTGCTATCGTATGCAATACCATTGAGTACATTGTCTAATTCCTGCCAATTAATGGGGTAGCTGCTATAAAATGATTTCAGTAAATCGGTTGTCTCTAATTTGCCAATTACATGTCCGTTATCAGGGTCAATTTGCAGAATAAATGTTTTTCCCCAAACATTAGCATAAATAGACCCATTGATGTATTCCAGCTCATTTATGTTATTTACCGGCCCATTATTATCTGTTACCGAAATAATTTTTTTGGTGGTAAAATTTGAAGGATTTACAAAATATAAATTTCCGGATGCCTGCCCATCACTGATGATGAGATCCGTACCATTATTAGTAATTCCCCAACCTTCTGTGTGCCAGTTAAAAGTTTGTATAGGTTTGGTAAGATCAGATAAGTTGTACACAAACGCAACATGGTTTTGATAGGTAAGCTGGTATAGTTTATCGTCTAAAATATTGATGCCTTCGCCAAAAATATTGGGGTCTTTCAATTGGATTTTATTTTCTATTTTACCAGATTTAATATCTGTTATTTGAATAAAAGACTGGTTCAATAAACCGGTGCTTTCATACAATTTCCCTTTGTGAACCAGCAAGCCTTCTGTAAAAGCGGCCGTATCATGTGGATATTCTGCCATCAAAATAGCCTGTAATTGCTTTGGCGCTGCTAATCCGTTTCCGGTTGGTACAGTTTCTTCCGGAGTTGGATCACTGCTGTTGTTGTTGCACGAAAAAAAAGTAGCTAAGGCTATCAGTGTAAATAATCTCTTCATCAGTATTAAAATTGCTGTTTGGATGGCAAAAGTAACAAAGCGAATGCTGCTTAAAAGGGATTAAAGCATAAAAAATTGTAAATATTTTTGGCTGTGTGCTATTTAATTGGTTATTTGCAATCACTCTGAAACAAATGTCCTCCGTTAATTTTTACAACAAGGCTTTGTATCCTTTCCAATATTTATTCAAACTCCAACAAGTATTTATTTGGGTGCCGGTAATTTACCTGTACTTATTTATTGTACAATCCTTATCCTGTTTAAATCCAGCATTTTTAAATAGCTGAAAATAGTTTGGTGCTTATACCCAACTATAACAGGCTACCAGTTTTCTACATCCATCCCCCTGCAAAGCCGCTGATTTTAATTCCGTGCATTCCATTTTAATAAAATTTTTTCCATATTGTGGAAATGCAGCTTCCGGCCATCCTCTGAAACCCACGCCAGTTAAGCATTTTAGTTTTGGCATCAATCATGAATTACTATGGACAATCCCATAAATATTCAATTATGAAAACAACTATCGCAATCATTTTCTCTCTTCTTTCTTTAGCAACTGCAACTGCTCAGCGTATTTGTGGCTCTTCAGAATATAAAGCTCAATCTTTACAAGCTAACCCGGCATTACAAACAACTTTTAATACTATTGAGCAACAAATTGCAAGAAATACTCGTGGTGTAGCAAGAGACACTACGTTAAACGAGTTGATTACTATACCTGTTGTAATACATGTTATCTATAATACTGCAGATCAAAACATCAGCGATGCACAAATACTTACCCAGTTAGTAGTTTTAAATAATGATTTTGCTTATCAAAATGCTGATAAAATAAATACTCCTGCAGTGTTTAAAAACTTTGCTGCTGATGGTAGAATTAAGTTTTGCCTTGCTCAGGTAGATGCAAAAGGAAATCGCACAACCGGAATCATACGCACAAGCACGAAAGTAGTAAGTTTTAGTGCCGATGATGCTATGAAATTTTCGTTACAGGGCGGTGATAATGCATGGGATAGCAAAAAATATTTAAATATTTGGGTTTGTAACTTAAGCGGAAGAAGTTTGGGTTATGCAACAGCGCCCGGTACTGAATTTGATAAAGATGGTGTGGTGATTGCTTTTGATGCATTTGGTACAAAAGGAAAATTAAGACCAACTTTTAATAAAGGCCGCACTGCAACGCATGAAATTGGTCATTGGCTTGGTTTAAAGCATTTATGGGGTGATGCAGTTTGCGGAGATGATATGGTAGATGATACACCTAATCAAAAATCTTACAACTACGGTACACCTAGTTTCCCCAAAATGTCTTCTTGCTCACCTAATGCAAATGGCGATATGTTTATGAACTACATGGATTTTTCTGACGATGCTTCCATGAATATGTTTACCAATGGTCAAAAAAAGAGAATGAGAGCAAATTTTGCAAAAGATGGTTTCCGTAATTCATTTCTTACTTCTTTTGCCTGCGATAGCAACCTTGCACAGTCAGCAGCCTTACCAGTTGCCCCTGTTAAACCAGTTGTAACTGCTGCCACTCAAAGTTTTAAAGTGTATCCAAATCCTGTACAATCTGTTATCAACATAGAAGCTGCTGCAGGTACATTCACGGTAGCAAAAACTATCAGCATCTACAACACAACAGGTGTAAAAGTAATGACTGCTCAATTAGTTAAAACAACTGCAAGCTTAAATCTTTCAACTTTGCCAACAGGTTTTTATATCATCAAAATTGGTGAGGGTGCATCTGAATTTACAAGCAAGTTTGTAAAAATGTAATTGTTGCTAAGTTTCAAAATTCACTGCCAGGTATTTTTTATTAATCCCTTTCATTCATCAACGCAGTAATTTGTTCGCCTACGCCGGGGGCAAGCGCCACACCCATTCCACTCATGCGTACACAACAATACACCTGGTTGCTGATGGCTTTTACAATGGGTAATTTATCGTTACCCATTGCCATAATACCGCTCCACCTGTTTGTAATGGTAAAGTTAATGCCTGGTAATAAATGCCGGCGGGTAAACTCCTCCAATGTTTGCTGTATTATTTCAGTTGTATCTATTGTTTCAGTGGCTTCATCGTCAAAAGCCTTGTTTCTTGCACCGCCAAGCAATAGCCTGTCATCAAGGTTTCTAAAATAATAGTAGCCCTCATCAAAATGAAAAGTGCCTTTTATTGTAAAGTTTGGTATTGGGCTAGTAAGTAAAATTTGTCCGCGGCAAGGCCTGATATCCAACTGAGGTAATAATTTTTTTGTAAACGCATTGGTGCAAAGCAGTAGTTGCCGGCAGCTAAATTCTAGTTGTTGATTGGTTGTTACTGTGATTGATTGGTTATTTTCTGTGTAGCCTGTTACTTCTATGCCAGTTAGTACCTGTACGCCCAATCCCTGTATTTTTCGTAGTAGTGCCTGTACCAATTTACCAGCATGCAGGCCAGCTTCCAATGGGTTTTCTATTAAATGCTCAAAGCCTTCAAAACCAAACTGATTAAGCTTTTCATCTGCAATAGTAAATATGGATGGCACGCCGGTGATGGATTGTAAACCATTATTGAGCCAGTCCATTTTCTCTGCACAGGCCTCCCAATCTTTAGAATCTTTGGTAAAGCATTCATATCCACCATGCGGATCGTAGCCAATGGTTTCTTCAGCAAAATGCTGACGTATTTGCAGCAAGCCTTTGTAGCGCATTGCTACTAGTTGCCACATTTTATCTTCGCCCATAGCTGCTACATCAGCCACTAATTCTGAAGGACTGCCAAAGCAACTAAAGCCAGCGTTTCTAGTACTTGCTCCGGTGGGTATAAGGCCACGTTCCAGTATGGTTATTTTTTTATTGGGATTGGATTCAATCAAGTGTAGCGCACTCCACAATCCAACAAAACCGCTACCAATAATGATGATATCTTGCGGAGCAAAAAAACTTTCTTTTTCCCAAATGGATAATTGTGGCATACAATGTAATTTGTTAAAGTGCTTAAAGGTAGAAACTAATTTACCCATATTAATTCTGGTGGCATTAATTTTGTTTTCTAACTTAAAAATTAACTATGAAAAAAATTATCCTTTCTGCATTAGTATTTGCAAGTTCATTAACAATAGTTTCTGCACAGGGTTTAAAGGGCCTTTTAAATAAAGCCAGTAAGAAAGATACCTCTTCTAAAAAAAGTTTATTAGATCAGGTAGTTGGCGCTAAAAGTGTGGCTGGTAATGGTTTAAGTAATGATGATATCATCAGCGGATTAAAAGAAGCACTAAGGGTAGGAACTGATAGCAGTGCAAAAAAGCTGGGTTCAGCAAATGGTTTTTTTAAAGATGCAGCTATAAAAATTTTAATGCCGGAAGAAGCCAAAAAAGTAGAGCAAAGTTTACGCAAGGTGGGAATGGGCAACGTAGTGGATAAAGCCATTCTTTCTATGAACAGGGCAGCAGAAGATGCGGCAAGTGGTATAGGTAATATATTTTGGAATTCAATTAAAAGTATGAATGTATCTGATGGCTTATCCATATTAAAGGGTGGTGATTTTGCTGCTACTGAATATTTAAAGAGAACCACTACCGCAGAGCTCACAGAAAAATTTCGTCCGGTAATAGAAGCTTCACTAATAAAAGTAGATGCTACCAAACATTGGAAAGAAGTTTTTTCTAAATACAACATGTTTGCATCAGCACCTGTAAATACTGATCTTACTGCTTACGTTACAGAAAATGCTTTAAAAGGCTTGTTTTACAATATCAGCCTGGAGGAGCAGAAAATTAGAAAAGATCCTGCAGCGCAGGTGAACGATTTGTTGAAGAAGGTATTTAAGAAATAATAAAGCAAAATCTGGCCTAAAAAATATTGCCTTGAAAATAAAAAAAGGATTACACGTAATAGTGTAATCCTTTTTACTTATAAGTGATCTGCTATTTTTATACATCTATCGCCTCGCCGTAAGCCATTGCTGTGGCCTCTTTCAGGCCTTCGCTCATGGTAGGATGTGGGTGTATGGCGTTTAAAATTTCATGAGCTGTAGTTTCCAGTTTACGTGCAACCACCGCTTCTGCAATCATTTCAGTTACGTTCATCCCAATCATGTGGCAGCCTAAAAACTCGCCGTATTTAGCATCGTAAATCACTTTTACAAAACCATCGGTAGCTCCTGCTGCACTGGCTTTGCCACTTGCCATAAATGGAAACTTACCTACTTTAATTTCGTATCCAGCTTCTTTAGCCGCTTTTTCAGTATAACCAACCGAAGCAATTTCTGGTGTGCAATACGTACAACCCGGTACATTGTTATAATCAATAGGGTCAGGATGATGGCCTGCAATATGTTCTGCTGCATTGATACCTTCTTTAGCTGCAACATGTGCAAGTGCCTGTCCTGCTGTGCAATCTCCAATGGCGTAAATACCTGCTACACTCGATTGACCAAATGCATCTACCACTATTTTACCTTTCTCTGTTTTAATTCCCAATGCTTCTAAACCAATATTTTCAATATTGGCAACTACGCCTACGGCACTTAATAAAATATCTGCTTCTAATACTACCTCGCCGGAGGCAGTTTTTACAGTGGCTTTTACACCTTCACCACTTGTATCTACCTTCAGCACTTCGCTGTTGGTCATAATATCCATACCCTGCTTTTTGTATTGCTTTTCCAGTTCTTTGCTGATATCCTCATCTTCTACCGGCACTATCCTTGGCATAAATTCTACAATAGTAATTTTGGTGCCCATGCTGTTGTAGAAGTAAGCAAATTCGCTTCCTATTGCGCCACTGCCACAAATAATCATACTTTTTGGCTGGGTTGGTAATACCATTGCTTCTCTATAACCAAGAATTTTTATACCATCTATGGGCATGCTGGGCAATTGCCTTGCCCGTCCCCCAGTGGCAATTACAATATTTTTAGCTTCATGAATGGCTTTGGTACCGTCGGCTGCTGTTACTTCAAGTTTGCCAGGAGCAAGTAATTTGCCATAGCCCATTATTACATCAATCTTATTTTTTTTCAATAAAAATTGAACCCCCTTACTCATTTTATCTGCTACGCCACGGCTTCTTTTTACAACACCACCAAAATCATGTGTTGGGTTTGTAATAGTGATGCCATAATCAGACGCATGTTTGGCATATTCATATACCTGTGCGCTTTTTAACAATGCTTTTGTAGGGATACAACCCCAGTTGAGGCATACACCACCAAGACTTTCTTTTTCTACAATTGCTACTTTTTTACCTAACTGACTAGCTCTGATTGCAGCCGGGTAGCCACCGGGTCCGCTGCCTAAAACAATTACATCGTATGCCATAATTTATTTAAAATTTAAATGTTTCTTTTTGATATTTTTTTATAACTATCAATTTAATTTTGAGTTACAGGCAAAGTTAATTTAAACAACCTGTAATTGCAAAACCAACCTCCAGGTTAATTAGTATCTCAACTGTTAAAAGTTAAACCTCAATTTTGCAGTTGAAAGCTGTACTTTATTTCACATTACAAAAACCTGTAAGTCATTAAAGTGTAGTAAATGGTAAGCAAGCTTATCTACCTTTTTATAGTAGTTACGTAGTAGCTTTTTTTTTGTCGTCAATATTGCGTTGGTCGGCAATAGATTTTAAAGATTTAATACTAACATTTAACTCAAAGCCGATAATTAAAACAAGGGAATTTATATAGATAACTCCCATTAAAACTATAATAGTACCTATAGAACCATATAGTGCATTGTATTTTCCAAAACTATTTACAAAATAGGAGAAGGCAACAGTAGCCATGATGCTTAAAAATGCTGCTAAAATAGTTCCCGGAGAAACAAGTTTCCATCGCTTGTGAACAGCCGGAGCATATTTGTAAATAAAGGCTATGCTGTAAAAAACCAAGGCTACAATTACTATCCACCTGGCATAATAAATAATATCTCTCAGCAATGCGCTTTTAATACCAATCAGCTTTAAAACAGCGCCCTGCGTAATTAGCATAATTAAACAGCCTGATACCAATAAAAATAGTAAAACAGTTAGCCGGATGGCCATAATACGATCTCCAAAAAAACCTTTTCGTTTTGTAAAACCAATGTAATTTTTGTTGAAAGAACGCATAAGGCCCATCATAGCATTGGAGGCAAAAAACAGCGCTAAAATTAAACCGAAAGAAAGTAATCCAATTTTGGAGTCATCAATAAAAGAATCAACAAATTTGATGAAATTACTATTGTAAGTTTTATTTGGAACCACGTCCCTTATCAATGCATGCAGCTCTCTTTTAATGGTTAACTTTTTTATAAATGGAAGGCTTGGTATTAATGTAAATAAAAATAAAAAGGAAGGAGGGATGGCCATAATGAAATTATAGGCAACGGCAGAAGCTCTTTCGGTTAACCCGACGGTTTTTACCTGTTTAAAAAAAAATACCATCACATCATAAAATGGCACTCCTTCAAAACCCGGCAGATACAACAACTTTGTCTTTCGGATTATAAAAGCTACTGGCGGACTTGTAAATATAATGCGTTCTATATTTGTCAATTGTTATTGAATTTATAACTTAAAAAAGCTTAAAATATTTAAATAAAAAGGTTGCAATTTGTTTAAACATGTTGATAAATATCCAATTTTTCAGTTCATTTTATAGCTAAACTATTATCAATTAGTTGCTGCTGCTTTTTTCTTCATTAAAGTATCTAATGCTTTTTGATAGGCTTTTGCAAATTGCAAGTGCTCAGCATACGTAACTGCAAAGTTGGAGTACCCACTAAAATCTGCTTTTGCCACAAAATAAAGATAGGAGGTAGCCGGCGAATTTAATACCGCATCTATTGTAGCGGACGATGGAGTACAAATAGGTCCGGGAGGCAATCCACTTACCAGGTAGGTATTGTACGGTGACACAACTTTTAAATGTTTTTGATAAATTCTTCTAAGGTTAAAATCTTTTAAGGCAAATTTAACCGTGGGGTCGGCTCCTAATCGCATACCTGTTTCTATTCTGTTTAAATAAACACTTGCAATTTTACCTTTTTCATCTTGCAAATTTGTTTCTTCCTCTACAATACTGGCTAAAATATAAGCCTGCGTAGTGGTAAGATTGTGACTTGCTGCTTGTTTTTTTCTTTCTGGTGTCCAAAATTTTTCGTGTTGCTGAAAAATCGATGTGAAAATTTCCGGAAAGGGCGTATCCCATAAAATGCTGTAAGTGCCTGGGATTATGCCCGTCATTACCGTATTGCTATCTAGCTCGAATTGCTGAAGAGAATTTTTACTATTTATGAATGTTATAATTTGAACGGAATCTGTTTCAAAATTGGCAGCTAGTTTTTGTGCTAATTCTTCTTTTGTTCTAATTTTTGAAATTACGAGGTTTACAGGAGTTTGTTTACCTGAACGAAGGGTAGTTAAAATGCTGTAAATACTGGCATTTTTTTGAAATACATATTTTCCGGGCTTTATATTGTTTGGGTATTTTAAAAGCATGGCAATTGTATTAAAAATGCGCTTGTTTTTTACGAACCCGTTTTTTTCTAATCCTCTTTCCACTTTAGAATAATTACTGCCAGCTTTTATAAAAAAGCTTTTTTTATTTTCTTCAAATACTGTGGTAGGGCCAAAAATTAACCATGCAAAAAATATCCCCAATAGGATAAAGACAAAGAATAAAGCTGTTAATAGTGCCTTTTGTTTGCGCATGGGTATAAAAATAAGAATGAAAAATAAGAATGAAAAATAAGACGAAAGTAAAAAATAAAATACCTCGTCATTTAATGACGAGGTATCAATAATGTTATCAAAGATTTACTATTTTACCGGTAATGGAACTGTATTAGCAGGTAACGATGTTGGGGCTTTGTTAATCAATTCTTCATTTTTTGAAGATGCGCCTGCGTTTTTTGGTATAAAAACAGGTGATATAATACACAAAATACCTACTATGGCAGCGAAAATCCAGGTACCTTTTTCCAGTACATCGGTAGTTTGCTTTACACCCATAAGTTGGTTACCTACACCACCAAATGTACCTGAAAGACCACCACCTTTTGGGTTTTGCACCAATACGATAAAACCTAAAATAATTGATGAAAGAATCACTAAAATTCCAAATAATACTAACATATTTCTAACCTTTTAATTGTTTTAATTTGGCGGCAAAGT
>Ga0105048_10015637_pt1 | contig 11765 bp, 12 predicted proteins | sample MAT05_FD_78382 | JGI IMG/M metagenome (GOLD analysis project Ga0105048, IMG submission 78382) | Freshwater microbial communities from Lake Fryxell liftoff mats and glacier meltwater in Antarctica - MAT-05 | ecosystem: Environmental > Aquatic > Freshwater > Ice > Liftoff microbial mat | place...
GCTGTTCGCCTGAAGGTGGACGCGGCGTTCCGGCTGCTGGATCGGCGCCCGGAGCGGGCCGCGGAGATCCTCCACTCCGCCAGCTCCGACATCGGCTCGGTGCTGGACGAGGTCCGCCGGCTGGTCGACGGTCTGCGGCCCGCCGCGCTCGACCGCATGGCCGTCGGCGCCGCTCTCCGGCAACGAGCCGACGAGTTGTCCGCACACTCGCCGGGCCTGTCCATCACCGTGTTCGAGGCGGACGAGCTGGTCCACCTCGTACCGGGGGCCGACGTGGCGGTCTACCGTCTCGTCACCGAGGCGATGAACAACGTCGTGCGCCACGCCGCCGCGACGCACTGCGAGGTCCGCGTCAGCGTGCGGGGGGACGAGATCGTGATCGACGTGAGCGACGACGGGTCAGGCCCGATCACTGAGCGCAGCGACGGCGTCGGGCTGTCGTCGATGGCGGCGCGCGCCGCCGAGGTGGGTGGCTACCTGGTTGCGGGCGCCGACCCGGAGCGTGGCTACCGGGTCCAGGCCGTCATCCCGAGGGCGGCCACGTGAGCGTGTCCGTCGTCGTCGTCGACGACCATCCACTGGTGCGAGCCGGCTTCCACTTCCTCGCCGAGTCGCGACCGGAGATCGTCGTCGTCGGCGAGGCCGCGACCGAGGATGAAGCAGTGGAGGTGACCGCTCGGCTGAGGCCCGACGTCGTTGTGATGGACGTGGAGCTGGCGGGCGGGAGCGGGCTCGACGCCTCGGCGCGGATCCGCCGAGACTGCCCGGAGAGTCGCGTCCTGTTCGTGACGATGCACGGCGACGAGTCGACGGTACTGGCGGCACTGCGTGCTGGCGGCAGCGGGTTCGTGCTGAAGGGCGCGCCCCAGGATGAACTCGTCAGGGCGATCCTCGGTGCCGCCGCGGGAGATCTGGTACTCGGTCCGCACGCCGGCACCATCGTCGTCGACCGTGTCAGCCAGCTCCCCGCGGCGCGGCCGTCGCTGCCCCACCTGACCGAGCGAGAGCACGAGATCCTCGAGCTGCTGGCCGCCGGACGTCCGAACGGGTCGATCGCCGCCGCGCTCGGCGTGTCACGCAAGACGATCGCCAACAACGTCGCCAACATCCTGACCAAGCTGCATGCGACCGACCGGGGCCAGGCCATCGTGTTGGCCCGAGAAGCCGGATTCGGCCGCTGAACGACCTCGATCCCCAGGGGCGATGCCGCGGCGCCGATCGGCGGCCGCAGGTGTCCTGTAGCCAACGGTGGGGGCGAGGGGGAGCACGCGCCCCGGGCGGGAAGCTCTGGGATGGTGCCCCGCCTGTGGCCGGAACCTGACCCGAGCCCGATCTGGAGCCGTGTCCATTCAGCGCTCGGGTGGAGCTACCGCCGTCGGCGCCGGTGAGATGGATTGCGAGCCAAGGGGAACGGACTGAGGGCGGTCATCGTACGAGCTGGGATCGTTGTGGCGCCCGCGCCAGCGTCGCCCATCGGCGCAGCGCTTGCACGCTGGGCGAGCGAAGACCGGACGCGGGAAGCTGCAGAGCCGGCGATGATGCGGGGCAGTTCGCGTCCCTTGATATGTCGCGCGTGTCTGTGACGTCCTGGGGGCAGACACTTCTGACAGGGTCGTCGACACGCGTTTCCTGACGAGACGCAGACCCTTGGAAGTCTCCTACGGCGGTAGTAGGGTTTGGGGATGCCCCGTGGGAACCCGTCTCCAAAGCTCGCCATCACCGTCGACCCCGACGTGCGCGATCAGGTGGTGGTGGCAGCGAGAGCTGAGGGACTCAGTGTGTCGGCCTGGATGACGAACGCGGCTCGACGTGCGCTCCTCGCGAAGGATGGGCTCGCCGCCGTGGCCGAATGGGAAGCCGACAACGGGGCGTTCACCGAGGCCGAGCTCGCCGCGGCCCGCCGCCGCGTCACCGAGCACAACGGGCCAGCCACACGCCGACGTTCAGCATGAACGTCATCTACGACGCCGGCATGCTCATCGCGGCCGAACGCAACAACCGCCACGCGTGGGCCGATCACCGAGTGCGTCTCGAGTTGGGGACCATCCCGATGACAACCGCGCCCGTCGTCGCACAAACCAGTCGGTCAGGCAACCAGGTTCAGCTCCGTCGCCTGCTCCGCGGATGCGAGATCAGAGCTTTCGCTCCCGAGGAAGCTCACGTTGTCGGCGCGCTGCTCGGTGCTTCGAACACGACCGACGTCGTCGACGCTCAGCTCGCGATCGTGGCCTCAGCCCACGGTGCGCTCGTCATCACCTCCGACGACAGCGACATCGAGCGCCTCTCCGCGCATCTTCCAGAACCGCTCGCCGTCGAACACGTCTGAGCAACGACGCGCGGCCCTCACTTCGGCGAGCAGCCGCGCGCGCATCCCGCGATTGGAGGAAGGGAGCTGGCGTCAGTGCTCGCCACGGGACGGGCGGATGCGGCGAACGATGGAACGAGCTGGTTCCCAGAAGAACAACGCGACGAGGCCGAGGATCACGGGCACGCTCAGCCAACCGAACTGCCCCCGGAAGGCAGCGGCGGCAACGAACGACAGCGCGATGACAAGCGCGAACACGGCCAGGCCCACACCTGCACGTCCGAATCGGTCGCGCCAGTGCACCGCGTCAGAAGGTAGCGCCGTTGGGCCTGGCGACGTCGCTCGGCGAATGCCGTCCTCCGGATCCGAACCGTTGCGATCTACGGCGCGTAGCCAGTTGACGCATCGAGCGTCTTCACCTCGACGACGTCCACGCGGCGAGCTGGAGATGAGGGAGGGTTCGTTCAACAAGCGCGATCCCGGCGCCACGTCGGTGAGGAGACACCGCCGCGAACGTGATGTCGGCCGAGCGCGGGTACCGCCCGCGAACCGACGCGAACCCGACGACGGAGTCGGCATCGGAGCCGTCGGCTGCGACCCACGCCGCCGGGTCGGTGGCCCGTCGGTCCCGCGGAGATCGTCGGCTCGAGGTCGACCGACGACCGGGCACCACGCTGGGGTCGCCCTGTCGAGCGGTGGTCCTCCAGCCGTTGCGCTCCCACGAGAGATACCGTGCCCGACCGAAGCGTGCGACGGGAGACCAACGTGTGGATCGCGATAGGCGGCGGCATCGCCTTGTCCCTCGTCTACATGTTCGCGATGTTCGCATTGGTCCCGAAGCTGCTCCTCAAGAAGGTCCAGTCGAAGCTGGAGCTGCGCGTCGCCGAGAACGTGCCCGCCGACCAGATCGTCCGCAAGGACGTCCTGGTCATCTCGTTCGGCCTCGAATCGCGCGGGGTCACCCAGGCGCGCGGCAACGGCGCACTCGTCCTCACCCCAACCGAGCTCCGTTGGTTGCAGCTCAAGCCGCGGAGCAGCGACGTGACCATCCCGCTCGTGAGCATCACCGTCATCGACACGAAGCGCAAGCACCTCGGCAAGAGCTACGGCAAGCCGCTGCTCCACGTGTCGTTCACCCACCAGGGCAAGCCCGATTCGATGGCCTGGTACAACACCGACGTGCCCGGCTGGATCGAGACGCTGGGTCGCGCCATCGGCGAGGGTGAGGATCATCGAGGGGCGGTTTCCTGATCCACACGGGGAGAAGGTGCCGGTCCTGGTGTTGGTGCGGGCCCGGATGTGGGTTTCGAGGCGGTCTCGTCTCGTCTCGGCGAGCGGTCAGCGGATGCGGCGCTTGTCGCGCATCCAGCGCTGCGCGTCGGTGAGCCCGTCGTCGGGCTTGGCCGACGGCCGCGGTGGCTCGGGTTCGGGCTCGTTCCGACGACGCTCGACGCCCTCGGTGGCCCAGGATCCCGTCGAGGGATCGCGGTCGATCTTCGGCGCGTAGCGACGCGCCGCACGGGCCTTGAGCCGGCGGTCGGCGTCGTAGTACTCGCGCTCGGACTGGTTGCCGAGCACCTCCCACGCCTGGGAGATCAGCGCGAACACCTCCTGGTCACCACCGTGGTCGGGGTGCGCCTCGCGGACCTTGCTCCGATACGACGATCGGATCTCGTCCCGCGTGGCCGAGCTCTTGACCTCGAGGACGGCGTAGTAGTCGACTTCGCTGGTCCGCCGCATCACTCGCCTCCCCCGAACATGAGCCGCGTTCAGTTTGCCAGCCCGGGCGGTCCCGTGTCGGAAACCCCCGGGTCTCGCCCCCGATCCATCGGCCGATCCCCGGCGGTCTTGAACGCGCCGAGGGCGACGGGTGCTACTCGGACCAGGCCTTGATCTTCTCGACGAGACCCACCTGATCGGCGTCGACGGGCACCACGTTGAGGATCGTGACGCCGCTCTCCTTGAACGCCTGGATCCGCTCCTTCACGAAGCCCTCGGGTCCGACCAGGTTGGTGAGCTCCAGGAACTCCTTGGGCACCAGGGCGGCCGCCTCCTTCTTCTTGCCGTCGAGGTAGAGGTCCTGGATCTCCTTGGCCTCCTTCTCGTAGCCGTAGCGGCAGGCGAGCTGGTTGTAGAAGTTCTTCTCGCGCGAGCCCATGCCGCCGATGTAGAGCGCCGCCATCCCCCGGCCGAAGTCGAGGATGGAGTCGGGATCATCGGTGATCGACACGATGCCGCCGGCGGCGATCTCGAGCGGGCCGAGGGCGTCGTCACGCGTGGCGAAGCCGGTCTTCAGGTCCGCGCCCCAGACGGAGTCGGCGCGCTCGGGCAGGTAGAAGAGGGGCAGCCACCCGTTGGCGACCTCGGCGGTCATCTGCACGTTCTTCTCGCCCAGCGATGCCACGTAGATCGGGATCTCGCTGCGAACGGGGTGGGAGATGATCTTGAGCGGTTTGCCCAGCCCGGTGCCCTTCCCTTCCGGGAGCGGCATGTTGTAGTAGCGGCCCTGGTGCTGCAGGGGACCTTCCCGCCGCCACACGTCGCGGCAGATGTCGATGATCTCGCGGGTGCGACCGATGGGCGCGTCGTAGGCCACCCCGTGGAATCCCTCGATCACCTGGGGCCCCGAGGCGCCGAGGCCGAGGATGCAGCGACCGTCGGACATGGCGTCGATGCCCGCCGCGGTCTGGGCCAGCAACGTCGGCGTGCGGGTGTAGATCGGCAGGATCGCGGAACCGATGGTGACGGTCTCGGTGAGCCCGGCGAGGTAGCCCATGAAGCTGGGCCCGTCGAAGCCGTAGGCCTCGGCCACCCACACGATGTCGAGGCCGGCCTTCTCGAGGTTCGACACCAGCTCGGCCGACTCCTTGAACCCACCGGCGTACTGCAGCTGCATCCCGATCTTCACGATGTCCCCCTTGCCGGGCCGCGCGCGGGCGACCACCTCGGATGCCTCCGAAGCTACCCGCCTGGAAACGCCGGTTGCCAGACGCGCCGAGCCGGCGGACGGGGCGCGAGCGGACCGAGGCGCCGCTCGTTCGACCTCGGGTCGCCGAGAGGCGACTCAGGGTCAGTGCGAACCGGGACCGGAGCGCACGACCTCCTGGGGCAGCGCGGCGCGGCGGGCCTTGGCCTCGGCGACGCGGGCGGCCCGCTCGATCTCGGCCTGCTCGGACTCCCAGTCGGCGAGGGTCACCAGCGCGTTGCCGTCGACGTTCGACAGCGAGACGCCGTTCGCGAAGGCGACGTGGTAGCGGAACCAGGTGATCCCGGCCTCGTAGTACACCTTGCCCTCGGTCCCCACCGGCACACCCGGGAGGTCGATGACGGCGACGACCTTCTGCTTGCGCTTGAACTTCTGGGTGGTGTTGATCTGGACCATGGGACGGCTACGACCTCCGGATCGGTCCCGGAAGTCTGCTCGCCCCTGCCCGGAGGCGTCGAATCGGCCACCGCGACTCGAGTCCGTGCGAGGCTCCCAGGATGTCCGACCGCACCGCCGACCCACCGGAACCACTCCCGACCTTCCGGTACCACCCCGATCCGTTGGCCACCGGTTCGATCGAGCGCTCGGACGCCACGTGCGCCGCCTGCGGACGTGCGCGCGGGTGGCGCTACACCGGGTTGGTCTACTGCCCCGACGAGGTCGATCACGTGTGTCCCTGGCGCATCGCAGACGGTTCCGTCGCGGCGCGACTCGACGCCAACTTCGCCGACACCGGCGTCGAGGTCCCCGACGACGTCCCTCGAGCGGTTCTCGACGAGGTGTCGGAACGCACCCCGGGCTACGTCGCGTGGCAGACCAATCGCTGGATGTACCACTGCGGCGACGGCGCCGCCTTCCTGGGTCTGGCCGGCTGGCCCGAGCTCCAGGCTCACCCCGGCGCGATCGACGTGCTCCTCCACGAGCACGACCAGTACGGCTGGGCCCCGGAGGAGTCCCTCGAGTTCGTCGAGGGGCTGGGCATCGATCACGACGCCACGGCGTACCTCTTCCGGTGCCAGCAGTGCGGGGCCGAACTGGCGTACTCGGACATGAGCTGACGCCCCTTTCAGGCCGGCGCCGCCGCCCGTCGGCTCTCGGCCCAGGTCTTGCCGGCCTCGACGTCGATGTCGTGGGGCAGGTCGAGCACCCGCTCGGCGATGATGTTGCGTTGCACGTCACCGGTGCCGCCGCCGATGGTGAGGGCGGGGGCGAACAGGTAGCCGTAGTCCCAGATGCCGGGGTCCGCGAAGCGCCCCTGGCCCTTCATCAGCACGGACTTGCGGTCGGGTTCGGCCTGGTCCATGAGCATCCCGTTGGCGCCGGTGAGGTCCTTGTAGAGCGACATGATGTGCTGGCCGTGCTCGTCGGCGAGCACCTTGCGCACCGATGCCTCCGGCCCGGGCTGCCGGCCCTTGATCGCCGCGGTCACCGTCCGCAGGCGGATCAGGCGCAGGATCTCGGCCTCGATCCAGAGCTGTGCGGCCCGCTGGCGCAGCACCGGATCGGCGATCCCACCGCCGGAGGTGATGAGGTCGAACAGGTCGTCGGCGGTCGGGCCCTGACCCCACAGCGCACCGCCGCCCGACAGCGAGACCCGCTCGTTCCCGAGGGTGACCTTGGCCAGGGTCCAGCCCTCGTTGACCTCACCGACCAGGTTCTCGGCGGGTATGCGGACGTCGGTGAGGAACACCTCGTTGAACGTGTGGCCGCCGGTCATCTCGATGATGGGGCGGATCTCGACCCCCGGCGCGTCCATCGGGCAGATGAAGTACGAGACGCCCTTGTGCTTGGCGGCGTCGGCGTTGGTGCGGGCGATGAGGATGCCGTAGGTCGAGAACTGGGCCAGCGAGGTCCAGATCTTCTGGCCGTTGATGATCCACTCGTCGCCGTCACGCTCGGCGCGGGTGCCGAGGTTGGCGAGGTCGCTGCCGGCGCCGGGCTCGGAGAACAGCTGGCACCAGATCTCCTCGGCTGCCAGCAGCGGGAAGAGGTACGTCTCCTTCTGCGCATCGGTGCCGGCGTGGAGGATCGTCGGCCCCGCCCACCCGATGCCGATCATGTTGTTGGGACGCTTCACCGACGCCCGGCGCAACTCGTCGTCGATGATGATCTGATGGATCGGGTCCGCGTCGAGCCCCCACGGCTTCGGCCAGTGCGGCGCCACGTACCCCGCCTCGGCCAACTGGCGCCCCGTCGGTTCCGGGTTGACCGCGAGCCAGTCGCGGATCTCCTGGCGGCGCGGATCGTCCTCGGATGGCAGCTCGAAGTCCATGCCGCCGAGCGTACGTCGCCACCCGCCCACTGGGCAGCGGAGGTCGGTCCGAGACACGTCCTGCCCAATGGGCAACCAAGGCCGACCCGGGCGGCGAGCCAGCCCAGCGGGCAACCAGCATCGACACGGCATCCCGCGCGCCCACTGGGCAACTGGGTTCACGGACTCGTCGCGCCCAGTGGGCAACCGGGGGCGAACCACGCGCCCGACCGCCCACTGGGCCGCCTGGTCCACCGCAACCTGGAACGCCCGCTGGGCGACGAGGTCGGCTGGGCAGTCCGACCCGCCCACTGGGCAACCCGGTCGTCGACCCAGCTGGGCGTACCAGTTCGTCAAGCGCATCCGCGTGAGGCGCTCGTTCGCCGGGCGACGGCACGAGATCGGCGATGCCGATCCGCCGACACTGACCGAGATTCGATGTCGGCGTGTCACAGCTCCCTGGCAACCTGGTGGTGACCGCGACGCACGGCGTCTGCGGCTCGCCATGGCGATGGCCACGCACCACCCATCGAACGAGGAGAAGCCCATGGCCCCCATCGACCGCAACATCGAACGCATCGCCCGACGCCAGCACGGCGCGTTCACCGGAGCACAGGTCCTCGAGGCCGGAGGATCGACATCTGCCACCCGCACCCGCGTGAGAACCGGGGCGTGGCGGCGCGAGGCCCGAGGCGTCTACACCCACACCGCGTTCGCCCGGACCTACGACCAACGGCTTATGACCGCGGCCCTCTGGCATCCGGACGCAGCGGTGTGCGGCCTCTCGGGCGCCGCGACCCACGAGCTGGCTGGCTTCAGCCCGAGCGACCCGGAGATCAACGTGCCGGTCGGCGCGAACCACCGGTGCCCGCTCGCCGTCGTCCACCGACGCACCGACGTCGCAACCACCGTCGTTCGGGGGATTCCCGTCGTGACCGCGTGCCAAGCACTGTTCGACGTTGCGGGGGTTGTGCCGTTCCGTCGGTTGCGACGCGCCGCCGAGATCGGGTTCGCCGACGGGCGCTTCGACGTCGACGAGCTCGGCGAGCGGTTCCTCTCCTTGGCTCCCAACCGACCGCATGGGATCGCCGCGATGCGGACGATCGTGCAGGAGTTCGGGCGCAAGGGGTACGAGCCCCCACGTTCGGTATTGGAGGCGGAGCTCTCCGATCTCCTGGGGATGCTCGGGATCTCCTTCGAGCGACAGCGGTCGTTCCCGTGGCGCGTTCCCCACACCATGAACGTCGACGTGTTCATCCCGTCGTGGAACCTCATCGCCGAAGCCGACGGACGTCGCTGGCACACGCGGGTGAGTCAGCTGGAGATCGACCTCGATCGCGACAACGAGGCCGCGGCGCACGGGATCCACGTCATGCGGTTCACCCACGACGTCCTCGTACGGAGACCGTCCAGGGCCGTCGCACTGCTCGATGCCTACGGCGTGACCCACATGCGGACGGCGGCCTGAGCCGAGCTGAGCCGAGCGGGCCCTGCCCGATGGGCACCTGGGGAGCCTTGCCGCCCCCAGCGACCCATCGGGCAGTGCGAGGCAGCACGCCGGCGATCCGGGCCCAACGGCAACGGACATACCGATCCGCCGCAGCGCCTCCCAACCGAACACGACCTTTGCGGTCCCGGCCTCTGCCCAGTGGGCGCAGGAGCATGCCAGGAGACTCTGCGTGCCCAGTGGGCTCGGGAGCGGGCCGGAAGACCCGGGGTGCCCATTGGGTGGCGGGCGTCCGCTGCTCCAACTCACCACTGGGCAACCAGGACCGCTATCGCACCCGACCTGCCCAATGGGCAACGGCGAGCGCTCCCGGCACGAAACCCACTGGGCAGCCAGGACCGCCCCACCGCCCCACCCGCCCACTGGGCAACCAGGACCGCCCCTCCACTCCACACGCCCACTGGGCAACCAGACCAGCGCGTCCGCACCTCCACCCCACGGCGGGAGAGGGGGCGTGGGGGCCGCACTAGAGTCGGGCGCCAGACATGCCGCCCGGCGGCAGGTGTCTGCGTCCGGGGGACTCGGGCGCGACGCCGCCGCCCTTTCACCTCAGGGAGACCCACATGGGGGCCTGGAACTACGCCACCATCTTCGAGATCTGCGCCGACAACGTGCCCGATGCGCCGGCGCTCATCCACGGCGACCGAGTCGTGAGCTGGGGCGAGTTCGATCGCCGGGCCGACGGCGTCGCGCGTTCGTTGCTCGAGACGGGCGCACAGCACCAGGACAAGGTGGCCCAGTACCTCTACAACGGCCCCGAGTACATGGAGTCGATGTTCGCCTGCTTCAAGGCCGGCCTCGTGCCCGTGAACACCAACTACCGCTACGCCGACGAGGAGCTCGTCTACCTCTGGGACAACGCGGACGCCGTTGCGGTCGTGTTCCACGGGATCTTCAGCGAGCGCATCGAGGGCGTCCGCGATCGGGTGCCCGGCGTGAAGACCTGGCTGTGGGTCGACGACGGTGAGGGTCCGTGCCCGAGCTGGGCCACGCCCTACGAGGACGCCGCCAAGACCGAGAGCGACCGCGTGTTCGCTCCCTGGGGTCGGGGCGACGACGACATCTTGATGCTCTACACCGGCGGCACCACCGGCATGCCGAAGGGCGTGATGTGGCGCCAGGACTCGCTCATCCGCGCCGTGGTCGGTGCCACCAACCCGTTCTTCCGCGGTGAGGTCGACTATGACGCCCTGCGCGCCACGATCGTCGGACCGGGCATCAAGATGCTCCCGGCGTGCCCGCTCATGCACGGAACCGGCCAGTACACGTCGCTGCTCACGCTCTGCAGCGCCGGCGCCATCGTCACCCTCGAGCAGCGCACCTTCGACGTCGAGGAGCTCCTCGACGTCACCGACCGCGAGAAGATCAACATGTGGGTGATCGTCGGCGACGTGTTCACCAAGCCGATCGCCAACGCCCTCGACGAGCACCCGGGCCGCTGGGACGTGTCCAGCGTCTTCGTGATCACGTCGTCGGGTGTCATGTGGAGCCAAGAGACCAAGGACCGCCTTCTCGGCCACATCCCGGCGGCCATGCTGATCGATGCGTTCTCGTCGTCGGAGGCCATCGGCCTGGGCCAGTCCGTGTCGGTCGCCGGTGCCAGCAGCAACACCGCGAAGTTTCAGCTCGGCGACACGTCCCGCGTGATCACCGACGACGGCCGCGACGTCGAGCCCGGCTCGGGCGACATCGGGCGCGTGGCGGTCCGGGGCTACACACCGATCGGGTACTACAAGGACGAGGAGAAGTCGGCCAAGACCTTCCTGCTCATCGACGGCGAGACCTACTCGGTGCCCGGCGACTACGCCACGGTCGAGGCCGATGGCACCCTCACGCTGCTGGGTCGCGGCTCGGTGTGCATCAACACCGGCGGCGAGAAGGTCTTCCCCGAGGAGGTCGAGGAGATCCTCAAGGAGCATCCCGGCGTCCACGATGCCGTGGTCGTCGGCATGCCCGACGACAAGTTCGGTGAGGCCATCACCGCAGTGGTCGAGCGCATGCCCGGGGCCGAGGTCTCCGACGAGGATCTCATCGCCCACGTCAAGGCGCACCTCGCCAGCTTCAAGGCCCCGAAGAGCGTGGTCGGCATCGACACCATCGGCCGCGCCCCCAACGGCAAGGTCGACTACAAGCGCATGAAGGGCTACGCCGCCGACCACCTGGGCGTCAGCCTGCCGTCGTGAGCGACGAACCGGCGGGCGGCACCGCGGCCGCGGCCGCGGCAACCCCGGCGTCGGATGCGACTGCATCCGCTGCGCCGCGCCTCGCGCTGCGGTCCCCGGTCGAGATCTTCGTGTGGATCTTCCTCACGCGGCTCCTGGCCGTGGTGATGCCGACCAGAGCGGCCACCCGTGACCACGGCGCAGGCACCGGCAGCGGGACGCACCCGCCTTCGGGCGCACCGGTCGACCCGCGCCGCGTCGGTCGCGTCGCGGCCAGTCGGAGCGCGACCGACGCGACGCGATCGCCGGTCTCACCACCCTCGGGTGCCCCGACCGCGACGGGCCCACCCGCATCGTCGCCGGACGCTCCGATCACCTCACGGACCATCGTGCTCACCGCGGCCACGGCCGTGGCCGCCGGTGCCGCGGCGTTCGCCGCCGGCCGCCGCCGCGGCGCCCGCTGACGCCAGCGTCCGGCGGGCACCCACCCGGCGGACCCTGACCGGTCGACACGTGTCGGCGCAGACCGTCGGCCGACCCGGGTACGGGCAGGA
>Ga0105048_10015639_pt1 | contig 11765 bp, 9 predicted proteins | sample MAT05_FD_78382 | JGI IMG/M metagenome (GOLD analysis project Ga0105048, IMG submission 78382) | Freshwater microbial communities from Lake Fryxell liftoff mats and glacier meltwater in Antarctica - MAT-05 | ecosystem: Environmental > Aquatic > Freshwater > Ice > Liftoff microbial mat | place...
CGAGGCCGACGCTCTGCGCGTGGGCCGGGCAGTGAACGAGCTGACGGTGCGGGCGGGCCCTTTGGCTTTTCAACGAGCCGGTGCCGAAGAGAGCCCGGAGGTGCTGGCCTCGATGCTCCACGACTGGCTCGAGCTCGACGGTCTCGAACGGGCTCGGCACGCGCAGCTGCGCACCCGTCGCGAGGCGGCCGAGGCGCCCTTGCGCCAGCTGCAGGTCGGGGTCGCCCAGACGAGCGGCGAGCTCGAGCAGCTGCTGGCCGAGGCCGAAGTGAGTTCAGTCGAAGCCTTTCGCCACCGAGCCAGCGAGGCCCAGGTCTGGGCGGCCGCCGAATTCGAACGTCGCAGCGCGCGTGCCGCTCTGGCTGCGTTGGGGGCTGACCTGGGGGCTGCACCGAGCGAGCCGCTCGACCCGGCGAGGCTCGCACAACACCTGCAACAGGCCACCGGCGCCCTCGAAGAGGCCCGCGCCCGACGCGAACGCACTCTCGAAGCGTTGGGGAGGTTGCGCGCGCGGCTAGAGCGGGCGCAGGTCGAAGAAGACGCTGCGGCGCTGCGCCGCGACGAAGAAGCGCTGCTGGTGAAGATTCGTCAGGCAGCCGAGCAGTACACGGTGGCCTCGCTCGCCCGCGCGGTGTTGGAGCGCGCTCGGGAGCGCTTCGATGCCGAGCAGCAGCCTCGAGTGGTGCAGCGCGCGGCCAGCGTGTTCGCCGAGCTCACCGCCAACCGCTACCGGCAGCTGCACCCTGACCCCCGCACCCGGCAGCTCACGGTGCGTGATGCCCATGGGGCCAGCTGGCAGATAGAGCAGCTCTCACGCGGCACCCGGGAGCTGTTGCTGCTCGCGTTTCGATTGGCGGTGGTCGAAGACTTCGGCCAGGCGCGGGTGGCCCTGCCGCTGCTGCTCGACGACGTCACCGTGAACTTCGACGCCGACCGCGCCGGCCGGGTCATCGAGGTGCTGGCGCGGCTGTCGAAGCGCCATCAAATTCTGGCGTTTACCTGCCATTCGCAGGTGCGGGCGCTCTTCCGAGAGGCGGGGGCGCGGGTTCACGAGGTGGTGCAGCGCACGCAGCTGTCGTTGTTGGGTGCGTAATCGGGCGAGTGTGGGCGTGAAGCGAGGCGAGCTTCGCGCTAGAGGGGGCATCGTGACTGCAGCAACTGAGCAACCCGAGGTCGAGACCATCGCTGAGATTGTGCTTCACCCGCCGGTGGAGGCGATTCTCACACCGATGATGAAGCAGTACCAGGAGGCCAAGGCGCAGGTGCCGGGCGCTCTGCTCTTCTTTCGCATGGGCGACTTCTATGAGCTCTTCTTCGAAGACGCGGTCAAGGCCTCGGAGCTGCTGTCGATCACCCTCACCTCGCGGGCCAAGGGCTCGGCCGAACGGGTGCCGATGGCGGGAGTGCCCCACCACGCCGCCCGTCGGTACATCGCCCGGCTGATCGAGGCCGGTCAGAAGGTGGCGATCTGCGAGCAGGTCGAGCCGCCCGGCGGCAAAGGCATCGTCAAGCGCGAGGTGGTGCGCATCATCACTCCGGCGATGGTGCTCGACGACGACGTGCTCGAGGCCCGCGAGAACAACTTCCTGGCGGCGGTGGTGCCCGGTGAAGACGACGGGCCCTGGGGCGCCGCGCTGCTCGACGCCTCGACCGGTGAATTCGTGGTGCTCACGCCAGGCACCTGCGAGACGATCGCTGACGAACTCTCGCGCGCCAGCCCCCGCGAGCTGCTGGTGCCCGAGCGTTTCGAGGGTGTGCTGCTCGAGCGCCTGGTGGGCGCGCTGACCCGTCGCCCGAGCCTCGCCTCGCTCCCCGCCGACGCGTTCGACGACAAGCGGTGCCGCCCGATGCTCCACGCGCACTTCGCGGTGGCCTCGCTCGACGGGTTCGGGTTGGGTGCTCCTCAGCTGGGCCCCTCGCTGGGCGCTGCGGGGGCCGCGCTCCGCTACCTCAAAGAGACGCAGAAGAGCCAGGCCGGGCACATCGACCGCATGGTGCTGCAGGCACGCGGCGGGGTGCTGGTCATCGACGAGGCCTCGCGCGCCAACCTCGAGCTGCTGCGGGCGCTCAAAGACGGCTCGCGTACCGGCACCCTGCTCTCGGTGGTTGACCGCTCGGCGACTTCGCTGGGCGCGCGGAAGATCGCCCGCTGGCTCTCGGCGCCGCTGGCCGACGTGGCGTCGATCGCTGCCCGGCACGACGCAGTCGAGGTGCTCGCCAACAAAGCCACCTGGCGCGAAGCGTTGGTGGCTCAGCTCAAAGAGGTGAGCGACGTCGAGCGCCTCTGCGGCCGGCTCTCACTCGCCTCGGGAGGCCCGCGCGACCTGCGAGCCCTGGGCCGCTCGCTCTTGGCGATGCCCGCGCTGGGGCAGCTGCTCAAGAACGCCGGCAGCCCCCTGCTCGAGAGCCTGGTGCGCCCCTTCGAGCACGAAGCGGTGGTGCTGCTCGGCGACACCCTGGCTCGCGCGTTGGTCGATGAGCCACCCATCGTGCTCGCCGACGGCAACTTCATTCGCGGCGGCTACCACCGTGAGCTCGATGAGTACGTCGAGCTGGCCACCAGCGGCAAAGACTACCTGCTCAAGCTCGAGACCCGTGAGCGCGAGCGCACCGGCATCGCCTCGCTGAAGGTTCGCTACAACAAAGTGTTCGGCTACTACCTCGAGGTCACCAAGTCGAACCTCGGCCTGGTCCCCAAAGAGTGGATTCGCAAGCAGACCACGGTGGGTGGTGAGCGCTACGTCACCGAAGAGCTCAAGACCTACGAAGAGAAGGTGCTCACCGCCGATGAGCGCCGCATCGCCATCGAGCAGCGCTTGTTCGAGGAGCTGAGGGCGTTGATCGTGGCCCGGGCGGGTGCACTGCGGGCGGCCGCCGAGGCCATCGCCACGCTCGACGCGTTGGTCGCCTTCGCCCGGGTGTCGGCCGAGAACGGCTACGTGCGCCCGGTCGTCGACGAGTCGGGGGTGATCGAGATCGTCGGCGGGCGTCACGCGGTGGTCGAGAAGTTCCTCGTGGCCGGCGAGTCGTTCGTGCCCAACGACGTGCGGCTCGATCGCGATGCGTCTCAGGTGCTGATCATCACCGGCCCCAACATGGCCGGTAAGAGCACGGTGATGCGGCAGGTCGCCCTGACCGTGGTGCTGGCGCAGGCGGGCTGCTTCGTACCGGCCAAGTCGGCCCGCATCGGGCTCGCTGATCGGGTCTTCACCCGGGTCGGCGCCTCAGACAACCTGGCGCGCGGCCAGTCGACCTTCATGGTCGAGATGACCGAGACCGCGAACATTCTTCATCACGCCACCCGCCGAAGCCTGGTGATTCTCGACGAGATCGGCCGGGGCACCTCGACCTTCGACGGGCTCTCGATTGCCTGGGCGGTTGCCGAGCATCTGCACGACCGCGTCGGCGCTCGCACCATGTTCGCCACGCACTACCATGAGCTCACCGACCTGGCCCGCGAGAAGCCGCGGGTGCAGAACTGCTCCATCGCGGTACGCGAGCAGCAGGGCCGCATCATCTTCTTGCGCAAGCTGGTCTCGGGCGCCGCCAGCCGCTCGTATGGCATCGAGGTGGCGAAGCTGGCCGGGTTACCTCCCGAGGTGTTGGCCCGCGCCCGCGAGCTGCTGCGCAACCTCGAAGCGGGCGAGTTCGACGAGGCAGGGCGACCCCGGCTCGCCAAGCGCGCAACCGGCGGTGAACGGGCCGCTCAGCCGCTCAAACCACCGGTGGTTGACACGTCTCAGCTGGGCCTGTTCGGCGGCGCACCGGCGACGCCACCGGCAATGCACCCGGTGTTGGTGGCGCTCGAGCGGTTCAGCGTCGACAGCAGCAGCCCGCTCGAGGCGCTGACCGCCATCGCCGGGTGGAAGCAACAGCTCAAGGGCTGAGGCTGGTCAGGGGTGAGTGAAGTATTCGCAGCTGACCACGCCAATGGCGTCGCGCAGCGAGAGGGCCCACCCTCGTTTGGGCCCGGCCGCGACCACCAGCGGCACGTAGGCCTGGGTCTGCGGGTGCACGATGGCCAGACCCTTGAGGCGCGGGTCTTTCGGCACCGCCACCACCAGCTGCCCCGCGTTGGCGGCGACATAGATGCCCGACTCGTTGACCCGTACCCACCCGCGCATGGGCCCCTCGTGGCGAACCCAGTCGGTGGTCTGCGAGAGGTTGTGTTCTTTGGCTCCGACGAAGTGCGGTATCTCGCAGTTCATCGCGAGCGACACGTCCCACACGAAGATGTGGGCTCGGGTTCGGTCGGGAGCATCGGGCGAATAGCGGGGGTTGGTGCCCACCGCGAACTGCTTGAGCACCTGCTCGTACACACTGCGACCGCGTCGGCCGGGCTTGCTCTGCAGCGGGGCCTGCATCGCTTTCCACACGTCGCGGCCGCAGAGCTCGGGCGGTGCGGTCAGGCCGTCGTAGGTGCCCGCGCCGACGGTCTCGTCATCGTCTTCCGCCTCGGTGAACAACGCCGGGTTCGAGCCGATGGCCGTCTGGCGCTGCTGGTGTGCCGCCGAGTCGACGAACCCCGAGCCGAGCTGCTGCTTCTGAAAGGTGGTCATCACCTGGGGCGGGCCCGGCTTGGCGCTCTTCTTCAGAGAGCCTCCTCGACGGGGCGGCCCACGGCCGACCGGCGCCTTCTTCGGAGGAAGCGGGGGCTTGGGCAGCGAGATTTCAGAGGAGGTTCGAGGCGAACGGGGCCCGTTGTCGAAGGCCGAGCCGAATTCGCCCGCTTTCGCCTTGGGGGGAGCCGGAGGTGGTTTCTTGTCGTCTCGCTGCGCCATTCGGGGCTCGAAGCCTAGTCGACTCGCGCGACTTTGTTTCGCTCTTCGAGAAATGAGTCGACGGCCTCGGCCACCGCGTCGGCCACCTTCTGCTGGTAGGCCTCATCGCTCAAGCGCGCCTCGTCTTCGGGGTTCGAGATGAACGAGGTCTCGACCAGAATCGCCGGCATTCTGGCGCCCAGGAGCACGAAGAAGAGCGCCTCTTTGGTGCCCAGATCGCGCACCCCGTCATAGTCAGCGGCCAGAGAGCGAACCAGGCTCTTCTGCACCCGCTCCGCGAGCCGGGTCGACTCGCTGGTGTTCGCCTTGGTGGCGAGGTCGGCCAGAATGTACTGGAGGTCGCCGACGCCCCGCTCGGTGCTGGCGTTCTCTCGGGCCGCCAGGCGAATGGAGTAGCGGTTCGACGAGGTGTTCAAGGTGTAGGTCTCGATGCCGCGCAGGGCCTTGGAGGGCGCGGCGTTACAGTGAATCGAGATGAACAGGTCGCCATGCTCGCGGTTGGCCAACTTGGTGCGGTCTTCGAGCTTCACGAATGAGTCGTCGTCGCGGGTCAGCACCACCTCGAGACCCATGGCTTCGAGCTTCTTCTGCAGCTTGAGGGTCATCGCCAGGGTGGCGTCTTTCTCGTAGGTGCCCTTGGGGCCGATGGCGCCGACGTCATGGCCGCCATGGCCCGCGTCGATGATCACCCGGCGCACTTTGAGACCCAGCTGCTGCGCCAGGGTGAGCTCAGCGGCCTCTTCGCTCTTGGCCAGTGACTTGAATCGCGCCTTCGCGGTCGGGTCGGTGCCCGGCAGCTTGGCGCCCACGCGCACGTCGCGCAGCTTCTCTTGCAGGGTGGTCAGCACCGGCGCGTCGGGCTCTTCGATGACGTCGTCGCGGTCGCTCTCGTCGACGGTCTCTTTCGGGCGGGCCACCGCCACCCGGCGGGCCTGCGCATCAGCCAGCGCCGCCGAGAGCGGGTGCGGCCGCACCTTGGGCGCCGGCGCCTGGGGGATCTCGACGTTCTTGAGCACCTGGGCGACCGTGGCAGACGCGCGACGGGTGGCCTCGGCCACGGCGGCCGCTCCTGCCGAGAGGCCCGTCGCTGGAGCCGACTTCACCACCATCGGTTCGGCGCGCTTCGATTCGGGGAGCGCGTCGAGCAGTGACTGCAGCTCGCGCTTCTTGTCTTGCGCGGTCTCGAGGGCGTTGGTGGTGATGCGCCGGGCGCCCTGCGGGTCGTTGCGGCGATCGGCCAACAGCCGCGCCAGAGCCAACGCGGCGTCATCGGCCAGCCGGTGCTTGGGCCAGTTGGCCGAGACCTTGGCGTAGTTCTTCTGCGCTTGATCGAGATCAGCGTCGCTCTGCGAGAAGCGCGAGAGCTCGGCGGAGAGCTCGCCCGACCAGAACAGCGCCTCGGGAGCGCGCTCGCTCTTGGGGTACTTGGTGGCGACGCTCTCGAGCTTCTTGGCGACGTTGAGCCAGTGGTGGCGAAACTTGCGGCGCTTCTCGTCTTTGCGCAGCTTCTGGTACGCCTCCTTGGCCGACCGAAACGACTCGTCGGCGGCCGTGCTCACTGCGCTCGCGTTGAGCGAGATCAGCAACACGAGCAACAACCAGGAGCGAGCGAAGTGCGTCATCGGAGGGTTTGGCGCTACAGACCTGAGTGATGTGAACACGGCACACACACCACCGCAAAAAAACGGCTCAGGTCGGCTTGGGCTGCGCGCGGGCGCGGGGGTGTCGAATGTCGGTGCCCCGCACCATGTAGACGACCATCTCGGCGACGTTCATCGCATGGTCGCCGATGCGCTCGAGGTGTTTGGCGACGAACACCAGGCTGGTTGCCCGCCTGACCACCGGCGGCTCCTGCATCATCAGCTCCATCAGATCATTGAGCACCTTCACGAACAGGGCGTCGAGCCGCGCGTCGCCCGCGAGCAGGGCCTGAGCCCCCTCTGCGTCGGAGCGCACGAAGGCGTCGAGCGCGAGCTTGACCTGTTTCTGCGCGAGCTGGGCCAGCTGCGAGAGCTCGATGGCGATGCCGATGGCCGGGGCTTCGTTGAGGTCGAGCGCGCGCTCGGCGATGTTCACGGTGAGGTCTCCGATGCGCTCGAGATCGGTGACGATCTTGAGGGTGGTGGTGATCAACCGCAGGTCGCTCGCGGCGGGCTGCCGGAGCGCCAGAATGCGACGGCACAGCTCATCGACCTCGATTTCGAGGCGGTCGACCTCGAGATCAGCGTTCACCACGTGCTTGGCCAGCGTCGAGTCGCGCTCGGTGAGCGACGCCACACTCTCGGGAATCATCGCTTCGACCCGCGCGCTCATCGCCAGCAGCCTGTCGCGAAGCAACCGCAGGTCTTGCTCGAAGGCCTTGTCGGTGTGGGCGGGCATCGTGGCCTGCTTTAGATACGAAGCGGTCAGGCTTGAAAAGGCATCAGTCACCCGAACTTGCCGGTGACGTAGTCTTCGGTGCGTTTCTCGACGGGGTTGGTGAAGATCTGCTCGGTGGGGCCGACCTCGACCAGGGCGCCCAGATAGAAGAACGCGGTTCGATCTGACACGCGCGCGGCCTGCTGCATGTTGTGGGTGACGATCACGATGGTGTACTGCGCCTTGAGCGAGTGGAGCAGCTCCTCGATCTTCGCGGTCGCGATCGGGTCGAGCGCGCTGGCCGGCTCATCCATCAGCACTACTTCGGGCTCCACGGCCAGAGCGCGAGCGATGCAGAGGCGCTGCTGTTGCCCGTGCGAGAGCGAGAGCGCCGAATGGCCGAGGCGATCTTTCACCTCACCCCACAAGGCGGCCTGGCGGAGGCTCTTCTCGACCTTCTCGGCGAGCACCGACTTCTCGCGAATGCCGCCGATGCGCAGCCCGTAGGCCACGTTCTCGAACACCGTCTTCGGAAAGGGGTTCGACTTTTGAAACACCATGCCGACCCGGCGGCGCAGGTCGACCACGTCGAGCGACGCGGTAGGCTGGCCATCGAGCAGCACCTGCCCCTCTTGCCGCGACTGGGGGATCACGTCGTTCATGCGGTTGAGCGCGCGGAGGAAGGTCGACTTGCCGCAGCCCGAGGGGCCGATCAGCGAAAACACCTCGTGTTGACGCACCGCCAGCGACACCGGCTCGAGCGCGGCGAGCGAGCCGTAGCTGACCCGCAGGTTCTTCGTCTCGAGCTTCGGCGGGTGCGGGGGGGCCACGCTCATGTCGAGCCTCGCCGGGCGCGAGAGCGAACGACGATCGCCACCAGGTTGAGCGCGAAGGTCAGCATCAGCAGCACCAGCACGGTGGCGTACATCATCGGGCGGGCGGCCTCCACGTCGGGCGCCTGGGTCGAGAGCACGTACGCGTGATAGCCCAGATGCATGAACTGCGACGAGAGCGCGTTCGGCAGGGTCGGCAGCGAGTAGGCGGCGCCAGTGAGCAGCACCGGAGCGACCTCCCCTGCCCCGCGAGAGAGCGCGAGAATCGCACCGGTCATGATGCCGGGGAGCGCGCCAGGGAGCACCACGCGGCCGAGGGTCTGGGCCCGGGTCGCTCCGAGCGCGAGGCTGGCCATGCGGGTCTCGACTGGCACCGCGCGCAGAGCCTCCTCGGTGGTGACGATCACGATGGGCAAGGTTAACAAGGCCAGCGTCAAGGCCGCCCAGAGCAACCCCGGCTGGGCGTAGTGAAGGCCGCCACCGCGAACGTGATCGACCGCTTTACCGAGGAGTTGCACGAAGAAGCCGAGGCCGAACAGCCCGAAGACGATGGAGGGGACGCCGGCGAGGTTGTTGATGGCCGCCCGGGCCCAGCGAGCCAACCGTGAGTGCGGCGGGGCGTATTCATGAAGGTAGATGGCGGTCGCCACGCCCAGGGGCATGACGGCGACGGTCATCAGCAGGGTCAGCACCACCGTGCCGTAGATCGCGGGGAAGACGCCGCCTTCGCTCACGTCGTCGCCGGGCTCCTCGGTGAAGAATCGCCACGAGAGCGCGCCCCAGCCGCCGAGCACCGCATCGATCACCACCACCACCAGGCCCGCGACGATCAGCAACGCCGCCAGCCCGGTGAGGCCCGCCGAGATCTGATTCACCCGATGGGCTTTCATCGACATGCTCCGGTTGGCGCGTTCATGCGTGGGCCCCTCGGGCGCGGAGCACCCGATTTCGCGCCCAGGCGCCGACGGAGGCGTTGAGGCCCACGTTGAGCACGAAGAGCAAGACGCCCAGGAAATAGAGCAGCGAGGTGTGGGTGCTCGCGGAGACCACTTCGCCCATTTCGGCCGCGATGGTGGCCGAGAGCGTTCGGGTCGGGTCGCGCAGCTGGAGCGAGACGACGCTGGCGTTGCCCGACGCCATCAGCACGATCATCGTCTCACCGATCGCACGCCCGAAACCCAACAACAAGCCGGCGAGCACGCCCGGCGAGGCGGCGGGCAGCACAATTCGCCACGCCGTGTCCCACCGGGTGGCGCCCAGGGCTTGGGAGGCCTCGCGGTAGGTGTTGGGCACCGTGCGCAGTGCGTCTTCGGTGATGGTGAAGATGATCGGTACGATCGCCAGTGCCATCGCCACCCCGGCCACAGCGGCGTTGAGCCGATAGGGCCAGTCGAACAGGGTCTGCAACGCGGTCGCGATCACGGTGAGCGCGAAGAAGCCCAGCACCACCGAGGGCACTCCGGCGAGCAGCTCGATGGTGGGCTTGAGCAGCTCGCGTGCTCTCGGTGACGCAAACTCCGAGCTGAAGAGCGCCGCCGCGATGCCCATCGGTGCCGCGAGCGCCATCGCCACCGCGCTCACCTTCACGCTGCCGACGATCAACGGCACCACGCTCACCTTCGGCACGCGCGAGAGCGGCTGCCACAACCAGGTCGGCGCCCTGCCCTCCCGCCAGGGTTGAGGCAGCACCAGCTTGCCAAGCGTCACGTCGCCGTCGAAGAGAAGCGGCAGCGCCTCCCGAACGATGAACACCAGAATCAGGCCCAACGCGACCAGACCGGTCATGCCCGCGGCCGTCACCAGCCACTCGACCCAACGATCAATGCGGGTGCTGCGGGAGGCGGCCATGAGGTGCGCTGCGAATCGAGGGTCAAGACAACGGGAGAAACCCCGCTTTACCCGCAATGGCCTGCCCTTCGGGAGACTTCACGAACTCCAGGAACGCGGCGGCATCGGCCGAGGGTCGCGGCGCGAGGTAGAAGAACAGCTCGCGCGAGAGAGGGTACGTGCCGGAGGCTACGTTCTGCGGCGTGGGCAACACCTCGCGCCCGTCGATTCGAACCGCGAGCACCCGCACCTGCCTCGCGAAGGCGGTGCCCCCGAAGCCGATCGCCGAGGGCTCGTGCGAGACGGCATTGACCACCGCACCGGTGCCCTGGAGCTGCTGCATGGTCGGCGCGAAGTCTTCGTCGCCCAGCACCCGCGCTCTGACGAAAGCGTATGTGCCCGAGGTGTTTTCGCGGGTGTAGGCCACCAACGGCCGCGCCGCCCCCCCCAGCGGTGCCCACTGTGTCGCGTCACCGAGGAAAATGTCTCGTAGCTGCTCGAGTGAAAGCGAGCGAACCGGGTTCTTCACGTTGACGAAGAACGAGACGCTGTCTCTCGCGACCGCCACCGCGAGCGGGGGCTCCCCGAACTTCGCCTGCAGCCGCTGATCTTCGAGCGCAGTCAAGCCTCGCGAAGCGATGGCCACGTCGGTGGCGCCACTCTCGAGCGCAGCCAAACCGGGGCCCGAGCCTCCGCCAGTGACCTGCACGGTGATATCGGGGCGCTGTCGGGTGAAGGCCTTCGCCCAACGATGCGCCAGGTCGATCATCGTGTCGGAGCCCTTGACGGTGACGGTGCCGCTCCACGCTTGTGCGGCGAGGCAGACCACCAGCAGGGCTCCCCACCGGGTCACGTCAAAGCGCTCTGGGAAGCGTCGTCAGACATTCGATACCCCACGCCTCGCACGGTCTCGACCTGGTTGCGAGCGACTCCGAGCTTGTCGCGCAGCCGCATCACGTGGGTGTCGACCGTGCGCGTCTCGAGTTGGCTGGTGATGCCCCACACATCGGCCAACAGTTGCTCACGCGTTTGCACCAGCCCCGAGTGGGTCATCAGGTGGTGCAGCAGCTTGAACTCCAGGGCCGTGAGCTCGACCTCCTCGCCAGCCACCGAGGCACGATGGGAGCCGAGATCGATGGTCAACTGGCCGAGCTTCACTTTTTCAGCCACCTCGCCCGGCGCGGCCCGCCGCAAGATGGCTTTGACCCGCAACACCAGCTCCCGGGGGCTGAAGGGCTTGGTCACGTAGTCATCGGCACCGACCTCGAAGCCCTCGACCCGATCGGCTTCTTCGCCCTTGGCGGTGAGCATCACAATCGGCACCCGCTTCATGCGCGGGTCGCTCCGAAAGCGACGACAGACCTCTTTGCCCGAGATGTCGGGCAGCATCAAATCGAGCAGCACGAGGTCGGGCACCCGCTCGCGCACCATGGCCAGGGCCGCTTCTCCGGTCAGGGCTATCTCGGCCTCGAGGCCGGCTTGCTCCAGGTTGAGCTCGACCAGGTTGGCGAGATCAGCCTCGTCCTCGACGATGAGAATGGGGCTCATGAGGACCAGTGTCCTAGGCCGCTCCAGAGACGAGGTGATGAAGGGGCAGCAACGTTTGTGTGACGCTTGGCGCGCGGGTCATGTCGTACCTCCGATGAGTGAGATGTCGAAAGGCCATGAAAACAAACACCCTGATCTCAGCACTTTGCCTGTTCGCCATGTCGTGCCTCGGCCCCGGCGATGAGCTCGACCCTGACGGCGATCAAACCTCGGAGCTGTGACGAGACGCCGGACGATGTGACGCCGGCCGGTGCGGTTCGAGCGGCGGTGACGACGGCGGTGATGGCGGGGACGACGGCGGGGAAGACGACGGCGGCTGCGACGACGGGTGGTGTGACGATGGCGGCGGCTCCGACGGCGGCCCGATCGACGCGGGCCCGGGCCCGGGTGACGGCGGTGCCTGTGCCGGCGCCATCGA
>Ga0105048_10015640_pt1 | contig 11765 bp, 10 predicted proteins | sample MAT05_FD_78382 | JGI IMG/M metagenome (GOLD analysis project Ga0105048, IMG submission 78382) | Freshwater microbial communities from Lake Fryxell liftoff mats and glacier meltwater in Antarctica - MAT-05 | ecosystem: Environmental > Aquatic > Freshwater > Ice > Liftoff microbial mat | place...
ACAGCGAGGCGTTTTTGGCGGAGGTGGCGCAGGAGCTGGCGGACGCACGTGAGGTGGTGGCGCAGGGGCTTGCAGATGAGGCTTACGTGAAGCGGATTCATGAACGTTTTACCTACCGGATGCACGATTTGGGGCAATTCATGAAGGGGCTTATGCAGCGGTTTACCCAGTGGTTCAATCGGACCCAGAATCGGACAGGGACGCTGTGGGAGGATCGGTTTAAGAGCGTGATCGTAGAGGATGGGATCGCAGCGAAGACGATGGCGGCCTACATTGATTTAAATCCAGTGCGTGCTGGAATGGTGGCGGACCCGGCGGATTACCGCTGGAGCAGCTACGGGGAGGCGATGGGCGGTGGTGCCAAGGGCAACGGGAAAAAAGCACGAGCGGGCCTTGTTAGGGCGATCCATGCGCATAAAGGCTATGGTGCCGATGCGAAGTATTGGAACGAAGGCGTGGCGAAGGAGTATCGGATGCTGTTGCTCGAAGAAGGTGTGGAGCAGTTGGACGAGGTGGTGGGAGAGACAGGGGAGCGCGAGTTGAAAGTGAAGCGCAAAGGGATGAATCGAGAGGTCGCTGCAGCGGAGTTAGCGCAATTGGAGCGAGGCAGAAATCTGGCGATGAGTAGAATGCTGCGTTGCCGGGTGAGGTATTTTACGGATGGGGCGGTGATTGGGAGCCGAGGATTTGTGGAGGAGGTGTTCCAGAAATCGCGAGAACGATTTGGAGCGAAAAGGAAGGATGGTGCGAGAAAATGGCGAGGTAAGGGCGAAGCGGCGGCAGGGGTGCTTTGGAGTGTGAGGGATTTGAGGAAGGGGGTTTGAGAAATTGAGTGGCGAACCGCCAGACACAGTGCAACTGAGAGGCGGTGCTGACTTTCTTTCAGAGGTGGTTCAAACGGTATGATCCCTCCGGTGTTATCTTTCATTTGCGCATGACTGGCAGCTTCTTTAAGCAACACGCACAGTGGCAGGAATACTCAAACTTACGAAATCTAGGTTGGATTCGCAGTGGACCAAGGGCGCGGAGTCCGCGATGCTCTGCACATGGGAAGTCGTGCAGGGTGGAGCAAAATCATCGCAGCAGTGGCCAGCGGCATCATGGTGGCGCTGGCGTTTCCGGCATTGGATTGGCCGGCACTCGTCTGGGTGGGGCTGATTCCCTTGCTGGCCGCCCTGTGGTCGCTCGAAGGCAAGCGGGTGGGTTGGAAAGGATTTGGAATCGGCTATTTGGGCGGCTTGGCGAGTGGCCTGATCCAGTGCCAATGGGTGGGCTCGGTCTCCTGGCTGGGTGCGTTGGCCCTGCCGGCTTACCTGGCGGTTTACTGGGGCTTGTTCGGCCTTTATGCCGCGAAATTGGGCAATCCATGGTCTGCCAGAAAACCGCACGGCACTCTGATCACCGCCTTTTGCACCGGGGCCGTGTGGGCCGGCACGGAGTTGCTTCGCGGCTGGGTGATCACGGGCTTCAGTTGGAATGTGCTCGGCGTGGCCTGTGGCGAAATGCGAATCCTGGCTCAGGGCGCGGATCTGTTAGGGGTGGTGGGTCTCTCGTTGGCAGTGGTCTTTTTCCAGGCGGTGGTGGTGCAGGTCATCTTGAACCGCAAGTGGGTGAATCTCGCCGCCGCCACCGGAATCATCGGTCTGTTAGCCGCATATGGGGCGTTTAGAATCCAACTGGAAAAAGGTCGGGAATCGATTCGTTTGAAAACCCTGTTGGTGCAACTCAACGTGCCGATGGAAGCCTCCCGCATGCTCTGGACGGACGTGGAAATGCATCAAGCCTACGAAGAAGAAACGCTCAAAGGCTTGCAGGCCGCCCAGCCATTTCCCGATTGGGTGATGTGGCCGGAGACGTCCCTGACAGGCAGGATCCTGCGCGCCGATGATGGCGCTTGGGGCACTTGGCAAATCAATCAGGACACGCTCGCGCAGGTGCGCAGCGGTGGCGACTTCTCTTTGATCTTTGGCGTCAACGAACTTGAGGCTGAAAAATTTGGTGAAGAACTCGTGATGAAACCGAATGGCCGCGCCTATAACTCCATCGCAGTGATGTCTCCCGAGGATGAGCTGCAAACCTACCGCAAGCGCCACCTCGTGATCTTCGGTGAAACGATTCCGTTTGTGGATACATTTCCACTTTTGAAAAAAATCTACGAGCAACAAGCGGGCGCGGAATACGGCGGCTCCTTCAGCGCCGGTGGCTCGTTGGACCCCTTGAGCCTCGAAGTGGGCGGGCGAAAAATCGGTGCGATCCCCACCGTCTGTTTCGAAGACTCGGTGCCCAGGCTGACGCGTAAATTTGTGAGGCCCGGCCCCCAGGTGATCCTCAATGTGACCAACGACGGCTGGTTCAAGGAAAGCGCTGCGGCGGACCAACATTTCCGCTACGCCCGCTTCCGCGCCATCGAGCTGCGGCGGCCGATGCTGCGCTGCGCGAACACCGGCGTGAGCGCCGCCATCGATACCACCGGCTCCACCCGCCATCCGGACAATGGGAAATCGCAAATTCTAACAGACGAGAAAGGCAGCCACTTCGCGCGGGGTTCCCTGCTTGTCGAGCTGGATGTGCCGCTTGAACCTTCGTTTTCGCTTTACGCCGTCATTGGCGATTGGGGATTGATCGGCATTTCCGCGGCTGCGGTTTTCATCGGCTCCTCGCGGCGGAGAAGGTGGGGAGCATAAGCGCCCTCGCTTGTGATTTCCGGCGGCCTTGCCGGAAATATGCTGGCGCGTGAGGTGGCGCTCTACTTCATGGGGTGCTGTTTGATCTAAATTCATGCCGTCCTTGGCGAGGGTGCCAAGGACAACACGCGAGGGCGCGTGTGCTCCCCTTGAAATCCGCAAATCTTCGTGCAGTGGGGCATTTTGGGAATTGATGTGATGCCGCCCGCTGCCGATGCTCCGGCCATGGGAAGCGACAGGCGATTGGTGGTCATCGGCGGCGGGGCTGCCGGATTCTTCGGCGCGATCACGGCGGCGGAGTGCGGGGCGAGGGAGGTCTTGATTTTGGAAAAAGGCCCGGAGGTGCTCACCAAAGTGCGGATCTCCGGCGGCGGGCGCTGCAATGTGACGCAGGCCTGCCACGAGCCGCAGGTGCTGGTGCAGAGCTATCCGCGCGGCAACAAGAGCCTGATCGGCCCCTTCCACCGCTGGCAGGTAAGCGATACGGTGGAGTGGTTCACAAACCAAGGCGTGGTGCTCAAAACCGAGGTGGATGGACGGATGTTCCCCATCACGGATGATTCAAGAACCGTGATCGATTGTCTTACAAACACCGCCCGGCGGCTGGGTGTGACGTGGCGGACGCACTGTGGAGCGGCCGATATCCAAATCCTAACAGACGGAACCTTTCTGATCGAAACCGAGGCCGGTGAAAAAATCCCCGCGCACCGCATCCTGATCGCCACCGGTGGGATCCGCAGTGGTCCCGCCCGCAGGCCGGTGGAAGCGGTGGGACATGCGATGGCTCCGCCGGTGCCTTCGTTGTTCACTTTTAAAATCGAGGATGAGCGGTTGTCAGATTTGCAGGGAGTCTCGGTGCCACACGCCACCGTGCGTGCGGGCGCGTGGCAGGCAAGCGGCCCCTTGCTCGTCACCCATTGGGGACTGAGTGGCCCGGCGGCTTTGAAAGTCTCCGCTTGGGGAGCGCGGGACCTGGCCGGCCTCGGCTATGAATTCGAACTGCGCGTGAACTGGGCCGGTGACAGGGCCGCAGAGCAAATCGCCGTCCTGTTGGATAATGAACGCCAGGCCCATGGCGCACGCAAAGTGATGCGCTACAGCATCGTGGAAGGAGTGACGAAGCGACTATGGCAAAAACTTTGCCAAGCCGCAGGCATGGATGAAGAACGGACCTGGGCCACCCTCACAAAAGACGAATCCACCCGTCTCATCACCGAGCTGGTGGATGGCCGCTTCGCCGTCCGCGGCAAGAGCCTAAACAAAGATGAGTTCGTCACCTGTGGCGGCGTGCATTTGAAGGACGTGAACTTGAAGACCATGGAAAGCAAAAAAGTGCCCGGCATCTTTTTTGCCGGTGAAGTTCTTGACATCGATGGGGTGACGGGTGGCTTTAATTTCCAAGCCGCCTGGACCACAGGTAGAATCGCAGGCGAGGCTATGGCTGTGAAATTGGTAGAAGACCTATAGGAACTGAATGACCTGATTGACCTCTATCTCCTCAGACTCCAAGAACGCCCTTGCCCTTGCCCATCAAACTGCCTTGCATGCGGCATGCATCAATTTCAGATTTATATAACCATTCTCGGAGTCTGTCTTCTCGTGAGCTGCGGCGGCTACGGGCGGGTGGGCTTGGCAGAAGCGCCGAAGATCGTGAATGTTTCCTCGTACGATCCAAAAGAGAAACAACGTATCGGCGAATCATTTTCCTCGGATGATGTCTCCGCGCTGCGCCGCAACGGGTTTCTCGGCTTGATCGCCCGCTGTGGCAAAGGCCGGGCGCTCGATGGGAAATGCGCGGATTTCCTTAACGCCGCAAATCGTGAAAGCATGATGTTGGGAACTTACTACTATGTTTTAAAAAACGTGGATCCCGTCTGGCAGGCGGACCAATACATCGCGCGGTTGCGGCAGATCGCAACAGGGCGGAGGATTTTGTTGGTGGGTGATTTCGATACTAGGTCCAGCCCTGCGGATTTGGTGGAATTCATTGATCGCATCGAGGAAAAGACCGGGGTGCTACCCGTGATCTATTTGGAAAACAGCGGGCAACTGCGGGCAAGCTTGAGCAGCGCCTCATCCACCGAAAAGCGGCGCATTCGGCAGTGCCCCTACTGGCTCGCGCTTTACTCGCATACGTCCGGATTTGAAACACCGAAGGACCTGATGGAAGCCTACGGAGTCTGGGATGAATGGGCCATGTGGCAATACGGCGGAGTGGAGTGGTCAGGCAGATCCGTTTCCAAACATTATCATCACGGGCCATGGCAGGCCCCGGAATATTTCGGCACCATGGACAGGCCGCTGGAGCACAACGCGTTCAATGGCTCGCGAAACGATCTCAACAGCTTCTGGGCTAGGCACTCCTGGCTTGTGCGCTAGAACAATTCACGGGTCCGCATCGGGAGGCCTTCCAACTTTTATGGAAGCCGCACCTTGAGACGAACGAACAGACGAGGCTGGCCCATGGTTTCCCCCGGGCTGACGATCACCGCCCGTTCCCACTGGCTGTTGAGGGAGGTGATCTTCGGTTCGTGCTCGAGGAGCGCCCAATCATCCGGTTGGGTTGCAATTTGTGGAGTGTAGGAAATCCCCGCGTTTTTTCGCCGCAGATATTCAATACGCAAGGAAATGGAGCCGTCGGATCCCCGCACAAACGCTGCGTGGGGAAGCCCGCTGAGGTTCCCCCCACCGGGCGCGAGGATTCGGCTGTCGGGGCCGCTACCGTTGAGATTGAAAGCATACTTGAGCAGATTGCTGTTTCCATCACCATGGACGGCCGCATTTGATTCCGCAGCTTCTCCCTGAAGATTGGCATCCATCGCCCAATCCTGATAGCTGGTGACCGGTCCGGGCGAAGAAAAATCCGAAACGAAGCGCTTGTTGTGGAGGTCCTGTGCCTTGGTCGTGCTGAGATCCGTGGTCCAGACGATCACTTCGCCAATCTGCCCGTCGAGATGGAGGCCGGTTCCGCCTTTGCCGATCAAGAGCGGGCTATCTGCGGCGGCGATCCGGTTCGGAATGGTCCCGCTGCCGAACGACAAGCTCAGGGGTTGTGCATCGAGCCATGATTTGAGGCGGTTCGCATTTCCCGTGAGTCCTCCGTTGAAAACAGTCGCGGTGTGATGCCAGATTTGACGGGGAACGCTGCTGAGGCTGGATCTGGCCTCCGGGGAACTGTTCGCACCACCGATACCGATCAGGAATTCATCTGGATTTGTCACGGATACACCCCAGCCGGTCCTCAGCCCGGTCATGGTAGAGACTGCTTTTTTCGAGAGAAATCCCTGCGAAGCCGTGCTCCATGGTTCGACCAAGCCCCAAACGGAAACGGAAAGCAGTGCGGTATCCGCGAGCGCCCCTCCATCTTCAACTTCGAGAAAATCATCAATGGAAAACCGCAGCACCGGCTCATTGCGCGATCCCCGGATGAGCCGCCCTCCCTCGACGATCCGCGGAGCGAGCGCCGCCGATGGCGCTACAGCGTCGCGTCCCTTGCCGGATTGGTCGTGCCAGGTCATCACCCGCACCTCTTCATTTGCCTGCGACCATGTCACGAGCTCAAGTCCTCCACCACCGCGAACGGTGTCCAGTGCACCTTGGCGATCCCCTTCGAAAAATGTCGCCAGCGCCCCATCGCTCGCGCGGCGCACCGTCACCAGCGGCCCCCGGTAAGTCGGGGAGATTGCATGCGTGCCGAATGCCACTTGGATCCCGGCCTGGGTGTCGCCAAGGGGATGGAAGCGGAACGGATCCGCTTCCAGCCGTCCGAAGGCCCGCTCGAACGCCCGCCACCAGGTCTGGGTGGCTAGTGGCTGATCCACCGCAGTCACCATCGTGATGTTCCCATCGGGGTCGTTCGAAAGCACCGGGATGATATGCTGCTGCCCGCCAAAATTGATCACGGTCGTTCCCGTGAGTTTCTTTCGGACCGAGGTTCGGATGATCGCCGGATTCATGATGACGACCGCTGGCGGGCCGTCCGCATCAATCGATCCGGGCAGGGGATTACTTGGGTGATCTTTCACCAACATCTCATTTCGCAGCGGAGAGTCAGGCAGCGAACTCGCGATGTCCGCCTTCGTCACGATCGGCGAAGATCCGTCCAGCGAGGGAATATTGATGGGAAACATGGTGATCTGCAGGAATTTGGTGGCCACTACGTTTCCCCAGCCATCCACCGCGCTGTTGTATTCGTTCAGGGTGTTGAGCGTTCCGCCGAGCCATGTGACCACGATTTTTTCCGCTACCGTCGGATCGATCAGATAGGCATCCGCAACGGCGGTGAGCGCCCCTCCACAGACCACGACCATTGGTTTCGCAGGGGTTCCGTGCAGGTGGGCCGCTGCGACGATCGCATTTCCCACGACAGAATTCAGAGGCACGGTATCCTCGGCCAGTCCGCTTGGTGGGGGCTGGAAATGGCCGATCAGCACTTCGGAGGTGACCGCAGGAAAGGTGGTCTGCCAGGTGGCTTCGGCATCGCTTTGGATCTGAGCCCTTTCGATGCCGAACGACACCGCGTTCGCCAAGGTGACGAAGGGGTTGAACGGTGCGATCGCCGTGCTGGTGCTGGTGCCGATCAACCGAATCTTGCCGGAGGCCGCGAGTGCAAGCAGGAATTCTTGGGTGTAAACATCTCGGGGATCGTCATTGTCGTGCCAGACGGGATTTGTGCGGTCAAACGGAACCCCGGCGGGTGACGCGGTGGACACGACAATCATAACGAGAATGCTCCTCGAACGGATCATAAAATCACAATTCATCAACTTCCGCAGGTTCATGGGTGGCTTCCATCGCACAATATCATGGATTGGCCAAGCCTATCAGTTCAATATGCCCTTTATTTTGCCTTGCAGGCTTGGTTGTGAAAGCTAGGCTGCGCGGACTGAGCATGAAACGCATGCTTTGGAAAAAACCAATGACCTCAGAAAAGCACCCGCGCCGATCATGAAATTTGCCACCATCGCCGCCGTTGTGGGCCTGTTCGCCACCTCCTGCGCGCCCACTCGCCCACCCACCCCGAGCGAGCCCGCCTACATCGCACCTTCAAGATAGGCCAAGCTGCCGGAGAAAAGTTCATACCCTTTCCTCTTCCGGTATTGCCAAACCTTAAATTTTTTTTCAGTTTCCAAAACACAGCTTAGATCCATGACCCGTATTATTACCGCACTACTCGCCTCTGTATTCACCCTGCTTCTTGCCGCTTGCGGCTGCTGTACCAGTGATGTGAAGCCTCCTGGCCTCCGCCCGCTGCCGCAGTTCAAGGAGATTCAGTCCGCTCCTGAGGTGGATTACCGTTCCTCCAAGTGAGCCACCTGGGGTTTCATCGCCCCGGAACGCCGATTGAGCGTCCTTCCGAGTGGATCGGAAGGACTCTTTTTGTTTGTCAAAGTCGTAACACTTTGGTATTTCCCACGGGGTGGATTTTCAGGTAATTGAAAGGAAACTCGATCATGGACCCCAGAAAGACAAAGGAATTGGACTCGCGCTTCAGCGGCCCGTTACGCCACTACCACAGAGCGAATACCCGGGTTCCGAAATCCTGGGAAGAATGGATCGAGGGCAAACCCCCATCGCGGAAATCGGGTTCCCGGTGGTGGCTCGTGGTCCTCGCGATTCTCGGATTGATAACCCTTGCCGCGATTGTGGTGGGGCTTTTTGTTGAAATGCGTTAGAGATCCCTGGACGCATCTTTTTTCCAGAATTCACATGTGGCTTTGACAATTGCAGCCCGCGTGGCCAGTTTCCCGCTCCGCCACGAACCAAAGCGGATTTTTTACCATGGGAAAAAGCCTCTTCCAAAAAGTCTGGGACGCTCACACCGTCGGAACCATCTCCGACGGGCGCACGCAGCTCTTCATCGGCACGCACCTGATCCACGAGGTCACCTCACCCCAGGCCTTCGGCATGCTGCGTGATCTCGGGCTTAAAGTGAAGTTTCCGAAGCGCACCTTCGCCACTGTCGATCACATCGTGCCCACGGTGAATCAGGATGCCCCGCAAGACCCGCTCGCAGCGGAAATGATGCAGGCGCTGCGCAAAAATGCCGACGATTTCGGAGTCACTTATTTTGATTTGGCATCAGGAAAACAAGGCATTGTCCACGTCGTAGGTCCGGAGCAAGGCATCACCCAGCCCGGCACGACCATCGCTTGTGGCGATTCGCACACGGCCACTCACGGGGCCTTTGGAGCGATCGCCTTCGGCATCGGCACCACCCAGGTGCGCGATGTTCTGGCCACGCAGACTTTGGCGTTGGAATTACTCAAAGTGCGCCGCATCGAGGTCAATGGTGATCTCGCACCGGGTGTCTATGCCAAGGACGTGATCCTCCACATCATCCGCCTGCTGGGTGCCAAAGGCGGCATCGGCTTCGCCTATGAATATGCGGGCGATGTTTTTGGCCGGATGTCCATGGAAGAGCGGATGACCGTTTGCAACATGTCCATCGAAGGCGGTGCCCGTTGCGGCTACGTCAATCCAGATGCCAAGACCGTCGCTTATCTCAGCGGCCGGCCTTACGTCAATATGTCTGATTTCAATGCCACCGCTGCACGCTGGTTGTCCTTCGCCTCGGATGCGGATGCGCATTTTGATGACATCGTGAAAATCAACGCCGCCGATATTGAACCCACCGTCACCTGGGGCATCTCGCCGGACCAGGGGATTTCCATCTCCGAAAACATTCCAGACCCCGCCACCGCTGCCACGCCACTGGAAAAGGCCTCCATCGAGGAAGCGCTCCAATACATGAAACTCGCCGCCGGCAGTCCCATCAAAGGCGTGAAAATCGATGTCGCCTTCATCGGTTCCTGCACCAACGGGCGGATCTCGGATTTCCGTGAAGTCGCCAAATACATCCGTGGCCACAAGGTCGCCGCTGGTGTCACTGCCATCGTCGTGCCCGGCTCGCAGATCGTCGCGATCCAATGCGAGCAAGAAGGGCTGCCGGAAATTTTCCGTGCGGCTGGCTTCGAGTGGCGTGGGGCAGGCTGCTCGATGTGCCTTGCCATGAATCCAGACAAGCTCGTAGGCGATCAACTCTGCGCCTCATCCTCCAACAGAAACTTCAAGGGCCGCCAAGGCTCGCCCACGGGACGCACGGTTTTAATGTCTCCCGTCATGGTCGCCGCCGCCGCTATTACCGGCTCCATCGCAGATGCTCGCGAGCTATTCACATTGGAAATCCCCGCCGCTGTGGCATAACAATAAAAATTCAACTCACCATGGCACTCGATCCCGTTCCTTTCGTCACCGGCCGCGCGGTTTTCATTCCCGGCGCAGACATCGATACCGACCGTATCATCCCCGCTCGCTTCATGAAATGCGTCACCTTCGATGGCCTCGGAGAATTCGCTTTTTACGATGTGCGCTTCAACTCGGAAACCGGTGAAAAAACCGCCCATCCGCTCAATGATCCTCGCTTCACCGAGGCCTCCATCCTCGTCGCCGGAGTGAACTTCGGATGTGGCTCCTCCCGTGAGCATGCCCCGCAGTCACTGCGCAAATACGGCTTCAACGGCGTGATTGCCGAGTCCTTTGCGGAAATTTTCTACGGGAATTCCACCACCCTTGCCATGCCCTGCGTGATGGCCGGTGCCGCTGACATCGTCGCCATCCAGGAAGCTGTGGAAGCGGATCCCACCGTCGAGTTCACCATTGATGTCAAAGCCCTCAAAGTCCGAAGCTCCAGCGGACTCAATATCCCTGTCACCATGCCGGACTCCGCCCGCGAGGCGCTGCTTTCCGGGCGCTGGGACCCGATCCAAGAATTGTTGGACAACGAATCGCAGATAGAGAAAAAAGCCAGGGAGCTTCACTACGTTTGAATCCTATTAGAGGAATCTAACTGTAATACTTCTCGTAGGCATTCCCTGCCTTTGGCATCGCCGCCCACCACTTGCAATCGCAGCTGTCAGGTAATCTCAAAGGTGAGCTTCTTACCACCGAACACTTCGCAGACCTAATCCGGGCGGAAATGGACGCTGGAAAATGAATGCAGACTCCACTTGGTTTGAAACGGATGTTATTCATCCTTCTTTCAGGCGGTTCCCTTCCGTAGATCGTGAGCGTCTTAAATTCATCCCCCCCGGAATTTGCCGAATCTGGGTTTTGTTAGGCGGTTTTTCTACGGCAGCCCGGCGCTCGGCGGCGATGCTGGCGGGGTGAGCACGGCGGCTTGTTCAAAGGTAGCGTTGGGCGGGAGGTGTTTGATCACTTCGATGAGGTATTCCTCGGGATCAAGTTTCTGGGCGCTGCAGTTGGCTAGGAGGGTGTAGATGAGGGCGTTGTTCGTTCCGGCTTCGAGGCTGCCGAAGAACATCCAGCCTGTCCGCCGTAGCCTTGGCGAAGGAGGGTTTTTCATGCCGAGCTTGGTGGGCCGGATCATGTTCTCAACCATATTTCCAACAGGCATGTGGCACTGCGGCCGGCGTGCTGGTCGAAGTAACAGGTGCCTGCGATGGGATCGCGGTAAGCCCAGAGGCGGCCTTCTCGGGTTGAGCCGTGGCCGGGATCGAGGTAGTCAATGGGAGTTTGATGCTCGCCGCCGTCCGCACTCCTGCGGAGCGCGTCGCGTGCGCTCCTGTCCGTGTCGCTCCGCTCCATTCATCAACCTCCATTTCGTTGGATTCGAGGAGTTCGGCGCGGATGGCTTGGCCGATGGGGGCGCAGTGGCGGGCGGTGGCGTGGGTCCAGCCGTTGAGGGTTTGGCGCCCGATTTCGATTTCATGTCGTCGTCGGAAACGTTGGGATGGGCGGAAGTGGGGGAGATGGTCTTGATATTTGTCAGTGATCATTTGTGCGGCGAGAGTGGGCGCTAACAGGGTGCCGGGGTTGCTGGGAAGTGGGGCGGTGACACCCCTCCGGTCGCACCCTTGCAGGGCTGTCGCGTTCACTCCGGTCCATTTCGCCCGCTCGATCCAAGTGCGGCAATTGATCCAGACAGGCAGGTCCTTGCCTGTCTTCACCCTTCGGGCTTCGCTACGCTGCGTCCAGAAAGCTGCGCTTTATTGCCACTGCCGCTGGATGCTCGTCGAGTGCGCCCAACACTTTCGCAAAGCACCCCGCATCAGCCCCGCC
>Ga0105048_10015641_pt1 | contig 11765 bp, 14 predicted proteins | sample MAT05_FD_78382 | JGI IMG/M metagenome (GOLD analysis project Ga0105048, IMG submission 78382) | Freshwater microbial communities from Lake Fryxell liftoff mats and glacier meltwater in Antarctica - MAT-05 | ecosystem: Environmental > Aquatic > Freshwater > Ice > Liftoff microbial mat | place...
CGCGCTTGTGAATTCCGTTGATTCCATCCCATGCTTTTATAGCAGAAATCTTTTGGCTTGTCCACCTTTTGGGGTTAAAGCGCAGAGCCTAAGTGGATTTTGGTGTAGCGCGAATTCACCCTGATCGAGGCCCGAAGGGGACTTGATGAAGCGTGCCAGCCATATTGGATCGGCCTCTGCTTTGCGCAGTTCGTCCTCGATTGCGGTGGCGCAGCACTGCGCCGAGATCAGGATCGCCAACACCGCCGCCCTCATCTCCTACATCTCGCTCAAAGCCGCAATCAACGCACCCTTTGCGGTCGCCGTCAGAGGATCGTTTGCCAACCGGATCTCCGACAACGGCACCGGAAACTCCACCGCCTGAATCGCCTGTTCAAACCGTTGCCGGAACCCCTGCGGCATCGTGCTTCCACCGCTCAAGATCATTGGAATTGGCCGGCCCAATCGCGGCAGGCTCTTCGATTTCGTGAACACATCCTTCATCGCTCCGATGAGCGTATTGATCAGGTCGTCGTAATAGACCGAAATAACCTGATGCGCCTTTTCCTGTTGCACACCGCCAAAAACGAAGTTGTTTTCTTTGATCAATCGTACTCGCGTCGCCATCTCATTCGTTACCGCCGCCGCGTTCGAGTCGATATAATCGCCGGCCTTCGGCACGCTAAACGAAATCACCGGCACCGCCAAATACGACATGCAAACATTGCACAGTCCGCCGCCGATACTGATTCCGATTCCCGTGTAGTTGGACCCCTCCAACTCGCTATAAACAACCGCCAAGCCTTCGCTCACGCTCTTGGCGTCGTAGCCCAGTTCCGTTAGCATCTGCCGGAGCGAAGCTTCGTGAAACGTCGCCGTGTCAGCAGCTCCCGGCGGGGCGGATGGAACACTGAAAAACAACTTTTGCCGGGCATGCTTCGCTGTTCCTAACAGACTTTTGAGCAATTCCTGCAACATCGTCATGCTTTCCGGCTCGTCGGGGTTCAGGAAACCGCGAGCCATCGGCCGGCGCGATTCCGCTCCCAGCAAATCCGCGAATCGTTCGCTTTCATTGCCTTGGACCAGAATCTCGTTCCCTCGCAACGTGTGCGGGACCTTTTCCTTACGCAGTACGTTTTCCGTGAACTTCGAGCCCGGTAGCGTTACAAACGAATTCAGCTCGCTCCGGTAGATGTAATCGGTCTCACTCGGCCAGGCCGCTACGATGCGGCTCGTCCCGACGTCCAAACCCACTGGGGTGGACCCGTCGGAATAGCGATATGTCATGGAATAGAGCTCCTTGATTCCGGCTCGGAAAAATTCAGATGCCGGTGCGGATCTTCGACTTCTTTGAAGCGTTTTGCCAGAAAACGCCGGTACGCCGCCGTGGAAAGCCCACGCCGTGAGGCGTCCTGGCGCAGATTCGTCTCTCCGGCGCTAATCCCGTCCTGCAGTTCCTCCGCGGCGATGTTCGAGTAATAGTCTTCAAACCCGAATCCGAAGAGTGTTATCGCCGGCAGCGGGGTCAAATAGTTCACCGGCAATCCCAGGCGGGCAAACGGGAATCCCCAGGACCAGTCCGTGTGGTAACCCACCCCCATATTCCCCGGATTCACCGAAACCTGCGCGTGGGTGACACAGTTCGCCGGCGGAATTCGATACCGCGCTCGCAGCACATCGGTCAAAAGCCGAGCGCTCATCACTTGTGGTTCCGTAACGCTCGGCTTGCCATCCGCCTTTTTTTTTTTAATGATACGCCACCCACCGAGAAAGCTATGGTTCAGGTTGACGAAGTAGTACTTTTCGTCCGCCCACACGGAGGAACCCGCGTGGTTGGCCGGTTCGTTTTCCGGAACAGTTCGGAAGACCCGGCCAAACCGATCAATGACGAAGTGGTATGCCCGTTGCGACTGAACAAACCCCAGTGTGCCCTCGGCGGCTCGGCGCAACCGCCGGTTGTTCGTCTCTTGAAATGCCGCCGCGTCAGATTCCGTGGTGTGGAAAACGATCCCGTATGGCGCCGGATTCTCCTCGCGCGCATTATTATCCAGTCGCCACCGCTGGAACCGTACCGCCTCACGCGGCGCGGCTATAAATCGCTTCTCAATCCGCAGTCCGTTGCTGTAGAGCTCGTAGTCCGGAGAATTCTCGACCGTCCATACATTTGCGAACAAATCGAATCGTGACGATGCTTGCACACTTTGCCGAGGCGCAGCCCCATCGGTGATCATCGGTATCGGCAGCAACAAAGCCGCTGCCACAAACGCGCTTACCCGGTGCAGTTTCGCATTGGCCAATCCCCGGCGGACCGGATTGCCAGTCCAATAGGCCGCCGACCCGCGCAAATACCCGAGCCGCTTAACCGGATCCGCAATCCGTTCCGCCCGCCAACTTACATATTTGGCGAACGCCCGCCCCGGCGCTCGGAGGCGCGGCGCGCGGGCGACACTGGCTGCGTTACTCATTCCCAATGGTCGACCTGGTCATCTATCGAACGAATTCCAATAACTACTTATAGTACGCAACCCTTAGTTTCAGAACAAGAAGAGCCCTATTTTTCTAATGGTTCTATAGCCAAAACCCTAGACTCCGACTGGAACTTCCGAAAATCCGAGTATTCAATCAGCACATCTACACGCAATTTCTTGAGGAGCGCCAAACGTGCGTCGAAATCGACCTTGATTCGCATAGGCATCCAAAGCTCACTATTCACGTGAGTTTTTTCGAGCGTGAACTTCGCCCCCTTTTCCAGCCGTGCCAGCACCAGTCCAAACGAGACGGTATCGATCGCCTCAGCCTCGACTTTCAGAAGTGTCGAATCCTGCTTCGCCACAAAGAACCGGCCCTTAAACTTCGTCAGCATCTTCGCCCGCGAATCGCGTGGCTGATAAGACGTAATTGGCGTTGCGTCGAGCATCCAGGCGGCCCGGCCCGCGACGCTGGTCTCTCCGGCCAGTTGGAACGTGTACGCCTTCGGAATCTCCAGCAAAAATGCCCGCTGGCGCTGCCGTTCCTGCAGATATTTTCCTACGCGCCGCTCTCGTTGGGAGGGCGTCTCTTTTGCCCGCTCCGCCGCCAGTATGTCGATCTTCCGCTGCTCTTTTTGTTGCTCCCCGGCGCTCAACGGCTTCCCATCCTTGGCCACCAACCGCCGGTACGGCTGTCCATAAAGGCTCATGATTTCATGGGTTTCGCTCTCTCGCCTGGTTCGCTGGCTGTTCTTCCACTCTTGCTCCGTCGACGTTTCTAAATAGGCATACTGCCGCGCCAGTTCATCGTCCCGCTGGTCCCGCTGCAAGCTCTTTTCGAGAATCGCTCGCGGGTCCTGCCCGTTTATCGTCAAAACCGCCATCGCCACAACCAATCGCATGATCATCAGACGCTCCTTGGCGGTCGAGGTTGCTAAAATGAAAGGCAATGGATTCCATTGCAAAGTATCAGCAGGATTTGGCCGAAACGATCCGCGGCATCGACACCGACGGCGTCCGCAAAGCTGTCGGCCTCTTCTCGGAGGCGCGCGAGACAGGCAACACCATTTTCGTCTGCGGCAACGGCGGCAGCGCCGGTTCCGCCTCCCATTTCGTTTGTGACGTGCTCAAAGGCGCGAGTTTTGGCCGCGACAAGAAGTTCCGGATTCTCAGTCTCAACGACAATCTTCCCACTCTTACCGCCTATGCCAACGATGTCGGCTATGACGTCGTTTTCGCTGAGCAACTCAAGAACTTCGCCAAACCCGGTGACGTATTTCTCGCCATCAGCGGTTCAGGTAATTCCCCCAACGTGCTGCGTGGCATCGAAACCGCCAACGCCCTGGGCTGCAAGACGATTGCTATGACCGGACGCGACGGCGGTAAACTTGGACCGCTCGCCCAACTGCATTTGCACGTACCGAATCCCCATATGGGCCGTATCGAGGACGCGCATATGGCCATGTGCCACATGATCGCCTACCACTTCATGGAAGAGTCGCACTAGCGAAACTTTGTTCGACACGCAGGGCTCTGCATTGTAGGAGGCTACATGAAAAACAAGATTTTTCTAGCCGCGATTTTGTTCGCCCTGCCACTGATGGCCGATGTTCGAGTTCGAGTTCGCCTCGGCGCCGGGCATCCGATTCACCGCACCAACCGTATGGTCGTTGTCCGTCCGCCGCGGCCGGCTCTGCGTCCCATGCGGCAGTCGATTGTCTACGCTCCGCCAATTGTTTGGAACCGCACGGTTGTTTCGCTACCAGGTCGCGATCGTCTCAGCCGCGAAGATAGTGAAACGATTAACCGCCAGGAAAATTGGGTCGACTCCACCCTCGACGTTAACGGACGCGGTAACGCGCTGTTTCTCAACGTAGACGGACGCGCCCACATCGATTTTGCCGAGGTCACCTTCGAGAACGGTCAAGTTCAGGTTGTCGACTTCCGCGAAGGCAGAGTGGAAAGCGGTACGTTCCAACTGCTGGATTTCCGCGACGGCCGTAACGTGGACTCGGTCCGGATAATCGCCAAATCGCAGTCACCGCGATCAAAACTGACCGTTTATCTGGCCAAGTAATCCCGGTTATTCCTTCGGCCGGCTCAAAAAATGATCGACGTGGTTAACAAGCTCCGCGAACCTGGCCAAGTAATCCAGGTTATCCCTTCGGCCGGCCCTTCCGGATCCGCTTCATGATGTTGTTTAGATGATGCGGATCGATCACGGCGTCCAGTTCAAATTGCAGATCGGGAGTCCGGTGAAGCGCCAACCGGTGCGCCACCTGGGTGCGAAGATAGGCCCTTGCATTTTCCAGAGCGGCCATCGCCGTCTCCCGTTCTTCGGCGTTCGTCAACGCCACCATCACCCGGGCTTTCCGGCCATCGGGCGCAATGTGTACATCCGTTACCGTGACCCCCTCTACCCGGGGGTCGCTCATTTCGTATTCGATTAATTCGGTCAATTCCTCGCGAATCTGCTCGGAGACTCGCTGCAGGCGAATGGGTTCCATGGCGATGCTGCTTTTCCCTTCCAGTATCGCGTACTCTATAGCGATGCGCGTATTCGTCACCGGAATGGTGCTCATTTTGGCCTCTTGTGCACCTAAAAACACGTCAAAAACCGCTTCCGCGGCGCCTTTTTCGACGATAAAATGGGCAGATTTGACCGGCGCTCCGTTCACTTTGACCTCTTTGACGGCCAAGATGAAAGAAGTTTCATTGCCTTCCACACGCCGACCGACCATTCAATTTGGTGAAAAAGACCGGATCACCGGAATGGCCGGCGTGAACCGGTATTCGGTGGAGGGAACGGTTTCGGGGAAGGACAGCATTTCCTGGGCCGGGCCCGCCGCCGTCACGAAAATGGCCGGCCCGCCCGAGGCCATGGCGTTGGAAGACGCTTTTCTCCAAGCTTTGCAAGCAGTTACAAGGATTGAGCAGCAGGGCGGGAAGTTGAAACTGGCGACTACGGATGGCGCCACGCGCCTGGAATTCGTCCGTTAAAAACTTTCGACGGATTTTTGATACGAAACCCGGCTGCCGATCACTAGTCAGGTATTCAGTAACCGGAGGATCGGTCCAGGAACGCTGAATACGTCAAACTCCGATTTCCTGGACCGGCCAACTAATGTTGCATACTGAATTCTGATCTCGCGCCTCAGCGCGGGCAAAAAGTGGGGCAAGAGGCCTTATGCAGTTCGTCACTTTTGATCTGGCGTATATACAGCGCCTAGCCGCCGGCGACTCCGACACGGAACGTCATTTCGTCGCCTATTTTGGAGAGTTGTTGGGAATCAAGCTGCGGTCGCGAGTCCGTTCCGCGTATCTTGTTGAAGAGATTCGGCAAGAGGTATTTTTGCGCGCGTTCCGGCTGATCCGGAGGACGGATGGAATCCGGCAACCCGAACGGCTTGGACCGCTGGTGAACTCGATTTGCGACAACGTCGTATTGGAGTTCCGGCGGGCCGGAGAGCGGGACCCGGCGCCGTTGGAAGAGTCTTTCGATACGAAAGACGAAGCGGTGAACGTGGAAACCGAGATGTTAAGCCACGAATCTTCCACGGCTGTTCGTAAAGTTCTTGAAACGCTTCCGCACCGTGAGCAACTATTATTACGAGCCATCTATTTTGACGAGAAGAAGCGCGACCAGGTCTGCCGGGAACACGGAGTGGATCGGGAGTACTTGCGAGTGCTATTGCATCGGGCTCGATTGACGTTTCGAGACAAGTATTTGGAAGTGACTAAATAGTCGACCATGAATCACCAAGAAGTCATGAACGCACAACTCGTCGAACGCTACCTCCTAGGGGAGATGGCGGAAAACGAACGTGGCGTATTCGAGGAACATTATTTCTCGTGCGCGGTTTGCGCCGAGGATGTGGTGACCGCCGTAAAGTTCGTTGAAAACGCACGGCGGCCCCTGCTCCGTTTGGAAGCAGAACAAACACCAAAAGCGGAAGAGAATCGAGCCGCGAATGAGGGCACGCCGAAACGGCCCGCTCCGGCAGCAGGCCGGGAAGAGTACTGGTGGGATCGATGGCTGGCCTTGGCGCCGAAACCGGCCTTAGCGGGAGTTTGCGCATGCCTGGCGGTCGCGCTGGTCTGGCAGAGTCTCCCCGTCAAACCGCAACCGGAAGTGACGGGAAGCTATTTCGTGACTGAGACACGCGCCGGCGGGGGATCGCCGCGGAAGATTGTAAGGGGCCCACGCCAGGAGCGGGTGGCGCTTTTATTGAATTACACAGACACCTCGGTGTCGCAATTTCGATTTGTGCTGGAGAACGCCGAAGGCCGAGCGGTCCAGCAGTTTGACGGGGAAGCGCCGCGGGATACCAATGAAATGCACGTCATGGTTCCGGTGGCGGGCCTGCGCTCCGGAGTTTACACGCTGCGGGTAAAGAACGCGGCCACTCAGTCCGATGTCGCCGCGTTACCTTTCGAGCTCGCGACTCCCTAACATAATTTCATGTCTGAACGAACAAGCTATTTTTCCTACTCCGCTGCCGGTTCGGCCATAGGCGGAATCCTGACCAGTCCTAGCCCGTTAACGGTGCCCACACAGGCGATGGCCTCCCTGTCGCCGTCCGGCGGTTATGGCAGCGCGACTGTCGAAAATTTTGGGATCGACGGTCTATTAACGATCCGCAAAGGCCTCACAACCGTGCAGGGCGACCTGAAGCAAACGGAACTGACGGTCACCCTTGAGGAGATCAAGATCATGAACCGGCTGAGCATTGACCGGCTGGTTTTGCATCTAACGGCGCAGACGCCGCCAGGAGCGTATGAGGCGACGATTACACCGATGGGATCGTCGATAGAGGGACTGCGGGTGAACGGTCAGGAAATTTCACTACCGTGCAGCGCAGGGATTTTCGACCGTTATCCGACGTATACAGCGCTGGAGAGCGCTTATGTGGAAGGCGCGCTGAAGGGTCTAATCATGGAACCGGGAACGCTTGGCGCGCCCTGCAGGGCGGCGCGCTTCGAAGGGTGCGAAGAGCGCACGGGCAGTGTAAAGGCTACGCTGTACTCCCTTGAAAATCTTTCCTGCGGGCTGCCGGTGGTGAATGGCGGATTGCGCGTGAAAGACTTCGCGACGCTGTATTTCGGCGAATTCCGCATTTCGAAGTTCGCGCGGCGGCTGACGATGCTGCGCGTGGAACTGGGGTGCGATGTAGGAGGCAGCCTGAGTCTCGGTGACGGGTCAGGAAACGGCCAGTGGGAACCGCCGCACTGATGAACCCCTGGCGGAGCCGGCTGCTAACGACGCTGGTGTTAGTAGCGAGTTGCTCCGCGCCGAAGCAAAAGGCGGAAGACATCTTCGCGAAGGCAGAGGCGGCGTTTGAGGACGAACGGTATGACCAGGCGCTCTCGCTGATCCCGAGCGAAGCGGTGCTGCGCGAGTTGAGTTCGAGCCGCAACCTCCTCGACCGTTTCCAATTGCTACGAGCCGAAACGTTGGTTTCGCTTCCCGATGGCGCACCGGGCATGGCCCTATTGGCGGTACCGTTCGGCGCGGGGGCCGATCCCGCTTTAGACCGGAGACGGCGGCGGTCGTTGGGGTATGGCCGGTGCAGCACGGCCCGGACTGGTGAAGAGCGGCAGGCCGGCCTGGATATTCTGGAAGCCGTGCTGGCGGAGGCCCCGGAGAACAGCGGTGAAGAGGGGCAGATCGAATTGAGGCGGGGGAACTGTCTGCGGGCGATGGGACAGTTCGAGAAATCCGAAGCCGCTCTGCGCAACGTGGTGACGGCGGCGAGGGCCTCCAAGGAACTCCTGCTGGAGGCAAAGGGCCTATCGTCGCTGGCCAATATTTGCGCCATTCGCGAGCACTTCGACGTGGCGGCGACGTATATGCGGGAAGCCCTGCGCCTGGCTGAACGGCTGGGTCCGGCCGGGCAGCACGTCTTGCGGCGCGGAACCAACAGCTTAGGCTGGCTGCAGTTTGAGCTGGGAGATTACGAACAGGCGATTGTCACGCTGGGGAAGTTGAAACCGCAGAACGACCGAGAGAGAAGTGTCAGCGAGAACAACCAGGCGCGGACGCTGATGTCGATGGACGATTTGGCAGGCGCGGAGATTCACTACGAGCGGGCGCTGGCGGCTGTCCGGGCCAGGACCGGTGCGGATGCCAGTGACGAAGTATCGGTGCTGGAGGGACTGGCCGTATTGGCCTATCGACGCGGCAAGTGGTTCGACGCGGCAAACTGGAACCGGACGGCGACGAAGCTAATTGAAAAACTGCGTCGCCCGGATTTGGAGCGAGCAGCGAGTTTGACGGACGCGCGAATCCGCTTGGCGCAGGGAGACGCGGCGGGTGCGGAGCCGGTTTTGCGGCGGATTCTGGCCGATGGCGGAATCCTGGGACAGGTACGGTGGACGGCGCATACGGAATTAGCTCGACTGCTGGCGGGACAGGGGCGGCTGGTCCAGGCGGAGGCAGAGTTTGAAAAGGCGATGGGCGTGGTGGAGGCGGCGAGGGCGGGCCTGAGCGCGGCCGAAGACCGGATCTCATTCCTGTCGGGACGAATGGAAGTTTACCGGGAGACCTTGCAGTTTCTGCTGCAACACGGCCGGTCCGACGATGCCTTACGGGTAGCCGAAAGGAGCAGGGCGCGAACGTTGCAAGACAAATCGGCACGGAGGCAGATGCGACGGGGCGCGACGGTTTTGTTCTATTGGCTGGATGAGCCGGAGTCGCACTTATGGGTGATCAACGGTCCGAATCGGCCCGCGCATTTCCAATTGCCGGGCGCCCGGACGATTCAGGATCTGGTGGAGCGGCACAACCAGCTTTTATTGCGGGCGCGGAACCCGCTTACGGATGGAGGAGCGGACTCCCGCCGGCTATATGAGCTGCTGGTGCAGCCGGCGCTGGGCCAGATGAGCGGGCGGAGGGTTTTGATCTCACCCGATGGGGTGTTGCACGGGCTGAATTTTGAAACTCTGATTGCGCCGGGTCCCGACCATTATTGGCTGGACGACGTGGAGATTTCCGTGGTGCCGGGGTTAATGGGGCCCGGCGGCGGAACGCGCACGGCATCGAAGCAAATCCTGCTTGCGGGCGATGCGGTGGAAGCGGAGGCGGGGTTTGTAAGGCTGCGCCACGCGGGAGAAGAATTGGATCGAATTGGCGGACAGTTTGGCGCCACGCCATTGAAGCGGGAAGGGGCGACGCCGCGAGCGGTGCGGGCGGGATTGGCGAAAGGTCCGGCGTATGTTCATTTCGCGGCACACGCGGAGGCAAACCGCCTGCGGCCGTTGGAGTCGGCGATTTTGCTTTCGCCGGAAGGCGGCGAGTACAAGTTGTACGCAAGGGAAGTAGCAGCGATGCCGATGCGGGCGCATTTGGTAACTTTGTCGGCTTGCACGGCGGCGGGGGCGAAGGCGTACCGGGGAGAGGGATTGGTGGGCTTTGCGTGGGCCTTTTTGGGGGCAGGCGCGGAGAATGTGGTGGCATCGTTGTGGGAAGTGGACGACGCGAGCACGCCTCAGTTGATGGATCAGATGTACCGGCAGATTCATTTGGGACGTGCGCCTTCGGAGGCATTGCGAGAGGCGAAATTAGCGCTGTTGCGCTCGGGGACGGCGTTACAGAAGCCGTATTTTTGGGGCGCGTTTTTGCATTTTCAGCAGTAGGCGCGGGCTACTGCTTCGTCAAATCGACGAGGTCTCGCTGGATCAGCTTGCACTGGCCGTGCTGGAAATTGAAGTAGTAAACGCCACACTCGGTGCGGCCGGTTTTGCACGCGTTGCGGAGAGTCATTAGTGTGCTGTTGCGGTGGGAGTCGATATTGCGGCCGCTCATCGGATCCATCGGGACATATAGCCCCGTTCCGGTTCCGCTTAAAGGTGGGGAGTGGACTTTGCCGTTCCGTGCATCAACGACGGCCATCATGAGACAGTCCGAGCCGCAACCCGAACGGATGACGAAAAACGGCGGGCAAAATTGGGGCCGGGTTGCCTGGCCATGGCCCCTCCATTGCCAGTCCAAACTCCGGCGCCATTCGCCACGCCATTCCGGATTCTCGTGCGGTACATTCTCTGTTCGGCGGTGGCGAGAATTGGCGCCGCCGGGGTTCCCTGGAAAATTTCGGCGACGGGATACTCTTCGTGCTTTGGTTGGGCACCGAGGGCCGCCATTGTGAGAAATACCAGCGCTACGGCCTGGATGATCATAATACGGAGGGTACTCCAGCGTGATCGGAGTGAAAATAGGGTATGTACATCCATCATCGGGAACGCCACGTAACGGATCGAATCGGCTGGTTGCGAGCATCGGTGTTGGGCGCCAACGACGGCATTGTGTCGACGGCGAGCCTGGTGATCGGAGTGGCGGCGGCCCACACGGCGCACAGCGGGGTTCTAGTGGCGGGCATTGCGGGTCTGGTAGCCGGGGCAATGTCGATGGCGGCGGGCGAGTACGTATCTGTCCACTCCCAGGCGGACACCGAGCAGGCGGACCTGGCGCGGGAACGCGCGGAACTTGCCGCCGATTGGGACCACGAACATGAAGAACTGGCGGCCATCTACGTGACACGCGGACTGGAGCCGGCGCTGGCGACACAGGTGGCCGAGCAATTGATGAAACACGACGCGTTGGGCGCGCATGCGCGGGACGAGCTTGGCATAACCGAGGCGATGAGCGCGCGGCCGATCCAGGCGGCCCTGGCGTCGGCCGCGAGTTTCGCAGTGGGCGCGGCGCTGCCGCTGTTGATCACGGCGTTTACTCCGGAAGTGACACTGATCCCTTTGGTTGCGGGGACTTCACTTTTATTTCTGGCAATGTTGGGAGCTGTCGCGGCGAAGGCCGGCGGGGCCGGGGTGGTGGCAGGCACGATTCGGGTTACGTTCTGGGGTGCACTGGCGATGGCGTTGACGGCGGGGGTTGGGGCGTTGTTCGGAACCGTTGTATAGACTCAGGGCTTGGCGAGGCCTTTTCGGAGTTCGGTCGCGCGGAAAACCTCCTCGGCAGTAAGCAAATTCTGGTGGCGATCGAGGAGCGCAGGGGCGGGTGGATGGTTCTGCGCGGCAGCCAGTTCGAGCCAGGCGATGGCTTCGGGCCACTTCTCGCGGGGACCTTCGAATAGATACTCGGCGAGACGCGTCTGGCACGTCGATTGACGAACGGCGGCACAGCGGCGATAGTATGTGGCGGCTTCGGCGGGCTTTTCGGACCGCAACAACTCACCCGGATATAGCTGGGCGACGAAGCTATCCTGCAGGGCCGCAACGCGGATCATGGACATGCCCTTCTCTTTGTCGAGGGGAAGATTGCGGCCTTCGTAATGATAGATGCCAACCTGTCCAACGGCGGCGGGA
>Ga0105048_10015642_pt1 | contig 11764 bp, 8 predicted proteins | sample MAT05_FD_78382 | JGI IMG/M metagenome (GOLD analysis project Ga0105048, IMG submission 78382) | Freshwater microbial communities from Lake Fryxell liftoff mats and glacier meltwater in Antarctica - MAT-05 | ecosystem: Environmental > Aquatic > Freshwater > Ice > Liftoff microbial mat | place...
ACGAGCAGATCGTGGTGCTGGTGCTGTGCATCTTGACGGCGACCGGGATGGCCGGGGTGCCGGGCGGGTCGCTGCCGCTGATCGGGCTGATCCTGGTGCAGTTCGACGTGCCCGCCGGGGCGATCGCCATCGTCCTCGGGGTGGATCGCGTCCTCGACATGTGCCGGACGGCGGTGAACGTGACGGCCGACCTCTCGACCGCGGTGTTCGTCGCCCGCAGCGAGCGGCCCGGCCAACCGCTTCCCGTTGCGGAAGCGTGAGCGGCGAGCCGGTGACGACCTTTTACAGCGAAGGCCCCTCATGTCGCGTCCCTTCCGCCTCGTCGTGTACGTCGTCCTCCTCGCCGTTCTCGGCACCGGCGGGTGGTTCGTGTACCAGCGCACGAAAGAGCAGGCGGCGCAACAACCCGGTGGGCCGGACGGGGTCGCCCCCGACGGCGCGAAGGCCGGCGGCAAGCTGGTCGTCCTGGTCGTGTTCGACCAGCTGCGCGGTGACTACCTGGACCGCTGGGCCGAACAGTTCGGGCCGGACGGGTTCGAGCGGATGAAGGCCGGTGGCGTCTGGTACAGCGACTGCCACCTGCCCTACGCCTGCACGACGACCGGGCCGGGGCACGCCACGGCCGCGACCGGCGCGCCGCCGGCGGTCCACGGCATCGTCGGCAACGAGTGGTACGACCGGGCCGCCGCCGCCGTCGTCTACTGCGCCCAGCCGACCCGCCCGTTCGACCGGGTGCCGCCCCTCGCGGCCGGCGGCGGCAAGCCCACGCGCGGCGCGGCGACGGGGTTCTCGCCCGAGCGATTGCTCGTCGAGACGGTCGGCGACCGCCTGCTGGCGGCGAACCCGCGGGCGAAGGTCGTCAGCCTGTCGATCAAGGACCGCACGGCCGTGATGATGGGCGGCAAGACGCCGACCGCGGCGTACTGTTTCGACACCCGCGACGGACTGTTCCACACCGGCAGCTACTACCGCGACGCCCCGCACCCGTGGGTCGCCGAGTACAACGCCGGTAAGCCCGCCGACGCCTGGGTCGGTAAGGAGTGGACGCGCTTCCGCACCGACCTCGACTACGACGCCCTCGCCGGCCCCGACGCCGCCCCCGGCGAGGGCTTCGGGGTCGCCCAGAAGCGCGTCTTCCCGCACCCGACGAGCGGGGAGAAGGTCGCCGGGCCGAAGTACTACGCCGCCGTCGAGAACTCGCCGTTCGGCAACGACCTGCTGTTCGGGCTGGTCAAGAAGGCGATCGCCGCCGAGAAGTTGGGAACGAACGGCGAGACGGATTTGCTCTGCGTCAGCTTCTCGTCGAACGACCTGATCGGCCACAACTGGGGGCCGGACTCGTGGGAAGTCCTCGACGTGACGCTGCGGTCCGACAAGCTGATCGGCGAGTTCCTGACGCTGCTCGACGGCACGGTCGGCCGCGACAACTACGTCGTGGCGATCACCGCCGACCACGGCGTCTGTCCGCTCCCGGAGCGGAAGCGCTACCCGGCCGCCGCCCGGGTGTCGGTAAAGGATGTCGTCCCGCCGCTGGTCGAGGCCTTGAACGAGACGTTCGGCGTCCCCCCGGCCGGCCCGACGCGGTGGTTCGAGGCGGCCGACGCCGACGCCGAAAAGCCGTGGCCGTGGCTGTACCTCAACGCGGCGTCGATCAAGGCCCGCGACCTCGACCCGGACGCGGTCGCCGATTACGCCGCGCAGTGGGTCGGCAACCGGCCGTTCATGCTGACCGCGTTCACCCGCAAGCAGATCGAGACGGACACCCTGCCGCCGGTGTCGCCGGGGAGCGAGAAGGAGGTGCGGGCCGTCTTCGAGCGCGTCAAGAAGGCGTACCACCCGGCCCGCAGCGGCGACGTGATCGGCGTGCCGAAGCCGGGCGTGCTGATGGGCAGCTACCCCGCGGGGACGAGCCACGGCACCCCGCACGCCTACGACACGCACGTCCCGATGCTGGTGTACGGCTACGGCGTCCCGGCCCTGGGCAAGCGCGACCGCCCGGTATCGGCGCTAATCGGTGCCCCGATCCTCGCCCGGGCGCTCGGCGTCGCCCCCCCCGCCGGGGCGACGGAGGCGGTGCCGGCGGAGATGGAAGGGAAGTAGTGGGGTGGTGGGGTGGTTAGGAAGCGGTGGGGTGGTGGGGTGGTGAAGTGCGGATCGGTGGTCGCCGCGATAGCTTGCCTTCGACCACCCCACTACCCCACCACCCCACCATCCCACCACCTCACTAAATTCTTCACGGCCCGTTCTCGTACAGGATTTCGCACAGCCGGCCGAGCACCTTGCCCTCGCGGCCGGCCCCCTCGCCTTTCGGCAGCGGGACGTTGTTGACGAACAGGGCGAACTGCAGCGTCGTCCCGGCCTTTGTCGTCATCGTCCCGGCGAGCGCCTTGCTCTTCAGCAGGAAGCGGTCGTTGGCGGCGTCGAACCAGATGAGCGTGCCGGTCTTCGCCCGCACCTTGCCGCGGGCCGGGCTGTCGGCCTTCACCGTCTCGGCCAACGTACCGTCTACGCCGAGGACCGGCAGGCCGGCCTTGTACGCCTCCCACTCGGGCCGCTTCGCCATGCCCTGCAAGAGCTGCACCGTCGCCCGCGCCGTGACGTGATCCGCCGGTGCCCCGCCGGCCCCGCCGCCGAACGACACCGCCCCCACGTCTACGCCCAGTTCCTTCAAGATCTTCCGCTCCTCGCGCAGCCCGGCCTCGACGGTCGTGTGCCCCTTCGCCACCGCGACGAGGCACGGGAACGTACTCGCGTACAGGTTGTGACTCACCTTCAGCGTCACGGCCACGGCGTCCTTCACCGGCGGGGAGGTGAACGCCGCCACCTTCGTTAGTTTCTCGTAGCCCGAGCGCTCGGGCAGGGGGGCGGACCCGGACCGGTGGACGGCCGCGCTCGCCTTCACCCCGGCCCGCCGCAGCGCCTCGATGAACAACGCACGGGCGAACAGCACCGGGTCTTCGACCGGGTAGATGCGGACGACCGGCTTCGCCCCTTTCGGGACGCGGCCGCGGACGGCGAACTGGTTCTGCCCGACGCCCAGCACCTGGAGGTCGGTCGCCCCGTCCGCTGGGGCGGTGTTGACCAGCGCGTCGGCCTGGTAGAAGGCGCTCGCCGGCCGGGTAGTCACTTTGGCCGGGTCGCCGACGTTCGGGCCGGGCGTCACGAGGATGTCCACCACGTTGTCGTTCACGGTGATGGGCGAGACCGCGTCCGGCCCGCTGCCGCTGCCCCGGGTGCGGGCGAACAGGCGGTCGTCGATCAGCACGTCGCCGTCGATCGCCTTCACCCCGGCGGCCTTAATCTGCTTGGCGAGGGCGTCCAGCCCGGCGAGGGGGTCGGTGTCGGTGAGGTCGGCGTCCATCAGCCCGCTGTTCGCGTAGGTGTGGTCCTTGTCGCGGAAGACGGTGCGGCCGTCGGCCGTCGTCCGTCCGCCGAGGGTCGGATCGCCGGACGCGACGAGGACGAGGTCGCCGCGGAGGACGCCGTTGAGGGCCAGCCCGCGCTGGTACACGGCCGTCTCGAAGGTGTGGTCCGGGCCGAGAGCGACGAGGGCGGCGGCGCAGGTGAACAGCTTCGTCACCGAGGCCGGGGCGAGCATCGCGTCCGGGTTGCGGGCGTAAACCGTGCCCCCGGTCGCGTCGCTGACGAGTACGCCCCAGCTCGCGTGCTTGTAGTCCGGCCCGTCGATCACCTCGTCGAGCAGTTTCGCCAACCCGTCGTCCGCCGGCGGGGCGGCGGGGGCGGGGATTGCCACCAAGACGACGGCTACGAACGGGACGACCAGCCAACCGCCGACGCGAAACACGCGACCCACGACCGACCACCTTTCGAGTTTTGTGGCACGGGTCTCCAGACCCGTGAAGGCCGCACGGGTCTGGAGACCCGTGCCACAAGCAAGAGGCCCCGACGCGACTACCGGGGCACCGCGATTGTACCCGCCCCGCCGCCGCGCCTCCACCGTCAACCTCGGCCCGTCCCTTGACGCCCCCCGCCCGCCGGACTAGCGTAAACGGGTTGTCAGTCACCGACTCCCGCCCGGGCCGCGTGCCGCGGGCCTTTTCGTGGGCGGGGCGATCCCGGTCCGCCTTCTCCGAGCCAGTTAACACGTCAGGGTTTGCAATGCCGGGTACGTGCGTGGTCGGGCTGCAGTGGGGCGACGAGGCCAAGGGCAAGATCGTCGATCTCCTCGGCGACGGGTTCGACTTCGTCGTCCGGTACAACGGCGGGGCCAACGCCGGCCACACGGTCGTCGCCAACGGCAAGACGTTCAAGCTCTCGCTCCTGCCCACCGGCGTCATCCGCCCGAACGTGCGGTCGGTCATCGGCAACGGCGTCGTCGTCTACCCGCCGCGCTTCCTCGAAGAAGTCGAAATGCTCCGCCAGGGCGGGATCGACCTGTCGCAGTCGCTGAAGGTGAGCGACCACGCCCACGTCATCTTCCCGTACCACATGGAAGAGGAACGCCACGCCGAGAGCGGGGCCGAGGGCAAGATCGGCACGACCGGCCGCGGGATCGGGCCGTGCTACCAGGACAAGGTCGGCCGGCGCTACGGCGTCCGGGTCGGCGAGCTGCTGTACGAGGCCCACCTGCGCGAGCGCCTGCGGGTCATCGTCCCGTTCAAGAACCGGCTCATGACGGCCCTCGCCAACGGCCACGCCGACGCCCTCAAGCCGTTCGACGCCGGCCGCATCGCCGACGAGTACCTCGGCTACGCCGCCGTCATCCGCCCCTACGTCACCGACACCGCCCGGCTGCTCCACGACGCCTTCCGCGACGGCAAGCGGGTGCTGTTTGAGGCCGCGCAGGGCAGCCTGCTCGACGTGGACCACGGCACCTACCCCTACGTCACGAGTTCGAGCAGCCTGCCGTCGGGCATCTGGGGCGGGTCCGGGGTGCCGGCGAAGCACGTCCAGCGCGTCATCGGCGTGGTGAAGGCGTACACGACGCGCGTCGGGCAAGGCCCGTTCCCGACCGAACTCGACGACGGCCCGACCGGGACGGGCGAGCGCATCCGCAGGATCGGCCGCGAGTACGGCACCGTGACGGGCCGGCCGCGGCGGGTCGGGTGGTTCGACGCGCTGGCGGTCCGCTACACCGCGGCGCTGGCCGGGGCCGACGAAATTACGGTGATGCTGCTCGACGTGCTGAGTGGCCTTCCGGAATTGAAGCTCTGCACCGCCTACGACATCGACGGCGAGCGGACCGCCCACTTCCCGAGCGACTCGTTCCGCCTCGAACGGTGCAAGCCGGTGTACGAGACGATGCCGGGCTGGGCCGACGACATCACCACTGCCCACAAGCTGACGGATTTGCCGGCCGCCGCCCGCCGCTATATCGACCGCGTGCAGGAGCTGGTCGGGCTGCGGGTGTCGGTCGTCTCCGTCGGTCCCGACCGGGCGCAGACGATCATGGTGTGATGGATGCAGGATGGCCGCAAAGAGGCACAAGAAGCACAAAAAAGAGCGAGCGCCACGAGCAGATTTCCGATTCATTTTTGTGCTTCTTGTGCCTCTTTGCGGCAAACGGTTTTGTTCTCATGTCTTCACATGACCCCACCGCCCACGCCAAAGCCGTCGGCCTCGACCCAGGCCGGTTGCCGCGGCACGTCGCCGTCATCATGGACGGCAACGGGCGGTGGGCGCGCGCACAAGGCAAGGAGCGCGTCGAGGGGCACGCGCGCGGGGCGAAGTCGGTCGATGACGTGACCGAGGAGTGCTGCCGCCTCGGGATCGGGCAACTCACGCTGTACTGCCTCAGCTCCGAGAACTGGAAGCGGCCCCGGGCCGAACTCGACTTTCTGATGGCACTCCTCAAGCAGTATCTGCTCCAGGAGCGCGAGAAGATTCTCCGCCAGAACATCCGCTTCACCGTCATCGGCCGCCGCGACGGGCTGCCCGCCGAGGTGCTGGCCGAGATCGACGAGAACGTCCGCCTCACCGCCGCCAACACCGGCCTCACCCTCTGCCTGGCGATCAACTACGGCGCACGCGCCGAGATCGTGGACGCGGTCCGCGCCATCGCCGAGCGCGTGCGGCGCGGCGAACTCGCCCCCGATCAGATCGAAGAAGAAACCGTCGCCGACGCCCTCTACACCGGTGGGATGCCCGACCCGGACCTGCTCATCCGCACCGCCGGCGAGATGCGGGTGAGCAACTACCTACTCTGGCAAATCTCCTACGCCGAACTCTGGGTCACGCCGCGGTTCTGGCCGGAGTTCGGGGCCGAACTGCTCCACGAAGCGCTGCACGACTACGCCCGCCGCGAGCGACGTTTCGGCGGATTGACGCCCGAGGGGGCCGGATGATCCGGACGCGGGTGCTGGTCGGTACGGGTCTCGCGTTCGCCGCCGCCGGGCTGCTCGTCGGCGACCAGTGGTTCGCCCCGTGGTTCCCGGCCCTGTTCGCCTGCCTGATGCTCGTCGGCGTGGTCGCCACCCGCGAACTCGTCGGCCTCTTCCCGCCGGCCTTCCGTCCTTCGACGCCGCTCGTCATTTTTGCGGTGTGTCTCACGCTCGCGGCCAACTGGTACGCTGTCGTACAGGCGCACGCGGCTTCCGCCTTGCCCTCCGCGGCGTCGCCGTGGGAGCCGGTGCTGTTCGCCTTCGTCGGCACGGTTGTCGCTGCGGTGTTAATCGAGATGGCACGCTACCGCGGCCCCGGAAGCGTCGTCCCGCGGCTCGGGTTGTTCGCGTTCGCGGTCGCCTACCTCGGGCTTCTCGGCAGCTTCCTCGCGCAAATACGGTGGGTCGATGCCGACGTACATCGGACCGGGGTGGTTCTGGCGCTGACGATCTTTGTGCCGAAGTTCGGGGACGTGGGGGCGTTCTTCGCCGGGACGTTCTTCGGCCGGCACAAGATGACCCCACTCCTCAGTCCGAAAAAGACCTGGGAGGGGTTCGCCGGCGGGTTGCTGGCGGCAGTGCTGGTCGCGGTCGGGGTGGGGGTCGCGACGCCGGCGTTCCGCGGCGGGTGGGTCGAGGCCGCGGCGTTCGGGCTGGCGGTCGGGATCGCGGGCGTCCTCGGCGATTTGGCCGAATCGCTCGTGAAGCGCGACGGCGGGTCGAAGGACGCGGCCGCCACCATCCCCGGCTTCGGCGGCCTGCTCGACGTAATCGACTCGATCCTCTTCGCCGCCCCCGTCGTGTACTTATGGTTCCGGTCGTGAGTAAAATACCATTCACCGCGGAGGACGCAGAGGACGCGGAGAGAATTTCGATCACCCGACTCTGCCGCTCTCGTCCCTTCCTCCGCGCCCTCCGCGGTGAATAATTCGGACTCAAACATGCCAGACACGACGGCCACCCGCAGCCTGACGCTCGACAGCCGCGAGGAAGCGGTCATCCTGTTCGGCCCGCGCGACCAGTACCTGCGGGCGGTCCGCGACGCCCTCGGGGTGCGCCTCGTCGCCCGCGGCGACACGATCCAGATCGACGGCACGGCCGAGACCGCCGAGCAGGCCGAGCGCGCGTTCCAGCAACTGCGCCTCGTGCTGCGGCGGCACGGCAAGCTGACGCCGGAAGACGTGCGCACGGTCGTCGAGGTCGTCCGCGGCGGCGGGGGCGACCGCGCCGCCGGCGGGGTGACGACCCTGGAGTCGGGCCGCCACCTCCGCCCCCGGACGGACGGGCAGGGCCGATACGTCCACGCCCTCAAGGGGCACGACATGGTGATCTGCGTCGGCCCGGCCGGGACCGGGAAGACGTACCTCGCCGTCGGCTGGGCGGTCAGCCTCTTGCGCAGCGGGCAGGTCAAGAAGATCGTGCTGGTGCGGCCGGCGGTTGAGGCCGGCGAGCGGCTCGGGTTCCTCCCCGGCGACTTCGCGGCCAAGATCAACCCCTACCTCCGCCCGCTATTCGACGCCCTGAACGACATCATGGAGCCGGAGACGGTCAAGAAGTACATGGAGAGCGACATCATCGAGATCGCCCCCCTGGCGTACATGCGTGGTCGGACGCTCAATAATTCGTGCATCATCATGGACGAGGGACAGAACGCGACGGTCGCCCAGATGAAGATGTTCCTGACGCGGATGGGCACCAACTCGCGGGTCGTCGTCACCGGGGACATGACCCAGACCGACCTGCCGAGTTCGATCCGCAGCGGGCTGGCCGACGCCGTCCACCGCCTGCGCGACGTGGAAGGCCTGTCGATCGTCTTCCTGGAAGACGCCGACATCGTCCGCAACCCACTCGTGGCCCGGATCGTGAAAGCCTACGAGGACGACAACCCGCGCGCGAAACGGCCGGGCGGGTAGGGCCGGCTCACGCCGGCCGCTCGGCCGACGGGCCGACGAGGACGACCGCGGCCAGCAGCGCGACGCCGGCCGCTCGGTACGACAGCAGGAGCGCTTCCCACTGCCCGGCCGCGGCCAGCGATTCCACCCACGCGAGGTACTGCGGGTACGGAATCCACTGCACGGCCAGTAGCGCGACCGCGGCGACGGCCCACCCGCTCCGCCCGGCCGCGAGCAGGTCGAGCACCCACGGCAGCGCGAGCGCCAGCACCAACACTTCGTACCCGAGAACCTGACTGCACAGCACCGATCCGGTGGCCGCGGCCGCCAGCGCCCACGCCGCGGACGGCCGCCGGCCGGTGATCGCGTACCGCCCCGCCAGTAGCCCGCTCCACACGAGATACCCGGCGAGCGTGGTTGCCGCGGTCAATTCGATCAGCGGGCCGCCGGCCGCGAAAAGGAGGCGGTTCCAGCTCGTCACCTGCGGGTTGAGTTCGACCCGGTTGAACGCCACCGCCTTGTGCCCGGCCCCGAGGAAGTCGAGGTAGTCGCGGAAGAAGAGCAACGACCCGCCGGCGATCAGCCCGCCGAGGAGGTTCAGCCCCGCGACGACGCCGGCGACCGCCGCCGCCCGCTTCCACCCGCCCAGGTACCACGCGAGCGGCAGCAGCGGCAGCGCCAGGTGCGGCTTCACGAACGGGACCGCCCACAGCAGCGCCCCGAGCGTCGGCCGGCCGCGCTCGAAACACCACTGCCCGGCCGCGACGCACCCGACGAACAGCAGCGTCGTCTGGCCGACGAGGACGATCGGCACGGTCAGCGTCGGGGCGAGCAGGACGGCGAAGGCAATCAGGGGGGCGGCGGGCCAGAGGCGGTCGATGCCTTCGCGGGTGCGTCCGAACAGGCGGGGCAGGAGCAACACGCCGAGGCCGGCGACGCCGGTGGCGAGCGCCCACGCCACCTTCGCGGCCGGGTACGGCAGGGCGGCGAACGGGGCGAACAGCGCGATCGCCTGCGGCGGGAGGAAGAAGCCGCAGTTGGCGATCAGCATTTCCGCATCCGGGAACTCGGCGGCGACCATCCCGCGGACTTTTTCGGCGTCGTAGGGCGACTCGCCCCGCAGGCCGATCACCGCCCCCGCCCGGTAAATGAAGAAGTCCGGGAAGTTGTTGTGGGCGACCGCCTGATAGAGCGCGAACGCGGCCAACAGCGCGACGGCGGCGAGTTGCGGCACCGGCGAGTGGACGCCGCTTTCTCCCGCTTCCTTCTTCGGGAAGGGGGCCAGGGGGTTAGGTTCTTCCCGCTTAGCCACCGTACCCCTCCGGCAGGAGCAGGGCGGCGGGGCGGGTGAGGTGCTTCACGACGGCGTTGCCGAACGCCGCCCCGACCGCCCCGTCCACGACCCGGTGGTCGAACGAGAACGACAGGTACACCAGGTCGGCCGGGCGGACGGCCCCGCGGTCGTCGTACACCGGCCGGCGGACGACCTTGCCGACGCCGAGGATGCCGACCTCCGGGTGGTTGATGATCGGCGTAGAGATCAGCCCGCCGATCCCGCCGACCGACGTGACGGTGAACGTCCCGCCCCGCAGGTCGTCGAGCCGCGACCGCCCGGCCCGGGCGTCGGCGCTCAGCCGGGCGATGTCGGCGGCGACGGCGGCCACGTCCTTCGCGTCGGCGTCCTTGACGACCGGGACGATCAACCCGTTCGGCGTCGCGGTCGCCACCCCGACGTGGTAGCGGTCGTGCATCACGATCTCGCCCGCCGCCTCGTCGAACGTCGCGTTAACGACGGGCACCTCTTTCAGTGCCCGCGCGATGGCTTTAACCACAAACGCCAGGTACGTCAGTTTCACGCCGGCTTTGGCGAACGGCTCGCGGAGCTGTTCGCGGAGGCGCACGAGGTCGGTGAAATCGCACTCGTCGATGTACGAATAGTGCGGGATGTGCCGCTTGGCCGCGACCATGTGCTCGGCGATCTTGCGGCGCAGCCCGGCGAGCTTGACCCGCGTGCCGGCGACGCCGAGGTCGAGCATCGGGGCGGCCGGCGGCGGGGTAGCCGCCGCCCCGTTCGCGGGGCCGGGCGTCAGGTGCGGGGTCAGGTCTTCGACGAGAATGCGGCCGTTCGGCCCGGACCCGCGAACCCGGCCGAGGTCGATGCCGAGCTTGCGGGCGAGCAAGCGGACCGACGGGGCCGCCGCCGGCGACTTCGCGGGGTGCGAGGCGGCTTGGCCGTTCGCGTGATTCGAGCCGTCAATAGGAGGCGGTTGTCGTGCCGGCTCTTCCCTGTCTGCCGGCGCGTCTGGCTGGGGGGCCTGGGTTCCGGCTGCCACGGGTTCCCCGGTCGGGGCGTAGGTCAACACCACCTGCCCGACTTGGATTTTCGTCCCGGCGACGGCGGACAGGGCGGTGACGCCGCCGGCAAACGGGGCCGGCACTTCCATCGTCGCCTTGTCGGATAGCACTTCCATCAGCCCCTGGCCGCGGGCGACGGCGTCGCCGGGGCGGACCAGCCACCGCACCAGCTCCACCTCGAACAGCCCTTCGCCGACGGGGGGGAGAGCGAAGTCCATACGCCGACTCCGGTGCGGTCGCCGCCGCGGGCGGGGCCGCGGCGGGAGTGTTGGAGTATTCTATGCCGCGTTGTACGACGGATCAGCCCGCCCTGCAGCGGCGTAGGTAATGGACTACATTCGCTCCGAACTCGTCCCGAAAATCCGGGCTATCGCTCCTCCGGGCGTGACGTCTCCAACCCCCTTCGCGCGGCGGTGAGCAATCCCGGCCCGTGCGCTTCGATAAGAGATTAGGCCGGTGTGTGCGCGTTCGCCCCGGCAGGAATCGTGTGCCAGGACGAGAACCGCGGTCGGGTTTGCCCCCCGAGTACCGTTGAGACTACTCATGCTCAGTCCCAGTTCGTTCGGCGTCGTCGGCACGGCGAGCACCTTTCTGGGTTCGGCATCGCCGACCGTCCACGTCGTCGCCGACCTGTCCGTCTGGCTGGCCGTCGTCGCCGTCCCGCTCGGACTTTTCCGGCACGCCCGCCGCCAACCGCCGGCCGTCCGCCGGGTACTCTCCCTGCTCGCCACGTTCGCCGCGTGCGCCGGACTGGTCCAGGCCCTCCGAGTGCTGCCTGCCTGGGACGACGGGACGGGGCACGGGACCGCCCTCGCGTTGTCGGCCGGGGCCGTCGGGTGGGGGGCGGTGGCGGCACTCTTCCGCGCCCTGCCGCGAGCGCTGGCCAGTGTCGAAGCCGCCGCTCGGGTTGAGGACAACGAGCGGCTCGTCATTCTGGAGGCGGCCGTCACCGCGTCCGGCGACGGTGTGATGATCGCCGAGGCCGCCCCGGCCGACGAACCCGGCCCGCGGATCGTCTTCGCCAACCCCGCTTTCGAGCAGATGATGGGGTACTCGATGGAGGAGGCCGTCGGCCTCAGCCCGAGCGTGTTCTGCCACGCCGACTCCGCCGTCCGCGAGTACGGCGAAGAACCCCTGCCGCCCGACCCCGAGGCCGACGCCGAGGCCGCGGCCGCC
>Ga0105048_10015645_pt1 | contig 11764 bp, 6 predicted proteins | sample MAT05_FD_78382 | JGI IMG/M metagenome (GOLD analysis project Ga0105048, IMG submission 78382) | Freshwater microbial communities from Lake Fryxell liftoff mats and glacier meltwater in Antarctica - MAT-05 | ecosystem: Environmental > Aquatic > Freshwater > Ice > Liftoff microbial mat | place...
GATATCATGCGGGGATGTCGCACGAGGAGCGCAAGCGTGCTCAGGAAGCCTTTCTAAGCGAATCAGTGGATGTTGCGGTTGCAACTGTCGCATTCGGAATGGGCATCGACCGATCCAACGTTCGTTTTGTCGCGCACGCGTCGATCCCTAAGTCGATTGAGCATTATCAGCAAGAAACCGGTCGCGCAGGACGCGATGGCCTGCCGGCGGAATGCGTTCTGTTCCATAGCGTTGGCGACGTGATGACACTGAAGAGAATCACCGAAGGTAGTTTACGTGAAGCGAACGCGTCGGAAGAGATTGTTGCAGCGTCGCGGCTTCAGATTGAAGAGATGTCAAGGTATTGTCAAACGCCTGTCTGCAGGCACCGTGCGCTGGTTCAGTACTTCGGACAGTCGTATGATCTGGCATCATGTGGCGCATGCGATGTTTGCTTGGGGGATACCGACGAGGTTCCCGAGGCCAAAGTGATCGCACAGAAGATTCTTTCTTGCGTGTTTCGCGTGCAAGAACGGTTCGGTGTGAATCATGTCGTCGATGTATTGCTGGGGGCAAGAACTCAAGCGATTGCACAGCGTGGGCACGATCAATTGAGCACCTATGGAATCCTTAAGGACTTTCCCAAATCACAATTGCGAGATTGGGCCTATCAATTGGTAGGCCAAGGGGCACTCACGCTTGACGGAGCGGAGTATCCGATTCTCAAACTAAACCCTATTTCTCGTACGATTCTCTTTGGCGATGCTCAGCCACGTTTGATTCGCACTGCATCCAAGTCAAAAGAACGCAAACAGGCACCAACGAGCCAAGCTTCAAACCACGCAGACAGCGGATTATTTGAGAAACTGAGACTACTTCGAAAGAAGCTTGCTCAAGAACAAAACGTCCCACCTTTCGTTGTCTTCTCTGATAACACTTTGATCGAGATGAGTGCTTCGCGTCCTTCGTCATTAGAGAAGATGCTCGAGATTTCTGGAGTTGGCAAAACCAAAATGAGCACTTACGGTCAGGATTTCTTAGATGAGATCGTTGGATACTGTGCGCTTCAATCAGTGGAGATGGACGTTCAGTGGAAATCACAGATTGCGCCTGACGGTAGCTCGCAATCGGTTTCACGCATGAGTCTTGGTCGAAACAGTGCATCTGGCACCAAAACTATCACCATTCCAATGCTTCGACAAGGGAAGTCGTTCGACGAGATCGCTGCGGCGGCTGGTATCACTCCGGGTACAGTTGGGTCCCACCTGCTAGAGCTAATGGAAATCGAAGTACTTGGTTCGATTGACCAGTGGGTTCCTGTGGAGACTCAACGACGAGTCATTGCGGCTGCCAACGAAGTCGGGCGAGAACGATTGAAGCCCATCTACGATCACCTTTCACAAGAAGTCGCTTATGAGCAAATTCGTTTGGTGCTCAACTTTGAGAAGCAAAATAGTTGATGCTGGAATGTGCCGCAAGGATCTTTAACAAGATCCACTACCTACAAAATCGACGTAGTCGAGGCACTGACGTAGTCGAGGCACTAGAGAGCAGCCCTATACAAGTCCTGCATGTCTTGTTCTGTTGCGACGCGTGGGTTAAATGTTGCCGTCCATTGTTTGATAGCGGATGCAGCAAGCGAATTAATCATTCCTTCCAGAGCCGTTTCGTCGCTCATCAAATGAACGGACCATTGCGGGAGTTGGCTTATCGATGTTGACAGTCCAGCTCGGGCTAGCCAGTTCTCAAACAAGGAGGCAATCCGTGCCGATGCGAGGGGCTCATCGGAAACCTCGTGTTGAATTGGATCAAGAAGCCGCAATAGTTCGGCGTATCGATTCTCCACATTTGGACTATTGAATCGGACAACGTGAGGCATCATTAGTCCCACCGCTTGTCCGTGAGGAACACCCATCATGGCTGTCAGTGGGTTTGCCAGTGCATGAGCAACGCCCAGCATGGAGGCTTCAATCGCCATGCCGGCAAAGCATGCCCCTAGCTGCATTTGGCCTCTTGCTTCTAAGTCTTTTGGCGAATTGAGAACTTGGGTAAATGCATTCGAAAGGAGCTGCCACGCTTCTCGCGAGTAACACTCGGACATGGGGTTGGCTCGATTGCATACAAAGGTTTCTAGCGCGTGGGTTAGAGCATCGATGCCAGTTAGTGCAGTTACGATTGAGGGCTGAGATACCGTCAAAGTCGGATCGAGAATGGCGATTCGACAAGCCGCTTTTGGGTCGCCGCAAGCCATCTTTACGTGCGTTTCTGCATCACTAATCAAGGCGAAGGACTGTGTTTCACTGCCCGTACCGGACGTCGTGGGAATCGCAATCATGGGGAGCATTTCCGAGGTCGCCTTTCCAACTCCCCAATAATCCTGCATTTGTCCTCCACATGAATAGACAAAATTGATTCCTTTGGCGCAATCCATGCTAGATCCACCACCTAAACCTACGATGAGATTCGGTTGGAAAGTTCGAGCAACTCGTAGCCCCTGTTCGACATGAATTGTCGTAGGGTTCTCTTTGAGGTCGTGAAAGCCAAGGACTTCGAAGCCAGAATGAGCGAGGCTGGCTCGACCTATTTCGAAAATGCCAGCATTCACAACTCCGGGATCACTGACGACCAAGACACGTCTCCCTTTAAACTCCGAGGCCAATGAGCCAAGCCGCTTAATCGTTCCGGGGCCGTAGAGAATTCGCGGGTGTAGTTGATAATCGAATTCCTGCATAAGTCTTCTGGTTCAGTTTTGTTAGGGCGTAGTCTTTTCGCAACCGGCATAGTTTACCAGTTTTACGAATTCCGATTGTAGTAGTCATATCGCAGCCAATTCTTCACATGGATTTTTCGGCGTTCGGACTCCGATAACGAATCATGAATGCGTTCACGGATGGACCAGCTACGACTCTCTCTCTCCCGAGAGGCACGAGGCCTGTCTTCCAGTTCTTGGACGAGATCAACATTAACGAAGAATGGCCCTTTTTGTCAGGCCGTTTTGATACGCCAGTGCGTCCCTTGTTCAGGATAGGAGTTCCAGAACTATGAAAATGAGCAAATTTGCGCTAAGTGCAATGATTGCAAGCGCTTGTTTCGCGGGAACGGCCTTCGGTCAATCTAACCGAACAGCTCCTCGCTACTACCCAGCATCGTATTACAGCTACTACCAAGACGGAGCTGCTGCGCAAGCACCAGCACCAGCACCCATCGCTTCTGCAAGCGATGCGAAAACATCGTCGGCATGCTGCGACACCACCCCAGCCTGCGACGTTGCAGCGATTTGCGACGGCAAGGGCAGCAGCTGCGACAGTTTGGCAAGCTGCGGTTGCGGAGCCTCCAGCTGCGATGGCGGCTGTGGTTCAAGCTGTGGATCGGAAGGACTTCTAAGTGGTATGTTCGGCGGAGGAAACTGCTGCCTGGGCGAGCCATTCAAGTTGGTTCCAGACGGGATTTGCGGAATCAACATCGGCGGCTGGACCAGCGTTGGCTACCATGACCGTGCCAATCCGCTCAGCTTCAACAACTACGATGGACGAGTTCAGCTCGGTCAACAATGGTTATATGCTGAGAAAGTTGCTGATGGAAGCGAAGGAGTAGGGTTTGGGGGACGCATCGATTACGTTTACGGTACCGATGCACCTGACACTCAAGCCTTCGGTACGAACAACACCAATTGGGACCAATCGTGGGATAACGGAATCGGCAATGGTGGTTACGGCCATGCAATCCCACAATTGTACGGTGAAGTTGCAGTGGGAGATTTGTCCGTGAAGGTTGGCCACTTCTTTACCATCGTTGGTAACGAAGTCGTACAATCGACCGGTAACTTCTTCTACAGCCGCCAGTTCACGTTCTACAATGCTGAGCCGTTTACCCACAGCGGTGCATTGACCACCTACAATGTCGATGCCGACACTCAAATCTATAACGGCTACGTAATGGGTTGGGATAGCGCTTTCGACGACAACGGTGATGCCTACATCGGTGGTTTCAAACGTAAGTTGAACGATACGTTCACTTTCTTGTACACGACAGTTCTTGGCCGATTTGGGGATGCAGTACAAAACGTTCAAGAAAAGGGTGGAGTTCATAACTTCATCTTGACCGCGAATCTTTCTGACAATTGGACCTACATTTCGCAAACTGACGTCTTGTATACGAACAATGTTGGGGGAACAACTCAGCGTAACACGTTCGGTAACATCAATTACTTGATCTACAAGGTGAACGATTGCGTGTCGGTTGGACAACGATTCGAATGGTTCAACATAAGCGGTGCGGGTTTTAATGGTGTACGGAACGACGACTTGTACAACTACACGTTGGGCTTGAACTACAAGGTCAATTCGAACTTGATGTTCCGACCTGAAGCACGCTGGGTTTGGGACCGAGAAAGATTTGGATTCAACGAGAGCAATGCATCGAGCCAAACATCCATCGGTGGCGACATGCTGTTCACGTTCTAGTCGAAGCAGTAGATCATCTTAAAAAGATTGAAACACCCTGCCAATTGGCAGGGTGTTTTGTTTTCCTACAATGGCTAAATGAACAAAACCGCATCCGAGCTGATCAAGTTAGCAAAGCAACTTAGAACTTCCCTCGACGAACTTCTATTTTCGCCACCTGTCGAATGGGTTTATAACCCTTTGCATTACGCTTGGTCGGCCCACGAAAGCTATCTTCAAAAATACGCTCGTGCCGAGCCTCGCGTTTTTTTCTTAGGAATGAATCCTGGCCCTTGGGGCATGGCGCAGACGGGAGTCCCGTTCGGCGAAGTCGATGCTGTGAAAACGTATCTAAAGATTGATGCAAAGATAGGGAAGCCAGTTCGCGAACACCCCAAACGTCCGATTGAAGGCTTTGCATGCGAACGAAGCGAAGTTTCTGGTAAGCGACTGTGGGGCCTATTTTCGTCAAGGCATCCGATGGCGAGCCATTTTTTTGAGACTCATTTTGTTGCCAACTATTGTCCGCTGGTGTTTATGGACGCAGGGGCACGCAACATTACTCCGGACAAGCTTCCCGCTTCGGAATCACAACCGCTCGATGCATTGTGCGATGCTCATTTGCAAGCTTCGCTGACGTTACTACAACCTAAATATGCCGTAGGAATTGGAGCCTACGCGGAAGCGTGCTTGAAGCGAGTCTGCGAGGGTAAGAAGCAAATAAAGGGCATTTCAATTAGTCGAATACTCCATCCCAGCCCAGCGTCTCCCGCAGCGAATCGCGGATGGGCACAGCAAGCGACCAAACAGCTTGAAGCTGCCGGCATCTGGTAAGTTGCAAGCTTGCGATCAAAGGTTCTTAAGGCAGAACATCCTTGGTTCTGCCTTAAGATCGTTTGTTTAGCAAGTTTTAGCTGCAGCCTAAACTGTTACCACAATTGTGGCACAGGTAACAATTGCCATTGCGAACCGTAATTGAACCGCAGCTATCACAGGTTGGGGCGTCGCTTTGGAAACCTGCGAATTGACCGTCACGAGACTCTTGCTTGGGTCCGTTCGAGACAGAAGACTTATTCGACACGACTCCCAAACCAACAAACCTTGCCTGGGTGTAAGCACTGCTTGACGCCACGTCGGCCCCATTTCCGTTTACGGGAGCCGATGTCAGATTACTCTTCACTTTGGCTACTGGCGAACTGGAAGAAGCAGCGGGCTGTCCGAGCATTTCCGACTTCGCTTTCTGTTCTTCTCGATAGCTATCCAAGAAGGTCAAACCCAACCAGCGGAAAATGTAATCCACCAAACTCTTGGCGATACGGATATCAGGGTTGGTAGTGTGCCCCATTGGTTCGAACCGAGTATGGCTGAACTTGGTGACAAGGACTTCGAGTGGAACGCCGTACTGCAACGAAATTGAGGTAGCCGTTCCAAAGCTGTCCATCAAACCGCCGATGGTGCTTCCTTCCTTGGCCATCGTAATGAACACTTCGCCTGGTCGTCCGTCAGGGTACAAGCCAACGCTGATGTAACCTTCATGACCGCTGATACTAAACTTGTGCGTGACAGAATTGCGAGTATCAGGTAGTCGTTCACGCCGTGGCTGGTAAACGATCTTTTCAACAATCGCAGCAGCAGCCGCATCTTCCGCTTTCTTAGTTTCGCTCTTGGTTGACAGAGGCTGACTTTGCTTTGAACCATCGCGGTAGATTGCGATCGCCTTCAACCCAAGTTCCCAACCCCAGAAATATGCTTGAGCAATATCTTGGACGGTGCTGTCGGTCGGCATGTTGACCGTCTTGCTAATCGCACCCGACAAGAAAGGCTGAGCCGCAGCCATCATTTCGACGTGCGCTTGCCAGCGAATGCTGCGAGTCCCGTTCGCCGGTGTGAAAGCGCAATCAAAGACAGGCAAATGTTCGTCCTTGAGATTCGGTGCGCCTTCAATGGTATCTTTTTCGCTAAGGTACTTCTCAATTGCAACGATCTGCTCCGCATTGTAGCCAAGAGTTCGCAGTCCAAGTGAAACCGAGCGATTCAAGATTTTGAGCATACCTCCACCAGCAAGTTGCTTGTACTTCACCAGCGCGATATCAGGTTCAACACCTGTCGTGTCGCAATCCATCATAAAGCTGATGGTGCCTGTGGGTGCAAGAACAGTAGCTTGAGCGTTACGGAACCCATTGCGGTTTCCAAGCTCGAGGACTTTGTCCCAAACATTACGAGCGGCATCCTTGAGATCAGCAGGACCGCACGGGTCAATTTGCTCGACTGCGTTGCGGTGCATTTGCATGACTCGCAACATAGGTTCCGCGTTGTCCGGGTATTCCGCAAAAGTCCCAACGACACCGGCGATTTCTGCGCTTGCCAAGTTGGCCGCACCGTGCAGCAAGGCTGTAATCGCCCCGCACATCGAATGACCGGCCGGTGAGTCGTACGGTGCTCCGCTGGTCATGATTAACGATCCGATGTTGGAATAGCCCAATCCAAGGGGTCGGAACAAATGGCTATTGTGCGCGATTCGATCGGTTGGGTAGCTCGCATGATCGATCAAGATTTCTTGAGCGATGAAGAACAATCGGCACGTCGCCGTAAATCCTTCTGCGTCGAACGAACCATCCTCGCGACGATACTTCATAAGGTTAATCGAAGACAGATTGCAAGCGGTGTTGTCCAAGAACATGTATTCCGAACATGGGTTGCTTGCATTGATACGACCACTATTGGGGCATGTGTGCCACTTATTGATGGTTGTGTCGTACTGAACGCCCGGATCACCACAATGCCAAGCACACTCGGACATCCGATTCAAGATATCCTTGGCTTGGTAGGTAGGAGCCTCTTGCTCGCACTTGTCGCTCACCCAACGAGTTTTCCAAGTCTTGTTATCCGCGACTGCATTCATGAATTCGTCGGTAACTCGAACAGAAAGGTTTGCGTTCTGGAACATCACGGACGAATAGGCTTCTCCGTTGAAGTTCGATTCGTAACCTTCACGAATCAGTGCATGAGCCTTTTGCTCTTCCTTCCACTTGCATTCAATAAACTCCATGATATCCGGATGCCAAACCTTGAGCGATTGCATTTTCGCAGCCCGACGTGTCTTGCCACCGGACTTAACCACAGCCGCAATTTGATCGTAGACACGCATGAAAGAAAGCGGGCCACTTGGTTTTCCACCACCCGACAATTTCTCTCGGCTACTTCGAATGGTTGACAAATCGGTTCCAGTGCCTGAGCCAAATTTGAACAACATGGCTTCGCTTGTCGCAAGACGCATGATGTCCTCCATGTTGTCATCAACACTTTGGATAAAGCAAGCAGAACCTTGAGGGTACTCGTACGGATTCTCGGGTTGTTCGACCTGCCCCGATTCTACGTTGTAATGCCAATTGCATTTCGTGCCTATTACGTTGTACTGTTGATAGAGCCCTACGTTGAACCAAACGGGTGAGTTGAACGCACCGTGTTGATGCAAGCAGAGCCAGCTCAAGTCACGGTAGAATCGCTCGCCATCTTCTGCTGTGTCGAAATAGCCGTCCGCCATCCCCCAGTCCGTGATAGTACGCGTGACGCGATGGATCAACTGGCGAACCGAACGTTCCCTTTCTTCGACGTTGGTTGGATCGCCATAAAAGTACTTGCTGACGACCACATTGGTAGCAAGCTGGCTCCAGTCAGCTGGAATTTCGCAATTGGTTTGCTCAAATAGAACCTTCCCATTCTCATCCTTGATTGCAGCGCTGCGTGTTTCCCATTTGACTGTGTCAAACGGGTCCATAACGTCTGTAGGGCAAAATCGGCTTTCGATTTTGAGTCCATTTCGATTGCCACGTACTTCATGCGTGGTTCGTGATTTGGCTCGATGCTCGCGTCCCATTTCTACTGTTGCCATTAGATGCTTTGACTCCCTCGAAAATGTCCAAAGTGGTGGTAAAAGGAATGCAGCTGCGAGGTATCGCGACCTTACTAGCTGCCTTGCTACTGATTGAAGAAAAAATTCCGTTGCGACCGTGGGTTTCGTACCCTATGGTAAAGCTTCCGACGCGAGCGCCAACAACACCATCACCCGGTCAAAGGTGATTTCGTCAAAGGCTCCAAATCGGCAAGAAACCACTATATGTAGTATATTTGTGATTCGCTTGCACAACATGTTGCGTCATTTCAAAAACAGTTTACCGAAAGTTATGCCCATGTCAAATTTTACTTTTGGTTCGCGCAAACTCTTGCAGCGTCTCGCTTTGGAGCCAAGGGCGGAAAAGACAACATGGCCAACAACAAGCCGGTTAGCATCGCTAAACCGCCATTGCCGCTAGGGTTAAGAAAATGTGAAGCATGCGAGTGACACCTTTGGTCTCCAACCGAAAATTCTAAAAACTTTTTTTACCTGGAACGCCGGATGCTTGAATTCATGAAGGCTAGTATTGAGCAAGCGCGGTTAGGACTAGCCGAAGGGGGGATTCCTATCGGATCTGTTTTAGTGATCGACGACGTGATTGTTGGGCGGGGGCACAATCGTCGTATTCAAAATGGGAGTGCGATCTTGCATGCCGAAATGGATTGTATCGAAAACGCGGGAAGGCTTTTGGGTCGAGAGTACAGGCGATCCACCCTGTATTCCACACTTTCCCCGTGTGACATGTGCAGTGGCGCAGCTCTCCTATACGGAATTCCTCGTGTTATCATTGGCGAAAACAAAACCTTTCGGGGCCCGGAAGACTACGTTCGATCACGAGGAGTGGAACTTACCATTCTCGACAACGTGGAATGCTTTGCACTTATGCAAGAATTCATCGCATCCAACCCTGAACTATGGCACGAAGATATCGGGGTTTAACGAACCGCTCGTGCGCATCTATTTGTTTCCAACCAAGTTTGGGTTGCCAGATATGCTTCGATCATGCTGCAAGAAGGCTGGCCCGCAGCCCCATCCTTGTTTCGATCGTGAATGAATCCCCCCAATTTTGGTATTGAGACACCGCTGCCCACTTGATCAACTAGCAAAGATTAACAATTCTAGGACCAGCCCAATTGACACAGCTACGAAAGAGGCAAACAATGCCGCCACTGAAGGACCAGACGCAGCGGCAGGATGCCGCGTTTTTCACAAATGCCGCTCGCCTTCATCTTGAAAGTGAATTTTTCGTCACCAACCTTTGCATCGCAAGGGCAGCGTTCACGTTGGCGTGGATAATGCTTTGGTGCTGGCTGTTGATGATGACGGGATGCGGCTACCCATCTAAAGACATTCTTGATCGACCTGATCTAAGTCAAGCGGCTTCACAAGATTCGTCATCGGTAACATCGGTAACATCGGTAACATTGGTTGCTATGAAAACAGTTTCCACTGTTTCGGGCGACATCGATCCCAAACGAGCATTCGCTTACCTCGAAAAGATTTGCAAAATTGGCTCGAGAACGACCGGAACGCCTGGAATGCAAAAACAGCAAGAGATGCTGGAGCAGCATTTCGAAGCCCTAGGCGCAACAATTCTATGGCAACCATTCGAAAGCCGGCATCCAGTTACGGGCACCAAGGTTGAAATTAGGAACTTGGTTGTTCGCTGGAAACCGGAGTTGACCGAGCGTGTTTTGTTATGCACGCATTACGACACCAAACCCTTTCCTGCTATGGATTTACGGAATCCCAAAGGTTTATTTGTTGGTGCGAACGACGGTGGAAGCGGCACTGCGTTGTTTATGGAGCTTGGGCACTCCATGCCCAATCTATCGCTTCAAGTGGGAGTCGATTTCGTCTTCTTTGACGCTGAGGAATTGGTCTACGAGGAAAATCGCGATCCTTACTTTCTGGGCTCGAAGTACTTCGCCCAAGCCTATGTCAACGACCCAAGCAGTCCACGCTATCGCTGTGGAATTTTGGTCGACATGATTGGTGATGCGGATCTTCAGCTCTACTACGAAGAAAACTCTTTCAAGTTTGCGAAGCCATTGGTGGAGGAAGTTTGGGGAATTGCGAAGCAGCTTGGAATTAAAGAGTTTGAGCCAAAGCTTCGCCATTCCATTCGGGATGATCATCTGCCGCTAAACGAAGTGGCGAAGATTCCTGTCATCGACATCATCGACTTCGATTACCCTCGCGGTGCACCAAAAAACAAATCGTATTGGCACACCATGGCGGATACACCTGATAAATGCTCTGGCGCATCGCTTGCCAAAGTTGGCCGTGTGCTTCTTGAATGGATGAAGCGACAGAAATGAGCGACAGAAATGAGCGACAGAGATGAGCGGCAGAGATAAGCGACAGAGATAAGCGACAGAGATGAGCGACAGCGAAAAGAGATAAGCGACAGACACAGTTGTTTCGCGAACTTCGATCTAACGGAAACAAACCATGGTCCAATTCTTAAAGCTCGAAAAGCTTTCCAAAAGCTATGGGAAACTGGCCGTTCTTAAAAGCCTATCTTTAGTTGTCCAGCAAAGTGAGTTTGTAGTTATTCTTGGCGAGAGTGGCAGCGGGAAATCAACCTTACTTCGGCTAATTGCTGGCCTAGAGCCCTATTCCTCCGGATCGATCCATTTAAACGGTGTCGATCAAAAAAATATTCCGCCCCACAAACGTTCGATTGGGATCGTTTTCCAAAATGGAAACGGCTACGACCATCTCAATGTCAGGGAAAACCTAGAGCTTGCTGTCAAGACAAACTTAAACTTGGCTGGCAGCCCGCGCGCTGAACTCGAACGCTGGATCGAGCTTACACAGCTCGGCCCACTTCTGGGCCAAAAATTAAGTCAACTCTCAGGGGGGCAGCAACAGCGTGTTGCATTGGCTCGAGCGTACCTTTCCGGAAAGAGCTTGATTTTGATGGATGAACCCCTCTCCAGCTTAGACCATCTCCATAGGAACGACTTACGCACCGTAATCCTTCAGAAACATCGCGAGCATCAACAGACGGCAATTTACGTCACGCACGACTCGGACGAAGCCATGATTCTTGCCGATCGAATCGCTCTGCTTTCGGAGGGGCAGATCGTTCAAGCTGGACCCACTAGAAATGTGTACTTGAGCCCTATTTCTTTGCAGGCTGGAAAGCAGCTTGGAAGACTGCGGATGGATTCAATTGAATTGCCGACGGGCTGGCTTGAGAATCGGAACCAAGGTGGATCGCAAACTCAAAACATGACGTGTGGAGTCAGGCCACATGACTGGACTCTCACGTCGATCCATTTCAGTAACAAATCTTATGCAGTACCGACAAAATCAGGTTTTCAGTTCGAAGCGCCTACGACACAATTCGAAAACAGTCAGTCAGCAGAGCTGGTAAGGGCCACAAATACACTTTGGCCGGCGGCTTGTTCGGACGGACATGGGATAGAACGGTCTGGAA
>Ga0105048_10015648_pt1 | contig 11763 bp, 8 predicted proteins | sample MAT05_FD_78382 | JGI IMG/M metagenome (GOLD analysis project Ga0105048, IMG submission 78382) | Freshwater microbial communities from Lake Fryxell liftoff mats and glacier meltwater in Antarctica - MAT-05 | ecosystem: Environmental > Aquatic > Freshwater > Ice > Liftoff microbial mat | place...
TAGAAATAGCAATTCTGTCTTCTTAGTTTTGACAATCTCTAACAAATCCTTCGCCGTATTCTCATAGTCCAAAGACCCCGCAAAAGGAGGATTAGCCAAAATCAGCGTATAAGCCCCCTCATCCCCGGCGTGTTCCTGCGCTAGGGAATCCTTGTAGCGAATATCAGGATTTTCCACCCCATGCAACAGCATATTCATACTGCCAATTCGTAGCATCGTATTATCGAAATCAAAACCATGAAACATTCGCTGGTGAAAATGATCACTGAGCTTGGCCTCGCGCAAAATCTCCGGGTAATGCGATCGTAAATACTCATTCGCCATCACCAAAAAGCCACAAGTCCCACTCGCCGGATCACAAATCACATCCCCCGCCGTCGGTGCAGTTAGCTCCACCATCAACTGAATAATATGGCGTGGTGTCCGAAACTGCCCATTCTGCCCAGCACTGGCAATTTTCCCCAACATATATTCATAGAGATCGCCCTTAGTATCTCGATCGTTCATATCTACATCATCCAAGGCATCCACCACCTTCGCCAACAGCGCCGGAGTCGGAATCGTAAACCTTGCATCCTTCATGTGGTGCGCATAGGTCGAATCATCACCCCCTAGCGATCGCAAAAACGGAAACACATGATCATTAATCAGCTCATACATCTCCCCCGCCGCAACGTGCTTAAACCTCGACCAACGCATTTCCTCATAATCACGCCCCTTGGCATCCTGACCCTCAGGGAAAATCCGCCGCTCGATCGATTTCCCCGTGCGATTTGCCTTGTTTTCTGCCAACGTATGCAAATCATCAAGACGGCGCAAAAATAGCAAATAAGTAATCTGCTCAATCACCTCAAGGGGGTTAGAAATCCCACCCGACCAAAAAGCATCCCAAATGCGATCGATTTGACTTTTAATTTCTCCTGAGATCATAGTTGGCCCGTCTTATCTACTTGATTCTAAAAATTCTAGTCGATCGATGATCTTACACCCTATTAGATAGCAATGAGCTTTTTCAGCAACAAGCACCAAGGAACTAGAGAAAAACTAGAAAAAAAATAGTCCATATTTCTGGGGGGCGATCGACTATTACGCACCGCCAAAAAAGTTGGGTAAATTGTAATTGAGTCTAATATTTACCCAGTAGGTGATATAGTTAACTAGGCAAATAATGCTTAGAACGCAATCAGAGTAAGGGATTAGGGCTTGTTAAAGAATGCATTAGGTGCAATGAGGAATGAATTGCTACGTCAAGTCCGGGTCATCGATGCCGTTGCTGGGACAGATTCGATCGCCGACCTCCTCCTCTCTGGGGGAAAAATTCAAAAAATCTTAACTCCAGAGTTGGCATCTCCCCCGGAAACTACAGTTATCCAAGGTCAGGGTTTAGTTTTGGGGACGGGACTAGTAGACCTCTATAGTCATTCTGGGGAACCGGGCTTTGAAGAGCGAGAAACCCTAGCTTCCTTGGGGGCGGCGGCGCGGGCTGGAGGTTTTACCAGAGTAGCGATTCTTCCTGATACCAAACCAGCGATCGATCAGATATCGACTCTACGCTTAGTCCAAAATCTTGCACAGGATATTAAGAAAAATCAGTTTAATAATTCTGATAATTCTAATAATTCTGCCTCAACTTCTTACCCCCATCTTTATTACTGGGGAGCCTTGACGCAAAAGGTGCGCGGGGAGCAGATGACCGAATTGGCAGAGCTAGCGGCGGCGGGGATTATTGGGTTTGCTGATGGACAGCCGATCGCCAATCTTGCCTTAGTACGCCGTCTTTTGGAATATCTCAAACCCTTGGGTAAACCTGTAGCCTTGGCTCTGGGCGATCGCACCCTAGAAGTGGGCGGGATCATGCGAGAGGGGCTAAATTCTCTCACCTTTGGCTTGATAGGAAATCCCCATATCAGCGAAACTGCCTACCTTGCAGCCCTATTGGAAATTATTGCTTTCATAGCAACCCCAGTGCATATTATGGGGGTATCAACTCGGCGGAGTGTGGAATTGATCGCCGCAGCCAAAGCTAGGGGTGTACCCATTACTGCCAGCACTTCATGGATGCATCTGATCCACAATACTAACGACCTTGCTAGCTATGATCCCAGTCTACAAGTGCAGCCGCCCTTGGGGGAACCGGAGGATCAACAGGCTCTGATTGCAGGGATTCGAGAGGGGATAATTGAGGCGATCGCTGTGAATCATACCCCCTACACCTACGCTGAGAAAACCGTGGCTTTTAGTAATGCCCCACCGGGAGCGATCGGCTTAGAACTAGCCCTACCTTTGCTATGGCAACATCTAGTTTTACCGGGACATCTCAGCCCCCTGCAACTATGGCAGAGCCTCAGCACTAAGCCCGCCCAATGTCTCCATCAAGTCCTCAACCCCATTGACCCAGAAAATCCCCAAGAAGTGATCCTCTTCGATCCCCAGCAGGTATGGCAGTGTAACGCATCTTCCCTAAAGTCGATCGCCATCAATACCCCGTGGCTCGATCGATCGATTCAAGGAACAGTTATCAGTTATCAGTTATCAGTTATCAGTTAACAGTTATCAGGTAATAGATCACTCGATCGCTCCTACTCCCCCGCAACTCGACTCCGATACTCTGCCGCCGAAAAGAGATTATCCGCCACAGGATTTTCTGCCGCTAGACTTATTTTTACTAACCATCCGGCTGCGTAGGGATCCTCGACTAACTTTTCTGGCTCGTTGATCATTGCTTCATTGCGATCGATCACTGTCCCTGAAACTGCCGAATACATATCTTCCACCGCCTTCACCGATTCCACCGTCCCGAAGGTTTCTCCCTGAGTCACCGTAGCTCCCACCTCAGGCAAATCAAGGAAAACAATATCACCTAGCTGATCCACTGCAAAGGCACTAATTCCTAGGGTTGCCGTCGTTCCCTCTAGTCGGACATATTCGTGACTATCAAGGTACTTCAAATCATCTGGATATTCTAATGCCATAGTTGCCCTACTTTTTTATTGCTGATTTATTGCTGAAATTTGTTTAGGTCTATTCAAGTTGCTCAAGTTTCAAAATATAGTGTAACTCCATTAATTAGTATTTAGTTGGCAATTATGGGATAGAATTTATCAGGAAATTTGGTAATAGGTAAAGTAGAATCTGTTAGCAGTACTATTAAGCTATTGCTGGGAATAATCTATTGTCTGGAAACTACTAGAAACGAAGAGTACACGATCGAGAGATTTTGGGAATCCTTGAGTTATCTACTAGAATAGTCAAGAAAATAGTTACAAATACGACAGTTAGAGATTTTTTAGATAAATTATTATGTCCAGACTTTCTGTTACCGATCGAGAAAAAGCCGCCCGCCAGAAAAAACTCATGAATGGGCTCGCCATTTTTGGGGTAATCGCCTTTTTGGGTTCCACTAGCTACGGAATGGTAGGCATTATCCGCCAAGGCATGGAACCAGCACCAGTAGTCACAACCCAAGACCCTGTGGCTTCTAAGAATGCTGAACTCCTCGCCAGAGCAAAGGGCTATGAGCTAGTTCTCCAAAGAGAGCCAAATAATACTACCGCTCTAGAAGGCTTAGCGATCGCCAAAATTGAATTAGGTGATGCTCAAGGGGCGATCGCTCCCCTAGAAAAACTAGTCGAATTCAACCCCGAAAATCCAGAATACAAAGCTGCCCTCGCCCAAGTTAGACAAGGTGCTGCCCAACCAACTGGTTCTCCCGGAACTTCCCCAACTTCACCCCCAAGCCCTGCCGAAGCCACAACCCAATCTTCCCCTGCAACTACTCCCAGCCCACAAACTACTCCGACCACCTCACCGTAACTCCAGAGAATTGCCTTAAATAAATTTCCCAAATTTCCCTAATAATTTTCCAATAATCTAACCTAATCTTGACTAGGATTGTTTAGATTCTGGAGATAAAAGCCTAGGGCTTGAGCAACTTCCTTGGCTGTTTGGGGTCGATCGATGGGTTGTTCCTGAGTCAATTGATTAATTAATGTTTGCAAAAATGAGGGAATCCCCGGCACATCTTGGAGATCAAACCCATAACCATGCTCCAGTTTTGTATAGAAATCTAGGGGAGATTTCCCCGTGAGCAGAAAGATCAGAGTGGAGCCGAGGGCATAGATATCCGATTGGGGGCAGGGTTGTCCTTGGTTTTGTTCCGGCGCACTGTAGCCTCCTTCTGAGCCAATCTTCGTTTTCAAGGGTGTACCGACTTCCTTTACTGCCCCAAAATCCAACAGAACAATTTGGTCATCTCGGTAGCGGAGGATCAGATTAGCTGGTTTAATATCTCGATGGATTAGAGGTGGAGTCCGGGAGTGGAGGTATTCGAGAATATGACAAACCTGCTGGATCCATGTCACCGCCTTCGCCACTTCCACAATCCCCAAACGGCGAACATAGTCTTCGAGGTTTTCACCATGAATCAGTTCTAGAGCTAAATATTTTTTACCTTGGTCAATGAAAGAAGCGTAGTAGCGGGGAATGCTGGGGTGATCTAAACTCTGTAGGATTCTGGCTTCTCTAGTAAAAAGTTCTTGGGCTTTGGCTATTTCTACCAAGTCAGCATTAATTTCCTTGAGAACGAGGAGGGGCGATTGTTCAGAAACAAGCATGGAGTCTAAGGCGAGGTAAGTTGTCCCCATGCCTCCCTGTCCTAGGGTTTTCAGGACTTGATAACTGCCGATCGACTGTTGCACAGGAATTAATAACTCACGGCAACGAATACAAAATAAATTAGTCGCCGTATTACCCGCATGATTACATTTTTTACTTCCGGGGTCTGTAGTTTTGTTGAGCTTAGGGATGGCTGGAGTTTTGAACTGAAGGACGGGCCCATCCTTGGCTAGTTGCAGAAAACCTTCCTCTGGTAGAGGCGATCGACTAATCAATACGTCATTCAAAAAAGTCCCATTCACCCCTTGATTCACTACCTGCCAGCCCTGAGCCAGATTTCCCGGTAATATTTCCAAGTGATAGCGAGAGACTAAACCATTATCAATAACTACATCATTGTCCGTCGCCCTGCCCACACGGATCGGGGTCTGGCGATCGAAACTCCATGCTTGGAGAGGAGTATTGGCAGGAAAGTCTAACAGAGTTAGGGTAACTACAGAATTGGAATCACTCATAATTTAGCAAGAGGCTAGTCTTGGGGAAATCATCACTAGATCATTATTAGTTCTTTACTGGATTTTCACGACAACATCAGAACATCTGCTGCTGCTCAAAAACTGGTTGGACTTTTACCCGGACTAACAACACGGTGATATTGTCATGACCATTATGTTCATTGGCAAATTCGATCAATCGGTTCACTCCTTGACTGAGATTAGCCCGGGAACTCAGAAGGGGTGTGAGGTAGCTTTCCCAGTTTTTCTCTAGGAGATCATTGTCCGATAAACCATCAGAACATAGGACAAAGAGGGTATCTTCGTTGATATCTATCAGCCGGACATCAGGCTTGATAAAGTCCATATCCCTCGGGCCGAGAGCTTGAGTCAGTTGGTAAGCATCTGGGCGAGAGTAGGCAATTTCTGGTTCTACGCCCCGTTTGATTTCCCGTTGCCCGACTTCGTGATCAGTGGTGAGTTGCTCTAGACCACCTTTGCGAGTGACCCGGTAGACTCGACTGTCCCCGACGTGGGCGATCGCCACATTATTATCCTGCAACAGCATCATTGATAAGGTCGTACCCATGCGTCCACTGCCGGAGGAGCTTTTTTGTTGGTTGATGTCGTACAGCACCTGATTGGCAGAAATAATTCCTTCCTTGATCACCCCAGAGTTAGGCATTTGCTCCTGCCATTTCTCGCTGAAGTAGCGCTTGAGGGTATCCACTGCTAGAGAGCTGGCGACTTCTCCCGCCGCATGACCCCCCATCCCATCACAAAGAATATATAAACCTCTCGCTTTGAGATTTTTGCCGAGGGGATGCTCTTGCTTTTCAATTTTGACTTGAATCCCAAAGTTATCCTCGTTGTGATCTCGTTGCTGTCCAATATCAGTATAACCAGCGTCATCAAGGCTGAGGAGTTGCATCGGCAGGACTACCGTTGGGGCATCATCACTTCGATCGCTATTGTAGTTAATACTAACCCTAGTCTTGTCAGCTTGGATAAAGGTATCACTTTCAGGAAAGAATAAATCATCTTCTACGGTAATTTCTTCAATTTCTTCTTCTTCCAACTCATCAAAATCATCAAAATCATCAAAATCTTCATTCTCTACAGTCTCACCAATAGACTCAGAAAATGCTGACTCTTGATTCAAGATTGCCAAGCGATTTTGGAGAGCCACGATCGAGACAATTTCTCCAGCAGCCAATTCTTCTAGAAGTTGGTTGATATTTATGAGGGGAGAGGGGGGAGACAAACTCAGGAGAGCTTTACCCAAATCCACCAGACTTAGTTGGAGGGGAGCCGCCTCAGTATCGGGCTTGGGATCTGGGTATAGACATTGCAAACTTATGGCTTGGTCTTCATCGAGGTGGAGATTTCCTACTTCTAACAAGCTTTGGCACTGCTGCCATGGGATAAGAGCTTCCCACAGGAGGGCAATTTCCTCTAGCCAGTACAACACCTGAGAAAGAGAAATTTCGGGGCTACCCCAAATGTCACTCAGGAGCTGCCATTGGGAACGGTCTTCGAGGAGGAGGTAGCTTTGTCCTTCAGTTTCCCAGCTATCGTGGATAAGGGGGAGAGTTTGAATAAAAGAAGAACGCAGGTGAAGATAGGGTTCGGCGAGAGATGGTAACTGAAGATTTTGGTCATTGACCTTTTGGAGAGGATACGCATCCAGTACCCGACCCTGCCATACTGCATTTGCGCCCCCCTGCCAAGGCTGGGACTCAATGATTTGATAGCGTTGTTGTCGATCGAGATAGACCGGAGTAGTAGTTTCTGAAGAAGTAGCAGGGGTGGTAATTGGAGAGGTTCCCTGAGCGATCGCCCACCAGACTGTCCCCGTAAAAGTCCCACAATTATGGCAGGTAGCAGCATTAAACAAAACTTCTGTGCCGCAATCATGACAGGCTTTGTGGGTGAGGGAAGAGCCGCAATTCTGGCAGAACTTATTTGCTTCCGGGTTTTCAAACTCACACTGGGGACAGATCAACATATTAGTACTGGTGGTTGGTTGAAAATTGGTTGAAAATTGGTTGAAAATTGGCTTGGCATATCTTGCCTAATCATAATCCGTAATATCACTGGAAGGCACTATTTCCTTAGGAATTATCTAATAATTATTAGCTGATTCCCCAAAAAGCTTGAAAAAATCCCTCAGATTCTCCCCGGATCCCAAAATAATTCTTAGAAAAACTTGAAAAAATCCCCCTCAAACTCCCTTCAAGTCTCCAGATAGCTTTTCAAAAACCTTATCAGAACTTCAGGAAATCCAGAAAATAAACAAGGTATCCAGAGACTATCCCCAGCAGCTATCAAAAAGACGTTGCCAAAGTATCCTCAACAAAAATTCTAATCCTTTGTACCATGAGTAAAAAGCTAAGGTAGTTTTGTCAATTATTTTTTAGGAAATTTTCCCTAAGGATAAAGAATAGGTTAATCTAAGAATTGATCTATTAGTTTATAGTTAATTTATACTTATTAATTAAAAGCTATTCATAACCTTTGATTGTTTACATGAACTACAATTAGTTATATATTAATAATATTTTAATTAGATTCATAGACATAGACTTGGTTGTATTCTCTTTAGGTCATTATTTACTAGTTCCCTTCTACTGAGTCATTCCGTTTTCTTATTGTTTTTCATTTCCTCGGCTATTACTTATTTACTCAAGGATTGTCCTATTTTGTAGAATAGATTTGGTGAATCTTTACTTTATGATCAGGAAGTAAATTAGAATATATAGCACTAGAGAATCAAATTAGTGCATCCTCTGACAGAACAAACACTAGCTATGCCGAGTACTATTCTGATTGTTGATGACAACTTAGTAAATATTAATCTCTTAGTCCGCTTACTTAGTCATTCAGGATTTGACATAAGAATGGCTCAGAGTGGAGAAATGGCGATCGAGAAATTGCAACAGGAACTGGTGGATCTAATTCTTTTAGATGCGATGATGCCGGGTATTGATGGCTTTCAAACCTGCTCAATTCTCAAAGCCAACCCCGCCACTGCCAATATTCCGATTATTTTTATGACTGCCCTAGATCAGTCGGAGAATAAACTCCGGGGCTTAAACTCCGGGGCGGTAGATTATATTACTAAACCCTTTGACCAAGATGAAGTATTAGCTCGGATTCGGTTGCACTTACAACTCCATCAACTAAATCAAAAATTGCAAAGAGAAGTCTGCGATCGAATGACGGCAGAGCTACAACTCCAAACCCTGAATACGGATCTGGAACGACGAGTAGGCAAACAAACTGCGGCTCTCAACCAAACCATGCTCCAACTCCAGCGAACCTACTCTCAACTGCTGGCTAGAGAAAAGCAACTAGAATATGATGTCTGCCATGATGCTTTGACGGGACTACCGAACCGGGTTTGGCTCATGAATCGATTGCAACAATTAATTCAAGCCACTAGTAAAGGAGGGCAGCCCTACGTTCTGCTATTCATTGACCTCGATCGCTTCAAAATCATTAATGATAGTCTGGGGCATTTAATCGGTGATCAACTCCTCAAAAGTGTCGGGAAGGCGATCGAAGCCTGTCTCCAAGAAACTGACACGGTAGTCCGTTTAGGGGGAGATGAATTTGTGATTTTGATGGAAAATGCCCAAGGTATTTGGGCGGCAACGAATCTTGCGGAGAAAATCCAGCACAAATTACAGGTGGGCTTTCAACTCAAACAATACCAAGTACAAACCGGAGCTAGTATCGGCATTACCCTGAGTAGCAAGGATTATCAGCAACCAGAGGACGTATTGCGGGATGCTGATATTGCCATGTATTACGCCAAAGCCAAAGGGAGGGGTTGTTATGAAGTTTTGACTAGTGCCATGCAAAAACAGGCGACGACTCGCTGGCAACTAGAAATTGACCTCCGCCAAGGTTTGGAATATCAGGAATTTTATCTCCACTATCAACCGATAATTTCCCTGAAAAAGGGTGATCTAATTGGTTTTGAGGCTCTTCTACGGTGGAGTCACCCCACACGGGGGCTGCTGAGTCCTATGGAATTTATCGCCATCAGTGAGGAAACGGGCTTAATCCATCAACTAGGCTGGTGGGCTTTGCAATCTTCGATTCAACAACTCAGTCTTTGGCGGCAGAGAATCCCGAAAGATAAACATTTAATTGTGAATATTAATGTCTCGCCTACTCAACTCCAACAGACCAATTTACCTTCAAGAATTGAAACTTTAATTCATAAAACTAATGTCCCTAAATCAGATATCAAACTAGAACTCACGGAGAGCGCACTGATCGACTCGGACGATCGAGGAATGATCGTGCTGAATGAGTTAAAAAAATTGGGAGTTAATCTTTGTATTGATGACTTTGGGACTGGTTATTCTTCCCTGAGCCGCCTCCATGAAATGCCCGTAGATACTCTCAAAATTGATAAATCCTTTGTCCAAAGATTGGGAACCACTAACTGTAGTCGATCGATCATCCAAACTATTGTGACAATTGCCAAGAGTTTGGGTATGTCTGTAGTTGCCGAAGGGATCGAAACTCCCCAGCAAAAGCTAGAACTCCAAGCCCTTGGTTGTGATTTTGGTCAGGGCTATTTGTTCTCTCGTCCCCTCGATGTTCGATCGGCAACGGAGCGAGTGATTGCAGCTTTTAGCAACCAACAAAGTGCCTAGCAAATATCTAGATTGTTACTCAAACCAGCAGCAAAACTCAACGAAATCTTTTTTCTTCTAGGATACGATGTCTTTATGTACGACAATATCTGTAAAATTCTGGCTGAGAGCTTTCCTACTGACTTTGCCTGTTGGCTCTTGGGAGAACCCATCCCTTTAACCACTCTACAACCCTCGGAACTTTCCAGTGAACCAATCCGAGCCGATTCTCTAATATTTCTAGAATCCTCAGCAATCATTCTCCATCTAGAATTTCAAACCAGCCCTGATGAGAATATGCCCTTGCGAATGCTCGATTACTGGGTGCGAATCCGCCGTAAATTTCCCTCAAGAAAAATCCATCAAACCGTAATTTACCTCAAACCTAGCAATTCTCCTCTAGTGTCTCAAAATAGTTTCGCTTCAGAAGAGACCAGTCATAGATTTCAAGTCATCAGAATGTGGGAGCAATCACCCCAAGCTCTGCAACAATACCAAGGATTATTACCCTTGATGGTACTTTGTGCAACGGATAATCCTGAAGAGACTCTCAAGCAAGCAGCCCAGCAACTGGAGGAACTTGAAGATAAACAACTCCAGTCCAATCTGGTGACCGCAACCTACGTTATTTCTGGGTTAAGATTAGAGCAGGAAGTAGTGAAAAGAATACTGAAGCAAGAAATTATGAGAGAGTCATCAACCTATCAAGAAATTCTGAAGGAAGGGGAAGCGAAGGGGCTAGCTCGTGGCTTAGTCCAAGGTAAGGCTGAGGGTGAGGCTGAAGGTAAGGCTGAAACTACTAGACAAATTGCGCTTAATATGATCAGGTCTAATATCTCTGTAGATTTAATTACTCAACTTACTGGACTTAGCCTTGAGCAAGTTCGAGCATTGCAGGCTGGGGATTCCGAAAGATAGAATATTCAGAATTTATGGTTAAATCGATTAATTTACTTGATTGATTTTTTGGATAACTTCATCTGCCAACTTCATAAATGCCTTGGAGCCAGAAGAATTAGGATTATTTAACACCACTGGCATAAAGCTATCTACCGCCTTGGCAACATTGACATCTAGGGGGATTTTGGTCTTAAACAATTGCTCTGGGGAAAAATCATCATTAACTCGCCGCATGACTTGGTTGTAGTACATATTTAAGACATTGCTACTAGCCGCTACAAACACAATTCCTAAGAGCTTTGAGTGCATTATTTGCTGGTTGATTTGGAGGCGGCGGAGTTGATTAATTCGTCTTTCGAGGAGTTGAGTGCCGACGATCGAGAGGGGTTCTGGTCGACAGGGCATCAAATAAAAATCACTAGAAAGTAAAGCACTCCGAGTTAGCAAATTATAGCTAGGGGCGCAATCTAAAATAATCAGGTCATAATTGTCTTTGATGGGAGCCAGAATTCCTGCCACAAATTGCTGCTCAAATTTTTGCCAGACTACTTCAAAATCAATTCCCTGCTCTCGGGTCGATCGATAGTGGAGAATTTCGGAAATTAAAAAATCATCATAAAGCTCAATATCCCCCGGCAATAAATCCATCCCCGGCAGCCGACACACATCAGATTGGATTAACTCCTGAATAGAAAGATTTAAGTAATCTTGTTGGTATAGAGATTGTTTAATTAACTGACTCAAAGTCCGTCCAGCCTTACGAATCTTGGCAAAATCTTGGGGCCTGATCAAGCTGAGAGTGGCACTAACTTGGGTATCTAGGTCTACTACTAAAACCCGTTGTTGATGATTTTTTACCAAACAAGCGGCGAGATTCACTGTTAAGGTCGTTTTCCCTACACCACCTTTCATATTCACAGTGGTAATAATTTTCCCCATAGGTATTTCTCAATTAAATCTGCGGACGTTCCCACGGAATTGCATATTTTTCCATGGTGGCAAAAAAACTATAGAGCAATATTCCCATGACTGCTAGGCTAAGTAAACCCGCAAAGACTAAGGGAATATCAAAGTTAGAACTAGCACTCACAATTAAATAGCCA
>Ga0105048_10015649_pt1 | contig 11763 bp, 9 predicted proteins | sample MAT05_FD_78382 | JGI IMG/M metagenome (GOLD analysis project Ga0105048, IMG submission 78382) | Freshwater microbial communities from Lake Fryxell liftoff mats and glacier meltwater in Antarctica - MAT-05 | ecosystem: Environmental > Aquatic > Freshwater > Ice > Liftoff microbial mat | place...
TCGACGGGGCCACCCAAATACACGGGCAAGTTATTAGCAACAGGCTCTCTCAGCACATCGTTTAAATGAAGATTGGTGTTTTGATTGAATATCAATCCAAACGAACCGTTTTCATTATGCTCACACAAAAACACCACGCTTCGTTTAAAGTTGGGGTCACTCAAAAACGGCTCGGCAATCAGTAGTTTTCCTTTGGCGGGTTTTTGCACTTCACAAGAGATGTTATCGGTTTTAAAACATTCCAAATCTATATTCGTCGTATTTTAGATTTGGAATGTTTATAAAAGCCAAAAGTAGTGTTTTTTAAGCAATATCTAAAAACTCAACTGAACCCCTGCCATAAAATTGAAACGGCGGGTGTTGTAGCCTATTGTATCAAAATATTGGACGTTGGTGAGGTTGCGGAGGTCTATATATGCCTTCATTGACTTTGAAAACGCATATTCTCCATACACATCCAACGTGGTATAGGCATCCAAAGTAACCGTTTCTGTTTTAAAAGTAGCACTGTTATAAAAACGGTCAAGACGCTTGCCAACGCTTCTCAAAGAGGCACTTGCAAATAGTTTAGTAGAAAACTGATACCCAGCTCCTACGTTTATCATTCCTTTTGGACGGCGATATAAGTTATTGAAAGTAGTGTCTTCTTTTGCTATTTTGGTCGTGATAGCCCCGTCTAATAGCGTGATATTTCCCCAAAAGCTCGCCTTACTCCATTGCGTTTTTCCTTCTAGTTCCCAACCCTTATCATGCTGTTTATCGAAATTGATGTAGCGGCCATAAGGGGTTTTGGAGAGCGATTCAAAGAAGATAACATCCTTAATGCGGCGGTCAAAATACAAAATACGGATGTTGGATGCTTTGTTTTTTGAAAAAACTTGGATGCCCAGCTCAGTTGAAACGGATTTTTCAGGACTCAAAGTTTTGTTTCCATAAGGCGAATACAATTGGTACAAAGAAGGGGCTTTGAAACCTGATGAAAGATTGAAAAACAGTTTTACCTGCTCATTGATAAGGTACGATGGGTTGAAAGAATAAGTTATGTTGCTACCGTAAACAGAATGATGATTGAGCCGGCCACCCAATTCCAAGAAAAAACCAGCCTTTGTTTTCAAAAAACCAGAAGTATATACACTAGCAATCGTTGTCTTAGCCGTATCTGCACCTAACGGCGGCGCAGTGTATTTTCCAAAGCTACTCACCGACTCGTATGTTTGGTCGGTATTATTAAAACGAAGATCTGCTCCCGTAATTATTTCAATATTATCGCTGATTTTGAGGGTGTTATACAACTCTGCAAACTGAGTACTACCTCCGTAGTAAGATTTTGAGAATTTATTAAACGCCCCTTTTTCTACCGAAATGGAATCATCAATAAAAGTTCGCTCGCTTTGACTGTAGCCATAGTTGAAGGTGAGTTTGCCTTTGGCGTATTGGTATTCTATGCCTGTCGCCAACATCTTGAAGGATTGATTGATGGTAAAATCTTTTTCATCAGCAAATGTACCTGCGTCTATATTGGACAAATAACCATTTAGCAATGTACGAAATTTGAGGGTAAGATTTTTCGATACGTTTAAACCAAGATTGGCTAACAAATTATTTTGACTAATGCCATCATTGTCAAAGCCTTTGGCTTCTTTGTCATAAGCCGCCGAAAATCCTTTGGCTTGCAAGCGACTATATTGGATATTATAATACCCCTTTGAAAAAGCACTGTTTACGCTTGCCGAGCCTCTAAAAGTGCCATAAGAGCCTGCATTGAGCGAAATTGCCGCAGCTAAAGGTTTTGCGCTATTCCCTTTTTTGGTAAAAATATTGATAACACCTGCTACCGCATCAGAGCCATACAGCGTGGATTGTGCCCCTTTTAAAATCTCAATGCGTTCGCACTCGCCTACGGTAATCATATTCAAATCGAAAGTTGCACCAATAAACGAAGGGTCATAGACAGGCATGCCGTCAATGAGGACGAGGGTATTGCCTGTGCTTGCTCCACGTAAATAGATTTCTTGATTGGCACCATTTGGGCTTTGTGCACCCACAATCATCAAGCCCACTTGGCGGGTGAGCAGCTCGCCGAGGGTTTGGGATTGGTACTTTTGTAAGAGCGAATCAGGAAGTACCGTTACTACTTTACCTGTTTGGGATTGTTTTTGGGTAAACTTGTTGGCTGTAATCGTGACTTCTTCCAAAGTCATTTCTTTTTGGGCAAAACTCAACTGCGCCATGAAGCCAAGTGCTACAACACCGACAGATTTGAAAATCTGTTTCATAAAAATAAAGAATTAGTGTTCCTTTTTTGGTTGGAGGAACAGAATGAAAAATGAGCTAACGCTCAATGGTCGCGCATCGTCCGTACACGAACACCAAGAATGGATTTAGGCAGGTCTCCTGACTCGTTCCATCGCTTTTTCCCTTCCCAGTTCCCAGTTTGCAGCTTCCAGTTTACAGTTTACAGTTTGATTTGCATTAAGAGAGAATTCTCGTGTTACTTATCAGTACTGTTTACTGCCTACTGTTTACTGTTTACTAAAAAAACCAGTGGTTTTGTAGTTATAAAAGCGACTTTTGATAGAACTTACAGTTGCGGGGACAGTTTCCGCCTTGAACGGAATTCCCTTTTAAGCCGTCGAAGCCAGCCACGAAGCCAGCACGAGGCACCCAAAACTGGGGCAAAGGTAGGGAGAAGCGTGGAGTGCAAAGCGAGAATAGAAAATTTATTTTACTTTTGAGGTCTCAAAATAAACGCATTCTTATGCCAAACTCTCCCAAACCTTCATTTGCCGACTATCTTCATCTGCATTTTTTGGTGGTGATTTGGGGCTTCACGGCCATTTTGGGTAAGTTGATCAGTGCCGATTTATCGCGTATTAGTCTTACTTTTTTTAGGACGTTGCTGGCGGCCATTGGCTTAGCATTGGTGTTATGGTTGCGGAAAGAATGGCGGCAAGTGTCTCCCAAGGACCGTTGGGGGATGTTGGGTGTGGGCGTATTGATGGGCGTTCATTGGCTTACTTTTTTTGCTTCTGCCCATGTATCAAGTGCTTCGGTATGTTTGGCTGGGATGTCCACTTCTTCACTTTTTACCTCGCTGCTGGAGCCGCTTTTTTCGCGCAGAAAAATCCGTCCGTTAGAAGTCGGGTTGAGTTTGGTCGTGATTGTAGGTTTGTATTTAATTTTTCGGTTTGAGTTTGAGCAATCCTGGGGTTTGGGCTTGGCCTTGATTTCGGCTTTCTTGGCGGCCTTGTTCACCATCGCCAATAGTCGCTTCGTGAAACGCCATCAGGCTATGTTGATTACTTTCTATGAAATGAGCGGGGCAAATTTAGGAATGTTGGTAGGATTGTTGGGTGTAGCGGCTACAAGCGGCTTGAGCCGTGTCGAACTTTTACCTCAACCCAAGGACTGGACTTGGTTGTTGGTGTTGGCATTGATTTGTACAGTCTATGCGTATTCGGCAGGTGTTCATCTGCTCCGTAAAATTTCCCCTTTTACTTTCAATCTCACCGTCAATCTCGAGCCTGTTTATGGCATAGGTTTAGCGTATTTGATTTTGGATGAAAAAATGACTGCCGGGTTTTATATCGGTACGCTGGTGATATTGCTCGCGGTGTTGACTTATCCGCTGTTAAATAATCGCTTCCCTGCTTAAATTGCAACCCAAAGGAAAGGGTTTTTTCTACCGCATTTTGTTCCAAAGTTTATTCCAACCTTCGCGGTCGGCAGGGAGGGGTGCGTTTCGGTCAATGTATTTGCCGTTGGCATCTACAAATACACAGTGAGGCACACGATTGATGCGCCAATCTTCCGCAAAAAAATCACTCTGCTCTCGATCTAATTTAACATGTAAACCACGGGCATCACTTCTGATGATGTTTTCGATCCATACGTCTTCATCAGTGCTGTATTCGCTCAGATATACAAATGCGACTCTTTCTTCCAGCAAAGTGGCACGGAACTGAGTGCTTTCAGCTAAGGCACGGCGGCCAAATTCATCGTTCGTCCAAAAAATAGCATAGATGGCTTTGTCTTTGTTTTTTTCTCTGATTTCTTTCCAAAGTTGGGGCTCATTTTTGTTGAAATCTTTATAGACACTTACTTCTGGTGTTATGTCAATAGAATACTGATTGGAGGTTCTGTTATCATCTAAGGTGTAAAAATTCCTTTTGGCTTGTGCTATTTTGAGCGTATCTTGGCTTTCAATGTGGTGAATCTCGTCCAAAGTACGGGCATAATAAGAGTTTTGTAAGGTAGGGCGAATATGTTTGTACCACAGACTCATTTTATCACTGGTGAAACTATACAGATTGTTGGTATAAAACATACCTTTCAAGTAATCCAATTCTTTTTGATTGTAAACAGCACCGTATTGTTTCATATACAATTCAAAGAGTGAAACAAGAGTCAGTATCTCTTCTTTTTGTTTGAATAAACCATTGAGCCATTTCAAATCAGTCATCTTTGCCGATTTTCCCTCTACAAAACCTCTAAGTCTTAGGCTATCTTCTTTAGCTAGATTAGGAACATATTGTAATATCAGATGAGCTAACTTTTCGATAGCTAAGGTATTTTGGGAAGGGGTAGCCGTGGTAACGAGGGCATGATTGGTAAACTGCTGGTAACAATCAGCTTTTGAATAAGTCAGTAAAATGTTGGTGTCTAAATCGGCGCGGGTGAGCAAATCCAATGGCATAGGCGTTTGCGCTTGAGTCAAATAAGCATAAAAGCGGGCTTTGGTTTCTTCTTGAAACGACGATTCAACCCAAGTGTCGAGCAAAGGGTCTTTAAATGTGGCAAACTTTCGGTAATAATCTATTCTACGGTTTTGTTCGGTAAGAAGCTTTTCCCAAAAGGAAAGTGTACTGGTAGTATTAATAGACTTTTCGGGATTGGCTTTGAGCCATTTTTTAAATGCGACCTCAAACTTTGCGTGGCGGTTGTTGGTCGTTGCATTGAGGCCACGAAATCGAAGAGGGACATCGCTTTTAGTCAGGGAGTCACCATAAATGGTTACTTCCATTGTACCATTCTTGCAAAAAAAAGGCACGGAAAGGTTAGCATAATTGAGATGACATTCCTCTTGGGGATAAATGAGTGGCATTTTTAGTTCAAAACTACCATTGGCTTCAAGCTGTGCCACCCGCACCACTTCGCGGTTGGGTTGCAAAATATTCACCCGCGTTAAGACGATGTTGGGTGCTTGGCGATACAGTTCGATGCTTAGATTTTCAACCCTGCCACGTATGATAAGTGTATCAGTTTGGGCAAATGTAACAGTTGAAATCAATAGTAACGCGAATAATTTCAGGCTTCCAATTTTCATATCTTGTAAAATTAATTGTATCGATTATTGCCGCAATTTACTGAAAAACAGGATTATAGTTTGTATCCTATTGCCGACAGCCACTGAAGCTCAAAAATATGTCGGAGTATATCTTCCTCTACTTCGCCAAAAGGTTCATTTCTTCTGCTGACAGTTTCGCGGGCTACATGGAGAGCTTTTTCGATGCGGTATTCTGTATAACCCTCCGCTGCGCCCCCCCAAGTAAACGATGATATGTGCTTTGACTGAAACCCCGCACCAAAAACGTTGGCATTGACCCCAACTACTGTACCCGTATTGAACATAGTACTAATGCCAGCTTTGGTAAAATCCCCCATAAATAATCCGCAAAATACCCTTCCAGTATCTTCTAGGGCATGGGTAGCATAGTTGTATAGTTTGACATTGGTAAAATCGTTTTTGAGGTTGGAGTTATTGCAGTTGGCGCCCAAATTACACCATTCTCCTATGACAGAGTTTCCCAAAAAGCCATCGTGACCTTTGTTACTGTACCCAAAAAAGACGGAATTTCCGACCTCGCCCCCTACCTTACAGAAGGGGCCTACGCTGGTATTCATTCGCATTTTCCCACCCCAATTGACAGTTGCGCCTTCACCCAGAGAAAAAGGGCCGATAATGATGCTACCTTCGTTGATGGTGGCGTTTTTGCCAATATAAATGGGGCCATTTTCTGCATTAAGAATCGAGGCACGAATTTTTGCACCTTCTTCAATAAAAATGCCTTCAGCTGCGTAACAGCGGGTGTGTAGGTCAGTTAGGGGTTGAGTACTTCTACCCTGGGTAATTGCCTCGAAGTCAGCTTTTATTTGCTCGCTATTTTCAGTAAAAATATCCCAGACATGACTAATGACAACAACCGAATTCTCAAAAACTACAGGCTTTAGCTCATCTTTTGGATTGACAACTTCAAAAGGAGAACGATACGCCACAACAAGGTCTTTTTGAACTAATACCTGTCCTTCTGAAAGCTTTTTGACGGCGTTTGCAATAGATTGCGTAGCACACACAGCACCGTTAAGGAAAACGTTGTCATCGGTAGTAACAAGTGGGAATTTATTTTGTAGGTAGGGTTCGGTCAAGAAAGAGGATTTAGCCTCTAAAAAATGACACCACTTTTCAGTTAATGTCCAGATGCCACAACGAATTTCGGAGACAGGTCGGGTGAAAGTAAAAGGAAGCAGATGTTCCCGAATATTGGAATCGTCGTAAAGTACATAGTTGGTCATACCAAGTGAAAATTTTAATTGTATGAATGGGCTTTTGACTTAAAATAACAAATACTGATAAAATATAAGCAAGTTTGGTAGCCTTTGGCTGCCACAAAGATAAGTTTTGCGTAAAATTTATTAGGTTTGCCAATACAAAGATTTTCGAACCTCAAATAAATTAATCCTTTTTACCACCATGCCGCAGTTATCTAAACAAGTTGTAGATGCTGATATTCAGTATTCTTTCGATTTGCCCGTAAAAGTCCTCCAATTTGGCACGGGCGTATTGCTTCGAGGACTTTGTGATTACCTTATAGACTACGCCAACAAACAGCATGTGTTCAATGGTCGCATTGTGGTTGTAAAATCTACAGCAGGGTCTTCCGACGATTTTGCCGATCAAGATGGACTTTACACGGTCTGTGTACGCGGCGTGGACAATAATGGTCAAAAGATTGATGATGCCACAACAGTAGCAGCTATTGGTCGCGTGATTTCGGCGCAAGATAATTGGCAAAGTGTTTTACAGATAGCCCGTAATCCACATTTGGAAGTCATTATTTCCAATACTACTGAGGTTGGAATTCAATATGTAGAAGAAAATATTTTCCAAAGCCCCCCTCAGTCTTTTCCAGGTAAATTAACTGCTTTTTTATATGAGCGTTTTCGGACTTACGGAGGTAAAAAGGACAAAGGACTGGTAGTAGTTCCTACCGAGCTTATCACTGACAATGGCCTCAAACTTCGTGAATGTGTCGAGAAGGTTTCTGCATACAACGAACTGGGTAAATTATTCAACAAGTGGCTCAAGTTTCATGTAAAATTCTGTAACTCCTTGGTAGATAGAATTGTGCCAGGTAAGCCTGATGCAGCCACACATACAGCCTTGGAAGCAAAATTAGGCTATGAAGATAGTCTATTGACGGTGGCCGAGCCTTATTATTTGTGGGCGATTGAGGGCGACGACCGCGTCAAGAAGGTGTTATCTTTTGAGCAATTGTTTGAAAACGTAATTGTGGACGAAGACATTTCGTATTACCGCGAGCGTAAATTGCGCATCTTAAATGGTAGCCATAGTGCAGCTGCGCCTTTGGGCTATTTGAGTGGTTTTGATATTACATTTCAGTGTATGAACGACCCTGCTATGTCCAAGTTTTATGAGGATGTCATTTACAAAGAAGTGGTGCCCACGTTACCATTTGAAGACCAAAAAGAGCAACTTAAAGTTTTTGCAGGAGATATTCTAAATCGCTATCGTAATCCATTTATTCAACAAAAGCTCATAGGTATCACGCTTCAGCAAACTTCTAAAATGAATGCGCGTAATGTTGCGACCATCAGACGCTATTATAAGCAGTTTGGAACTGTTCCTAAGCATTTTGCACTCGCTTTTGCGGCGTATTTGCTTTTTATGAAGGCTGTTAAAGAAGAGGATGGCAAGTATTTTGGACAACGTGGCGAGGGTTTTTATTTTATCAACGACGACCAAGCGAGCTACTTTTATGAAAAATGGCAAAGCATAAGTGTAGAAAATGTGGCGACGTTGGTGCAAGATGTATTGAGTAATACTAATATTTGGGATGCTGACTTGACTAAATTGGAAGGCTTTGCAGAGGCTATCACAGGCTATTTGATAGATATGATGAATAACGGCGTGAAGTCCACGCTCGAAAAAACGATTTTGTAAAAAAGAAAGACACTCCAAATCTGAACGATGCGACGATTTGGAATGTTTAAATAGATAGATTTTGCAGATATAAATCATGGAAAATCAAGGCCGAATCACTTAAATCAAGGTCCATGTTCAAAAATAAGTTCTTTCTTGGCATCATTATTATCGTTGTTTTGGGCGTGGTTGGTTATACTTTTTTTGGAGAAGAAACTACCGTGTCAACAGATGATTATATTGCTCAAATCGAACAAGAACGTAAGGATAAAAATCAGTTCTTTCTCGATTCAGACCAGTCACCTTTGGAAAATAAGGCTACATTCAAAGGCTTGAATTATTTTACGCCCAATGCTACTTTCAAAATAGTGGCCGACTTTGTGGCTTATGATAGCACAGATAAGCAAGTAACTATAGCCATGACAGATGGCAGTACTGAAATATATCAAAAGTACGGATACGCAGCTTTTGAAGTAAACAATGTACCCTGCAAATTACTCATATATCAGCATGATAAAGGGCTTTCAATTTTGTTTCGAGATACTACCACGCCTGAAGAAACATACGGCGGAGGTCGTTACTTAGATTTCAAAACAGAAGAAGTGAAGAATAATAAACTTACCATTGATTTCAATAAGGCTTATAATCCCTATTGTGCCTACAATCATCGGTTTGCCTGCCCGCTGCCCCCCAAAGAAAATACGCTATCGGTAAGAATCAAGGCGGGCGAAAAACTTTATGAAGAGTAAAAATTAACCCATTGCATTATCGGCACAAGGCTCTCCTGGTTGTCTTCCACAAACGCCACAAACAGCCCCTTCTTTTTGTAAGAAGGCACTATTGCCTGCGCATGTCCCCTTGAATTCACCTCCTTTTATAAAAAGCAGTCGGACACTCAGAAGCGAAACGCCTACTAAAACCAACAAAACGGAAACAGCGATTACGGTAATCATAGCAGTATTTTTCCTAAAGGTAGGAAGAAATAAATTTGGAGACAAAATTTATAAATAATAATTTTCCACGAATTATTTGTAAATAGAGAAGAAATTCATAAATTCGACTTTCCTTTATAAAACCTAACCTCTTCAAATTGAAACGCTTATGATTTCCGTAAAAAAACTATTAAAAGACAAGCCCCAGTCGAATATTTGGAGTGTTTCCCCTGACAATACCGTGATTGAAGCCCTTTTTTTAATGGGTGAAAAAAATATTGGTGCAGTTGTAGTCCTAGAGGATGAAAAATTGGTGGGAATCTTCTCCGAGCGCGATTATGCTCGCAAAGGAATTGTCCAAGGTCGTAAAGCAAAGAGTACGCCCATTCGAGAAGTAATGACACCCAAAGTGTTTACTGTTACAACAGACATGGACATCAGAGAGTGTATGAAGCTATTTAGTGAAAAGAAATTTCGACATCTACCCGTGATGGACGAAGAGAAGGTAGTTGGTATTCTTAGTATTGGTGACATCGTCAATTCTATTATGCACGAACAAAAAGAGCATATCCAATTTTTGGAGCAATATATTACCCACTCTTAACTATTTAGCCGTAGGCTATAAGCTTTTTGTCATATTTCTTGGCTATTTTTTCTTAAAAAAGCTTAAAGCACACGGCTTATCGCATATAGCTAAATAAATGCCCCCACTCTTAAAAAGAGGGTGACTTTTTTAATTATTTCCTGAACCTTTCATTTGTTATCATTATGGCTTTATTACTCATTGCCGTGTTCATTCTTGGATATGCCCTGATTGCCCTTGAGCATCCCTTGAAAGTTGACAAAGCTGCCTCTGCTCTATTGACGGGGGTTTTTTGTTGGATTATTTTATTATTTGGTTTTGAAAGCATGCCTGCTTTTGAAGGACTTTCACCGCTCCCAGATGCCCACAAAGTGTTGGACGAATCCCTTTTTGAACATTTGGGAGAAATCGCTGGCATTTTGTTTTTTCTATTGGGTGCAATGACCATCGTAGAGTTAGTGGATGTGCACGATGGCTTTAGGGTCATTACCGACCGCATATCTACGACCAATCGGGTCACCTTACTTTGGATTATCTCATGGGTTTCTTTCTTCCTTTCGTCAGGATTAGATAACATGACGACGGCTATCATTATGTGTGCCTTGTTGCGAAAAATCATCAAAGACAGGGAAAATATTTGGCTGTTTGGAGGCTTTGTCGTCATGGCCGCCAATGCAGGCGGTGCTTGGTCGCCAATTGGTGATGTAACAACCATTATGCTTTGGATTGGAGGGCAAGTGACTACTGTGCCTATTATAAAGACCTTATTTGTTTCATCCGTAGCGAGTATTTTGGTGCCTTTGTTGGCGGCTACCTATTTTCTAAAGGGAAAAATTGAACCCCCTAAACTATCAGCAGGGGAGAAAAAAGCGCATACAGAAACGACTGCCCTAGAGCGAAATCTAATGTTTATTTTAGGTGGTGCGGGTTTGATTTCTGTACCAGTTTTTAAGGCCATAACGCATTATCCCCCTTACATGGGTGTACTACTGTCAGTAGGGCTTTTGTGGTATTTTACCGAGTTTTTGCACCGAGATAAAGAGCCTGAGTCTAAACAAGGGTTTTCCGTAGCAGCGATGCTCCACCGTATAGATACCCCCTCTATCTTGTTCTTTTTAGGTATTCTTTTGGCAGTAGGCTCTCTAGATACATCGGGTCATTTAAGGCAGATGGCCACCATCTTAGATGAGACCTTTGGAAACATCTATGTCATTAACACCCTTATTGGCCTTCTTTCTGCTGTGGTGGATAATGTGCCATTGGTGGCTGCAGCCATGGGAATGTATCCCATGACAGAATTTGCACCTGATACTGATTTCTGGAATTTGTTGGCTTATTGCGCTGGTACAGGTGGAAGCATTCTTATCATTGGTTCAGCTGCAGGTGTGGCTTCTATGAGTATTTTGAAAATAGACTTTCTTTGGTACGTAAAACGCATTTCGGGCTATGCCCTGTTAGGTTATTTGTCAGGGATTGCCGTGTATTATTTTACGCACTAATTCATAACTTACAAATAGGATAAAGTAAAGGGTTTGATTTGTAGGTCTGGTCATTGGCTTACAAATCAAACCATTTTTAGACAATTTAATCCCTACTCGAAAGTTTCGACAACAAGCGAAGCACCTCTACATATAGCCACACGATGGTTACAATCATACCAAAGGCACAGTACCATTCCATGTATTTAGGCGCACCATAATCAGCACCTTGTTCGATGCGGTCGAGGTCGAGCACCAGATTGAAGGCTGCCAATCCTACTACAAAAAGCGAAAAGCCGATACCAAACCAGCCTGAGTCGTAAATTAACGGCATTTCAATGCCAAACATGCGTAGCACCATAGCTACCACATAAAAGATAGCAACGCCTGCCGTAGCAGCCATGATAGTACGCTTGAAAGTAGGCGTAGCACGAATCACTCCTGCTTTATACAAGCCTACCATACCAGCCAATATCGCAAAGGTGAGCAACACCGCAGACATACCAATACCAGGATACATACTTTCAAATACCAAAGTAATTGCACCCA
>Ga0105048_10015650_pt1 | contig 11762 bp, 9 predicted proteins | sample MAT05_FD_78382 | JGI IMG/M metagenome (GOLD analysis project Ga0105048, IMG submission 78382) | Freshwater microbial communities from Lake Fryxell liftoff mats and glacier meltwater in Antarctica - MAT-05 | ecosystem: Environmental > Aquatic > Freshwater > Ice > Liftoff microbial mat | place...
CGCTGCGCCCTCGCCGATAGTTGAGCCCGAACTTGCGAGCTTGAAAGATCGCCTGGCCGCGAGCTACCAGTCGCTCGGCGGGCGGCTAGCGCAGATCATGAAGCTCAAGCCCGAGCTTAACGAGGCGCTGCTCGAGCAAGTGGAGACGCTGTTGCTTACCGCCGATGTGGGCGTCACGGCGACAGCCGAGGTGATGAGCAAAATACGAGCGCGCGTTGAGCGCCGCGAAGTGAACGATCACGATGCGCTGGTTGGCGCGTTGCGCAGCGAGCTCGCCAGCCTGCTGCGCGGCTGTGAGGCGCAAATCGATTGGGAAAAGGCCAGCAAGCCGTTTGTATTGCTGGTGGTTGGGGTCAACGGTGTCGGCAAAACCACCACCATCGGCAAGCTCGCGCGGCGCTGCAAAGATCGCGGCATCTCAGTGATGCTGGCCGCCGGCGATACCTTTCGCGCAGCGGCTGTGAGCCAGCTCAAAGCGTGGGGTGAGCGCAATGCCGTGGCGGTCATGGCGCAGGGCGATGGAGCCGATTCAGCCAGCGTTATTTTTGATGCGATCACTGCCGCCAAAGCGCGCGGCGTGGAGCTTTTGATCGCCGATACGGCCGGGCGCTTGCATACCCAAACGAACCTGATGGAGGAGCTCAAAAAGATCAAACGAGTGGTGCAAAAAATCGACCCGAGCGCCCCGCATGAGGTGCTGATGGTGATCGACGGTGGCGTTGGCCAAAACGCAATCGCCCAGGTTCGCCAATTTCACGCGGCCGTCGGTGTCACCGGCTTGGTTGTCACCAAATTAGACGGCACCGCGCGCGGCGGCGTGCTGTTTGGGCTCGCGCGCGAGTTCAAGTTGCCGATTCGATTCATTGGCGTCGGTGAAAAACCCGAAGATTTGCGCGCTTTTTCAGCAGATGATTTTGTCCGCGCCTTAATTCCAGATGAGCTTAAAGCTAGCTAGCCGGGACGCGTTCAGCGCCCTGTTGCTTGATTGGTTCGACATACACGGGCGCCACGACTTGCCCTGGCAACACCCGCGCAGCGCCTACCGCGTGTGGATTTCTGAGGTGATGTTGCAACAAACCCAGGTCGGCACTGTGCTTGGCTATTTCGAGCGCTGGATGCAGCGCTTTCCCGATCTCAAAACGCTCAGCAACGCCGCGCTTGACGATGTGCTTGCCGCGTGGTCGGGCCTTGGCTACTACGCCCGCGCGCGCAACATTAAGCGCGCCGCCGACTTTTGCGCAACGCAGCTGAACGGCGAGCTTCCGACCACCCTTGAAGGATGGCTCAAGCTGCCAGGCGTTGGTCCCAGCACAGCCGCTGCGGTGCTGGCGCAGGCGTTTGGCGCGCGCGCTGCGATCCTTGATGGCAACGTCAAACGCGTATTAGCAAGGATTAGTGCGCAGCTCGAGCCGATCGATAGCCCGAGCGGCGTGCGCAGCCTGCAGGCGCTGGCCGATTCGCTGCTGCCGCACAGCCGACTGGCCGACTACACGCAGGCGCAAATGGATCTCGGTGCCACGCTGTGTACTCAGCGCGATCCCGCTTGCACGCGCTGCCCGGTAGAGCGGCTGTGTCAGGCGAAAGCCCAACAGCAAGTGGCGCAATTTCCGATCAAAGCAAAGCGACTTAAACGCAAACATCGGCATATTCGCTGGCTGGTCTGCCAACGCGAAGACGGCGCAATCTTGCTTGAACAACGCCCGCCCAGCGGAATCTGGGGCGCACTCAGAAGCTTTCCCGAATGCTCGACAGACGCCAAAGGCGCTGAAATTGTCGCGCAGCTTTTCGCGCTAAAAGTGACCAACAGCCGCGCGCTTGATACTTTCACCCACGCCTTCACCCATTTCGACCTAACCATCGAGCCGCTGCTGCTCAGCGTGAGCGAAACTAGCGTGCGCGAAACTGCAACGGAGTTGCGCGAAGCCAGCAGCGAGCGCTTCTATAAGCCAAGCGTCGCCATGTCCTTAGGCCTGCCGCAACCCGTTCGCAAGCTATTGATTGCGCTAGAATTTAGCCAACTCACCGATCATCCAACCGAGCAATAAACGCCATGCCCACGATCACCTGCATCCGCTACGGCGCCGACCAAGATCCTCTCGATCGGCAACCCTATCCCGGCGCCCTCGGCGCGCGCATCCTTGAGCAGGTCAGTAAGCGCGCCTGGGCCGAGTGGCTCAAACACCAAACCATGCTGATCAACGAAAACCGCATCTCACCGATCGACCCGAAATCGCGCAAGTTTTTAGAAGTCGAGATGGAAAAGTACTTCTTCGGCGAAGGCTCGGAGGCGCCGCTGGGGTATATCGCGCCTTAAGAGTGCGATCGCATTTTTACATGCGAAATTTTAGGCACCTACCTCACCCGCACTTTGATTGCCCGCAATTTAAGCAAGTTTCACAGCCATCCATAACAATCATTGAGCGGTTGTTGCATTTGTTGCAAAGGGTGGCGCCGGGTGGAAAGCCGGTCGATTCTGGGTGTGGCTTGTTTGCTGTGGCGGCGGGCGCAGTGGAAGTCGTTACTTCAGCGTTTTTTTTTACGCGCTCCTCGTAGGCGGCGCGTTTTTCGCGGATGAGTTTGATCTGGGCGTCGCTTAGCGATTCATCGATGATCATGCCGATCTTTTTCAGATGGGCTTCGATAACCGAACCAATTTCAGCGACGATGCTCGGCATATAAACGCCGCCAGCGAGGAAATAGCCGCCTTTGGGATCGAAAACGGCTTTGAGCTCCTCAACTAAGAATGTGACGTCGCCGCCTTTGCGGAATACTGCGCTAATAATGCGGGTGAGCGCGACAATCCATTGAAAGTGCTCCATGTTTTTCGAGTTGATAAAGATCTCAAATGGGCGGCGCAACTCGTAGTCGGTGCCGTCATTCAGCACGATATCGTTGATGGTCACGTACAGCGCATGGTCAAATAATGGCGTGCGAATCTTATAGGTCGAGCCCTCCAAGCGCTCGGGGCGCTCAATGGCTTCGTGCATTTGAATGACGTCGGCGCCTTTGAATAGCTCGCTGTCGGCTTCGGGCTCGGGCAGGGCGACCGGCTTGAGCAGATCTTCCGCTTTGAGCACGGAATAGCCTTTAATTTTTTTGAGGATTTTGATTGCCATGTTATTGCCCTAATTTACTTTTTGAAAACGCAGTAGCTTGCTTGATGGATAATTGCCTAGAATTTTCCATAGTAGCCTTCCTTTAATGCGTCAAACAAATTCGCCGCAGAATGCATTTCGCCGTCGTATTCAATTTCTTCGTTGCCCTTGACTTCCACGATCGAGCCGTCTTCTAACTCAAAGCGATAGGTGGTGTTTTCCAGGTCCGATTCTTTAACCAGCACGCCTTGGAATGCCGCGGGATTAAAGCGAAACGTGGTGCAGCCTTTCAAGCCTTGGCGATGCGCGTACAAATAGATGTCTTTAAACTGCTCAAATGGGTAATCGGTCGGCACGTTCGCAGTTTTCGAGATCGAGGAATCAATCCATTTTTGCGACGCCGCTTGGATATCGACGTGTTCCTTTGGCGAGATATCGTCGGCTGCCACAAAATACTCAGGGAGTTTCTCGTCCGCGCGATCGGAATATGGCATCGCTTTTGGATTGATCAGGTCGCGATAGGCGAGCAGCTCGAAGGAATAGACCTCGACTTTTTCTTTAGACTTTTTGCCTTCGCGAATCACGTTACGCGAATAGTGATGGGCGAAGCTGGGCTCGATGCCATTCGACGCGTTATTCGCCAGCGATAGCGAGATGGTACCGGTGGGTGCAATTGAGGTGGCGTGCGAATAGCGCGCACCCACTTCGGCCAAATCTGCGACCAGTTTGGGCGCGACTTCGGCTATGCGCTGCATGTAGCGCGAGTAGCGCGCGTGCAGGATGCGACCGGGCACTTTGTCGCCTAGTTTGTAGCCGTCCTGGGCCATTTCGGGGCGCTTGCGCAGCATGTCGCCGGTGACTTCAAAGTCTTCAAGCATCACCGGCGCAGGGCCTTTTTCGCGTGCTAGCTCGAGAGCGGCTTCCCACGATGCAATCGCCATTTCGCGGCTCACCTCATCGGTAAACTCAACCGATTCCTTCGAGCCATATCTCATTTTAAGCATGGTGACGGTGGAGCCTAAGCCCAGAAATCCCATGCCGTGGCGGCGTTTGCGGTAAATTTCAGCGCGCTGCTTCTCAAGCGGTAAGCCGTTGATCTCAACCACGTTATCGAGCATGCGCGAGAATACTTTGACGGCTTCGCGGAACTTAGACCAATCGAAACGGGCGCGCGAGGTAAATGGATCCAGCACGAACTTGGTCAGGTTTATGGAACCCAGCAAACACGAACCATACGGTGGCAGCGGCTGTTCACCGCACGGATTGGTCGCGCGGATTTCCTCGCAGAACCAGTTGTTGTTCATCTCATTAACCCGGTCGATCAAAATAAAGCCGGGTTCGGCAAAATCATAAGTTGAGGACATGATGATGTCCCACAGGCCGCGCGCGCGAATCTGCTTGTAGACCTTGCAAGCAACCAAGCCCGACGCGTTGACCACGTAGCCTTCGTGCTGCGGCCACAGGCGCCAAACCACCTGTTCGGGATCCTGCAAGTCGAGATCGTTTTCCTCTTTAAGAGCAATCGGAAACACCAGCGGCCAATCGAGGTCTTGTTCGACTGCTGCCACAAAATCGTCGGTGATCAACAGCGACAGGTTGAACTGGCGCAGGCGCCCGTCTTCGCGCTTGGCGCGGATGAAATCTTTAACGTCGGGGTGGCTTACGTCAAACGTCGCCATTTGCGCGCCGCGGCGGCCGCCGGCAGAGGACACGGTGAAACACATCTTGTCGTAGATATCCATAAACGACAGCGGGCCGGAGGTGTACGCGCCGGCGCCAGACACATACGCGCCGCGTGGGCGCAGGGTCGAGAATTCGTAGCCAATGCCGCAGCCAGCTTTGAGGGTTAAGCCCGCTTCATGGACGCGCCCGAGGATGCCGTCCATTGAGTCGGGGATAGTGCCCGACACGGTGCAGTTGATCGTCGAGGTGGCCGGCTTGTGGTCGAGTGCGCCGGCATTTGAGGTGACGCGGCCGGCGGGGATGACGCCCACTCGCAACGCCCACAAAAATCGCTCGTACCAGTGAGATTTAAGCTCGGGGCTGCTTTCAACATCGGCAAGTGCGCGCGCGACGCGCTTGAAGGAGTCGTCGATCGTTTGATCTACGGGGGCGCCCAGCTTATTTTTCAGCCGATATTTTTTGTCCCAGATGTCATACGACGCGGGCTGTAGCGGAATCACGCTGGTGGATACCGGCACGGGTTCTAGGCGCGCAATGCTCATCAAATCTAACCTCGGTTCTAAGCAAAAAATCAATTGGTAGTGTAAATCGGCCGAACAACCACAAGATGTAGCGGTGACCAATCGCGGCGAAGTATGCCCAAAGTGGACACCTTGTCAATCTGCACTGCGTCAAAATCGGAAACTTGTAAGCTAGTTGGGCACTCCAAATGCGCTCACGTCCCAAGGTCCGATAAACCATGCCTATTCCTTTCAGATTTTTCCTGGCGCTCGGCGTTGTTTTGCCGCTTTGCGCAAGTGCGGCGCTCCCCGCAGCGGTCGGCGGCAGCGCTTTGCCGACCCTGGCGCCGTTGATTGAGAAAGTCACGCCTGCGGTGGTCAATATCAACACCCAGCAGCGCGTGCAGGTCAACTCGGCCTACGCCAACGACCCTTTTTATCGCTATTTTTTCGGCGTGCCGAATGTGCCGCAGGAGCGTATCAATCAGTCGCTCGGCTCGGGCGTTATCGTCGACGCCGCGCGCGGCTATGTGCTGACCAACAATCATGTGGTGCAGGGCGCCGATGCGATCGCCGTGACGCTGCAAGACGGCCGAACGTTGAAGGCCAAATTTGTTGGCGCGGATCCCGATAGCGACGTCGCGGTGATTCAAATCGCGGCACAAAACCTAACCGCGCTCAAACTCGCTGATACCGAGCGCCTGCGGGTCGGGGATTTCGTGGTGGCGGTCGGCAATCCGTTTGGGTTGGGCCAGACGGTTACCTCGGGCATCGTCTCCGCGCTGGGTCGCACCAGTCTCAAGGGTTTGGACGTGCAGAATTTCATCCAGACCGATGCGTCGATCAATCCGGGAAATTCAGGCGGCGCGCTGATTAATTTGGCCGGTGAACTGATTGGGATTAACACCGCGATTTACTCACCATCTGGCGGCAACGTGGGCATTGGCTTTGCGATTCCGGCCAATCTGGCAAAGTCGGTCATGAGCCAGCTGATCTCCTCAGGGCAGGTAAAGCGCGGCACGCTTGGCGTTGAAACCCAAGCATTGGACGCGCGTTTGGCGCTTGCGCTGAAAGTGCCAAACGGGCAGGGCGCAGTGGTGACCTCGGTGCGAGCAGGTTCCGCAGGTCAAGCAGCTGGGCTGCTGCCTGGCGATGTGATCGTCGCGCTGGCCGGCAAGCCGGTGCGCTCGCCTGGTGATCTCAAAAGTTTGGAAGGCTTGCAAACACCAGGGCAGGGCGTCGAAATTTCGATTCTGCGCGACGGCGAGCCGTTGCGGGTGTCGAGTTTGCTCAAAGCGCGGGTGAGCGGCGAGGTGGCCTCAGCGGATATTGATCCGCGCATTGGCGGCGCGCTGTTTGTCGACGTGCCGCAGGAACTGATCGCGCGCGGCGTGCGCGGTGTGCTGTTAAAGGAGCTCAGCGCGCAAAGTATTTTCGCCGCTAGCGGGCTGCGCTCGGGCGATTTAATCAGTTCGGTGAATCGCGTGGCGGTCAATGACACCCAGCAGTTCACGCGCGTGGCCAAAGCTGCGCTGACCCAGCAGGGCGAGCTGCTATTAAAGGTTAGCCGCGGGCGATCGGCGTTTTTCGTGCTGATCCAGTGAGCGAGCGTTGAAATTGCACGCTTTGTCGCGCCACCAAGTCAAAGCGATTTCGTTTGATCTAGACGACACGCTATGGCCGATCGCGCCGGTGATCCGCGCGGCGGAGCAAGCGTTGCAAGACTGGTTCGCGCGCGAACATCCGCAGGTTAGCGCGCGTTTTGATTTGGCCGGGATGCGCGCGGTGCGCGAGGAAGTGGCCGCTGAGATGCCGCATTTGGCCCACGATCTAAGTGCGATCCGTTTGCGCTCCATTGAGCGGCTGTTAGTGCTTGGCGGTAGCGACAGCAACATGGCGTCTCGAGGTTTCGAGGCATTTTACGCGGCGCGCAATCGGGTGGAACTGTTCCCAGGAGCGCTGCTTGGGCTCGAGCGGTTAGCCGGTCATTTTCGACTGTTTTCGTTGACCAATGGCAATGCTGATCTCAAGCAAGTGGGCTTGGCGCAGCACTTTGAGCTAAGTTTTAGCGCGCGTTCAATGGGATTTGCCAAGCCCGATCCGCGAGGCTTTAGGGCGGTGGCTGAAGCCGCGGGACTTAAGCCTGAGCAAGTGCTGCATGTCGGGGATCATCCTGAGCAAGATGTTAGCGGTGCGCTCGCGGCCGGTATGCAGGCGGTTTGGCTCAATCGCGAAGCCTCACCGTGGCCGGGCGAGGGGCCTGAACCGGTCAGCGTGCGCTGCGTTGCGTCACTGGCAGCACTGCTATTGGCCTAACCGCAGTTAGCCCGCGGGCTGCAGGGTGCGCTGCTACACTTGTGCAGTTATTAAATCTCCTTGAGGTGTACCTATGCGTTCGATTTCACTTGCGATCATTGCCGCACTGCTGCCCGCAGCGGCGTTTGCTGCGCCAATGGCCGGGCTGACCAACTCAGGCGGGCTGGTGTTTTTTGATTCTGAATCGCCCGCGCTGGTCGGTGCGGTAGCGCTATCTGGATTGCCCGGCGGTGAAACTTTGGTCGGTATCGACACGCGTCCGGCAACCGGTGAGCTGTTCGCATTAACGTCCAGCGGACGTGTGGCGGTGATCAACCCGCGCAACGGCGTGGTCTCAGTGATCAGTTCGGTTCCGACAACCCTGTTGGGAAGCGCTTTTGGGCTCGATTTTAATCCGACCGTTGACCGCATTCGCATGATCAGCGATGCCGATCAGAACTTGCGTTTCGTGCCCAACACCGGTGATCTCGCTGCTATCGACAGCAATCTCACGCCGGCTGGCGACAAAGTAGGTACCGCCTATGATCGGAGCTTTCCGGGCTCGACTTTAACCACGATGTTTGTGATCGACAGCACCAGCAATTCGTTGGCGCGCCAGGGCGGCGTGGACGGTACGCCTTCGCCAAACGGCGGCGCGATTACTGAGATCGGTCCGCTAAATGTGGACATCAACTTGCAGTCCGATATCGATATCTCGCAATCGGGCGCGATGCGCGCGGCCTTCGGCGTGGGCGCCGGCAGCGGTTTGTACGCGGTTGATATCGCCACTGGAGCGGCCACGCTGCGAGGCAACTTTCCAACCGGCACGGTGGTCACCGACCTGACATTTATTCCAGCGTTTCCAACGCAAACTGCGCAGTCCGTGCCGAGCTTGAGCACGTGGGGCACTCTTGGCTTAGGCCTCGCGCTCGCGCTGGGCGGGCTCGTTGCTGTGCGCCGTCGCGCCTAAGCTTTTTAGCGCCGTTTAACCGACCGCAGCTCGTTTAAGCGTGCTGCGGTTTTTTTATGAGTTTCACTTGAGACTAAAGAACCAGCGTGCAGCCACTTACTTTTTTTGACGCCGACACACCCAGTATCGAGCTTGATTTGGTTCGGCAAGCCGATTTGCGCGCCTGGATGGATCGTTTGAATGAAACTGCGCGCGCCTGGGTTGGCGCGCAGGACTTTCGCGCCCTTGCCCACACGCACCTGGCCATTCCCGCAGAAGATGGCCGCATTGCGCGCGTTGTGGTCGGCTTGGGCGAAGGCGCTGCGCTGTATTCGCTCAGCGATTTGCCGCTCAAGCTACCCAACTTCAGCTACCGCCTGAGCACCGCACTAGCGCCTGAACTGCGCGAGCAGCTCAGTTTGGGCTGGGCGCTTGGCTGCTATCAGTTCACCCGCTATAAAGCCGCCGCTCGCGCGCCCGCCAAGCTAACTATTGGTGAGGATTTGAACCGCGCGCATATCGAGCAGCTGGCGGCAGCGGTGTTTTTGGTACGCGATCTAGTCAACACCGGCGCCGAGGACATGGGGCCTGCTGATCTCGCCGAAGCCAGCTTAAGCATCGCCCATGAATACGGCGCGGCATTCAGCCAGGTTGTCGGCGATGATTTATTGAGCCACGGATTTCCGGCCATCCATGCGGTCGGTCGCGCATCTCCACGCGCACCACGACTTATTGAGCTCACATGGGGCAACCCTGAGCACCCGAAGCTGACCATCGTTGGCAAAGGCGTGTGCTTCGACACCGGCGGGCTGGACATCAAACCCGCTGACGGCATGCGCAACATGAAAAAAGACATGGGCGGCGCCGCACACGCGCTTGCCCTAGCGCAGCTGGTGCTTTCCGCGCGCTTACCGGTGCGCTTGCGCTTGCTGATAGCCGCAGTGGACAACGCTATTGCGGGCAACGCTTATCGACCCGGTGATGTGATCAAAACGCGTGCCGGGAAAAGTGTCGAGATCGGCAATACCGATGCTGAAGGACGCATCGTACTGTGTGACGCGCTGACCTACGCCTGTGAGGATCCGCCCGCGCTGCTGCTCGACTTTGCCACGCTCACCGGCGCGGCGCGCATTGCGCTTGGGCCCGATTTGCCAGCGCTGTTTGCCAATCAGCAACACCTAGCGGACGGCTTGCTTGAAGCGGGCCGCGCAACGGCCGATCCGCTTTGGCAGCTGCCGCTATGGAAGCCCTATGCACAGTACCTAAAAAGCACCGTCGCGGACCTTAACAACGACGGCGGGCGCATGGCGGGTGCCATTACCGCGGCGCTATACCTTGATGAGTTTGTCGCGGCCGAAGTGCCGTGGGCGCATATCGATACTTACGCGTGGGCGGATCGTGATCGACCCGGACGGCCTGCGGGCGGCGAGGCGCTGTCATTGCGCGCCGCGATGGCCTATTTGGGCACTCGTTTCCCGTTGCAGCACAGCACCTAAGGCTAGGCGCGCGACCAAGGGCGTTTTGGTAGGATCCGCGCTCTTTTTCTCAAGCTTTCACACGCATGCAACATTTCCAGTTTTCTGCCAGCCAGTCACTCCACGGTGTGCGCTACGAAATTCGTGGGCGCCTCGCGGCAAAAGCTGAAGAACTTGAGAATGCCGGCCACGATGTGCTCAAGCTCAACATCGGCAATCCCGGGCGCTTTGGCTTTCGGGCGCCGGAATCGCTAAATGCGGCGATTCGCAGTCATCTGGCTGATTCTGACGCCTACGGACATCAAAAAGGCCTGTTTTCAGCGCGCTCAGCGCTAGCCAACCAGCAGCTCACGCGCTTCGGTGTAGCCGTGGCAGCTGAGAATATTTTCATCGGCAACGGCGTTTCTGAGCTGATCGATCTGTCGCTGCGAGCGCTGCTCAATGCCGATGATGAAGTATTGATTCCATCACCCGACTATCCGCTCTGGACGGCCGCGGTGACGCTCAACGGCGGTCGAGCGGTGAGCTATCCGTGCCATCCAGAAAACGGTTTTGTCCCGAACGCGCTAGACATTGAGGCGCTGATTACCCCGCGAACGCGTGCCTTGGTCGTCATCAATCCCAACAATCCAACCGGCGCGGTGTATCCGCTGCAAACGCTAAAAGAAATCGCGGCGCTGGCGGAACGCTACAGTTTGGTAGTGATGAGCGATGAGATTTATAACGACATTACCTTTGATACAGCGCGCTTTGTGCCAATGGCTGCGCTGGTCAGCGAAGTGCCGGTGTTCAGCTATTGCGGCTTATCGAAGGTCCATCGCGCTTGCGGCTATCGCGTGGGCTGGCTTAGTTTGAGCGGCAATTTAAGCGGCGCGCGCGCGCTACTCGATGGGATTGAGCTGCTGTCTAGCCTGCGGCTGTGCGCGAACGTGCCGGCGCAGTGGGCAATTGAGCCTGCGCTGCAAGAGCACAGCATCTTCGAGCTCACGGCCCCAAATGGAAGGCTTTATGAAACCCGCCAGGCGCTGATCGAGGCGTGCGCGGGCAGCCGGCATCTACGTATCCATGCGCCGGCCGGTGCGATTTACGGCTTTCCGCAGGTGATCCAGCCCGGCTTTGACGACGAGGTATTTGCGTATCGTTTGCTTGAGAGCAAACATATTTTGATTGTGCCCGGCTCGAGCTTTAACTTCGTGCGGCGCGACCATTTCCGCATTACCCTGCTGCCGGAGGCTAAGCAAATGCGCCAAGTCATTGAGCGCATTGATGAATGTATCGGTGAAATGGCCGAGTCGCTGGCCCTTGAAGCTGCCTGATGTGGCGCATGCTCGCGCTGGGCGACTCCTACACTATCGGCGAAGCTGTCCGCGGCCCGGCGCGCTGGCCAAATGTTCTAGCGCGGCTGTTGCGTGCGCGGCATTTGCCGATCGCGCGGCCGCAAATGATTGCCAAGACCGGCTGGACTAGCGAGGAGTTGCTCGGCGCGATAAAGCGTCGCGCCCTGCGCGGTCCGTATCGGCTGGTCACGCTGCTGATTGGGGTGAACAATCAATATCGCGGCATGGATCTAGCGGACTACGCGCGCGATTTGCAAGAATTACTTGAGCGCGCACAAGCGCTTACAGGCGAGCAGGGCGGGGTGCTGATGTTGTCGATTCCCGATTGGGGCGTGACCCCCTTCGCCCAAACCCTCGATCGTCAACCCAGCGCAATCGCCGAACAGATAGACGAGTACAACAGCACCGCCGCGGGCCTCGCGCGCAGC
>Ga0105048_10015654_pt1 | contig 11761 bp, 13 predicted proteins | sample MAT05_FD_78382 | JGI IMG/M metagenome (GOLD analysis project Ga0105048, IMG submission 78382) | Freshwater microbial communities from Lake Fryxell liftoff mats and glacier meltwater in Antarctica - MAT-05 | ecosystem: Environmental > Aquatic > Freshwater > Ice > Liftoff microbial mat | place...
ATATTGTTTGGGTTAAAATTATTGATTCCTGACGTAGTTGTCGCTTGATAAACATCCTCCATCAAACTTTCTGCCTTGAAAGACATCTCGTTAATTTTAAGTCCAGTAGCAACATCAACAGGAAAATTATTGTTACAATAATCCACCATTGGCTGCCATTCATCAATTTTATGATTCTGCGCGATCTCAATTGTTCCAAAATTTACGATGGCTTTTCTGCTTTCTTCAAAAATTTCTTTTGGGCTGAAAGCACCGTCCATACAAATCCAACCTTTTATCAATTGTTGGTTCGAAATATCCTTAGTTAGAAATGAAGTAGAGACTGTTCCGCCCCAGCTATGCGCCAAAAGAAAAATACTGGTTGACGAGCCATACCTTTTTTTCAAAACATTAATGACCATTTTTAAATCTTCGGAATATTGATCTATCGTTAAATCCTTGTTTGAATTTCCTTGAGATGAGCCTGAACTTCTTTGATCCCAATACGCAACTCCAAATGATTCTTGAATCGGTATCATATAAGAAGCATCGGCATTTGACATTGAGCTACCACCAGGTCCGCCGTGAACAAAAATTAGAATAACACCAGAAGCTGTATTCCCTTTCATCCAGACAGGCATGCTGGCACCATCACTTTCAACAAAAATATGATCATCAGCATTTGATGACAATGTGATTTTTTCTTTCTGACAACTCAAAGAAAAAAACAGAAAAACAAAAACAGAAAAAAGAGATTCTACTTTCATAATGTTTTAATTTTTGTAACTTTTTTAACCGAGTGTTTCATAAAATCAGGCATACCAAATTTTACTCCTAACTCTAAATTCACTTTTGGATAAATTGTACTCGAATAAGGCATCAACAAAAGTAAAGATGGTCGTAAAAAAAGTTGAAAATTTTTTTTCCATTTGGAATAATAAAAATCTCTACCTAAAGTTGCGCCCGTCAAAATAGCGAAGTAAAAATTTCCTGCTCCATGTTTTACTTTGACATTTCCATTATCATCCATAACATAAGTAGTTCCTCCTAAAATAGTTCTTGAAATTCCTACTCCAACCATGGCACCCAAATAATAACCTTTTTGATTTATCCGTTTTAGACAGTAAGAGCCAGTCAAGAAAATATTGGTATGAAATCCAACCTGATGATAAAGATTCAAATCCGTAGAAAAAAATCGTTCCTTCATGATTAGTTTTTTATCGTCTTTTTTAACTTTAATTTTATCTATTGCTCTAAGCGGGATTTCAAGTCCAACGCTAAAACCGGGATAGATTAACGAACTCAAATAGGAACAACTAATTCGTGTGCCAATCCTGATTGTAGTATCTGATAATTGACACCAGGATTGACTGACAAATGTCAAAGTGGCAAATAGAAAAAATAATTTGTATTTAATTTTCATTCGTTTATTAGTGAATGTTTTGCAATCTTAATTGTGTTAGTGTAAAAGTACGAAAATGAAATATATTAATAGGACTTTTTAACAACAATTATTCTGGTGATCATCCAAAGCGCTCTTTTGTTTAAAAAGCAAATTCCATTAATTCGAAATGAGAAATATTTTTTTAAAACTTACCAAAAAGAAATTATTGAATCACTATTAATTGTTGATGGAAAATATTCTGAGCCGAAACTACTACAAAATATAGTCCAGAATTTATAGCTATATCGATTTGAATTTTTTGATTCGAACTGTTTTCTTTTGACCAAACGTTATTTCCACTCAAATCAAAAATATGTATTGAATAATTTTCAAGACTTGTTTCTATCACAAAATTTCCCGCTGACGGATTTGGAAAAACAGAAAACATAAATTCATTTTCTTTTTTAATTGATGCAAAAATTCCATTTGCATTCATCACCGCTACTCCATCAAGATCAAAACCACCCGCAGCAAAATCAGATGGATATGGATCGTTGATCATATTTCCAAGACCATCATATGTTGCGTATGCAGGATCAATGGTTCCAATCACGTCAACAATGCGCACAAAACGAACACTGTCTAAATTTATACCGACTGAATCAACAAGGTCCTCCAAATCAAATGGTGTTCCATAACCTTGACGATACTTGCCTGCTAGGTTGTGAATTAATTCTGTATTACTAAATCCAAAAGTTGGCGTTTGAGAAATAGTTGGCGTCAATGAAACTGAAGGAAAACGAATAAAATTTATTCCGTCGGAACTTACTTCAACAAAAGCAAATTCCAAATAATCATCCGAAAAACTATTTTCAAAAACTGCAAAATTATTTCCTATTCCATTCATAATTGGATAAGGAAAAGATAGTGTAACAAAACCGCTATCACCCAAACTGATGACATCCGTGCTGTTTCCTTGTGCATAACCCAACGCTTCTGTTGAATCTCCAAACGATGCCAAAACTCCCCAACCATTTGCGATATCCGATGCTCCTCTTTTAAAACCAACAACAGAATTTGCCCATTCAGAAATTGCTAAAGAATCTTTATGAACAGCTGTAGTGCCTATTTGGCCAGCAGCAGGAGCAAACTGTGAAAATCCAAAAAATTCAAAAAATAAAAATCCAAACAAAAAAGAATAGGCCCGTACGGATTGCACATGTGCAATCGCACCATGATACAACCGCACATAATTTTTTAAAATATCATTCATTACAAATTATTTTTTTTGAATTTAACTCCGCCATAAACTCATACTGAAAAACTCCCGACGTATTATAACATCTAACTGTAGTCGAATTGACATAACCATTTGCATCAAAACAAAAAAGTAAATTCAATTCTGCATTGTACTGCAAACCAGAAAAAGTTTCATAATCGGCGCAATCCAAAATAATAGATGCATCTAAATTTTCTGTTATTAAATTTATCCGCATTACTTTTTTTGAATCCAGATTATAGTAATAAATCCAATCACCAACTTTAGTCATAGAGCCAATTGGAATATCAAATAGTTGATCTACTTGGTTTGTTGTAGTATTTATTCTAACCAGCGCTGGGTTTATGTCTGCGTAATTTCCAGAAGACAGTAAATAAATTTCATTTTGCGAATCCACAATCATGCTAGATGAATTAATTCGTGTTTCAAAATTTTCAATGATGTTATTGGTATTCATATCTATGATTGTAATTGTAGAATCATATACCGGATAATTTAATCCACCTGAATTGGATACATACAATTTATTTGCTACCTGAACCATGCCATCAGGATTTGCTCCAACAGTAATTGTTTTGACAACTGAATTTGAAATTAAATCAATCACTGAAACTGTTCCGTCAAAATTACAGACAAAGGCTTTCATTCCGTACACCTCTATTCTTCTAGGTTCTCGTGCATTTGTTCCATCAAACAAAGGTATTTGCGCAACGCTTTTTAAAGTATTGGCTTCAACAATTTCTATCTGACTTGAAATATCAACGGCGATAATGACATAATCTTTTCCATTCAAATTATACTTCTCAAAATCATTTCCGGTGTCTCCTAAACCACGATTATTTTCTGTTAAAAAACACTGTGTGTAAACTTGTTGATTCGCCAAATTATAAAATGAGATGGACGAATTGTTTTGTTGAAATAAACCCTCATTCAACACTAAAATTCCATTTTCATAAGCGCCTGGAGATTCAGGTGTCAAAGGCGGATCGTCCTTCTTACATGAAAATACAAATAATATAAATAACAAATTAAACATTATCATCCCGATCCGTCTGCTGAAGAAGAGGGACAAAAATTCAACTACTAAAATTCCATACAATTTTAAATTTTTCATAAAGTAAATTGAAATATGAATTGATAATATCGGCCCGGCATTGGAAAGCTTCGAATAACCTCGTAATTTTTATTCAGTAAATTATTTGCTGCTAATGTCAATTCAAAAATTGGTCCCGATTTCAATTCTATTTTTTTTGAAACATTGATTGAAATATCCGTGAAAGATTCCAAATAATTAGCGTAACTATTTTCATTCAACGAATACCTGAAACCCGAATAAATGATGTTCGTGTTTAAACCAAATCCTTTCCAATCAATTGCAAGTCCCGCTGTGCTTGAATGAAATGGCGTATAAGGTATTTGATTTTCATAAGTCGTGCTTTCAGAATTTGTCATATCAAGCGATTTATTATAACTGTATGAAGAATTAATTACAAATCTCCATTCTTTTTTTCTTCCAGGCAAACAACAATCCCAAATCATAACCTTTAACATCAACCTTGCCAATATTTTGCATACTCCAGTTAAACAAATCTTTAGTTGGAATAGCTACTATTTTGTTGTTGACTTGATTGTAAAAAAAATCGGCCGATAATTCAACGTCCACATTTTTGTGCGATTTTTTAAAGTTGATTCCGAAATTAAACAAATTAGCTTCCTCTGGTTTTAAAAGATTATTACCAATAAAATTATAATACAGATCGTTAAACGTTGGCATTAAAAAAGTGCGCTTGTAAAAATAACGAAGCCTCAGCGAGTAGTCTTTAAAAGGCATCCAAGCAAACGACACAAAAGGCGAAGGTTTAAAAAAATCTCTTTTTAAAACAGAAGTATCTGTTATTGAAATATCACGAATAGCTTGCAATGAAATATTTGAAACAATTTTAAATCGACGAAATTCACCTTCAAAACCAATCACAGAATTATTTTCTAAACGTGTGGGCGAGCTCAACAAATTACTTCCACTTAATTGCGAGTAAATAATATCAGAACCAAAAAATAATCTCGAAGTTGGATCTGTTTCAAACGATCTTGCAACCATCATTCCTCCTCCTCCATTTTTTTGGAGATACGAATTGTCAACAAACCCTTGTAAATTCAAAAAATCAGGATCAAGATATCTTGTATAATTATGCTGATAAAAAACATTTCCATTAAAATTCCATTTCAATTTTGTTGCTAAATAATTTCCGGTTAATCGAATATTTTCGTTCCACAATTTTTGATCATTAGACGGATTGTATAAGATGATAGCACCCGGCAATTCTTGTTCATTGTTAAGATAATTAAATCCAAATCGCAGCAGCGAGTTTTTGAAATTAACTCCACCTAATGCACTTAGTTTATAATTGTGCAATTGTGAGTTTTGACGGCGTTGCTCCGTTGCAATTCCACTAAGCGGATAAACAAATTTATAATCTCCCTTCCCAAATTTTGTCATAGCTTGAATTCCAAAAAAAGCATTGTCTTTAATGGGTGTCTGAATTAAAATTCCTTCTTCATAAGCGTTAATATTTGTTGAATTTGAAAATAATTTTAGCGTAAATTTTCTTGGATGAGTAGACAATATTGAACGAATTGAAATTGAATTGGCTTGCAGATAAGATGAAGCAGGCGCAGTATAATCATTGATTTGGCCAGAAGAAAAAGAAATACTTTTCACACCAAAAATTTCAAACGATGATAAATTAATAGCACCGCTCTGCACATTTGGAATTCGATTTCCGTCAACCGTAATGGATGTATGATTGGCTCCCAAACTTCTAAACGAAACTGTTTTTATTCCACCAATTCCGCCGTAATCTTTTAACTGAACACCAGGCACAAATTTCAACGCAGAACCAACATCCGTAACAGCTAAATTATTTATTTTCTCTATCGAAATAATAAAGTAAGGAACAGTAGAATTATTGATGACCATTCCAACAATTGAATCTCTTTGAGAATTTATCGGAACCGGTTTCAAATTCCTTGTGGAATCTTTTTGTGCAAAAAGACTAGCTGAAAAAAATAGCCACAAAGACACTAAGACACTAAGTTTTACAAAACTTTGGTGATACAAATATTTCTTAGTGCCTTTGCGCCTTTGTGGCATAAAAATTATTGCTTAACAATTTTTTGCTTAGTCACAACACCATCAGAAATTGAAGTCAAAAAGTAAACACCATTTTCAAGATTTGAAATATCTAAATTCAAAATCAAGTCGGCAGAATTTTCTTGTTTCACCAATTTTCCATTCACATCATAAAGCGAAATCAACGTTTGTTTTTCTAATTGTATAGTAAAGTTTCCAGATGTTGGATTTGGGTAAACCAGTAAATTATCATTGCTATTCTCAGCCGCACTGGCAAAGGCTCCATACAAATTATCCATAGCAAAATAAGCCGGATTATTCATTCCAAAACCTCCTGTCGTGTCTGTAGAGCTCAAAACAAAATCCAACCCTTTTACATCACCAAGGCTTGTTAAATCAACCCAAGTCCATTCGTCAATAATATAATCATCAACATCAAGTGCCGCACGATAATCAGCCAAATAAAAATTTACTGAATCGCCAGTGTAAAGTGAATCTGCACCCAATCCATAAATCGTTAACAAAAACCAATCTCCCCCATTTGTTCCGTCAATCACACCTTGCGCATTTGTATCTGCACCAAAAGGTTTTGCAAAGGCATCTCCGGTCAACATTGTAAAATACGCGTAGGTTGTATTTGTTACGTATATACCATGAATTGCTTCTAATCCTGTACCACTATTAAATGTTCTTCGTCCTTCCCAACTAGACACATAACAAATACCGTATTGACTAGAACCTGATTCACCAACTCCAGTAATTGCACTGTACTGATTTGCCCAACCTGGCGTTGCATTATCAGTAATATTAGAAAAACCCCAACCTGAAAATGAACCCCAACCAGCGTTGTAATTATTTTCAAAATTATAATTCCCGCTATTATAAATAGTATCACCATCCGTTATTTGATCTTGTCCATACCAGGCAGATTCTGCAGCCAAAACCGGATTTTCAAAATTGGCGTGTTGTGCAAATAATGTTGCTCCACACAAAAGAGCTGTTCCAAAAAATAATTGTTTTTTCATCTTTTTAAATTTTAATTGTCGCGATTTTTTTTACGCAACGGTTAGTAATAAAAAAAGAATAAAATAGACGAATAAGAAATTGCATTTTTTGCATTTCCTAAACTCTGCTTTTATCCCGAAAGCTTGTTTAAAATTTGAATTGTGGCAGGTCTTCTGACTCACTCCTTACTTGAAACCCTTCCCGCCATTTTTAGATTTAGACAGTGGTTAATGTTTCAAGCATAAAAGCTTACAGCTGCGGGTACAGTTCAGGAATTTTTATCGTTGCATACAAGAGCAGATAAATCACCTGATTCCCATTTTAACCCCGCACGTGCGGGGACCAAAATTCAGGACAAAGATAAGGGATAAATTTAATTGGGGGAAATTGGATTTTTCATGTGGGCGTTTCCCTTCGGGCCGGGCTTTCCGCTACAAATCCTCGGCGAAGGGGCCTGCGGGTTTTTCGCTGCAATCCCTAACGCAAAAAAAAACATCGCTCTGGTAACGGCCGAACGAAAATTCGCTCTAACGACCTAGGATTTAACTCGCCATCCAATTCTTAAACCAAAATTAAATTTCGGAGCAAGGTTTTTGATAAACGTGCCCTTGTCGTATCAAAATCGTACTGGTAAAAAATGGAGGGATCAACTATTTTTTTCATATCTTTCGCTCCCAAAAAATAAATTACAATGAAAACCCAAATAATACTTTCAATAATATCAATCTTATCAGTAAATGTTTTATTCTCTCAACTTGATACCGTAGGATTAAGTGAAGAAGTTAAAGGTCAACTCATTTACATGAGTGCAACTGATGAAACATCTAGTACTACATATAGTTATACAGATGGTTCAAGTCAAGGCGGAGGAAGCACCAGACGAGTTACTCTTTCATACACTGTTGGTCACGATAATACCGTTTACCAAGTTGACAAGAAAGCAGAACACTTGCAAGGTTTAATTCAAAATGATAAAAAAGCTATGAATCATTACAACAACGCGTTGAAATGTTTAAAAAAAGCCAACATTTATAACATCGCTGAAATAGGTTTTGAAATTACAGCACTTGGTGGAGTTGTTTGGACTATAGTTAGAAAAAATAAAAATGAATCTGCTGAATATGCAGTGGATAGAAAACCCCTCGCTTTGCCAATTATTGTAGCTTCGGTATCAGCCGTGGGATTCTATTTCTGTTTTTTCAAATCACATTCTATGCTAACGAAATATAAAGAATATATGGTTGGAAGTGTTGCAGCCTATAACCAAGGTGTTATTGAACAATCAAAAGGTAATTAACGCTAAAAAAAATCTGTAACAAAATATTTGTTATGCAAAACATAATTGCTCGCAGCTAATTTTCACATCAACTCAATTCGCGGATCCCAAAAATGTTTTTTGAAATTTATTATCTGATCATCTTTTACAAGAACACCTTCTTTTTTTAATGCATCTCCCATGGCAGTCGGCGATGAGAAATGCATTTTACCACTTAGCATTCCGTTCCTGTTTACAACGCGGTGTGCGGCAATTGGTTTTTGAAGAGAGTGTGATGCGTTCATGGCGTAACCAACAACGCGACTTGATTTTGCTGCACCTAGATAAGATGCAATGGCTCCGTAAGATGTGACTCTTCCTTTCGGAATTAAGCGAACTACTTCGAAGACGTCTTGAAAAAAATCTTTTTTTGTATCCAAGAAAAAGTTTTTTTGAAAGAATTTAAAACGATGTTTGATGATGAAATTTCTTCTGCGTTCAACAAATAAAAATATCCGTTTTTCAATGATGCAAACAAATAAGGTTCGTTTCTTTTTTCTTTTCCAAAGCGTTTGCTCAATACAACATAACCGTTGAATTTTGCTGAAAGATATCGTTGCTCATTTTTAATGTCAAGAATTGTTTGAACAGAAAATGCACCTTTAAACTGACAGGAGTCAACTAATTTATATCGGCCGAAACGTGTTTTTGATTGTATCGCTTTTTTGCTGTAGATTCGATTAAAGTCTAATCTCAATTCATCCACCTCACTTAATTCGCCCAAATTATTTTGGCGAATCATCGAAACAATTTGTTCTTCAATTAACTGTTCGCAGGCAAATAAATTTTTTACCTCAAAAATAGTTTCTTCAACATTCGTTACTCGAATTGCTGATAATTCTCCCTCGCTATAAAATCGTGCTACTTTCAAAACTTTCCTTTTAATAAATACGACTTGAAAAATGGAATGGTTGCCTACGAATTTAACGAAATTCTCCAGTATTAAAACGATTGTACACGGGTAAAATTATAAACATCGAACAGTAAATATTAACCGACCTTAAATCGACAATACTTGATTTTGAAACCTTTAGCTGCGAACAGTTGTTCGTAATAAGTTCGTATGGAAAGAATATCACGCGTTTCGGAGTCAAGATTTTCAGGCATTTCACCGTAAAGATCCCACGTTTTTTCTAAGAGGTTGTAGTTATTTTCGGCAATTTGTTCAAGAGTTGACTCAAAAAGTAAATCGCTGTCGGTTTTTAAATGAATCGTTCCGCCGGGTTTTAAAAATTTTTTATAACGGTCAACAAAACTTTTTGAGCTGAGTCGTTTGTTTGGTTTATTTGGTTGCGGATCTGAAAATGTCAACCAAATTTCATCTACTTCATTCTCTCCAAAAAATGTTGTTGCAAAATCAATTCGCGTTCTTACAAAGGCAACATTTTTTAAATTTTCATCAAGAGTTGATTTTGCGCCGTACCAAATTCTTGCGCCTTTAATATCGATTCCAACAAAATTTTTGTTTGGATATTTTCTACCAAGACCAACTGCGTATTCTCCTTTTCCACAACCAAGTTCCAATACAATTGGATTTTCATTTTTAAAATAATCCGCTCTCCATTTTCCTTTTAAATGAAAATTATCTTCGTTCACATTTTCCATAGTTGGCTCAAAAACGCAAGCCATGGTTTTCATTTCGTCGAAGCGTTGCAATTTTCTTTTTGCCATGATTAACCTTCGTCGTTCATTCGTTTCAATAACACACCCAATTCAATCAACAAATCAATTTTAGGAGACGATTCTTTTTTATTTTCAGACAAATAATTTCCTAAAATCACAAGCGCTTCGTTCAACTCTTCATCTTCCGGAACACCTTCAAAATTTTCAACGATGGTTACGCATTCCAATGCATCCATGATATCACCCTCCAATGTAGCTGTTAAAATTTGTGGTAAAAATTCGCGGTAATCCAAACCCGAATTCCAAATCGACGCAAGCAAGATCTGACGACAATTTGCATACTTCTTATTTTCCAAACAAGCTATAATTTTTGCCGGAACCAACGATGATTTTGTATTATTCAACAGCTCAATAATTTCTTCTTTCAACTCTTCGTGTTTGGTTGTTGAAAGTTCTTTTACCAATGTATCAATAACAGTTTCGTTACCATGAATTTTCATGGCTTGCACGGCCGCAATTTTTTTGTCGAGGTCTTTGCTTGTAAAATCTACCAGTAGGGCCTTCAATCTTTTTCCTCGAATGTTTTCTTCGTTTGTCATGCGCAAAATAAAAAGTGCAAAGATAATTGATTGGGGAGATTTTGAGTTGCGAAGCGTTGCAAGATTTTGATTTAATATAGCTGCAACAGCAGACACTTTAAAAAATACTTCACGAATTTTTTGTACATTTGAATATGAATTATCAAGAATTTATCGAAATCAGACCAGACAAACGATTTGGAAAACCTTGTATTAAAGGAACTCGTATTTCTGTTTATGATGTGTTGAATTGGCTTTCTAATGGAATGACAAAGCAAGAAATCATGGAAGATTTTGAAGAGTTGACAGAAGAAATGATTAATGCTTGTTTAGGTTTTGCGGCAGACAAAGAGCATAAATTAAAGATTGCGTCTTGAAAATTTTGTTCGACCAAAATATCTCGCCAAAAATCATTAAACAATTTGACGCAGATTTTCCTGAATCAAAACAAGTACGCCATGTTGGTTTAGAAGATGCTTCCGATTCTCTAATTTTGGATTTCGCAAAAAAAAATAATTTCTCAATCATAACATTCGATTCTGATTTTGTTGATTTGAATATTGTTCGAGGAATTCCACCAAAAATTATTTGGCTAAAAACTGGAAATCTTACAACACGATCAATCACTGAAATGCTTAAAAAAATATTTCCACCATTCAAGAATTTTTTGCATCTGAAGATGGGGAAATACTTGAAATAATAAAAAACGAAAAGTAGCATTATTTGCGAAAAATAAATTAGATCGATTGAACAAATCTACAATCATACTAATATTAATCAACTTATCCTGTACAACTAATACAATTTCTAAGATAATAGCCCCAATCCTTGACTCTGCAACCACAATAGCCAAAAACAAATCAGATTCAATAGAATTTACTTTCACTGACACGAGTTTTGAAAATTTTTACACCCGATTTATTTCAGATTCTGTTTTTCAAATCACAAATGTTCATTGTCCGCTTGAGGGAAATTATTCAGATTATGATAAAACAAAAAAATGGACAAAAGAAGAGTGGTCATTCATAGAGTTGGATTTTCGAGACGCACTAAATAATTCAGACGACAGCTTGAGCATTGTTCAAAATGATCTAGAATTCTTTTTTGGAAGCTATTGCAGAGATTGTGGCTTTTCGTTTGAAATGAGATTTGAAAAAATGGACGGGAGTTGGAAAATGACGCGGCGGCAAGAGAATAATTATTAAAAAATCTCAAACACAAAAAAACCACAAAGTCAATTCATAAAAAAAACTTCAGGGTTTTTTTAAAAAAGGACACAACTATGAGCCGGGTTCTGTTTTCTTTTACCGAGGTAAAAAAAATCTTGTCACTTATCTAGTCTTGACGTCACCAACAAGATCAATCTATCTACCCTCCGGACTTGTCCCAATGGGACAAAGATCGAGCAGATCGTATCCGGTTTACATGATATTTCAGCTCATGAGGTTTACCTTGCCACTGTTATCAC
>Ga0105048_10015656_pt1 | contig 11760 bp, 9 predicted proteins | sample MAT05_FD_78382 | JGI IMG/M metagenome (GOLD analysis project Ga0105048, IMG submission 78382) | Freshwater microbial communities from Lake Fryxell liftoff mats and glacier meltwater in Antarctica - MAT-05 | ecosystem: Environmental > Aquatic > Freshwater > Ice > Liftoff microbial mat | place...
CAGAGAAGCCGGAAAAGGAGGCTCAGGACGCCCTAAAAGAGGCCCAGTTCTTTTTCGGCCAGTCCAGCGGCGTGCTCGACGATTCGACCCGAGCCGCGTTGCGACGGTTCCAAATTCGTCGTGGATTGCCGGTTACCGGAGAGATCGACAACGCCACGATGCAGGCTCTCAAGGTCAACGTGGACGGCGTTCAATCCGAAGTCCAGGCACCACCCCGACAGTCTGCCGTGCCCATCCGGGCACAGACAACGGTCGAAAAAGACCGCGAGTTCCTCCAGCAGATCGAAAGCGGGAGCGGCCAGATGGCTGTGGAAGCGCGGGCAATGCCCGCGCAGCCATTGCCGCCTTCGCCAACAATCCAGTTTGAGGCGCCGGCAAGACCAGCGCCAGTCGTCCAGTCTCACGCGCAGAACAATCGAACCCCCGAAAAAACTCGCTTCGCTAATTCACGAAAGGTCGAAGCAGCGCCCTTGAGAAGGGGTGAGGCATCCATCGCGAGGCGAACGTTTGCGCAGGAGACAGCGACTGAGCCGCCGAACCGCAGCGAGGCGGTGCGCCTTTCCAAGCCTTCGTTTCGTGCTCGTAACGAGGATGAGGATCCGGACGTATTAGCGCCCCAAGGCGTGAAGGTGACTCGAACGACGACTACGACGATTGGATCGGATGGACGCACTTATATTTCCGAAAAGAAAATCACGACGTACCCCGGCACTCCAATGCCCACAGATCGAAAAGGTGAAAGCGTCGATTCGCTTCCGAAGGATCGTGGTTTCTTCCATAGACTTTTCCGGGAAGACTAACCGGGTTGTGCTGGGCGTTTCGCCGGGAGCAACGTGGCATTCGGTCCCACGGATTCATTTGTGGCTCGCTCTGGTGGAGACAGCGGATCCGCGGCCGCAGTGCGATAGCTGGCGGTGCGCAGGTTCGCAGTGGCCGTAAACTTTGATAGGCTGCCACCGGGGCCGAGGGAGATCGTGGAGCGCGGAACCAAGGCCGAGGTGGAGGAAGCAAGCAAAACCGAAAGCCGGTCGATTGGCACGGCCATGACTCTGCCGCGCGCGATCTATAGGCGCCCACCGATCAAATTACCGTGTCCGGCATCTAATCAAATGAACTTACTTAAAATGAAAACACCCATCCGCACCGCACTCGCGCTCGTCTCCACGCTGGCGCTCACCCCTTTCGCCTCCGCGCAGACTGAGATCCGGTCCAGCACGACCGCGTCCGACGGCACGACGACCGCCGTCTCCACGACCACGACCGCCGGCACCATATCCGAAATCGGAGCCGGCACGCTGATCATCCGCTCCGAAACCTCGCCGCAGCCGATCCGTTATCGCTTCGGCAAAACCACCAGCTATGTAGACGAAACCGGCGCCCCGGTGTCGTTCGAGACCGTTAAGTCGGGCTTGCCTGTAACCGTATATTACGTGCGCGAAGGGGACCAGATGATCGCCAATCGCGTGGTGGTGCGGAAGCAAACGACGACCGGAACGAGCGCGGTCGCGCCCACGGTCATCGAGCGCAATACCACGATCACAAAGCCTCCGGTTGTGGTCGAAAAGCCAGTTTACGTGGACCGGGTCATCGAGAAACCGGTGATCGTCGAGAAGAAGGTTATGGTCCCGGTGGAGAAGAAGGTTTACGTCGAACGCCCCGTGGTCGTGGAGAAGCCAGTCATCGTGGAAAAGACGCCACCCGCGCCCATGATCATCGAGAAAAAAACGACGACGACTACCACGACCACGGACGGTAAGAAGTAATCACCATCAGCCGCTTTGTTCATCCGAACCGCGGGCTTCGGTCGGCGCTAAAAAATCAACTAATGGTCCTCGAAGACCTCATACGTGATCGGCGGTTTTCGAATAGTCCGCAGTTCAAGGAACAGGGCACTCGTTTCTACCCGGGCTTCCCGCTCCTCGCGCCAAAATAGGCCAGCCCATCTGCTGATGCTCCGTGATTGAAACGAGCCCACGCCTGATAACCGATCGCGAAACGCGCCTGCTTTTCGAATAAGCCGAAAAGTCATGGAAGCGATTTCTGGGCGCCCAGTGTAAACCTCCGCAGGCGACGTTTCCACAGCGGTCGCGATTACTCGATCGGAAAATGGCTGAAACAGTCTTCTGGAGCGATACTTCTACCTCATGTCCTATCCCAAAAAAGTTGCCCGCCCCCCCGCTTGGTTCGTCCTCGCCTGCGTTGTCTCTTTGCCAGGAATGATCATGCCCCGCGGATTGGGACAGGAATCGAAGACGACCGCCCGCAAAGAAGGACCCCCGACGAAGTCCCATCCTCCCCGAACGAAAAAAGCAGCTTCTGCCAAGACCGAGGACGTCGCCTCGGTTACGCCGAAGCCCCAGGTCGGTCCCGGTCCCGACTTAGGACCCAAGAGCAAGGCGCCGATCGTGGACGGAGAGAAGAGTCCGCTGATGCCGGAAAAAACAGTCCGCGCCCCGGCGGCGACTATCGAAGCCGAGCAGCTCGCCGATTTCGCTGCCCAGCCACCTGCGGTGCAGCAGCTCATTTCGGCGGCTTTGACCCTGACCAAACTGAATCTCACCTACAGCTACGGCTCGTCCGATCCCGCGAGCGGTGGGATGGATTGCTCCGGGACCATCTATCATCTGCTGCGTTCCCAAGGCTTCAAGGACGTGCCCCGCGATTCCAGTTCCCAATATGTCTGGGCGCGGCAGCGGGGACAATTCTTCGCCGTGGTCAGCACCGCGGCCGATGGCTTCGAGTTCAAGGACCTGCAACCCGGCGACCTGATGTTTTGGAGCGGCACGTATCAGACGGGACGCGACGTGCCGATCTCGCATGTCATGCTCTATCTCGGGCGCGAAAAAGCCGGAGGTAAGCGCGTCATGTTTGGCTCCAGCGATGGCCGGAGCTACAATGAAATCCAGCGGTGGGGGGTCAGCGTTTTCGATTTCAGGATGCCAAAAATGGACCCCGCCAAAACGGACAGGCATGTGGATTTTGTCGGCTACGCCCGCATCCCCACCCTCCGCGACTCCCCCACCGTCGCGGTCGCGGCTTCCAAGGCCGCCGTCGTGGCCGCCAAGATCCCGGTGCTGGCCCTCGAGGAAGGGACGCCGTCGCCCAAGGCGGTTCCCGCGCCGGTGCTGACCCCATTCGATGCCCTCCGCGAACCGCAACGCGGCAGCGCCGAGCGAAAGGCCATCATGGATGCCTTGCGCGCAGACAAATTCCCGGGGAAATCAAACGAGGTGATCTTTCAGGTGCAATCCCTCAAGGCGCACAACGGCTGGGCGTGGGCCGAGGTGACGCCGCAAACTCCCGGTGGCAAAGTAGTCGCCAGCCGTTTCTCTGCGCTTCTGCATCTCGAGGACGGACGATGGAAAACGATGGATCTGGGTCAATCAGCCGCGCGCGGGAAAACCGGAGATTCTGTCTCGACGAAAAGGCTGGTCGAACGGTTCCCCGGCGTGCCCGCGGACATTCTGCCGAAACTGCGGGAGTGATTTGGGGCGCGAGACTTTCTTGAACAAAAGTGCGTTTTGGAATCCTGGCGCCGGGGCGACGAAAGTGCGAGGTTTCCGGATTCGATGAGCGACCCACAACATTGCACACTTGAACACTTGGCGGACGTCTTTGGACGTTGCCAGGAGGAGATTATTGCCGAATGGCGGCTCCAGGCCGCCCAGCTCCTCATCGATCTTCAACTCGATAAGCCGACGATTACGGACCACATTCCCGACGTCATCGCCGAAATCACCCGCGACCTGGCCCTGAGTCGCGAGGGAACTCTTTCCGCCGAGCACACCCGAGGCAGTCCTCCCGCGCATGGAGTGCAGCGTTTCCATGACGGCTTGGACGTGGGCGAAGTCGTGGCTGAATATAACCTCCTCCGCACTGCTTTTATAACCGTTGCAGACCGACATCATCTTTATGTCGTGGGCGAAGCGTCGCGCATCATCAACCGGCGAATCGACGAAGCCGTCCGCCTGGCGGTAATGGCTTTCGCCGCGCAACAAGCTCTCATCCGTAAAGAACAGGAAGACGAGCATCTTGCCTTCATTGCCCATGATCTGCGCACGCCCCTCAACGCGGTCAGCCTTTGGGTGGAGGAACTGAAGTCTGGGCTGGACGAGCGGGCGCTCATGGATGCCGCGGACGCCTTCGAGGGCCTCCGACGCAATTTGCAGAGTGTTGAAGCTTTGGTTAAGCGGGTGATGGAAACGAACGTGCAGGTCTCGGGCACGGGAAGTTCTTTTCGGCCTGAACGTCGAAAGTTCGAGTTATGGCCCCTCACTCAACGGCTGATTTTGGACCTCCGCTCGGTGTCCTCGAAACATGCCATCGAGGTGGTAAATGAAGTCCCGCGAGCGGTCACCATGGACGGAGATGCAGGACTCATCTCCCAAGTCTTTCAAAACCTTCTCGGCAACGCATTCAAATACGCCGCGCGAGGGCGCGTCGTAGTAAGTGCGCGCGAAGACGCTGGCACTGTCACTTGTGTCGTCCGTGACAATGGCGCGGGCATCCCGCTGGAGATGCTTTCGAAGGTTTTCGACAAGCTCGCGACCGACCCGGAGAAGGAAGGCACCGGTCTCGGGCTGGCGATCGTCAAACAAATCGTCGAAGCGCACGGAGGCACGGTGCTCGCGGAGAGCGTGCACGGGACGGGTGCGACCTTCACGTTTTCAATACCGCCTGCGGAGGAAAGCTAGATCCGCCGGGCTACGGTTGCTGCGTGCCTCCCCTCCACAACGGGCGGCGCCCGCTCCGGCGAAGCTACCCTTTGGGCAGAACTTCACCCGGCGGCGGCGGAGTACTGGGCGGCGTCGATGCGGCCTCGATGGTCGCAGCAGTCAGCCCCAGTCTCGCGCGGAGCAGGTCATCGATGAGCACGGCGCGGCTGTTCGGCACGATCCCGGAACCAAACTTGCGCGCGTAACCTTTGGTAATCTCCGCGCCGAAGAAAAGGATGCAGGCGGAGTAGTAAATCCACGCGAGCACGATCACGACCGACCCGGCCGCGCCGAAGCTGGAGGCGATACTGCTGGTCGCGAGATAATAGCCGATGACGAACTTACCCAACGTGAAAAGCAGGGAAGTCGCCACGGCCCCCAGCCACACATCGCGCCAGCGGAGCAGCACGTTGGGCAGGAGCTTAAAAATCATCGCGAAGAGCCCGCTGACAATGGCAAACGAAAGGACAAAGTCCCACGTCTTCCAGACCACGGATGGGAGTTGGAAACGACCGCTCATGTAGAAACCTAACGCGGCGAGCAGGACGCTGATGATCAGCGAGACGAGCAGGAGAAAGCCGATGGCCAGCACGATCGAGAACGAGAAGAACCGATCATGCACGAGCGTGAAAAACGGCCGGCCCGGCTTCACGACGACGCCCCATATCGTGTTCAGCGCGTCCTTGAGTTCGGCAAAGACCGTGGAGGCGCCAAAGAGCAGCAGCGCCGTGCTGAGGATCGTCGCCAGCACGCCGGTCGCTTTCTGCGCCGCGCTCGATTGCACCGCCGATTGAATCGCTTCGCCGGCACCCGTGCCGGCGAGGGTGGCGATTTGCTGTGAGAGTTGACCCCGTGCCGCTTCCTCGCCGAAGGCCAAGCCCGCCATCGAGATTACGATCACGAGCAGCGGGGCCAGCGAAAAGATGGCGTAATACGCGAGCGATGAACTAAGGCGCGTCGCGCCGTCGTCCACCCAATCGGAGGCGGCGTTTTTTAACAACGGAAGCAGGTGTCGCAAATGCATGCGCGGCGCATCGATAGCGCTCAATTGGGGAGATTTAACTTCTGGGAAGGCGCTCAAAGGTCTTCGTTGTCCCGCACCACGGTGACGTCGCCGGCAGGCCGGTGGATGCGCGAACGACTTGCGCCCGTGATCATCCCGATTCCCAGGATGATCATTGAGCCGATCATCACCCAGAGTTGAGGCGCCCCTGCCTCGAGTGCGGCCCAGGCGAGTCCCCCGATCAAAATCAAAAACCCGAGGATGTAAGCAAAAAGTCTCATAGAGATAACACCGTTCCAAGTGGAGCCGTGGACTCATGATTCGCGATGGCGGCGCCGTCCGGCTGTCCCGATTCGCTTTTTTCTGCCGCGCTCATTTGGTTTGCACTGGGAATGTTTTGGGTGGTCGAGACAGCCGCGGATGTGGCGAGCGCCGATCCTTTGACCTATGGGCGACAACTCACCGAAGAACCAACACAAGCTGGACGAGCAAAAACACGAAGAGCATGTGAAGAAAGATCACGAGAAGCTCGAAAATGCCGTGCATCAGCATCACCCTGATCGCCCTTCCACTCCCGAAGAGGTTCTTGCCCTGAAAAAGCAGGAAGAGGCGGCGGACGCGGCCAGCGCGGGTGCGGGCGACTGATTACATGATCGCTTGTTCCGCTTAGTCTCGGCGGGTGCGGATGCTATCGGGCGAAAATGCCCCTCGGACGTGAACTAAGGACGATCGTGGCGAGGGTCCGAAAAGAAACGCGGCTGTTGAACGGAGTGGAGCCGATACACCGGCCCACGCTTCCATTTCCGGACAAGTGCGACGCGGACTTGCCATCACAACCAACCCGGCGGTGCTCCCTATGAAAAAAAACCTCCTTCTTCTCGCGACGGCGCTGCTCATTCACGGCAGCGTTCCAAAAGCGGAAGCTGCCCCGAACGTCCCGGTGGACTTCTTCTATGATCAACTCGGCGACTACGGCGACTGGGCGGAAGTCGGCGACTACGGTTATGGCTGGCAACCGCGCGATGTGGACGAAGATTGGCGTCCTTACAGCGACGGTCGCTGGGCCCACACCCAGGCCGGATGGACTTGGCTCTCCGAGGAACCCTACGGATGGGCGGTGTATCACTATGGCCGCTGGGCGCGGATCGAGCGCAGAGGTTGGGTCTGGATTCCTGGCACTGAATGGGCGCCCGCGTGGGTCTCATGGCGGCGCAGCCCACAGCACGTGGGCTGGGCACCGCTGCCGCCAGAAGCGAGCTTCCGCCGCAGCGTCGGGATCCGCGGATGGGCCGATTCTTACTATGACATCGGGCCGAGCGCCTACCGCTTTGTGGAAACCCGCAACTTCGGCGCACCGCGTCTGCGCAGTTCGTTCGTGGACCCTCGGGAAAACATCACCATCATTCAGCAGACCACGAACATTACCCAGATCACCTACGTCAACAGCACCGTTTACAACCAAGGGCCGCGCTATGAGGACATTTCCCGCGAGAGTGCCGAGCCGATCCGCCGCTTGACGCTGGATCGCCGCATGGAGATCGAAGGCGATCGGAGCAGTTTCCGCGGAGAGCAAATGCGGGCTCGCGTGGAGGGCGATTCACTGCGCGTCTTTGCGCCGGCCTTCGATGCCCGCGCGGCTGCGCCGCCCACACGGTTGTCGGCGAAAATCGAGAAGGTGGAGGTCAACCGTGGATGGAAAGATGCCGGTCCTGCCGCTGATGTGGAGAAACTCCGCACGAAAGTGCGCGCCGAAGCCAAGCCTCCGAAGGGCCTGCCGCCACAGCCGAAATTCGAGAAGCTGGCAGAGCAGACGACTCCGCCCGAAGCCGCGCCCGCCAAGGGAAAACCGGCGGTGGCTGAGCCCGGCGAAACGCCACTCAGCAAACAACCGAAGGCGGGTCGCAAATCCAAAGAACTGCCCCTCCCGCCGCCTGTCCCTGCGGCGGAATCCAGAGTCGCCCCGCTGGAAAATCCGGCCAAACCCGAGGCTCCGATCAAGCCGCAGCGACCCGGCACCACTGGAAAAGCGGACAAGGCTGCCACTCCGGAGACTCCGGAACCGTCACCGACGACACCCGCTAAAATGAAGGAGAAACCTGAGAAGATCGTGCCGCCCCGGGTCGAACCCGCGCAGCCTGAACGCAAAGGGAAAAACCGGAAGCCCCCGGAGCAAATTCCGCCGACAGCGGTCGAGCCCGTGGAGCCAAAGGTGAAAACGCCGCGGCCCGAGGCGATGCGGAAATCGCCGCCCGCGCCGGAGCAGCCAGCACCCAAGAACGAGCGCACCTCTCCACCAAAACCCGCTCCGCGTCGCGAAGCCCCCGAGTCGCCGAAGAAGAATCCGAAAAAGCCGCAGCCCGAGCGCCCGGAGTCGGCTCGTCAGATCCCGTCTACAGTCGAAAAGTCGAAGCCCAAACTGGGACCCAAAAAATCGCCGAACGTCGCCCCGGGCAATGCGCCGCAACCCGCGCCTCGCGAAGAAGCGAAGAGGCCGAAACCCGGCAAAGGAAAAGCGAAAGACGAAAAGAAGCCCGAGGGCGAAGCTCCGAAAGGCCAATAGCGGCCATGCGAACCGGCCAGCACTGACTCCGGATCCGTCGCGGCAACGCCACCCTTCATTTCCTCCACCGCTCCCGTTTTACAGAGGAAAGGTGGGCCCGGTCGGATTCGAACCGACAACCAAGGGATTATGAGTCCCCTGCTCTGACCATTGAGCTACAGGCCCGTTTCCGAGGATATCGCTGACTCTCTGCGATTCGCCTCGTGGTTTTTTCACGGTCGTTTTCTTCGGTCACCGTCTGGAAACCAGGCAACACCGCGAAAACGTGGCGCCGCACCGGGGTTCGAAACCTGATGCGTCACAAGTCGGGGAGAGACTACGCGCGCGTCCCTGCGGCCGGCAAGGAGACAGAGAAACAACCGGCCCCGACGGTGGCTCGGAAGGACTCGTTTTGCTCCAGATTCTCCACCCTATTTCGGTCGTCCACCCGATCAAGGATGGCTTATCGGCGGTGCGCCGCGGCGGGTTGTGTGCTTAGTTGCGCGTTAGTGCCGATCTCGCGCTTTCACTTTCTCCTCATCGCCACCGGCCTCGGCGCCGGATCGATTATGGGCCGCGCGCAGGAGCCGATCACCCGCATCGCGGAAGCCCGCGCCCTGGAGCAGGAGGACTTCGCGAAAGCGCTGCCGGTGCGCCTGCGCGGGGTCGTCACTTGGGTGGGGCCGACCTCGTTCAATTTTCAGGATGAATCGGCCGGCGGCTATGTGAACCTGAGACTCGCCCGGAGCCGCGGTCTCTGGCAGGGCGACGAGGCGGTCGTGGCCCGGCTCCGCCCGGGCGCGGTTGTCGAGGTCGAAGGCGTGACGGCTCGCGGAGGCTTCGCGCCACCCATCCTGCCGCGCACACTGCGGGTGCTGGGCGAGGAGCCGCTGCCCGCGGCGCGGCCCGCCACGCCGGGCCGCTTCTTCACTGGTGCGGATAATGGCCGCCGGGCGGAAGTGCGCGGGGTGGTGCAGGGTTTTCGAACCGAGAAGGGCCTCACCACGCTGATCATGAACGCGAATCCCGGATCGTTTCTCGCCCGCGTGCCGGAGCGGGAATTGCCCCAGCCCGCGGCGCTGGTCGATGCGGAGGTGCGGGTCACCGGCCCGCTCCAGGCTCGCTTCAATACCCGTGGGGAACTCGTGCTGCCCGTCGTCGCGCTCGTCAGCTCCGGCGATCTGGTGGTCGAAAAAGCCGCGCCCGGCGCCCCCTTCGATGCGCCGAAGCTGCCGCTGGCTCATCTCTCCAGCTTTCGCCCAGAGCCGCTCGATGCCCACCGGCTGCGCATCGAGGGTACGGTGATCTACGCGGATGCCGATGGGCTGCTGTTTCTCCAGGATGGGGTCACCGGCGTGCAGGCTCGACGCACCGCCGCCCCGCAGGCGGGGGACCACGCGGAGGTGGGCGACCGGGTGGAGCTGGCCGGCTTCCTCGATGGGACGCGCCACATCCGCGGGATGAAGGAGGCGGTGGTGCGCAAGATCGGGCGCAGCAGCGGGCCGCCGCCGCTGGAGATCGAGCCCGAGGAAATCCTCGCCATCAATGCGCGCGCGGCGGCGGCGGGTCTGATCGCCGAGCCGGGCGATTTCGACGGACGGCTCATTCGCTTCGAAGCGCGGCTCGTGGATGTCGTCGACCCGGTGGCTGGCCAGCCCCGCCTCCTGCTCGCCACGAAATCCGCGACGATCGTGGCCACCCTCGCGAGCGGAGCCGAGGCCGTGGAGACGCTGCGCCCCGGCAGCCGGCTCGCCGTCACCGGCATCGCACTGCTGACTCACGATGTGGGCAGCAATCCGCTCAAGCCCTCCGTGCCGGACGGCGTCGCCCTGCTGCTGCGCAACCAGGACGATCTGACCGTCCTCGAAGCACCCTCCTGGTGGACGCTCCGGCGGACCGTCATCGCTCTGGCCGCCGTCGCGGCAGCCCTCGGCGCCGCGGTCCTCTACGTGTGGCTGCTGCGCCGCCAGGTCGGCCGCCAGGTGACGCTGCTCGCTGGGGAAATGCGGGCGCGGCGAGAGGGGATGGTCGAATTTCAGGCCACGCTGCGGGAACGCAACCGCCTCGCCGCGAACCTCCACGATACGCTGCTCCAGACCGTGGGCGGCATCGGCTTTCAGCTCGACGCCTGCCAGGTGGCCACGGAGCAGGGCGAGGCCGCCCGCGCGGCTCACCTCGAAATCGCCCGACGCATGGTGGAGCACGCCCAGGGCGAACTGCGCGGCTCGGTCTGGGCGCTCCGCGCGCTCCCGGTGAATGGCCGCGCCTTCCCCGAAGCGCTCCGCGAACTCGTCGGGCACGTTGCTCAGGGCCGGCCGGCCCACATCGAACTGCGGATCGCCGAAGGCCTGCCGATGGTGCCGGAACTCGTCGCGGGTAACCTGCTGCTCATGAGCCAGGAGGCCCTGCATAATGCGCTGAAACACGGCCAACCAGGCCGGGTCGAGATCGTCGTGGAGATCGAAGGTCGTGACCTGCTCCTGACGATCCACGACGACGGCGCGGGCTTCACGCCCGGCGAGGAGGAGGGCCCGGCGCAGGGCCATTTCGGCGTGGCCGGAATGAAGGAGCGCGTGGACCGGCTGGCCGGCCATCTGGAGATCGAGAGCGCGCCCGGCCAGGGAACGACCGTCCGCGCCCGCGTGCCGCTGGAGAAGGCGGATTAGCGGTCGCGGGCCGGTTCCCGGCGAAGGGGGCAAACGACCGGCGGATCCGCCAGTTGCGCATTTCCGGGCTTCCCATCAGATTCTCCGCCATGCACCTTCTCCCCCGGAATATGCCCCCCAGTTCCGTTCGACTCCTCCTCGTGGATGATCACCCGATCATGCGCACCGGCCTCGCCAGCGTCCTCGCGCTGGAACCCGGCTTCAGCGTCGTCGCCCAGGCGGATGACGGCGAAACCGCCCTCGTGCGGTGGCGCGAGCATCAGCCAGACGTGGGGCTCTTCGACCTCAGCCTCACGGGCATGGATGGCATCGAGACGCTGCGCCACGTGCGCGAGGAGTTTCCCCTGGCCCGCATCCTCATGCTCACCTCTTCCGAGGCTCAGGAAGATGTGCGCCACGCCCTGCGCGCCGGGGCCGCCGGCTACGTCACCAAAAATGCGCGCGGCCCGGAGTTGATCGCAGCGATTCGCACCGTCCATGCCGGCGGCCGGCACATCGGCCAGGCCATTGCCCGGCGGCTCGATGAGGAAGAAAGCAGCGGCCAGCTTTCCCGGCGCGAACTGGAAGTCCTTGGCCTCGTCCGCCAGGGCTACACGAATCTGGAGATCGGCCGCGTGCTCGGCATCGCCGAACGGACGGTGCGCTCGCACATGGAAATGCTCATGGGAAAACTCAATGCCTCCGATCGCGCGGCGGCCGTCGCGCGCGGCTTCGAGCGCGGGCTGCTGAAGCTGTCTTAGAGAATGGACCGGAAGTCCGGCCGAAGAGCTGAATCTGAGCCGCGGATGGACGCGGATGGACGCGGATACAGAGAATGCGAAGGTTTTCTTATCCGCG